>JABAOF010000802.1_pt3 | contig 39211 bp, 35 predicted proteins | sample 7062171 | NCBI WGS metagenome assembly JABAOF01 (sample SAMN14538628, study PRJNA623070) | marine sediment metagenome | biome: marine biome [ENVO:00000428]; feature: marine pelagic biome [ENVO:01000023]; material: deep marine sediment [ENVO:00002113] | place: India: Gulf of Khambhat ... | reverse complement strand
CGATGTGAAAACTAGCCAAGCTCGACTTCTAATTCACATATTCTCTGGAGCCACCGGCGTACCATTCATAATGCAATGGAAAGCACTGAATGTTAGCGCGTTGCCAGTAGGCATTAATGTCATGGGACAATTGGAGAGTCACTGGGATACAACTGCAGGCGCCTGCGAGTACGAATCGATGCTTGCCTTTTCTGGAACAAGAACTCCAATAATACCGGGATTGACAGAAGTGTTCTGGGACAACTTCGTTGCCTATACAGACCCTGATGGGGCTGGACCACTTGAAGGATTCTGGCCGCTATATACAGCTTGGGGCGCTTATGACGGCGTTTATGGACTAAAAGAAGCTATTGAGGACATTGACACCACAGATAAGGATGCATTGGTGGCATACTATGAAAATCCAGCCTATATGAGACAAGGTCTGAATGGAATATTCAAATACACACCTCTCCATGACGTTGTGGTCTATGATTTAGGTCCAACGTGGGATTACGGATTCGTAAGAGCATTTATCTCACAATGGACAGCCGCAAGAATGGAGGTTGTGATTCCTCTTGACCAAGTCTATTCTAAGAAGTGGGCAATACCGCCAAATATGTATTCACTCATAGAAGACATCACATACGATGGAAAAGTTGACATCAAAGACGTAGCCCTCGCCGCCAAGGCTTTCGGTACAGTTCCAGGCGACCCGAGATGGGAAAAAGAAGCTGACATCAACTTCGACAACAAGGTTGATATCAAGGACATCGCAACAATCGCGAAGAAATTCGGAACAGTTATCACTCTACCTCTGCCTTAGCAGTCCCATCCTTCCACCCTCTCTTTTTTCTTTTATTTCCTGAAGCAGACAGATTTTGAGCGTCTCAAATGTTTAAGAAAAGTATTTTAAGCCGGTTTCCTTATTAGTCGAAAAATGCGGATTGAGTCAGAGCTAGCTTAGTGGTGAGACATGATTTGCTTAATGATCTTATTCAAATTTTCTTATTAGGAGGCCTCCAGAGTGGGATGTACTCGTTGTTGGCCCTTGGATTTACGTTGATCTACGGAATCTCTGGCGTCGTAAATCTCGCCCACGGATCCTTCTACATGCTTGGCGCCTACATGTTTGTCACCTTAGGGGCCATTGGCTTTCTTGGTGCGGGTACCATGCTGAACGCAGTTTTTGTCTTAGTTCTTGCAGCAATAGTCGTAGGCATTATAGCAAGCATGATCTATAGAGTTACAATTCATCCTGTCCTCGGCGACGAAGTTGCCATAATGGTAGCCACAGTTTGCATAGCCTTGATAATGCAGCAATTTATCATAATCTTCTACGGCGTTACTTTCCCGCGAGTAGCCTGGCCTGAAGATTCTATCTTAATGAATACAGCGAATATTTTGGGAGTAACCATAGAGTATTCATACATAGTTGCATTCATTGTCTCGTTAGCGCTTTTCGGGACCTTGATGCTGATCATAACTAAAACAAAAATGGGAAAGGCTATGAGAGCAGTATCGCAGGACGTTGAAGCTGCAATGTTGATGGGAATAAACACTGAGAGGCTCTACATGCTAACAATGGGTTTGTCTGCAATGTTAGCGACTTTTGCCGGTATACTGATTACATCGTCTACGACAAAATCAGCTGGAGCTTGGATGTGGCTACAGCCTCTTGCGCTGTCCTTTGCAATTGTCATTCTCGGTGGGTTGGGAAGCATCAAAGGAAGTCTAATCGGTGGCTTCATCCTCGGATACGCCGAGCAGACGGTTAAGACTACAGTTCCAGAAGGCGGTGCAATTGTGGGAGTTGTCCCATTGATTGTAATGGTTTTAGTCTTGCTTTTAAGACCAAAGGGATTGTTTGGAAAACGTGTGGAGCTGGAGGAATAGAAAATGGTTAGAAGCTATTTTCGAAGAGCATATTCAAGTTTTACTGCACACGTGTTTGACATCCCACCGAGACTCATGGCTTTTCTCTTTTTTCTGCTTCTATTGACCGTTCCAGCAATGCAATTAGGCTCATACGTTCTGCGGTTGCTGATTATGGCGAACATATTTGCGATTTTTGCAGTAAGTTGGGATCTTTTAGTTGGTCGCACAGGACAGATTAGTCTTGGTCATGCTCTCTTCTTTGGAATTGGTGGCTACACATCTGGACTGCTGTTCCAATTCTTTGCGCTCCCGATATGGGTCACAATACCTGCAGCTGTTGCGATAGGCGCTTTGGCTGGTTTTCTGATTGGATTTCCTTGTTTAAGAGTGAAGGGCCCTTACCTAGCCTTGATAACTATGGCTTTTCCCTTAATTTTATCCAATCTAGTCAAATGGTCTCCACTTGAACCTATTTTTGGGGGCGAACTTGGATTTCGCAGTCTTCCCCCTTTCTTCCCCTTTTTACCCTTTACTCAGGCCATCATGGCTGAATATTATCTGATATTGCTCTTGCTTTTTGTATCTTCAATTGTAATCTATAAGATAGCAAACTCTAAAACAGGGATTGTGTTTGTATCGATCCTTGATGACGAAGTAGCGTCGAAAGCGTGTGGGATAAACGTAACTAGATATAAAATCTTCGCCTTCACCATTAGCAGTTTCTTTGCGAGCTTGGCTGGTTGTCTTCAAGCTCACATCTTAAAATTGGCAAATCCTCCAATGTTCTCTCTTGACATTTCTTTCCTCCCTGTGATTCTGACATTTCTAGGGGGAATAGGCACAATTTATGGACCTATTGTAGGATCCTATATCTATGTAATCTTGGATAGATATATTATGTCTATCCTACTGCCCAAAGCATTTGAATCAGTAGGGTGGACACTCCCCAGAGAGTTTGATTTTGCCAAGTTGCTGATATTTACACTAATTGTCCTTGTTCTCATAATTAAATGGCCAAGAGGCTTAGCCAGATTTGCGACTGATGAACTTCAGAACCTTGAAGAAGCAAGAGACCTTGATGAACGAGGACCTAGAATTTGGAAGAGATACAAGAAAACTAAACACTGAGGTGAAAGGTGGGTCCGCAATGCACGTACTTGAAGTTGAGAACATAACTAAAAGCTTTGGAGGGTTGAAAGCAGTAGATAATGTAAGCTTTCACATCGACGAAGGGGAACTAGTCGGCATCATTGGTCCAAATGGTGCAGGAAAGACAACACTCTTTAACTTATTGAGTTGCTTCCTTAACCCCGATTCAGGTACTATAAAATTCAAGGGAGAAAACATCATTGGAATTGCCCCCCACAAAGTCGTTAACTTGGGAATCGCTAGAACGTTCCAAGTTGTCAGACCTTTTCGCCACCTACCAGTCATCGCAAATGTCATGGTCGCACTCAAATCACCGAGAGGCGCAAAAAAAATCGAATGGCTCAAAACAATGGAGAGAAAGGCCGCAGATCTACTAGAGGATGTAGGCCTCTCAGAGCTGATGCTTGAACCCGCAGAGAACGTAGGGCACGGAGACCTAAAGCGACTAGAAATTGCAAAGGCTCTTGCCACAGAGCCAGATGTCCTCCTGTTAGATGAACCATTTGGGGGATTAAATCCACTTGAAGTGGATTTCCTCACCAAGTCAATATTGAGGATGCATTTAGATGAACCTCGTCGCAGTATCATCATAGTTGAACACAAGCTTTATGCTCTCATGAAGCTGGTAAAGGAAGTCAAAGTTCTTCATAGAGGAAAAAAAATAGCGGAAGGAACGCCAGAAGAAATAGCCAATAACAAAAAAGTCGTAGAAGTATACATGGGAGGCCCAATCAAGCATGCTTGAAGTACAAGACCTCACCGTCCATTATGATGGGGCAATGGCATTAAACCGAGTTAACCTTGAAGTAGGCGATGGCCAATTTGTTGGCGTTGTAGGTCCAAATGGTTCTGGAAAATCAACGTTGCTTCGCGCATTATCAGGTATACTAACAGAAGTTGAACCTGGCAAGAAAGAGAGACCAAGCCTCTCAGGCTCGATACTGTTTGAGGGTAAAGAAATAAGCAAGTTGAAAGCATGGCAAATCACAAAATTGGGAATAATTCATTGCCCCGAAAGGCGTCGCCCTTTTGCAGAAATGACTACGCTCGAGAATTTGGAGATGGGAGCCTATCTGCGAAAAGACAAGAAGGACGTTAGGAAGGACTTGGAACGAGTCTACGAGCTCTTCCCAATACTGAAAGAAAGAGCAAACCAAATGTCTAGAACCTTGAGCGGGGGGGAACAACAGATGCTTGCCATAGCAAGAGCGTTGATGTCAAAGCCTAAACTCTTGCTCATAGATGAACCTTCACTTGGGTTGGCGCCCATACTAAAAGAGACGGTGTTAAAGACTATAAAAGAAATCTGGAGCTCAGGAGTCACGATTTTGCTAGTCGAGCAGGATGTGGCAATAACCCTCGCAACAGCCCAGAAAATCTACATTTTGGCACATGGAAGAATGGTAACCCATGGAGCCAAAGAAGAATTAATGAAAGACAGAGACATTAGAGAAGTATATTTAGGGCTTTAGAGAGCCATCCGTATCGAACAGATTTTTATGCTCCTTTCACAATAGATTCCGTGATTCACATGAAACGCAAGTCCGAATCAGCTTTAGCTGAATATGAGAAGAGACCTTGGCTCAAATGGTATGCCAAAGGCGTTCCCGCTGACGTTGAAATCCCAGAAAAATCAATACCTGAAATGATTGATGAAGCAGTCGAAAAGTGGGGTAACAAACCCGCAATTGTCTTCTATGGCAATAAAATGAAACACAAAGAACTGCACGAACAGTCTTTAAAATTTGCCACGGCGCTACACGAGTTGGGAGTCAGAAAAGGAGACAAAGTCGCCATTCTACTCCCAAACTGCCCACAGTTTATAATCACTTACTTTGGGATTCTTCGTTTGGGTGCAGTTGCCTCACCTATGAGTCCGCTATACTCCCCAAGAGAAATTAAGTATCAATTGAATGACAGTGGAAGCAAGATCATTGTTTGCCTCGACCTTCTCTACGAAAATGTGGATAGAATCTGGAGCGAAACAGGCTTGAAGCATGCTATCATAACAAGCGTGGCAGAGTATTTGCCAACGACCCGACGCTTCTTCTCAAAAGCCCTCGGGAAAGCCCCCTCTCTTGAGCTTCCGGAAAGAGAAGGAATCCTGAGCTTCCAAGAGTTGCTCAAGAAATCCCAGCCGAATCCGCCTAATGTTAAAATCAACCCGAAAGAGGATTTGGCAGCACTTCCTTACACCGGAGGAACCACTGGAGTGCCCAAAGGAGCCATGCTCACACACTATAACGTTGCTGCAATTCAAGAGGAGATGTACTGCTTCTTCCCTGACATGTATAGAGGTTACGAAGAATGCACGGTGGCGCTGCTGCCCTTCTACCATATTTACGGTCAGTCTGTGATAATGATGACTGGAGTCATGCGAGGCGGGCTTGGAATATTATTCGCGAAGCCAGATTTAGAGCAGATCATCACAGCCATGGAAAAGTATAATGTCACACTATTCTACGGAGTACCAACTCTCTACAAGTACTTCTTAGACGTGAAGCGGGCAAGAAGGTTCAATTGGAAAAAGTTGAAATACATCTTTTGTGGCGCAGACACCCTCCATAAAGAAGTGCGGGAAGATTGGATGAGATTCATGAATAAGGAAATTCGCGAAGGTTATGGACTGACTGAGACGACAGCAGTGACCCACACAAATCCGCCATCTAGGAACAAGCCAGGCTCATTCGGAGTTCCATTGCCCAACACGCACGTAGCAATACTTGATTCTGAAACTCTTGAGTTCGTCCCACCAGGCCAAGAAGGAGAGTTAGTGACCAGCGCTCCCCAAATAATGAAAGGCTACTGGAACAAACCCGAAGCCAACAAAGAAAGCTTCTTTGAAGCAGGAGGCAGGAAGTGGTTCAGAACGGGCGACATAGCAAGGATGGATGAGGAAGGATACTTCTATTTTGTTGAAAGGACAAAGGATATGATCAAATACAAGGGCTATTCAGTCTTCGCTCACGAGATTGAAGAAGTGTTATACAATCATCAGAAAATCAAGGAAGCAGCAGTTATTGGAGTTCCCGATCCAGATGTTGGAGAACGCGTCAAAGCTATCGTGGTTCCAGAAACTGATTACCGAGGAAAGCTTACAGAGGAAGAAGTAAGAGAATGGTGTGAGAAAAACCTAGCACATTACAAGGTCCCCAAAATCGTCGAATTTCGGGGCGAAATACCTAAGACAGACGCTTTCAAGATAGACCACAAGAAGCTGAGACAAGAACTCTTCCTAGTAAAGGAATAACAAGAGAAACATCAGCTTTCCCAAGCTAGCTGTCCTTTATTCCAGCCAAATGCTTGGCAATCTTTTTCTTTTCTTCGAAGTCGTAAGTAGCAGCTATGACGATTTCCTCCATAATTGGTGAACCACCCCCGTGGATTCCAGCGTTGGCTGAGACGCCACTCAATGATGAACACAGCATATCTGAGAGAAGACGGAAGCAGAGATGAACATTTTCAGGAGAAACATCCTTCTTTCGCATAATATACTTCTCAAGATACTTCCTGGTGTCGGGATTTACGAAGTCCCCTTCAAATGGAAGAGTTGCAGGCAATCCTCCCGCCAAATCTGTGAGTATCTCATACTCGTGGTAGATGTTGACGCCTGCATGACGTCTGCCAACATTTGCATAGATCGTGTTCGGGATGTATGTACCAGATTCGTGTTGTTGTCCCTCAACTGCAGCAGCGATGCCCGCTGAAAACACAAGCTCTGCCACGGCTGCGAGGTGAGTCAGCTTCGATCTGACGTGCTGTTTTTTGGCAATTCCTTGATACTCAGCAACGAGAGCTGATGCGCCTGTCACGATGTCGGTGAGTGCTGGTTTGCATCCGGTGTAGCTGTGCCGGTGAAAGAGAGCAAAACCGTGAGCCAACAAAGCTGCAAACGGCCACTCGCCACACATGAATACTCGGTCCCAGGGCACAAAAAGATCGTCAATGACTACAAAGGAGTCTGCAAACCCAAAATCTGATACTGGCGCCTTGAATGTCTTCCTTGGTCTGGGGTTTGCCACGTGAGTTACTAATTTAACATTTTCGCTGTCTGCAGGAATTACAAACGCCAATGCATAATCAGCTTCCGCTTCTTTCATAGCTCTAGTTGGTAGACAGATTATTTCATCCGCAATAGCAGCCATGGTGATGTGATTTTTGGCGCCCCTCACAATTATGCCGTCCTCCCTCTTCTCCACCACATGCAGATAAAGGTCGGGGTCTTCCTGTTCATGCGGCCTAAGGCTTCGATCTCCCTTAACGTCTGTCTGCGCTGCTGCAGCGGTTAAATCATTTTCTTGGAAAGTCTTAAGGTACTTTTCCAATCTTCTTGCATACTCAGTTCCATAAGCCTTATCCAATTCGAAAGTGACAAACGAGAGGGCGTTTATGGCATCACAACCCATGCAACGCTGTATACACCCTCCTGTCAGATGGCAGACTTTTCTTGTCAGTCGCTGCTTCTGTAGTAAATCATCAGCGTTTTGATTTATGTGGGTGAAGCGATTTATAGTAGCTCCTGTTAAATGAGAGATTACTGTCATTGCGTCCTTGAATTGAGCGTCTTCTGTAAGGTCGAAGGTTTTTGAAAGCACTCTAATTGAAGGTGAGAGTTCAGGGCCGTCACGTTCAACTAATTGCCCATCGATGTACACGTTTTTTTTCATTTTGCGGAGCTTATCAACATACTCGGTCGAGGTTCTCATCTAAATCACGTAGAAGCTAATCTGATGAAGAAGCAAAATAAAAAGCTTCACAGTCAGGCATAAAAAAAGATAAATTCGGCAACTCATTGTTAAATCAAGTCAAACACATGGAGAAATGTGGAATTGCGTGATGTTGCCATTGTTGGAGTTGGACACAGCAGGTTTGGGAATAGATTTGACTTGAGAATTGACGAGCTTGCATGGGAAGCAGTTAGTGAAGCATTAAAAGATGCAAGTCTCTCAGCAAAAGACATGGAATTTATGGTGGTGGGATGTTCAGGCGGTTGGAGCGCTGAATCTTTGCCAGCCGTAATCTGCTCTGAGTATTGCGGCACTCTTCCAAAGGGAAGTATGCGGGTCGAGGCTGCGTGTGCTACCAGCAGTGCAGCTGTCGCTGTGGCGTACAATCTTGTAGCCAGCGGATATGTTGATTTGGCGTTGACTTTAGGCGTCGAGAAAATGTACGAGTCTCCAACTCCTGTTCAAATAGAGTTTATCGGAAGAGCAGGAAACTATTTTTGGGAATTTGAAAACTTTGGAATGACTTTCCCAGGATACTATGCGTTGCACGCTACAAGCTACATGTGGAAACATGGATTAAAAGAGGAAGACTTGGCAGAAATAGCCGTGAAAAATCATTACTACGCATCGAAAAACCCAAAAGCACAATTCACAAAAGAGATAGACGTAGAAACTGTGATGCAGTCAAGGTATGTAGCCTGGCCGCTGAAGCTTTTTGATTGCTGCCCGTTAACTGATGGTTCAGCAGCCTTAATACTTGCTGCTGAAAATGTCGCAACGAAAATCACCGACACACCCGTATGGATAACCGGGGTAGGAGCTGCAACTGGAACAGGAAACCTCAGCAGACGAGACATGCATCTGAAACTTGAATATTCTGGATTAGAGTCAGCTGTGTATGCAGCCAAACAAGCATACAAGCAAGCTGGAGTTACCTACGACAATGCGGCCAAACATTTCGACGTTGCCAGTGTGCATGACTGTTTCACCATTGCTGAGCTGATGGCCTACGAAGACCTTGGTTTCTGCGAGCGCGGAGAAGGATTGAAACTTGTAAGAGAAAAACAAACTTACAATGGTGGACTCATCCCTGTCAACTTAGATGGAGGGTTAAAGGCAAAAGGACACCCAATAGGCGCGACGGGAAGCTCAATGATGTACAGCTTGACAAAACAGCTGCGCCAAGAATATGGCAAAATCGGCGGCAAAGAAGCACAAGCAACTATCAAAAAAGGAAGGGCTGTGGCCCACAACATCGGAGGGACAGGCCACTACGCCTACGTAACAATACTCTCATTAGAGAAACCGCAAAGCGGGAGCGGATGAGAAAAATGCCAGAGTTGCCTGAAAACGCAAAGCAGAGCGTCAGAAAAGAAGGATTACCTATAGTGAAGGAACCAAAAACCAGGTTACCACTCTACATAAGTGTAAGAGAACTCTCTCTAAGATACCAGTTTGGAACCGTAAAAATCCAGAAATTCTTCGAAGGACTGAAAGAAGGAAGAATCTACATGACCCAATGCAACAAGTGCGGTCAAAAATTCTTCCCACCACAAGGAGACTGCCCAATTTGCATGGAATCAGATGTGAGATGGGTCCCCCTGAGCGGTGAAGGAGAGCTTCTAACATGTACAATGATCTTCGTGAAGCCACCAACCTATGTGCACCATGACAATTACGTAGTAGGCATCGCCCAAATGAAAGAAGGAGTAAGAGTCCTAGCATGGTTGAGAATTGATGATCCCAAGAAAATCAAGCCCAAGATGAAAGTGCGCCTAGAAACTGTGAAAAGAGAGCCTGAACAGTTTATAACCTACGAACTCACACCCATATAAGTTGTACACGCGTGACAAGGGGAAAAGAAACACAGCACAAACGGTGCCACGCCAATCTTCATGCGAGCGCGGAGTTAAAAGGATTCACCCATAGACTTTTTCAGCTACTTTATGCCAATCAATCGCGTCTTTTTCTACATCTCGACCCAACAATGGAGACTCGACCGTTTTATACACTTCATGTTGTATGAGAAGCTTCATTATCTCATTGCTCCCCGTCCATATTGGAGCCAACCGCATGTCCCGCAGGAGCCGCTCCAACGGATAGACTTGAGTGTAGCCTATTCCACCTAGGATTTGCATAGCTACATTAACGACATCCCACCCTGCGTCAGTAGCAAAGCATTTTGCCTTACTCACTACGCTTCGAGGATCAATCGAAGTGTCTTTTTCTGCGGCATCTGCGGCCCGAGCAGCCGTGTATACGAGGGCTCTTGCAGCATCAAGTTTCGTGACGCTCTCAGCTATCTTGAAATTAATAGCCTGGAAACGGCGTATCGGCACGCCAAACGCCTTTCTTTTTGCGGAGTACCGTATAGCTATTTCCAAAGCTGCTCTGGCTGTTCCGATTGCTCCAGCTGCTGAGGTCAGCCTTTCTGGAATCATCATTCGATTAAATATGTCTGCGCCACCATTAATTTCTCCCACCCTATACTCATCTGGCACTTCGGCGTCTTTGAATACTATCCGGGCAGTTCCCATCCCCCGGAACCCAAGCAGGTTGTAGACCTCTTCAACTTCGACGCCCATGTCTCTTTCAATCAGAAACGTTGTTAAGGCTTTATGTCCAGGCGCTTTCGGGTCCGTTCGCGTATAAATTAAAAAGAAGTCCGCAACTTTCCCACCCGCAATGAACCGTTTTTCTCCATTGATTATCCACCTCTTGCCCTTCTTTGCAGCACTCGTGGTTGTTCCAAAGAAGTCACTTCCTCCTCTCGGCTCAGTTAATCCTTCGGCAGAAAGTTTCTCTCCCCTAATTACAGGCTTCAAGAACTCCTGTTTCTGCCAATCCGCACCAAACCGACTTATCGCTTCACCCACAATACTTGGCATTGCATAACTGCATCCCAGCCCCATACCTAAAACTCCAACCTCTTCCACAGCGGTCATCTCGGCAGCCCACGTCAACTCCCTTCCGCCAAATTGCTTAGAGAAACGAAGTCCCAAGAGCCTTCTTTTAGCTGCCTCTTGGATAAATTCGAAAGGATAGTCTATCTCGTTCCTATCCATCTTTCTCAGAAGCTCAGGATCCACTTCTCTTACGAACTCCTTTACTTCTTTCCTCAACCGGACCTCTTGGTCACTGCTCAGAAAATCATTCTCTATCATGATGTTCTCTCCTAGACTATCTCTTGAAGCGCTTGTGAGTGTATATATAAATGTTGAGTCATGATAAGATTTTGCACAATTAGTGACAACTGATAGTTCTTTAGCAGCAGTATTTGATGAAAAAGTATTTTAGAGAAAGCGGTGTAATTCCTTTTCTTCACGGGATGCAATATGGATATAAAAAAAATCGCGGTCATTGGCGCTGGTGCGATGGGACATGGAATTGCACAGCTCGCAGCGATGAGCGGCCTTGACACAGTCATGAGAGACATTAACAAGGAATTTGTCGAAGCAGGAATGAAGAATATCAGGTGGAGTATAGGAAAGCTCATTGGAAGAGGCAAAATTTCGCCGCTTGATGGCGAAAAAGCCTTGAAAAGATTAAGCCCTATTGTTTCGTTGAAGGACGCGGTTGAAGGTGCTGATTTTATCATTGAAGCAATACCCGAAAAATTGGCGCTGAAACAGCAAGTTTTCAAAGAAATCGACGAATCTGCACCTTCTCAAGCAATTCTGGCAACAAACACAAGTGCCTTGCCAATCACAGAAATTGCGGCAGCAACAAAGCGCCCGGAAAAAGTGATTGGTATGCACTTTTTCAATCCGCCAGTACTTATGCGGCTTGTCGAGGTTGTGATGGGTCAGAACACAAACACTGAAACCCGCGACGCAACATTAAGTCTCTCCAAGAAATTCGGCAAAGAACCGGTCCTATGCAACAAGGATGTTCCAGGCTTCATTGCAAACAGAATCACCATATCTGGTACAAATCTTGTGGCGTGGATGGTCCACAAAGGAGAGTACACGATCGAGGAAATAGATGCAGCAGCGATGTACAAAGCAGGAATGCCAATGGGAACGTTTGCCCTGCTAGACTTCACAGGCTTAGACATAGCTTATCATGTTATGAAGTTCATGGAAGAGAGAGAGCCATTCTTCGAAGTATCCCCGTTGATAAAGGCAAAAATGGAGAGCGGTGAAATCGGAGTGAAAGCTGGAAAAGGATTTTACAACTACCCAGAGAAAGGAAAATTCGTTATGCCACAAATATCTGAAGACAAAGCTGAGAAATTCGATCCGATGACCCAGACCTACGTGATGACCAATGTTGCTGCAGATCTGATAAGAAACAACGTCGCTACGGCTGAAGACATCGACAAGACGTTGAAACTTGGTTTTAACATGCCGATAGGCGTTCTAGAGCTTGCTGACACATTAGGTATAGACATTATGGTTTCAAAGCTACACGAGATAGCAGCTAAGTACGGAGAATTCTATAAGCCAAGTCCACTTCTGACGCAGATGGTTGACAGTAACAAGCTTGGCACAAAGACAGGAGAAGGATTTTACAGCTACAAAAAATAGGAATCCACACAATTCCTTTCTATTTTTTCTAAACAATGCAATCGCAACGCAGAAGCAACGTCACTGACGACTTCAAATCCAGTAGTTTTGCAGGCAAGAGTACAATCCAAAGGAAATATGTGTATACAATATGCATAAAAGGAAGAGTTAAGTAGGCGAACTGGAGAACATGTTTAAGAACGGAAGGTATAGACATGAGATTTGAATTCACAAAAGAACAAGAAGAGATTAAAAGAGCAGCACGCGAATTCGCAGAGAAAGAATTCACACCCGAGAAAGGACGAGAGCACGATGCGAAATATAAGTTCCCATGGGAGTTCTATAAGAAAGCCGGGAAGCTAGGCTTCATAGGCGCAGCATTTCCCGAGAAATACGGTGGACAAGGATTAGGCTGTCTGGAGGCCTGCATAGTCGCAGAGGAGTTCAACAGAGTCGATTCTACCCTAGCTTCAATACTAGGCGGCGTTGGCTTCGCTGGATTAATCGAAAAATATGGCACTGACGAACAAAAAGAAAAGTATATCCCGCGTATATGCAGCGGCGAGATAACTTGCGCAATGGCACTCACAGAACCTGGACATGGTTCCGACGCGGGAATGGTGGGATTAGACACTAAAGCAGTAAAAGAAGATAACGGCTGGAAAATTGACGGCGTCAAAACCTTCATAACTTGCGGGGACATCGCCGAATTCACCATAGTTTGCTGCCAGACAGATCCAAGCGCAGCCCCCCCTTACAGAGGAGTCAGCCAAATCGTCGTAGAAAAGGGAACACCAGGACTCGAAACCACGTCTTTAGAGCCAAAAATGGGATTCAGAGGAGCGCCACAAGCGGAAATGTCATTCAACAACGTCAAGGTGCCACTTACCAACGTTCTCGGCCAAGAGAACAAAGGATTTCATCAAATAATGTCATATTTCGACTTCAGCAGAACACCAATCGCAGCCGGAGCTGTGGGAATAGCCCAAGGCGCCTTCGAGAAAGCTTTGAAGTACTCCACTGAACGAGAGCAGTTCTTCCAGCCAATCCACAGGTTCCAGATCACGCAGCTTAAAGTGGCCGAAATGACGATGCGAATCGAAGCTGCAAGACTACTCACATATAAAACAGCTTGGCTCATCGACCACAAACCAGAAGAATCAAAATTAATCACAAAATTCGCATCTATGGCGAAGGCCTACGCAGCGAGAACTGCAATAGATGTAACAGATGAAGCCCTACAAATCTTTGCAGGTTATGGCTACGTAGATTCTGACATGGAACGCTTCTATCGAGACGCAAGAATCCTAGACATCATAGAAGGAACCGGTGAGATTCAAAAGTACATTGTTGCCAGAGAATGCTATCGCGAAAGAAACTTGCCTATGCCTTAGCACTCACGCTGCGGAATAGCTAGCCTGCACGACCACCACCTCTTTTTATGTTCGTATGTACACTTCTAAATGGATGTGCGGGCACGTTTGATCATCGACTTTCACGTACATCCATTCTACGACGAAGCCAACATTCAAAAAGAAATGGAAAAAGCAAATGTCGACGTCTGCGTCCTCCTGGCTATCGACGCAGACCCGTTGGACATTGAAAAACCGATAATACAAGAGAAACTGAAAAGGCGGCATCTAAAATCCCTACTAGGATTTCGCACATTTCAATCTACTTCTATCGAAGACGAAATTAGGAAATTCTATCAAGCGCTCATCAATTACTACCCTGAACTGAAAACAACGAATCAGGAAATAGCTGATCTCGTGGAAAAAAACAAAAACGCATTCATTGGGTTTGGTTCAGTCAATCCAAACAAAGACGAAGAATATGTGGCGAAGGCGCTGGATCAGATTAGAAACCTTGGACTGGCAGGAATAAAAATGCTGCCAACTCTCCAATTCTTCTCCCCCAGCGAAAACGAAAACTTCGAAATAATCTGTGAGTTTTGCGAACAAAACAAAAAAGTCATGCTTTATCATACTGGATGCGACCCAGGTCCTTGGGAGGACCCACATCTTTCAGAAGATGCTAATCCCCTCTACTTGGAACCCGTCTTAGAACACTATCGCCCAGCCATAGTTTTGGCACATGCGGGAAGTTACAGCGCTCTCAGACCAGGAATATGGTTTGATGAAGCGGTTGAGTTGGGAAGCAAGTTTGACAACGTGTATTTTGACTCATCAGCTGTGTCGAGCTTCATCTTTTCCAAAAAGTCCGTGGATCGAATAAGAAAAAGCATTGGTTTAGACAGGCTTCTGTATGGCTCCGACTATCCAGCAGTGTGGGGTAGTAACATGAAATACGAAGTAGATGTGATCAAGAGATGCAGCCACTTGACTGACGATGAAAAGGCGAAGGTGCTTGGCTTGAACGCAGCAAAACTTCTGAATGTGCCGTTGGATGGAGCCGTTATATGAAAACCGAAATCTTTCCCAACATTTTTCAAATAAGAATCCCGCTGCCTCACAGCCCTTTGAAGCACATCAATTCGTACTTAATAAGAGCCGAGGAAGGAAGTCTTCTCATCGACACTGGGCTGAATTTCCCCGAGTCCCTCAAAGTTTTATGGGAAGCCCTCTCAGAAGCAGGGGTTTTGGCGCACGCGCAGCTGGAGAAAATTCTACTAACGCACTTCCACGTGGACCATGTTGGACTAATTCCTCGCATCAAAGAAGTGTTTGATGATGTCGAACTGCTTTTGCATCCCACTGAAGTTGAGCTTTCTAAGTTGATGTTGGAAGATTCGGGGAGCTATAAGCAAGATATTGAGGACTTTCTTGTGGCACACGGCGCACCTCTTTCGATTGCCCAAAGGCTCCAAGACTTTCATCCCGCATTTTCTGCCCCCGAAGCATACAAGGAGCTGGTGTGTGCAGCGTCCCCAATCGATGATGGACAAGAAATAATGGTAGGCAACTACAGGTTTCAAGCCTTATGGACTCCTGGACATTCGCCGGGTCACACCTGTCTTTACGAACCTTCAAAACGAGCGTTTTTCTCCGGTGACCATTTGCTGCCGACCATCACATCGCATGTTTCCCAGTTTATGAAAGACATGGATCCGCTCACGGATTACTTGAACAGTCTAAAAAAAATCAAGAAACTCAACGTTAAAGTGGTGTTTCCAGCTCACGAAGAAGTGTTTGGAAACTATCTTGAGCGGATAACACAGCTTGAGGTCCACCATAAAAGGCGGCTGGAAGAGATAGTAATCAAACTTGAAGAAGCACGTTTAACAGCGTACATGTTAGCCTCGCGTCTTCAGTGGGACATTAGTTACGACTCGTGGAAGCAGTTTCCTCCGTTCCAGAAGTATTTGGCCTTTGGAGAAGCATTAGCACATTTGAAAATCCTCGAAAGACGAAGACTTGTACAGAAGGTTGAGGTTGACGATATAATCTTCTACGAAAGGACTCGTTAAACGGTTCAGCGCTGAAGCTGTCAAGGCTTTTCTTTGTGTTTTTTCATTGCTAGCAGCGCCGCTCCAAAGGCGCAGACTATTTGAGGTTCTTCTGGCAAAACAGGGGTTAAACAAATTTTCTTTCTCAAGGCGTCGACAAAACCCTTGCTTTTCGAAACTCCTCCTGTGAATGCCACGTCCTTCTCAAACCCTATCCGGCTAGCCATGGTATAGATTCTTTCCGCAATTGCTTCGTGGAGACCAGCTATCACGTCTTCAATTTTAATTCCTTGACTCATCTGAGAAACCACTTCGGATTCAGCAAAAACTGTGCAGGTGCTGCTCATTTTTACGGGCTTCTTTGCTTTGAAGTGCAACATAGATAGCTCCTCTATTGGCCTCTGCAAAGTGTTTGACATGATTTCAAGAAATCTTCCGGTTCCAGCTGCGCATTTGTCATTCATAACGAAGTTTAACACCTTTCCATCTTCGTTGATTCTAATGGCTTTGGAGTCTTGACCTCCAACGTCGATTATCGTTCTGGCTGAGGGGATAAGCCGATAAACACCACGAGAAATGCAGGCTATTTCAGAGGATTTTGAGGTTGAGTTTACTAACGCTTTTCCGTACCCAGTCGAAACAACGTATAACATATCCTCCAGATTTAGTCTAACTGCATCCAAGGCTTTTTTAGCTGCCATCTCCGATGAAACTTTGAAGTTGACCCCTGATGGAACAATTGCTTGCGAAGCAATCTCACCTCGGCGATCCACTATTACAGCCTTTGTTGCTGAAGCTCCGGTGTCTATCCCTAGGTACATTAGCTTTCACTTAGCATTTCTATAAACGCGTCAATTCTGCCTTTAACTTGGGCTTCTGCATACTGCCGTGGATCAGCCATGTCACCTTCAAACATTAGGTATGGAATGTTGAGTTGACTGTTAAGAGTTTCAGCAGTCACAAGTTGTGGGGCCGACCATGACTTGCAGCTCCTATTAGAGAATAAGATTGCCCCATCTATCTGGTAGTCTTCAATGGTGTCGGCGAATTTTTCCATTCGCAAGTCTATGTCGGTGTTTAAACCCATAGATAGTACTTTTCGAGCTATGCTTTCCAAGGGTTTTGATGAGTCAAGTCTGAACGCCCAAGCTTCGCTGTAGGGTTCATGCACGAAAACTGCGCCTTTGTCCTCAAAGTATTTTATGATGTCAAACGCATGCCAAAGCCATATTCCGTCGAACATCAATCGGAACTCTTCTTTTTCGATTACACCCTCCCTTCTTTTCACTCTATCTCTGACTTCAGTTAACAACTCATCATAAAATTCTACAGCTTCTTCTGTGCCTTGCATAACTACAAGTGGAAAAATGTCGGAAGCGGAGTCTCTTCCGCCGAGAGGACAAGGTCTTACTCTTCTAAGTTTCAATGTTTGAAGCCACAGCTCGCTTGCCTTGTCAGAAAGGTTCACAGCGTTCACCAGTTTTTCCATGTCCAGCTTCACCCCGAATTTATTCTGAGTCAACTCTATGAGCTGCTCCAACTGTTTTACGACATAATCCAAGACGTAGTTGTTCAGGTCGTCGTAAGTTAAGACATAGGGAGCTTCACCGATAAACATAGGTGTTCCAAGATGAATGTGAAGGCTCTGCCACCACTTGACGTACACGTCACAAGCATTTCTAAAGGTCACCAACATGTCAGGCGCCGGCATGGGTCCATTCAATCCGCTGAGGGTATACCCCAAACAGCATCTGCTGTATGAGCATAAATCCTGCGAATAGCCTTCTTTCTCAGCTTCTTTAAGATAGTCTAGAATGGTTCCACGAGCGCTACACAACGCTCCAAAATGCTCTGGAGCAATTGGGTAAACATCTAAAGCGTAGAGCAACTCAACCGGAGTGAACACAGTTATCCATGCAACGGGCTTATCCTGAGTTTTCACGTCCCAAGCTTTGGAAAAGTAATTTACAATCAGTTCGCCAATTTTTCTCGTTGTTTGAAGGACGCGTGAACGTTTTTTCTTGCGAGAGTTCAGTTTCAATCACCTAAGGCTTCTATGAATGCCTCAACTCGGTTCCTAATTCGATTAATTTCCTGGGTCGGGCTCTCATAGTCCACTAGTAAACTGGGAATTCCGTCAGAAGCCAATTTGTTTCTTATGTGCACAAAGTCGTATAAAATCGGGTCGCAGAACTTTTCAGCATATGTTATCACTCCCCGAGCATTAAACGAAGCCACCATGTCGCTTATGTAGCTGAGCCGGTCGTCAAGAGGGTTTTGAGCTGGACAAGGAGTTCTCGTAAGATATCTGCTGGTCAACGCTGAAAGAGGATCCTGAGACGGTTCAACATTGTCCCAGAAGTATCTTGAACCGGTGCACAGGTCGTCCGACACCACGAAACCTCCGGAGTCCTCTATAACCGTTATTAGGTTGAGATCATAAATGGCTGTGCCGTTTACATGCAGCCTGACGTTGCCTTGACCTTTGCCACTTCCGAATTCTGAAGCTTCGACCAACGCGTTGAATTCCTGCTTCGACATCAATGCGCTGGCTAGGACCAGGCTGAAGTAATCTGATGCCTTGACCTTGTATTCGTTGTTTCGGTTTAACAAGTAGATGTTTCTGAGCAGATCTCTAGTGTGGTTGCACAATTCAATGGCGCTCTGCAACGAGTTATTATCGATTTCCGCGACAAAATTCCTTTCCAGAAACATTTTCAACCTCCTAAATTCCATTCTCATAAAATCAAACGACAGCTCATTCTTCGTATTGTGGGGTACGCGAAGGAAAAACAGGGGTTTGTTGACTTTCTTTTTTAGGATGTCGAAAATTCTCCACATAGGATCACAGGTGTGCGCGACTATGAAGGCCTGGAACAGGTCTTCAAGCCTCAAGATGTTTTCCAACACAGCGCTCGCGAAGGGACATATGAAACTCGGCGTGAGAGAACTTGTGTGTTCCCCTATGTTTGAGATTCTGTAGGGCTGAAGACCTGCTGCGATAATTATCTCTTCCGGAATACCACTGCACATGTACCCAACAACTTTGGCCTCCCCGTCGTTGTGTCGACGTAGTAAGGACGTGGGGTCCCGGGAGAACTCGCGCATTTTCCTTTGTATTTGCATCGGTAAGAATACCCAGTGAAGTTAGATAAAAACTAGTTGTTGACGTTGAATCGCAGCTTAAAGATTAGAGTAAGAGGAAAATAACGTGATTGATTACTTTCCTGTGAATTTTGGCGTTCTCTTCTCAAAGAAGGCTGCGACGCCCTCAATTATGTCGTCAGATTTCGCGCAGGTGATGCCGCCTTCAACCATCATCTTGTTTCCTTCTTCCATGCTAATTTCCATTGCCTTCGAGAGTATTTCCTTGGCTAAGCGTACTGCTATGGGTGCTTTGGTTGCTAGTTGACCTGCAAGATAAGCAGCTGTTGACTGTAATTCGTCGGGGGGCACAACCTTGTTGACAAGGCCGATTTTTTCTGCTTCCTTCGAGTCGATTCGTTCGCCTGTCAGGATGATTTGGGCAGCTTTAGCTTTTCCAATGAGTTTTGGAACACGAACACAACCACCCCAGGACGGAATCAAACCTATGTTAACTTCGGGGGCTCCAAAACTTGCCTTTTCTGACGCAATTCTCATGTCGCATGCTGCAGCCAATTCAAGTCCTCCACCTAGTGCATACCCATTTATCGCGGCAATCACAGGCTTATCGAAAGTTTCAATCCTATCGAAGACATTTTGGCCAAGTTCCATGCGAGCCTTCATATCAGTCTCATCGCCCGACCCAGCTTCACTCAAATCAGCTCCAGCGCTGAAAGCTCGTCCAGCCCCAGTGATGATGACGCTTCTAATTTTGCTGTCCTTTCTTATCTCTTCGAGCAGGTTACCTAATTCTGCAAGTATGCCTTTGTTAAGGGAGTTCATAGCGTCTGGCCTGTTTAAAGTGATAATAGCTATGTTTTCTTCTTCCGGCGTCAAGAAACTTGCAGCTTTTTCGTAAGTTAGGTACTCGTATCCCATGTTCATCCACCTTTTGCTTTACTTAAACACGAATTCCATAAAAACCTTCTCATACAGTGCATCTGGTTAAACCAACGCTTAAAACTGGGAGCATTTGCACACGAGTAAACAGGATGCACGTTGTGCTAGCAAAAATGAAAATAAGTGTAACCATACAAAGATTCAAGTGTGAGACCCATGAACCCTGATCAAAGCGACATCAGATTTGGCTGTTTTCTACCCATTCCAGCTGCGCCAGTGGACAAATTGCTGAAGATCGCCAAGATCAACGAAGAAGCTGGCTTCGATTCTATTTGGGTGCCAGACCATCTTCTGTTTATTCCTCCCGGAATCGTGCCCGAAGCTTGGTCAACGCTAGCCGCAGCTGCAGTAGTCACAGAGAAGGCTACATTGGGAACCTGTGTAAGCGACCCACACAGGCATCATCCCGCTGTCCTCGCACAAAAAGTCGCCACCGTAGATCAAATTTCAGGAGGCCGTGTAACTCTTGGACTAGGAGCAGGAGAAGCCATGAATCTAGAGCCTTATGGAATAGACTGGAAGAGACCGGTCTCGAGATTGATCGAATTCACAACAATTGTGCGCAAGTTCTGGAGCGGCGAGACCTTCAATTATGAAGGAGAGTTTTGGAAATTACGGGACGCTTTTCTCCAGATTCGCCCCTCGAGAGAAACCATACCCGTATATTTCGGAGCAAACAGCCCTCGCATGCTTGAAGTGACGGGGGAAATGGCTGATGGTTGGCTTTCAACTCCGCTTTCGCCCACGTTGTTCAACAAGCGGCTTAGTCTAGTCAAAAAGGGCGCGGAAAAGGCAAACAGACCTTTAAACGAAATTGATGTGGGAGCCTATCTTTACACTTCAGTAACCGAAAAATCTGAAGACGCTTCGAAGCAAATCGAAAAAATGAAGGCTCAAGTAATCCCGTCGCCCCAACTGCTAAAGGAGGCGGGCTACCATGTCGAACTCTCAGAAGAACTTCAGTCAATCTCTTACTTCAAAGCCCTTCTAAACTCTGAGTGGCTGGAAAAGTTTTTGACCTTTGCTGAGAGCATCCCGCTGAACGCTGCAATCGAGTTTTCCATTACTGGAACTACGGAGGATTGCATAGAAAAGATAGAGGCATACATCAAAGCAGGGGTTAAACATTTCCTGCTTTTGAATGCGGGACCTGACCCCCGCAGTGTGGTGAAGGTCTACCAGGAAGAGATAATACCTTACTTCAAGAAAAGCTAGACACTCGCCACCACTCTCGAAACAACAAACCCCGATCCTCTATGAACACCATGCACACGCCATATTGCACTTCAGCGAACACCTTTTTGAGTCATGATCCACATCTAACATGAGATATAGCGAAATTGGAGGGAAAACGCCTAAAAGGTAAACTGCTTTTCTACTTTGGATGAGATGAACTCATGAGAGCGGGTCTTTCAACAGAAATCAAGTTTGGCTATGAAAGCGCACCATATCCTTGGGAAATCATACGTGAACTGGCAATCTATGTTGAAGATCAAGGCTTCGACTCCTTCTGGATGCCCGATCACACGGTTGGCTTTGGCATAAGAAGATGGGATTCTCTGGAAGCCTGGACGGTGCTATCTGCAATTGCTTTGCAGACAAAACGCATTCTTCTTGGAACCTGTGTAAGCGATACATACAGACATCACCCAGCCGTTCTTGCACAGATGGCAGCAACTTGCGACATTATTTCACGTGGACGAGCCATTCTTGGAATAGGTGTCGGAGAAGCTATGAACTTGAATCCTTATGGAATATCGTGGAACAAGCCGGTTTCACGGACTATTGAAGCGTTAAAAGTCATAAAAAAACTTTGGACAGAAGATGTTGTCGATTATAAGGGCCAGTTCTATACGCTAGATGGAGCTTTTCTTCAACCAAAGCCGCTTCAGAAACCTCATGTTCCAATATTTGTAGCTGGAAACTCGCCGAGGACTATGAAAATGGCCGCGAATTATGGAGATGGTTGGGTTCCCGCGTCCATGCAGCCGGACGAGTATTGTGAGAAGTTAGAGCACGTCTTTGAAGTAGCAAGCAAAGCAGGGAGATTTTGGGATGGACTGGGGGGGGATAATCCTCCAGAGATAGACCCCGCACTGTTTGTTTACGTGGTTATTGCTAAGGATTTTGACGTGGCAAGAAGGCTTGTGCTGCTGCCAGCAAAACTCTACCTGTTATCAAGACCCCGAATTATAGAACGTCTTGGTTACCCCGTCCCCACAAAAGAGTTTGAAATGACTTCAAACCTAGTGTTCAACTCTGCAGTTTCTCGGCGTCTTTTAGAAGTGGCTCACACACTGCCTGACGAAGTGGTTGATAAATCACCTGTGATCTTTGGCGCTCCAGACGACGTGATCGGAAGGATCGAGGAGTATGTAGATGCTGGTGTTCGTCACTTTATTTCGCCTTTCTTCGTTTCGCCTAAGCTTATGAAAGAAACCTGCAAACTTTTTGCAGAGAAGGTAATCGTCTATTTCAAAGACAGAGAGTAGAATGAACGGATAGCCCTGATGAATAGGCTACGCCGCGCAAGGTTGGGTTGACAGGGTGTGGCATGTTTCACTGCAATACAGATGAGGCAAGTGTCTGTTCCTCAAAAAAAAGGAAATAAATTAAAACATCGAATTCAATAGACTGTCCCGGTGAAATTATCGATGAGAAATGTTGCTGTTATCGGAGTAGGGCAGTCAAAGTTTGCTAGGAGACCTGACGCTTCAATCCGAGAAATCGCCTTTGAAGCATTTAAAGAAGCTGTCGAAGACGCTCAGATAACGAGGGAAGAAATTCAGGCGTCTCTTGTCTGTTCTGCTACGCACTATGATAAACAGAGAACCCCCGCTGGGGTAATAGCCGAATACCTCGGGCTGAATCCCCAACCAACTTTTAATGTAGAGGCCGTTTGTGCGTCAAGCGGCGTAGGAGTGCGAATAGGTTGGTCTTTTATAAACTCTGGTTTGCATGACATCGTGGCAGTTGTAGGCTTTCAAAAGATGACTGAGCTGAGCTCTGCGGAAGTCCAAGAAGTGATGGGGCGATCAGGCGACGTGATGTGGGAATCGCCTTTCGGAACTACTATGCCTGCTTACTTCGCCTTATACGCCCAATCGCACATGCAGAAACATGGAACGACGCAGGAGCAGATGGCAAAGGTGGCGGTGAAAAACCACTTCTACTCAACTAAGAATCCCAAAGCCATGTTCCAAAAAGAGATTACGATTGAGGATGTGTTAAAATCGAGAGTTATCGCAAGTCCTTTGAAACGGTATGATTGCTGCGCCAATTCTGATGGTGCTGCATGCTTGATATTAGCGAGCGAAGACGTTGCTGCCAAGATTGCGGACAAGCCAGTTTGGGTTGCTGGACTGGGACTTGCATCAAGCCCTATGACTTTGACAGGCAGAGACACATCGTACGACTCCTTCGACTGCACGGTTGAAGCTGCAAAGCAAGCCTATAGAATGGCGGGAGTTGGACCAGACGATGTAGATTTAGCTGAAGTCCACGACTGCTTCACTATAACAGAGATTTTAAATTATGAAGATCTAGGTTTTTGCGAGCGAGGACAAGGAGGCAAGTTGGTTGAGGAAGAGCAGACTTACTTGGGCGGCAAAATACCCGTTAACATTGATGGAGGCTTGTTGGCGAAGGGCCACCCTGTTGGAGCAACAGGTGCCTCCCAAATTAGAACGCTCGTGAAGCAGCTGAGAGGAGAAGCAGGTGCGACTCAGGTTGAAGAAGCCAAGGTCGGATTAGCTCACAATCTCGGCGGAATAGGAATGTACTGCGCGGTGACGATTCTAAAAACATGAGGTGAGAGGCGTGGGATTCGCAAGATTTGGTAAAATCAGCTATGTTTCGGAGACCAAGCTGCAGGACTTCGAGAAAAGCCTTGAAGCAGGCAAGATAATGGGAACCAAATGTAAAAAGTGTGGGCGATTATATTTTCCACCTCGGGTTGACTGCGGTTGCATGAAGGGTGAAATAGAATGGGTAGAGTTGGGTGGTGATTGCAGGCTGAAGACGTTTACTACTCTTCATTTTGCGCCTGCGAGTTTCCGTTATGAGGCTCCTTATACTCTTGGAGTGGCGCAATTTGAGGAAGGTCCTACAGTGTTAGCTCCTCTAAGCAAAGAAATCAGAGAAGACGAGATAAAGATAGGTATGAGTCTGAGGCTTGTTCCAGTTGAGCTTATGGGCGGTAGAATGATCTATGAATTAAGACTGCCAGAAAGCCCGTAGTCCTGTTCACTAGGCGACAGTTGGTTCGCATTGACTTTACGAGCCAAAACAATCAACCTCCTTCAGGAAATCGTTGGACCAGCAAACGTTCTAACAGACACCGAAGACATTTATGTATATTCTTTTGAGCAAATCTATCGAGAACAACGCATACCTAAGTTAGATGCGGTGGTCAGAACAGAGTGTCCAGAAGAAATTAAAAAAGTAGGGAAACTGGCTGATGAAGACGGTTTCATAGTTGCTCAACGGGGAAAGGCTTTTGATTTGAAGAAGATTTCCAAGCCCATAGTTGTCTTAGATGATTTTAAACCACTCAATCTTGAACCCTTGAAAGAATCAGAAAAAGTCTCAGCAGAAGACATCAGCGAATTTCGAAAAACTGAAATTGGCACATTAAAAAAACTTGCTTTTGCACAAAAACTAATGTTTTTAAATAAACCAACAACTAAATGCCAAGAATGCGACGCCTGTAGCAGCTATTGCACCGCAGCCTCTTCCTTTAACAATATTGAAACGTGGTCAGCGAAAGGAAGATTGCTCTTAATAAAGGCCATGTCAGGAGACGAGTTATCCGTTTCTCCAAAACTTGTCGATGTTATATATACCTGTAGTAACTGCGGACTCTGTTTCTCAGAATGCCTGCAACATTCAGAGTTTCAAGAAGCCATAAGAGCTGCTCGCAGAAAAATCGTGCTCAAAGATTTGGCCCCACAGATTTTCAAAGCTGCTGCTGAGAACATTCTGGAAGTTGGAGATCCAGGTGGAGTGGTTTCTCAGAAGCGGCGTCTTTCTTGGTTAAGAACGGTGTCGAAACCAAGTTCTGGTCAGGCTAGTCTTCTTTATTGGGTCGGTTGCACTGTGGCTGCACGCACCCCAAACACGGCTAAAGCAGTCATAAATATCCTGAATAGCGCCGGAGCCAGTTTTGCACTTCTCGGCGAGAGAGAGGGATGCTGTGGCTACCTTCTTTTGGCATCAGGTTTGTGGGATGAAGCCAAAAAGAATGCGATTAGGATTATTGAACGAGTGAGGCAAACTGGGGTAGAGTTGATGGTTACGTCTTGTGCTGGATGTTATTACACGTTTTCTAGGCTTTTTCCTGAAATATTAGATGTTGAAATGCCGTGTAGGGTGCTTCATGTTTCACAATTTCTAGCGGACTTGTTGGGAGAAGGAATGCTTGACCTTAAAGGCGTTGAATCGACGGTTACTTATCATGACCCGTGCTCTTTGGGTCGTCACTCGGATGTGTATGATGCTCCGCGAAATGTTTTAGCCAAAATTCTAGAGCTTCAATTTGTTGAGTTGCCTTTGAGTAAAAGTCGCTCTCGTTGTTGTGGAGGTGGTGGGGGGCTTTGGTCGTATAATAATCGGGTTAGTTTGGATTCAGCGTCTACTAGGTTAATGAAAGATGTTGTTCCGCTGAATGTGAATGTTTTAACAACAGCATGTCCAGTATGTCAAATGAATCTTCGTTATGCTTCGATTAGAAATTCCATCCCGGTCAAAGTTTGTGATTTCGCCGAAATTGTCGAGATCGCTATGGGTAAAGATTATTCTTAGATTGTAGCTAGCATTTTTTTCAGAATATCCGAGAATCTTTTGGCTGCTGCTCTTCGTTTCCGTGTATTCAGAGTATTCGCGTCAACATACTGCAAAGCCATTGGTTGACAAAACTTTACACAGATTGGTTCACCGTTGCACAGGTCGCATTTGATGATTTTCTTGGTTTCATCATCAACTCCAATACCGCCAAAGGGGCAGAAGTGCATACATAACCTGCATCCAACACACAGCTCTTTATCGATGACTAAGGCTTGTGTGTTGGGATCTCTTTTTATAGCATGCATAGGACAAACAGTTTCGCAAATCGGTATGTCGCATTGTTGGCAAACCATTGGGATGTAAATGCCTTCATTTTCCCATTTTGTCACGCGGATTCTTGCTTTTTCAGGTGTACATGTTTTTTCGTTATAGATAGAGCATGCTGTTTCGCAGAGTCGGCAGCCTGTGCATTTTTCAGGGTCGACGGCTAACATTTTTTGCATGCCATGACACCTTATATTAGGTTTGATGGCTCTTTGTCGAGACCTAGCTTCTTCAGCGTTCCCGCTGTGGGAATGCCATCATTGCCCCATCCGTGAAGTTTGTAATACTCATCCAGCATTTTACTGAATTTCTCTCTATCGATTTTCTTGTTTCTAGCAACTGGCAGTCCAATGGGTGTAGGTTCTTTGAAGTAACGTTCTGGTAGGTTGTCATCTTTTCTTGAAAAGCCTTCGCGCAGGTTGAACAGTCTTTCGATGGTGTAGATTCTTTCTCCGATTTCCATGAGCTGTGTCTCTGAAATTTCCACTCCTGTTGCTAGTTGAATGAGCTTTGAGAATTCCTTCCATTGAGGGGCATGCACTGAGCAGAAAACTGTTTGGAACTTGCATAATCCAATCGAGTCTGTCACGGCGTAGAGTCGTTCTTGCCACCAAACCATTCTGGGTTTTCCGTCATAGGAATTATATTCAGAAGCGACGGGACCGCCATATACTTCTTCCAATAGGTCTTCAGGCAAACCATACATGTCTATGGCGGGGCGGCTTCGCAGGTGGTCGGCACCTCTTGTGGAGGTTGCGATGCCCAAGGCAAAGCTTGGTGTTGGGCGCTCATCTGAGTGGAGGTTGCTCATGCCTTTTACTTGAATGGCATAATACTCCGAGCCGTTGCCGATTTTGGCGATTGCTTTTTTGAATCCGTCTGCAAGCGTGTTTCCGAAGCCCTTTCGGTGGGCGATGTTAGTTATCATTTCATACAGGGCTTCTTCGCTGCCCCACTCTAGCTTTAGTCCATCTGTCATTTTGTCGTTGAGTATTCCTTTTTCATAGAGCTCCATGGCCCATGCAATTAGTCCTCCAGTTTCTAATGTGTCAACGCCATATTTGTTGACTAGGTGATTTGCTACTAGGATTGTTTCCATTTTCCTGCAGTCAATCATTGTGCCAAAGGCTCCTAGCGAAGTGTATTCCGGGCCTTCTCCATAAAGCGGGGCATACGGACCTTCTCTAAGTACGTAGCGGTGTCGGCAGTGGACAGCGCATCCGTAGCACCCTGATGTTCCGATGGAGTAGCGGTCTATGTTCTCTGGTTCTAGGTCTTGTCCTTCTTCTAGTCGATTGAGTTGAAAGTTTCTTGTTCTGATTAAGCCGGTGGTGTTTGTGTTGCTATAGATTATCATTGTGCCCCATCGCGATTGTGCCTTCGACCAGCGGGTGCTTGTGATCATGTCGTTCATTTGTCTGCAGTATTCAAGAAGTCTGTCTGGATGAGCAAACTCGAGGGGAGTTGTTCCTCTGGCTGCGATTGCTTTGAGGTTCTTTGAGCCCATCACGCAGCCCATGCCTGTTCTACCGGCAGAGTTTTTCATTCCAGTTAGTATATTAGCGAATTTCACCAAGTTTTCGCCGGCAACGCCGATGACTAGAGATTTTATGTTCTCATCATCTTGGTCTTTTCTTATGATTGTCTGTGTCTCGAAAGTGTCTTTACCCCAAAGGTGCGAGGCTTCTTTAATTTCGATTTCATCATTCTTGACTAGAAGATAAACTGGTTTGTCGGCTTTTCCTGTTATGGCAAGGTGGTCGAAGCCTGTGAATCTTAGTTCGGGTGCAAAGAAGCCTCCTATGTTTGAATCGCCGACCGCGCCTGTGAGTGGTGACTTGGCTGCTATATCGCATCGTCCTGAACCTAGGCAGGGTATTCCACCTAATAGTCCCGCTCCAATTAGCAATACGTTTTGGGGGCTTAGTGGGTCGATTTTTGGCTTTAAATGGTTGTAGAGCATGTGCATGTCGATGCCTCTGCCTCCGATGTACATGGTTCGGATTTTTTTGGGCATTGCTTTTTGAGAAAGTTTTTTTGTTGTAAGGTTTATGTATGCTATTTTTCTTTTCTGGACCATTTTCTTCGCCCTGATCGACGCTTATGCGAGTCCTCTTATTTTGGCTTGGTTGGGTGTTGGCCATGATATTCGATATTTTGTTTTGCATTTTGGGCAGGTTGCTGTTTCTGCTTTTTGTCGAACTGAGAATCTCTTTAGGCAGTTTAGGCATCGGACTTCGCTCATTTTGTCAGACCTCTCAACCTCCGCCTACCGGGGCTGTGATTATTATCAAGTCGTTGTCTCTTAATTTTAGATTAGTGTCTCTTACGTTTTGGCCGTTTACCATGACGAGTGCGTTGATGTCGATTTGTCCGGTTTTTTTGTCCACTACTTCTTCAAAGTCTTTTCCATACGTTCTCGCCAATTTTTCAAGAACTTCTCCAAGCGTAGTTTCTGACTGAATGTCCTGCAAGATTTCTTTTTTGCCAGCTATTTCTTTGAACATAGCAAAGAGCTGGATCTTGACGCGAGCATTCATGAGTTTCACAAGTTGACAAGTTCTAGAAGTATTAAAATTTGTTGAGCTTTATTATTGTTGCGGAATTAATATTACTGAGACCGCATTTATATAACTTATAGAATTAGTGTAACTCTTTGAACTAAAGGATGGTAGGATTTCTGGAAATCAGAAAGCTGCAGAAAATTAAGGGAGGAAGTTTCACACTTTCAATTCCCAAAAAGTGGGTGGACCAAAGAAAACTAAAGGGTGGTCAACAAATGGTGATTTCAGAGGAAGATGATGGATCGCTTAACATTTATCCCGTGACCACTCCATCAGAGAAACCATTAAGAGCCACGCTTCACCTGGAAGAGTCTCCTGACATCAAGGCCCTTGAATATAATGTTGCCACTTATTATATTCAGGGGGCAGACAGAATCGATATTGTATCTAAGAAAATTATTCCTGCCGAACAGAAGAGAAAATTGAAGCTCTTTCGTCTCTCCATGCCCGGCGTCGAGGTTTCTGAAGAAGGGGCAAACAAAATCAGCTTCCAGGCTTTGATTGATCCTGCTGCATTTCGCTTAGAGTCGTTGCTGAGTAAGACATCTGCATTTTCTTTACATTTGCAGGAAGATGCTGTGAATTCTGTGATGAATTGGAATTTTCCTCTTGCACGAGAGGTTATTGAACGTAGTGGAGAGGCGTTACGGCATTATCGGCTTACAATTAGGCAGGTCGCTCTAGCTAGCATAAGTAAAACGATTGCAAAGGAAATAGGCGTGATTAACTGTCGTGAATGCGTCACCTTTGCGTTAATGGCAAGGGACCTCAGTAGGCTTGTCTATCATTGTTCCCAGATTGCCAGGCACGTTCTCGCGCTTGAGCAAAAAAAGAAAGTAAGTCGTGGAATTCTGAGTCTGATGGAAGCCTTGTCTGAACTCGTGTATACTATGCAGAAGGATGCTGTTCAATCGTTTTTAGATAAAGATACGAGGCTTGCTGTTCAAGTTCTCCTTAATATGAGTGATGCTAGAAAGAAGGAGGAAGATCTTTTGAAAGAAGTTATAGCCAAAGTCAAGGACATTGACACCGCCGTTACTATGGGTCTAATAGGTAGAGATCTACGAAGGATAGCTGGCTATTCAGTTGCAATTGCAGATGATGGCATGAATCGAGTACTCACTCCATCCTTAGTTTAGAGTTGGTTGGTGCACACGCAGAGTTTTAATCACACTTGAGGATTTGAATTTTTTGGAGTTTCGTAGGATTAACGCGCGAGTGTAAACACTGAATTTTTATATAGTAATCCACTGCTATTAGCGTCAACATGAAAAGGGGATATTGGGCTATATGGCTTTGAATTGGCTACCCAGAGAAAAAGAGCTTAGGAGCCATGATCTCCATGGTAAGCAGCATTGGGGAAGCGCGGCTCCACGCACTGTTTACGAGAAGCGACCCTTAAGAGACCTTGATGGAAAGGTTGTTGATGATCTTTTTGTCTCTTGGATTATCTTAGACAATCCTCGGCAATACAACTCATATACTACAGAAATGGTGAAAGGCGTTATAGCAGGTTTTGAAAACGCTTCACTTGACAGAAGCGTCGTGGCAGTTATTTTTACAGCAGTTGGTTCATTGGCATTTTGCACTGGAGGAAACACAAGAGATTATGCCGAATACTATACAATGCGACCCCACGAATACGGCGAATACATGGAACTCTTCAATCACATGGTTGACTCCATCCTTATGTGCAAGAAACCAGTAATAAACCGAGTAAACGGCATGCGCGTCGCTGGAGGACAAGAAATTGGAATGGCTTGCGACTTGGCTGTTACTTCCGACCTAGCAATTTTTGGCCAAGCAGGTCCCAGACATGGCTCATCGCCAGATGGTGGGTCCTCAGACTTTTTACCATGGTACTTGAGCATTGAAGATGCTATGTGGAACTGTGTTTCCTGCGAGTTATGGAGCGCCTACAAGATGAAAAGACTCGGATTAGTGAGTAAAGTGGTTCCCGTAATCAAGGATGGAAACAAATGGGTCCGCAACCCTGCTGTTATCCTAGACAAGTATGTGGAAGACGGTGAAATCGTATTCGGCGAGTTCAAGAAAGGCGAAGAAAACAAGAAAGCTATGGCTTACATAAAAGAATCACAAGAGCTGAGCAAAATTAGTTTCGAACTTCTAGACAAAGAGATGAACAAAATAGTCTGGACATTCGCAAATCTGTTCCCAGGCTGCTTGATCAAAGCAATGGACAGCATACGCGCTAAGAAAAAGTTCTTCTGGAATCACACAAAGGACTACAACCGCCACTGGTTAGCAGCTAACATGAACTATGAGGCATTTTTAGGCTTCCAAGCTTTCAATACCAGAAAAATCACAGGAAAAGACACAATTGACTTCATTAAATTCCGGCAACTGCTTGCAAAGGGAAAGCTCTCAAATGAAGAAATGTTTGAGGCGGTTTTACCCAAACCGAAAAGTCAACGAACAGAAAAATAGGCGAAAAATTACACGACATAATATCGAAATAGACAGGGATTGACAAAAATGGGGAAAGCCCCAGACAAAATACAAACTTGGCAGATGGCTAGACCATGGGTAAAAGACCAGGAAACTGGAAAGACTATTGAAGGTGAACTTAGACCTACTGAGATTCCAGTTCCCCAACTTCAACCAACTGAAGTATTGGTCGAAATCGCTGGCTGCGGAGTATGCCACACAGACCTTGGATACTTCTATGGAGGAGTACGAACAGTCACGAAGCCACCTCTAACCTTGGGACATGAAATCAGCGGCGTCATCGTAGCTGGAGATAATAATCTCATTGGGAAAAAAGTCATAGTGCCCGCTGTAATGCCATGTAGAAATTGTTCCATTTGTGCCACTGGAAGAGGAAATCGATGTCTAGCTCAGAAGATGCCTGGAAACAGCTTAGGAATTTACGGCGGATTTTCCAGCCACATTCCAGTTCCGTCTGCGGATCTGTGCATAGTAGAAGATTGCGGAGATTTTCAACTGCCTGAACTAGCTGTGATCGCAGACGCGGTGACAACTCCCTATCAAGCCTGTGTGAGAGCAGGTCTTAAGCGAGGAGACAACGTTGTCGTGGTGGGGATAGGTGGCGTAGGAAGCTATGTGGTTCAAATGGCAAAAGCCTTTGGCGCCAAAACTGTGATTGGCATTGACATTGTTCCCGAGAAACTTGAAAGAGCCCTTCAAAATGGTGCCGATTTTGTCATAAACTCAAAGGGAAAAGATGCAAAAGCCGTTCGTGACGAATTTCAAGAAATCTGTAAGGCTAATAAGCTACCAAGCAAATATGGATGGACAATTTTTGAAGTTACTGGAATCGCTCCTGCACAAGAAATTGCACTCAACTTATTATCCTTCATCGGGAAATTGATTATCATTGGATTTGGCCCCCAAAAAAATGAGTATAGCATATCAAGGTTGATGGCATTTGACGCAGAAATCCGAGGCACTTGGGGCTGTTTGCCCGAATACTACGCCAAAGTATTAGAATTGGTCTTAAACAAGACTATCAAGATTAGACCTTTCACTGAAACTCGACCAATGAGCAAAATAAAAGAAGTTTTCGAAGAAGCTCATTCTGGCAAACTAATGAAGAGAATTGTCCTTACTCCAGACTTCTAAACTATCTACCTTTCCAATTCGGCTTCCTCTTTTCCAAGAAAGCCTTCAAGCCCTCCACAGCATCTTCAGTTTGCATCAGCTGCTCTAAATATATATCAGTTACACCATCCAATGCCTTCTTAAAATCCACATCAATTCCCTGATAAACAGCTTTTCTCACCAGCTTAAGCACAATTGGGCTCAAATTCTTCAATTTGTCCACCAACTCATCAACAGCCTTTGTTAATTTTCCTGCAGGAACCACCTTGTTTACCAGTCCCCTCTCTTTTGCCTCAGCTGCACTGATCGTGTCACCTAAGAAAATAAGTTCTAAAGCTTGCTTTCTTCCAATTAATCTGGGCATTAATGCTGCGGCTACAGTAGGGATTGCCCCGACTTTGATTTCAGGCTGTCCAAACTTGGCTTGGTCAGAGGCAATAACAATGTCACAAGCCATCGCCAGCTCACAACCACCACCTAAGGCCAGACCATTAACCATGGCTATCGATGGCTTATGAAGATCAGTCAGCAGGTGAAATATCTTGTGAAACTTGGCGAGCGTATTGTCGATGTTGTCTGGAAGATGAGCACCTATATCAACACCAGCTGAAAAGGCACGGTCACCAATACCAGTAATGACTACAGCATAGATTATTTTGTCAACATTGGCTCTCTCAAGAGCAGATATAATCTCTTCAATTGCCTCAACCGTGAGAACATTAAGCGGAGGCTTGTTAACGGTTATTTTTGCAACTCCGTTCTCCACCTTATAAATAATGCTTTGGAAATCTTGGCTCAAAGTATACCCTCTTAAGCTGCTATAGTTTAACCAGTTTGGCTAATATGATTTACCTCAGCAGAAACCATGTTGTTTCCCATTTCAGAAAAATATAAATGAGAAGAATTTTATATTTTCCTCAGCGAATTTATATAATAAAATTGAAGTGGTTGCTTGACCGAGGAAATATTCCAGCAATTCAGAGATTGGATAGACAACCGACATGAATACGCCAAAGAATGGAAAGAAAGAACAAATAAAAAAATCATAGGATATCTATGCACATATGTACCCGAAGAAATCCTCTATGCTGCTGACATGCTTCCTGTCAGAATTCTCGGCAGCCACGAACCACCTACTGTTACAGAACCCTATATATTCGCAATGTTTTGCCACCTTTGCAGAGATTGCCTAGCTCAGGGACTTAAAGGAAGATTCAACTACATCGATGGAATCGTGGAAGGACAGTCATGTTTACATCTAAGACAAACCTTCAACGCTTGGAGACTACACATTCCCACAAACTTTGCCCATTACATTCACATACCTCACGGAATTCAAAACCCCCACGCAATTCCATACCTCGCACAAGAACTTGCCAAATTCAGGAGGACTCTTGAAGACTGGACTGGAAAAAAGATAACCAACGAGGGCTTGGACAAAGGAATAAAAATCATGAACAAAAACAGAGAGCTAATGAGGAAAGTCCACGAGTACAGAAAACTGGATAACCCCAAAATAACTGGTATAGAAGCAATGGAAATGGTTCTTTCAAGCCAAATGGTTGACAAACAGGAACACAGCAAGCTGCTAAACAAGCTTTTGGAAGAATTGCCAAATAGAAATCTTAACCGAACCCCAGGAACAAGATTAATGATCATTGGCAGCGAAGACGACGACCGAGTTTTCATGAAAAACGTTGAAAACCTAGGCGCAACCTTTGTTATGGATGAACATTGCACTGGTTCACGATACCTATGGGATGATGTAGTCCCAAGTGAGGATAGGTTGATGGCTATAGCTTCTCGCTATGTAAACAGAGTCCCATGCCCCAGCAAAGACTGGCCAGAATTCACCAGAATCCAACATGCTGTCAAACTTGCTAAGGATTTTAACGTTCAAGGCGCACTTGTAATTCAAAACAAGTTCTGCGACCCGCATGGAATTGAAATTCCACCGCTAAGAGAAGCTCTAAAACAAGTTGGCGTTCAAACATACCCTCTGGAATTTGATGTTACAGTTCCATGGGGACAATTCCGAACCAGAGTTGAAGCTTTCCTTGAAACCCTAACAGGATTGGAGGAACTTTTCTAAAGAGGCTTTTAAAAATGACTCAAAAATATCCAATAGAACCATTGAAAATCTGGAACGAAGCCAAGCAGCTCAGAGGAAAGTACTACGAAAATTATCTAGCCGCCCACGAGCTTGGAGGGCTTCGCTGGGCAGGAGGAGCCTGGTCTTTCAGTGCTATACCTGCTGGTCTTGGTGAGGATGTTTACAGTATAACTGGAGAACCTCATGGAGCCACAATCGCCTTCTTCAAGGATTTCACTGCCAAATGCCATGATGCTGTTGAAGCCGCAGGTTTTCCGCGAACTCTTTGCGCCTACATGAGAAACTATTGGGGATCCATCCTGCTTGACAAGTACATTCAAGCAGATGGCAATGTGGTTGATGAGCATCCAGTCCCTGACTTCATATGGCAAGACCACATCTGCTGCAGCCATGCGAAATGGTATCAGGTAGCAAGATGGCTTGAAGAAAAGAAGGGAAAAAAGGTTCCAATGTACTGCGTAGATGTTTCGGTTGGCTACTCAATGGATAAACCTCTAGAAGATTACAAGATAAACTACATCGTTCAACAATTAAACGACGGAATTGAATGGCTAGAGAAAGTTACTGGAAGAACATACAACGACAAACTGCTCTGCGAAGCCGTCTGGAATGAGATCAATGCAACAAAGATCTGGGCTGAAATATGCACCTTAAACCAAACTATTCCAGCACCCCTCGATGAAAAAACCATGTATTCGCTCTATGTTATGGGAACACTTATGAAACATCGATCAGAATGCGTCGACATTTACAGGAAGTTAAAGGCTGAGGTAGAAGACAGAGTAAGAAGAGGAATAGCGGCAGTAGCTAACGAAAAATACAGAGTAATTACCGACACACAGCCTCCTTGGGGTTTTCTAAAGATTTTCAGAGAAATGGAAAAATATGGGGTTGTTTCGCTTGGCTCCCTCTACACATTTGGATTGATTGGAATGTGGAAATATCGCACAGACGGAACATGGGCTCCAAAAGATCTCCCACTTGAAAAACCTCAGACAAGAGAAGAAGCAGTGAAAACGATTGTTGAATGGACTGTTGACCGACCTGAATGGGCCCACTTCTATCTACCAGAGGTGAAGACAAAAATGATCTTAAGCATCGTTAAGCAGTGGAAGGTTGACGCGGTTCTGCTTCATTACAACAGAGGCTGCGAAGGCTTAAGCGTCCACATAGCTGAAAACCGCCACGGACTAGTAAAAGCTGGCGTGCCAGTCTTCCCATTTGAGGGAAATATGGGTGACGAAAGAGAATTCGATTTCCCAGGAACCCTAGCTCGGCTAACAGCCTTCTTCGAAAGTATGGGATTAAGAAAACTAAAGGAATAGGAGAAAACAAAAAATGATAACAGCTGGAATAGACGTAGGAGCCAAATACGCAAAAATCGTGGTCCTTGAAGATGGAAAAAGCATACTCACACGAGCTAACGGCATAGTCGGATTTGACATTCTAAAATCTGTAACAGCAGTCTCTGAAAAAGCCTTGGACAGCAAAGGTTTGAAGCGCGACCAGATCACTCGCATAGTAGCAACCGGAATGGGAAGAAAAGCCATCCATAGGACACCTCCAATAAACGCTGAAGAAATAGTACCAGATGTAATCGCAGACGCAAAAGGAACACATCATCTAATCTCAACGGTCAAAACAGTAATTGATGTTGGAGCTGAAGAAGGAAGGGGAGTCAAAGTCGATGAAAACGGAAAAGTGAGAGACTTCGTCATCAACGAAAGATGCGCCGCAGGGGCTGGAACATTCATCGAAACCATGGCTAGAGCCCTAGAAGTAAAAGTCGAAGATATGGGCCTCCTAGCACTAAAATCCACAGAAGCCATACCAATGAACGCCCAATGCTGCGTCTTCGCCGAATCAGAAGTCGTTACCCTCATTCACTCAAGAGTCACAAAAGAAAACATATCAAAAGCAATCCACGATGCCATGGCAGGGAGAATAGCTTCAATGGTGCTGAGGGTGGGCGTAGAAAAAGACGTAGCATTAATTGGAGGAGTAGCGCAAAATCCGGGATTCTTGCCACCCCTTAAAAAGGAGTTGAACACCGAAATCATTGTTCCTGAACACCCTCAATATGTAGGTGCTTTTGGAGCCGCTTTGCTTGCACTTGAAATGGAGGGACACCAAAATGAGTGAAAAATCCAAGGAATTTTGGAGATGGCGAGAATATAGACACACAATGCCAAACATGGATTGGCACAACGCAAAAATGGTCACAGCTGGCGTGGACATAGGATCAGTAGGTAGCAAGGCTGCGGTCATGCTTGACGGAGAACTTTACACATACGCAGCCATGCGAACAGGCGGAGTAAGTGAAGAAACTGCAGTCAAAGCCATGAACTGGGCTATTGAAGAGACAGGGCTAAAAACCGAAGATATTCATTACGTCGTTGGAACTGGCTATGGCCGTGTAAATGTTCCGTTCGCAAAAAGAACGATAACAGAAATTGCTTGCCACGCAAGAGGAGCCCATTACATTTATGGACCAACTGTTCGAACAGTTCTCGACATTGGAGGACAAGACTGCAAAGCCATAAGATGCGACGAAAAAGGAAAAGTCATGTCCTTTCTCATGAACGACAAATGTGCAGCTGGGACAGGAAGGGGTCTTGAAGTCTTCGCGGACTTGATTAGAACTCCAATCGAAGAGCTTGGAAAGACTTCATTGAACGTGCAAGATGAACCTCAACCGGTAAGCAACACTTGCGTGATTTTTGCAAAAGCAGAATCCGTAGCTCTTCTGCGCCAAGGATGGCCAAAGGAAAAAGTTTCAGCAGCCTACCATCTCGCTATGGTTAACCGCATAATCGACTTACTTACAAAGGTTGGGATCGAAAAAGACTTCGTCGTCACAGGAGGAGTCGCGAAGAACACAGGAATAGTTTCCAGGCTTGAGCGAAATCTCAAACTAAAGCCCCTTGAACCCAAGTTGGATCCAATTCTAGCCGGAGCCATAGGATCCGCACTGTTCGCTAAGGCTCTTTATGAAAAAGAAATAGGCCTACGTTAAGGGGAGGATGCAAAATGAAGGCTTATTATGGCTACAAGGACGGTTCGGGGGACTATTTCATCATCATTGACACCGACAAATGCAATGGGTGCCGGAAGTGTGTCGACGCATGTCCTCATAGAGTTTTTGAACTAATCAAAGATGAATTCGACATTGAAGGAGGATTAATGGCGGCTGTAACTGAGGAACATCGCAAGAAAATCAAGTATAGCTGTGGACCCTGCAAACCAATGAGCGGAGAACGAAAACTTCAATGCGTCCTGGCATGTGAAGCCAAGGCAATAACCCATTCTTGGTAGGGATAATCTATCTCGGAAATCGTTACATTATTCATCAACGACATCGAAATGAAAGCCAGTAAAGGTACAACCATTCTCGAAGCAGCAAGAAAGATAGATGTTTACATCCCTGCTATTTGCTTTCATCCTGACCTACCTTCTCCCATCGAGGCTAAATCCATAAAAGCAGTTTACCGTGGCACCCAGAAAATAGACAATCGTTCCTCAGAAAAGGAGTTTGAAGGCTGTAAATTATGCTTAGTCCAAGTTGAGGGCCGAGAAGAACTTGTTCTCGCATGTTGTACACCAGTTTCTGAAAACATGAAAGTTCGCACCGAAACGCAGCAAGTTCAAAAGGCAAGAAAAACTCAACTAATGCACATTCTAGCCAAACACCCACACGCATGCCTAATCTGCGCCCAAAAGGAAGGCTGCACAACAGAGCCATGTTCAACAAATGTTCCTGTAGAGGAACGTTGCTGCCCAGAGTTCGGCAAATGCGAGCTCGAGAGAGTATCAGAATACATTGGAATCAGAGAAGACACACCCAGATATATTCCACAAAACCTACCTATAATAGAGAATGAACCACTCTTCCTACGCGACTACAACCTCTGCATTGGATGCACCCGATGCGTCAGAGTGTGCCAAGAAGTTCGCGGTGTTGGAGCCTTAGGTTTCGTTCACAAAAATGACGAAGTATTAGTCGGAACTGTTGAACCAACGTTTATCGATTCTGACTGCAAATTCTGTGGAGCGTGCGTAGAGCTCTGTCCAACTGGAGCCCTACGAGATAAGGAATTAAAAGCCACAAAACATGAAGTTGCTTTAATCCCATGTAAATATACTTGCCCAGCAAATGTCGATGTTCCAAGATATGTCAAACTAATATCTGAAGGTAAATTTGCTAATGCCGCAGCTGTAGCAAGAGAGAAGTTGCCTTTGCCAAACGTTCTGGCTCATGCTTGTTCTCGTCCGTGCGAAAGTGCATGTAGGCGGCTAGATGTCAACGAAGCTGTTTCAATCTGTGGTTTGAAGCGCTTTGCAATGGAGAATGATGATAAAACATGGAAAGACAAACTGGAGCCTACAAAACCGAAAGGGAAGAAAATCGCTATAATAGGCTCTGGTCCAGCTGGACTAAGTGCAGCTTACTACTTGGCCAGACTAGGATATCAGGCAACCGTTTTCGAGACCATGTCAGAACCAGGTGGAATGATGCGCTACGGAGTTCAAGAGTACCGTCTGCCAAAAGAAATTGTTGACAAAGACATTAGAGAAATCGTCAATTTAGGCGTAGAAATCAAGACCGATGCTGCCCTTGGAAAGGATTTTACAGTTGAATCTCTTAAGAATGAAGGCTATGACGCGATTCTTATTTCCGTTGGCTTGCAGACCAGCAGAAAGCTGAAAGTCGAAGGTGCCGACTTAGCAGGGATCGTAGGTGGACTTGAATTCTTAAGGAATGTTAGACTTGGCAAAGCCTCAAACCTAGAAGGAAAAGCCTTAGTAATCGGAGGAGGCAGCGTTGCAATAGACACTGCTCTGACAGCCCTAAGACTAGGAGCCAACAACGTACAACTTGCTTGCTTGGAGAAAACTGAAGAAATGCCAGCCTTTCCATGGGAGGTTCAACAAGCCCTTGAAGAAGGAGTGAAAATTCACAACTCCTTTGGAGTCAACAAGATTTTAGGTAAAAATGGTAGAGTGGCTGCAGTTGAGCTTATGCGTTGCCTTTCAGTTTTCGATAAAGAGGGAAGATTTAATCCATCCTTTAATGAAGAAGAAACAATGCAGATTGAAATTGACACGCTTATACTTGCAATAGGGCAAGCCCCAGACCTTCCATCGCTAACAGC
>JABAOF010007837.1_pt5 | contig 39287 bp, 34 predicted proteins | sample 7062171 | NCBI WGS metagenome assembly JABAOF01 (sample SAMN14538628, study PRJNA623070) | marine sediment metagenome | biome: marine biome [ENVO:00000428]; feature: marine pelagic biome [ENVO:01000023]; material: deep marine sediment [ENVO:00002113] | place: India: Gulf of Khambhat ... | reverse complement strand
TATATGAGGATAAACTGATAGTTACAGATCTAGGTAACTATAGATACCTTATTTTTGAGGAACTTTAGGGAGTCTGCATCGAATGATATGTTGTATAAGTGAGGCTTTATGCCCCTCTTTTTAAATTTATAATAAAGATTGTAGTCCACCCTGGACGGATAGAACACCTTCTGGATATCGATTGCTAATAAAGGGAAATGGAACGATATTCCATTTCCCTTTATAGAAGAGAAAGGCGACTTAATATTTTATACAGTCTGCAGGGGCTTGATTCATCTGTAGGGGCTTGATTTATCAAGCCCGAACTCTCAAAGATTTATTTCGACCTTACTCAAACCAAATCTTTACTGTCTCATCGTCCTCAGTAACTTCAATGAGAACCCCCGGACCCAGTCTTTTCAGTTCCGCAAACAGCTCTTTGAGATCAATATCGCACTCATCCTCGTCAATCTTCAGGTCCTCTTCATCGACACACTCGAGAAGAGTTTCAATTAAAGATATAGGCAACGTGATCTTAATCCTGTCTTTTTTTGTTTCGTTGTCCGTGACGAGCAGCTTGAACCATTTCACTTCCTCTCCGGGCTTATACTTTGGATTCTTCTTGACTGCTTTCTTGATCGTCTGGATATCATCCTTGCTATCTGCAAGAAGAAAACTTGGCAGAATTACTCCCAGCACAAAAAGGATTAAAGCTAAACTCGCAACTTTTCTCATCGGATACCTCCCTTAATCATTCTATCCATATTTTAATGATGGTTCCTTCTTCTTTATTTTCTATGTAAATGACTTCCCCGGCTTCTATGAGGGTTTTTGTGATCGTATCAATATCATAGCCTTCTTTTCTCAATTCGGCTTTTTCTTCCTCTTCAATAGAGCTCAGGGCAAGATCAGCCAGAGCCCAGGGAATATTGATCTTAAGCGTCAGCTCACCGTCTTTCCAAACTCTTATTTTCAATAACTTTGCTTTTCTCACGGGTCTTTCCTCTTCCAATTCCTTTAAGACACCAGGATCAACCCGGAGAAGGGCAATTTTGGCCCTGTCTCTAAGCTCATCATCCTCTTCTCGTTCTATAATTTCCTTCAAGACAGGAACTGCTCTTGACGCAACCTTCTTATCTTTGACTTGACTCAGTTTAATAGCGGCAAAATACTTGACCACTTTGTTTGAACTGGAAAGCCTTTTTTCTATCTCATTCAGGTAGGACTTTTTTCCATCCTCGTAAAGTTCGTAAGCAAGATCAATGATCGAAAGCTCCGAATCTTCGGTTAGACTTTTAATCCGATCCTTTTGCTTGAGGTAGTCCCTGAATGCTTTCAATGCTTCCAGCTTTTTCCCTTTCTGTTCCTTCAAGCATCTAGCTCTGTAGAAAACAGCCTGGGAATACCAGGGGCTGGACGGATATTTCTCAAGTAATTCCTCCAGTTTTTCTTGAGCCTCTTTCCATTCCTTGTCGAAGATAAGGACTTTTGCCTGTTGGAATAGTCTCTCATCGGGCTGTGCCTGAGCGTATGCTTGAAGAAGCAAGGAGGCAAGGAAAAGAATCCCAATATTTATGATTACTTTTCTCATTTTATACCTCACTTTGTTCCAGTTCTTTCTTTAAAAGTTTTATCTTAAGGAGAAGCTTTCTTTCCTCAATCATATTCTGGATCTTGCTAATTTCTTCTTCTGAGAGCTGGACGCTTATCTGCGTCAGTTCATAGAATAGATATTCAATCTGATCACAGATCGCTTTTGCCTTGGCCATCTTAAATTTGTCCAGCTGAGGACTGATGTATTTTTTCTTAGCAAGAAGGCCTCTTGCCTTCTGGGAAGCAAATTCACTCTGCCAGAATTCTGCCGATTTCTCAGAAGGAGATTGGATAAAGTCCAAAAGTAGATATTGACTCTCTTCAAGATAGTTCAATGTCTCCCTCCTGGCCATTTCCAGCTCCACTTTTTCCAAGAAGTCTGGAGATACTAAGAATTCTCCTGCTTCCATCTCTCTTGGAAGAGGAGCTCTGATAACCATGAAGGTGATAAAAGAACCCAGCAGAACACCTATGAGGAGAGCCGCATAAACAGGTCTCAATTTGGGTTGAAAGAAGAATCTTGAAACACCTGCCAACCATGGTTCTCGAGGGAGGGGAGCTTCCTCTTTAAACACAGCTTCTGTAATCTTTGAAGGGAGCTCTTCCCAATCTACAGAAGCCATGGCTATATCTATATCTTCCTGGAGAGAGTCTGCTCCTTTGATGACTTCTTTCATATTTTGCAGTTCCTTCCTGCAATCGGAGCAGGCATCGAGATGAGCTTTCATAAGCTTCTTTTCATCTTCCCGAAGTTCTCCGTAGAGGAAAGCCACCAAATCTTTTTTAATTTTTTTACAGTCCATCATAGCTGTCTCCCTAAATAGGGGGCCATCAAGCCCCTTAAGTTTTGAACAGCTTTAAAATGAAGAGACTTGGCTGTTCCCAAGGAAATATCCAATATCTGGGCTATTTCCCTGTATTTAAGCTGGTTGTAGTGTCTCATCACAAATATCATCCTCTGTTTCTCTGCCAGCTTTTTAAGACACGCATTAATTATTTCTCTTAAATCTGATGAAGGCTGCGGATCATATGAATTCTGAACCGGCAAATTCATCTCGTCGACGGGTTTACTCCTATCCCATTCCTTGCTTTTGCCGTAATTTTTTCTGTAATAATCTACACACAGGTTTTTGGCAATCTGCAAAATCCAGCTTTGAAAATTTTTCCCTCTCTGGAACATCTTGACCTTTTCGTAAAACCTTAAAAATGTCTCCTGGACAATATCCAGGGCATCTTCCTTGTTGCGAAAGAAAGAGTAAGCCAGCAAGAAAACTTTCTTCTGGTACAGACTGGTTAAAGTCATGAAAGCCTCTCTGTCTCCTTCCTTGATTCTATCCACAAGGCTGTAGACTTCTTCATGTTCTACCTCTCTCTTTTCTTCCATTTTATATTTTTCTGGTGATTTAATCGGGCAAAGAACTAAAGCCGATTCTTTCACTCTTGTCAAATCAACACTCTATCTTCTCCATCATCCCTTTTTAATTTTTGCATTCCCGACCTTATGATTCAACTTTCAGAGTTTATTACGGAACAATTCTCGAAAAGGTTCACCCTGAAAAAAAATTTATGATAATTTGCATTTATCCCCTTGATATGAGGCTAATATAAAATACCGATTCCAGGCTTAGCTATATCTTACCCACCTGACGACCTCAGCAAATTTCGGCCGTTTGCCGTACATCAATATCCCAACTCGATAAATCTTGGCTACTAGCCAAACCATCACCAGAATTGTTATGGCGAGGATCACGATGGAGACTCCGATCTGCGCAAACGGAGGAAGCAGAACTGTAATGCGCAAGAACATCAAAATCGGGGTGAAAAACGGTATCATGGATAAAAATACGGCAAGCGGGCTGTCAGGCGCCCTTATTATAAATATCATGAGCATGATAGGAACGATTAAGAACATGGTTACCGGCATAACCAGCTGCTGGGCTTCTTTTTCTGAATTAACCACAGAACCTATGGCTGCATAAAGGGTCCCGAAAAGAAAATAGCCAAGGATGAAAAAAACCACAAAATAGATGAAGACATGGGCAGGAATGCTTGGCATCGCAAAATCCGCCCCAGCAGGGATAAACGATGTGCTGTACAAGGAAGCCCCTATTCCAAATAAAGTCCAAATAGAAAACTGGGTTAAGCCCACAGCCCCGATTCCCAAAATCTTTCCCATCATCAGCTGAAACGGTTTTAAAGAAGAAAGCACGACTTCTACTACTCTTGAGCTTTTTTCCTCGATAACTCCCCTCATTATAACTTGGCCGTAAATTAATATTGCCATATAGATGATAAGAGCCAGGAAATATGAAATCATAAAAGTTCCGGCAGTGTCTTCTTCTTCTCCTTTTTTTGTTATTTTTATGGGCTGAAGCTCCACACGCTTTATATACTGGGCGACTTTTTGAGGATCCAATCCTTCACTCTTCAACCTTTTTTCGACGATAACATTATTCAGAGCCCTGTTAAGGGATCTCAACTCTTCGAAATCTGTAGTGTGCTCAGAGACATATTCGGCTTTTACTTCTTCTGGTACGGTGGCATCTTTAACTGCCGATTCGCGAGCTCCGGACTCTAAAACATCTTCAGGGATATAGATATAAGCAGAGATCTCCTTCTTTAGCACTCTTTCTCTCAACTCGTTCCTTACTTCCTCGACACCTGGAGAAGGCTCGTATTTTTCAAGGATGTAACGGCGGAATCCATCCTTGAGTCTGTATTCTCTGTGATCCAGCTTTTTATCCAACTCGGTAAAAATTTCATTGGTTAAATCCACCACTCCTATAGTCTCCTGCCTTTCCACAGAAGCTGATGAGACGATAATCGGCACCACGATCAAGCCGAGCATGAAGACAGGACCCAGGACAGTGCCGATAATAAAGCCTTTAGTCCTTACAATTTGAATATATTCTCTTTTAATGACTGATAATATCTTCCTCATCTTTGACTTCCTCACCTCCGACTTTTTCGATGAATATGGCGTTCAATGTAGGTTCCCTTACTTCATATTTGTTGATACTGATCTTCCCCACCAGCTTGGGGAGGAGATCCTGGGGGGAAGACTTCTCCTTCAGTTTAATCTCCATGAATTTTCCATAGTCATCTATTCTATCAATCTCGGGTAAGTTTTTAATAAAATTTGCTTCACCATCATAATCCAGTATTACAGTATTTTTTCCGTACTGCTTCTTTATCTGGCTTAAATTTCCCTCCAATACCCGTTCAGCCTTATTTATAAGACATATATTGTCACAGATCATCTCGACTTGCTCCATGCGGTGAGTGGAAAAAACTATTGTTCGACCCTTTTCCTTCATCTCCAGCATCACATCTTTCAAAAGTTTGGTGTTGACAGGATCCAGACCAGAAAAAGGCTCATCAAGAATAATAAGCTCAGGCTGATGGATGACGGTTACGATAAACTGAAGTTTCTGCTGCATCCCCCTCGAAAGCTCCTCGACCTTTTTGCTTTTCCAATCCGACAGATCGAACCTCTCAAGCCAGAAATCAATCTCTTTTCGAGCTTCGCTACCCTTGAGACCCTTAATCTCAGCCAGAAATAGGAGAAGCTCTCCAACCTTCATCTTAGGATAAAGACCTCTGTCCTCAGGAAGGTAGCCTACCCTTTCTTTCATCTCTTCATCCATCCTCTGGTTGAGGACCTTGATAGAGCCCTCGTCGGGAATGATTATGTTCATAACCATACGAATCGTGGTTGTCTTTCCCGCCCCATTTGGACCCAGAAGTCCATATATCGTTCCGGCAGGAATCTCAAAAGACAAATTCTTAACCGCGTAGAAATCTCCAAAACTTTTGGATATACCTTCAATCTCCAAAGCATCCATAACACTATCCTTATAAGATAAATATTTTCCTAAAGTTACACGAGATATTGATATGAGTCTTAGTTAGAATTTTCTGACAACGACTCTCTTTAAGTTTTCTAATATACTCAATCTCTATGAAAAATTCTATATTTAAATTTTATCCTCATTTCTGAAAACGAGGATAAAATGGGGCCAGGCCCCATTTTCGGGAAATGCTTCCAATTATGGCCTGGTTTCTGCTATATTTTATATGATATTGTTCTCTCAATTATAAAGGAGAAAGAAATGAAAAGAGGAAAATATGTGCTGATCATAATCTTGATATTTGTCGCCTTGTTTCTGGCAGCTTTCTTTTCTTTCATCTATTTCGAGTTTGGAAGACCTCCCTCAGTAAAAGCCCGCTCTTATCTTGAGATCAGGCTTTCAGGAGAGATTCAGGAGCAGGCTCCCCGAGACTTTTGGGCGGGTATGTTTGGACAAGCTCCCCCTCTCTCGTTGCATGATATCTGGATGAACATCAAGAAAGCCAAGATCGACAACCGAATCAAAGCCATTGTCCTGCGTTTCGGTTACATCCAGTGCGACTGGGCAAAAGTAAACGAAATCAGAGAATCTATCCTGGATTTTAAGAAGTCAGGGAAAAAGGTATATGCCTACATAGATGAGTCTGTAGAATTCGACAAACAATACTTTCTTGCTACCGCCTGCGATCGGATTATTCTCCATCCTCTTGGTGTGTTTATCATAAACGGAATCGGCGGCCACGTTCCGTTCTTCAAGAACTCCCTGAATAAATTAGGCATCGAAGCAGAAATTGAGCATGTAGAAGAATACAAGACAGCTTATAACATGTTCACAGAGGACAGATTCACCCCAGCTCACAGAAGGATGATGAGATCACTTTACGAAGATCTCTTTTCCCACTATATAAAAGCGCTCGCAGAAGCCAGGGAAAAAAGCGAAGAAGAAATTAAGGCACTGATTGATCATGGTTTCTTTCAGGGAGAAAGAGCATTGGATGCAGGACTTGTGGATGACCTTCTTTTTGAGGACGAATTCGAGGATCTTCTGAAGGAGAAAGAGAAAAAACTAAGCAAAATCACACACGGTCAGTACTTAAAGATCGACCCGTCATCTCTGGGCCTGAACAGAGGAAAAAAGATTGCCCTAATCTACGGAATGGGAGCTATCCATACCGGGGAAGGTTTCTATCAATCGATGGGAAGCACTACGACAGCCCGCTGGATCAGGAGGGCACGGAAAGATAAATCCATCGCAGCAGTCGTCTTCCGAGTTGACAGCGGGGGTGGCTCTGCTGTGGCCTCTGATGTTATCTGGAGAGAAGTAGCTTTAGCCAAGAAGGAAAAGCCGTTTGTTGTATCCATGTCCGATGTGGCTGGTTCGGGTGGATACTGGGTTTCCATGGCCGCCCACAAAATTGTAGCCCAGCCCCAAACCCTCACAGGCTCTATCGGAGTCATCTCTGGAAAATTCAACCTTATAAAACTCTATGAAAAATTGGGAATAACCGCCGAGAAACTCACATACGGGAAAAAAGCGGACTTATTTTCTACTTATAAAAAGCTCACCAGGGAAGAAAGAGACTTCCTTAAAAAAGAGATCCTGTGGGTTTATGATAAATTCTTGACAAAAGTCGCAGAGGGACGAAATTTATCAAAAGAAGAAGTCGACAAAATAGGAAAAGGTAGGGTTTGGACAGGAAGTCAGGCTAAAGAGCGCGGCTTGGTAGATGAACTCGGAGGATTATCTCGCGCGCTTGAGCTGGCAAAAGAACTGGCTGGCATCCCCATCGACGAAGAAGTTAGACTCGTAGTCAGACCCAGAAAAATCTCGTTCTTTGATTCTTTCTTCGGCAGGAGATTAGTAAAAATGGACCTTGATCTCGATCCAGGATTAGAAAGGATGTTTTCTGCATTTATGTTTTTGAACAAAGAAAAAATCCTGGCGATAATGCCCCTCTGGTATGGCCCCGAATAGATAAATAGATTCATTTAAAAAAAGGTGGGTTTGATGAATCAAACCCCGCAATAAATCATATCCCTGTATAATATAAATAGATTTTTCTATGATAAAGGTGGGTTTGATGAATCAAACCCCTACAGAATCAAGCCCCTACATTATTAATAGGCGTAGGATGAAGGGCAGATAGTCCTGAAATCACAAAAGCTGCAGTTGTGCCAATCGGGTTTGGCTGTATAATCCTGAGTTCGAATACCCGCTTCTGCTTCTTCTATTTTCTCCACAGCTTTTTCCATCTCTTTTTCCTTTTTTTGGGCACGGCCTACAATATCTGATCCCAGAAAATGGAGCTGTGTCTCGAGAAGCGGAATATCCTGCGTCTTGACAAAAGAAAGCGCGTACAAATTCATTTGAAGGCTATTTTTGGCTTTTTTATCAGCCTCTTTCTGGTCTTTGACTTCTGTTGCTTTAAAATCGACGATGACCGCCCCATCATCTGTATGATCAATCCTATCCCAACGGCCGATGAATTTAACATCGTTCAGCTGCCATTTGAAGCTTTTTTCAAGGAAGTGAGGAACGCGCTTTGAGGCCTCTTCCCTGCTATAAAATAAGCGAAGCGCCTTCGCACCTGCTTTCTTTCTCGTTTCTTCATGTTCTCTACTGAGAAATCCTTCGTTTATCCAGCGTCTGTCGTATTCTCTAAGAAGCTCCTTTTGGCTTAACTTCACACCTTCTGCCCTTTTTCTCAAATAAAAATGAATGGTGTTGTGGAGGACGCGGCCAAAAACCACGTTGTGATGAGGAAGGACGGGAATTCGCATGATGTGCCTGTATCTGTATTTCAGGGGGCAGGTTAAGTAATCATCCACCTTTAGATAGCTAAGGCTCAGGACTCCTTTGATTTTCTCTTCCTTGATGAATTTGGGCTGGGGAGGTGACTTGGAATACCTCTTTATTTCTTCGATGGCTGAAGTCTTTAGAATATCATCAGGCATCTGAGGAAGGTCAAAAGCCTCGAGGACAAACGGACTTACTTTTTTCAAGCGTTTCAACCCATAATCTCTGGCCCAGGTCAAATAGAGAAGGTCTTTCGCTCTCGTCATCCCCACATAAAACAGCCTTCTCTCCTCCTGAAGATAAATTTTTTCTTTCTGCTCTTGACCGTAATCGTCTCCTTTGGGAACTTTATCCTTGAGAATCTTATCAGGTACAGGAATTTTCTCTTTCCTCTCTCGGCCGGGAAACCTGTCTCCGATCAGACTGACCATGTAAACGACTGGGAACTCCAACCCTTTTGCTTTATGGACAGTGAGAACGCTAACAGCATCCTCCTCCAATTCAGCTTCTGCGGTGGCTGGGTTATCCCCCACCTGCTGAAGGATATCCAGATGCCGGGCAAAAGAAGAGACGGAATCATCATCTGTCAGGTCGGAGAAATTTTTTACCTTATCAAAGAAAATTCGGATATTCCTTATTTTCAACTCGGCATGAAGGCTCCTTTCCTCAACGAGAGATTTCAGATAACCAGTCCTTTCGAGAAAAGAATATATTACCCTTCCTGCATTCTGCGAACTGGCAAGTTGGACAAAATAGAGCAAATCTACGAAAATTCTTTTGATCTTCGCGGAAGTTGAATCAGAAATCTCTACCGGACTCTTTCTTCCAGAAATTCTCTTGAAAACCTCATGGAGAGGAAAATTCTTTTTGTGGGCATAATTGGATATTTTGGTCAAATCGTAAAGATCTGTTTTATATACATCTGAAAGGGCAAGATAAAAAAGGCTCTTGCTGTCTTCAAAATCGGTCAGGGATTTTATGAAGGAAATGAGGGTTTTCACCTCGTCCTGAGAATACAATCCCCTGCTTCCAGAGAATCTGAAGGGAATCTCCTTCATGTTTAAAGCCCTGAGGAAAGGGTCCGCATCTGCGTTCCGCCTGACCAGAACAGCAATATCGCCATATTTATATCCCTGCTTAATCTTTTCCAAAATCATCTCAGCGACTCTATCCACCTCATGGGAAACAGTATCAAACTGAAGCATGCGTATACTCTTCCCTCTGCTTTTCCTCGAAGCCTCAAGGGCTTTGTTAATCTTCTCCTTAAATTCCAGCCTATCGGGATTATTCTGCTTTATCAGTTGCTGGGCAGAATCAAGGATTGATTGAGTTGAGCGGTAATTCTTGTTTAAAACAACCTTCTTATAATTTGGGTAAACCTGACGAAAATTATAGATATTGCTCAAGGATGCGCCTCTAAAGCGAAAAATGCTCTGGTCATCGTCTCCGCAGACAGTCAGGTTCTTGCCTTTTGCTGCCAAAAGCTTAAGCAGCACGAACTGGATGTAGTTTGTATCCTGGAATTCATCAACAAGAATGTACTTGTATTTATCCTGAAACTCTTCGAGTAAAGAAAGGCGCTTCCGAAAAAGCTCCACCACCAGCAAGACCTGATCCTCAAAATCAATCTTTCCTTCCTCCCTCAGCAATTCCTGGTACTTATGATAAACTTTGGCCATTTCCAGATGTTTTAAGGCGTTCTCCTTTTCTCCTTCAGCCGAAGCTCCTGCGGCGAGCTTTTTAGAATATTCCAGATACTCGTCTGGTTTTATGTCTTCCTGTTTTAGTCTTTTTATAGTATTCAAGAGTTCCTGAATGTGCTTTGTTGGGAAACTCAGGGGACGATAGTAGTCTAAAGGAAACTCGAAGAGGTGCTCTCTAAAAAAAATAGCCTGCTCAACATCATCGAGAAGCTTGAAATCCGGAGAATAACCCAGTTCCATCCCGTAGTTCCTCAGGACTCTTTCCCCGAAGGAATTAAAAGTGCTGATCTCCACGAAAGAGTAGCTATAAGGAATCAAGAGATCAACTCTCTCTTCCATTTCATTGGCTGCTTTTTCGGTAAAAGTTACGGCCAGGATTTCTTCAGGTTTGGCTAATTTGGAGGCAATAAGATATGCGATTCGCTGGGTTATAACTTTTGTTTTTCCCGTTCCCGCTCCGGCAATAATAAGAAGAGGACCCGAACCATGGGTTACTGCCTCCTTTTGGACAGAGTTCAGGTCTTGGAGTAAATGATGCAGACTTTCCTTCTGGATTGATCGGGGCATGTTCTGAATGACGCGAAAACTGATTTACTTTTCTTTTTTTATGATAACGACTTCATCCGGCTTTACCAGCCAGAGTTTTTCTCGAGCTTTCTTCTCCACTGCTTTTGGATTCTTTTTCAACTCCTCTATCTCCCTTATTAATCTTTCTTTTTCTATCTCGAGGCGCTCTATCTCTTGAACCAGAGCTTTGTACTCTTTCTGAGCTTGATATATTTCAATCAATCCTTTCTTTCCAAAAAAAGAGGCAAGGAGCAATACCAAAAAGAAAAAGCCCAATCCTGCGACCAGCAGCTTTCTCTTAAAGGATACGTTTTCTTTCTCTTTTTTCCTCATCAGGAAATCAACTCCATACCAAATTCCATGAGCTTCTCTGCCTCTTTCTTTGATCCAGACTCGGCATAGCAGCGAATAAGAGGCTCTGTGCCTGAGAACCTGAGGAGAAACCAGTCATCATCGTCTAAATCTAACTTTATCCCGTCTATGGTTTCGATGTTGAGGACCTTCTTGTTATCGAGTCGGCTTGGAGGGCTCTTTACTAGCGTTTTCATCTTCTTCTCTTTTGTGGCGTCCAAAGGAATATTTTTCTGCGTTCCTACTCTTTTTCCGTATTCCCGGAATAAATCATTTATCTGCTCGGAAATGGTTTTTCCTAGGTCAGCTATCATTTCCGCTAACAATAGTCCTGCGAATATCCCATCTTTTTCCGGAAGATGATCCTTTATGGCTATGCAGGCACTCTCTTCTCCTCCAAAAATAATTTTTTTCTGCAGGAAGAGTTCGCTCAGGAACTTGAATCCAACAGGAGTTTTATAAAGAGGGAGATTGTATTTTCTGGCTATGCGGTCAACAAGATGAGTTGTGGCCACGGACCGAGCCACTCCCCCCCTCCAATTCTTCTTTGAAACAAAGTAATCCAGCATTAAAGAAAGAATTAAGTTTTGAATGATAAAATTTCCTTTATCATCGACGACTCCGAAACGATCACCGTCTGCATCGGTGGCGATTCCCAAATGACATTTTTTTGACTTGACAAGATTCTTCAGCTCTCCAAGATTTTCTTCAGTACAAGAAGGCGTAATTCCGCCAAAATAGGGGTCGATATAGGCATGGATTTCCTCGACGGGAACTTCGTTCTCTTCTAGAATTTCATCTATATATTCCCGGCTCGTCCCATAAAGCATATCCACTGCAATTCTGATCTTTGATTCCCGGAGGAGATCAAAATCAATCTTCTTCTGGATGAAATCCAGATAATCTGCCTGAACGTCAATTTTTTCAATAAACTCCGTTTTAGGATAAAAGGGACTAAAAGAATATCCTTTCTGCAAAAGCCTTATTTCTTCTTCTATTTTATCTGTTTCTTCAGGAAGGGCAGGAGCACCGGTCTCTGTGTTAAATTTGAGGCCGTTGTATTCAGGAGGATTAAAGGAAGCAGTGAAATTAATGCCTCCCTGAGCTTTTCTGTTTATGATTTGATAGGCTTGCGCCTGCGATGGTGCATCTCTATCCGTCAGATAAACATGAATCTTGTTGTGGGAAAGAACTTTTGCCGCTTCTAAGGCAAACCTATCCGATAGAAAGCGAGTATCGTAATTAACAACGACTGCTATTCGTTTCCCGGGAAATCTCTTCTTCAGGTAGTTTGCAGTTGCCTGTACAACCAGTCTTACGTTCTGAAAAGTGAACTCCTCCCCCATTATGGCTCGCCATCCTGAGGTTCCGAATTTGATCATCTCTGCTTTTTCCAAAATTAACACAAGAACCGACCAAATGCAACTGCAACGGGGTCAGGTCTTGTTTTTTGCCTATCTTACAATCTAAAGGCAAAAAACAAGACCTGACCCCAATAAACAAAATGAGATTGACAGCCGGCAGAAACTTCTTTAATTTATTCGATATAGCAGAAATGAAAAATCGTTCGCTGGTGGCTATATTCTTGATATCCTCGGCAACGCTCTGCCTGGAAATATCTCTGACCCGATATTTTTCTGTCTCCCAGCATTACCATTTTGCTTTCTGGGTGGTTAGCATTGCTTTTATGGGCTACGGGGCAAGCGGCTCTTTTTTAGCCATTTTCAAACCTTTCAAATCTGTCGACCGAGACACCTTTTTATCTTGCAGCTCTTTTCTCTATTCTCTGACCATTCTTTTGAGCTTTCTGCTATGTAACTTTATCCCTTTCGATTTCATAAGAATTTCATGGGATAAAAACCAGATATTTTTTGTCTTTCTGTATTATTTCCTTCTCTGTGTTCCTTTCTTTTTCGCCGGCCTGACAATATCTTTCGCCATTTCAAGAGTTCCGAAGCTTGTGAACAGGATTTATTTCTCAGACCTTTTCGGTGCAGGAGCCGGAACGCTCGCAGCTCTTTTTGCCTTCCTTCCCAAGGGAGATAGAGGAGTTATCATTCTTTGTTCCTTTCTAGCTCTTTTCTCTTCTTTCCTTTTTAGCTGGAGGCAGCGATTCACTTTTAGGCTTCTCGTTCTCGGTATTATGGCAGCAGAAATTGCCCTTTTCTTGAGTTCTCCTTCCTGGCTTAGCTTCAGAATCTCGCCTTACAAAGCACTACCAGTTGCCCTAAAATATCCCCAGGCAAAACATCTCCTTACAAGATGGAATTCTATCTCTCGAGTCGATATTCTAGAATCGCCGGCCATAAGATATGCACCAGGGCTGAGCCTCTTATACGAGAAAGAGTTCCCACCTCAGCTTGGACTATCCACGGATGGGGGGGAGCTTTCCGCCATCACCCGAATAGAAGACTGGGAAGAGCCGCCGCTTGAATTCCTTTCTTATCTTCCCTCATCCCTTGCTTACTCTTTAACAGAAAGCCCGCGCACCCTCATCATCGAGCCAAAAGGTGGGCTGGATGTTCTCTCTTCTGTGTATTTCAATTCTTCTAAAACCAAAGTAATCGAGAGCAATCCTCTGAACGTAAAACTCCTTAGCCAGGAACTTGCCCGATTCTCCGGGCGCCTCTACCATAAGAAAAACATTCAAGTTGTTACAGCCTACAGCCGAGCCGCTCTAAAACAGGAGAAAGAAACTTACGACCTAATCGTCTTTTCTTTAACCGATGTCTTTGGCTCAACGGGAACAGGCCTTTATGGATTCAGTGAAGATTACCTTTATACAACCGACTCATTTGCCCATATTTTAGACCGATTGTCACCGGATGGACTTGTCAGTATTAGTCTATATTTGCTTCCTCCTCCCAGACAGGAAGGGAGAATATTGGCCACCTGGATTGAGGCACTGGAGAGGAGCGGGATGGCCCCTGCTTTTCATATCATGGCTATCAGAAGCTGGGGAACTATAAGCTATCTTATAAAGAAAAGCCCCTTCTCCGGGCTGGAAATCGAGAAGTTAAAAGATTTTGCAGATAAGCGTCTTTTTGATCTCGTCTACTACCCAGGAATAAAAATCGATGAAGCAAATATCCACAACGTACTCGAGGAGCCCGTTTACTATAATCTCATCCTCCAGCTTCTCTCCCCAGAAGAAAGGTCGAAGCTCTACAAAAATTACCTCTTCCAGATAAAGCCTGTAACAGACAACCGACCTTTTTTCTATAACTTCTTCAAGCTAAACAAACTGAAGGCAACCTACAGAGCCATGGGCAAGAAATGGCTTCCTTTTCTTCAAGGAGAATTCTTAGTCCCCCTTATCCTCGTTCAGTCCATAATTATCGCTTTTATCCTGATACTTTTGCCTGTATTTGTTTTTCGAAGGATAAAAAACAAAGTCAGGGGATTTTCTTCGAAAGTTTTCTTCTATTTTAGCCTTATCGGAATGGCGTTTATGTTTCTAGAAATTACTTTTATACAAAAATTTATTCTTTTTTTGGGACACCCCCTTTATTCAGTATCTATCATAATTTTTTCTCTGCTATTCTCATCTGGGCTAGGAAGCCTCTTCTCTAAAAGGATCCTCGGTCAGAACTTAAAAGGTAATCTTAGGAGAAGCCTAGTTCTCTGCGCAGGCCTCATCGTGCTCTATCTTTTTCTTCTTCCTTTCTTTTATGAAGTTCTCATCGGCATAAGCCTGACATTAAAAATAATAATGACCTTTTTGGTAATCTTCCCTCTCGGTTTCTTGATGGGATTTCCTTTCCCTACAGGAGTACGGCTGCTGGACCAAGAGGATAAAAGGCTTATTCCCTGGGCCTGGGCGACAAATGCCTTCTCCTCTGTCGTCAATTCGATTTTCGCCCTTATCTTTGCCTTCTGGGGAGGATATAAACTCGTCTTAATCCTGGCAGCCGCAGGCTATTTACTTGCCCTTTCTTTTCTGGACTTCGCCAGTCATAGGAACAAAAGTGACGCCTAGGATCTGCTTCACTTTAGGCTTATCCTTTTTTTTGGTAATAAGAGTGAGAGTCTGAAAATAGAGAGTACTTCCCAGAGGGATGATAAGCCTCCCCCCTTCTTTTAGTTGTTTGAGGAGAGGAGGAGGGACATGATTGGCCGCACAGGTAACGATAATGGCATCGAATGGGGCATGCTCTTCCCAGCCAAAATAACCATCGCTCCATTTGACCTGCACCTGATTGTAACCGAGCGCGCTTAGCTTTTCAGCAGCTTTCTTAGCCAGGTTTTCCCGTATTTCGATCGAATATACTTTATCTGTCAGGTGGGCTAGCACAGCAGCCTGGTAGCCAGAGCCTGTGCCGATCTCTAAAACTTTCTCTCCCCCTTTCAATTTAAGGTGCTGAGTCATCAAAGCTACTATGTAAGGCTGGGAAATCGTCTGGCCCTCATCAATGGGCAACGGGGAATCCTTGTATGCCTGACGGCGCAAGAGGGGGCTAACAAAAAGATGACGGGGAACCGTCCCCATGACCTCCAATACTTGTTTGTCAGTTATATCTCGTGCCTTAAGCTGTGTTCGAACCATCTGCTCTCTCTTGCGAGTATATGATTCATCGTCTTCGCCGAAGGAGAAAAAAACGACAGAAAAAATTACTATCATAGCAGATGTCAATTTAAAAAAGTTGCATTTTTTCATCTACTTCTCCTGGCAGGGGGAGTCTTAAGCATAAAAGATAAAGCATATAAGGCACGCAATCTCATCTCCTGTGAATTACTTACTAACCTTTGTATTATTTTAACCTTATATGCTCCCAAAGTAAAACAAGGGTGTAACCTCGAGGTAAAAGAACAGCCTTCTCATACGTTATTCCCTGAGGCATATTATCGGTTAAATAAGTTCATTATATCTTAAAAAAGTGCGGGCTTGATGAATCAAGCCGCTGCTTGAACGACTCCAGAGAGAGATGAGAGCCTTAACCCTTAAGGGTGATGGAATTACCCTAAAATTCACCCTTTGAAATCCTCCCCTCTGGTGATTGACGCAATAGCCGATCTCTGCAACCATATGTAACTGACAGGGCTCAGCTTTAGCTCCAAGATTAGAAAGGTGGCAAAGCGATGAGAGAGAACTTGAACATGAATATCATCGTTGAATTCGGTTGTCAAAAATTGTCAAATTCCTCATTTTTCAATGAACTAAAATGAGATATTATAAGGAGAAACTCTTAGATTTATTTTTAAATTGACAAAGCAAAATTTTTTTGATAGTAGTAGCTTAATCAAGATGAGCAAAAAAACTTACTCACCCGCAAAGCAAAGAGCTGTATATCCAGGTTCATTTGACCCTATAACAAGCGGGCACGTTGACATCATTCAAAGGGGACTAAAGATTTTTGATAAAATACTGGTTGCGGTCCTAGAGAATCCTAAAAAAAAACCTCTCTTCACGACTAAAGAAAGGATGAGTATGATCCAGGATTATTTCGTCGATCAAGGAAATATCGAGGTAAAAGCCTTCGATGGTCTGCTAGTTGAATTCGTAAAAAATAATAACGCCAATATTGTGATAAGGGGTCTAAGAGCCATCTCAGATTTTGAATATGAGTTTCAAATGGCCTTGATGAATCGGAAGCTCGACCCAGAGATAGAGACTCTTTTTATGATGCCCAATCTTCGCTATTCTTTCCTTAGTTCAAAATTAGTGAAGGAAATCTTCATGTTAGGGGGCGGATTAAAAGATTTGGTCCCAGAGCAAGTAGAAAAAAAACTTAAGGAAAAATTCAAAAAAAGCGCTCACGCATAAGCTTACTACTAAAAGGAGAGAGAAAATGTTTGGCCTTAGTAAAGCGAAAGGACTTGTTGGATTAGACATCGGTTCCTACTCTATTAAAGCTATCGAGTTAAAATCTAAAGCAAAAGAAAGAGAAGGCTCTTTTGAAGTCGAAAAGGTAGCTCTAGAATTCCTGCCTCATGACGCAATCGTAGAGGGAACAATCATGGACTCCGAAGCTGTAGTCGAAACTATAAAGATGATATTTGATGAAAACAAGATTACAAACAAAAACGTCAATATCGCTGTCTCTGGCAGTTCAGTAATTATTAAGAAGATATCTCTTCCCTCCATGGAAACAGAAGAATTAGCTGAATCCATCATCTGGGAAGCAAGACACAATATCCCCTATCCCTATGAAGAGACAAGTGTGGATTATGCTATCTTGAGACCATCCTCTGGTTCAGAAAAAAAAGCTTTAGACATTCTTCTCGTGGCGGCAAAAAAAGAAAAAATCACCAATTACAGTAATGTTGTTCAGCAGGCCCGCAAAAACTTAGAAGCAATAGAAGTGGATGCTTTTGCCCTACAAAATGCGATGGAGATAAATTATCCGGAGGATTTCCGAGAAAAAACAACTGCTTTAATCAATCTTGGGGCACACACAACCAATATCATAATTACCGACAGGGAAACGCCTCAATTATTCCGAGATCTCTCCATAGGCGGCTACTTTTTCACAGAGAATATAAGAAAGGACCTTGGCGTCAGCTCAGACGAGGCTGAAAAAGTGCTTAAGGGAATTCCTGTCAAAGATATGCCTGCTGAACAGACACAGGCTGTGATTGACACCAACACCACAAACCTCCTTGAGGAAGTTGAAAAAACATTCTCCTTCTACGAGTCTGGTGAAGGAGGGGAGAGGAAAATTGATAAAATCCTCTTGAGCGGCGGATTATCCAAGCTAAAAGACCTGGCACAATCCTTCGAACAGAAGTTTAATACAGATACAGAGCTTTTCAACCCTTTTAGAAATATATATTATAATGAAAAAAAATTAGATTCTGTATATCTCAGAGATATGGCCTCGCTCTTTGGAGTGGCTACCGGACTAGCCACCAGGAGGATGGAGGAATAGAATCATGATTAGGATAAATTTATTAAAGCCTGAAGCAAAAGAACTCCCAGTAGAAGAAGTCAGAAGGGAAATAAAACCTCCAAAAATGAGCTTGATCTATCTTTTCGTTGTATTTGCGGCGGCAGCTCTTTTCTTTTATCAAAGAAGTGCTTTAAACAAAGAGAATACTCTCCTGGAAGCAGCGCAAATAGAAAAAAATAAGCTCAGTGATGTCCTGAGCAAGTTGGAGGAAGCACAAAAACTAAAAAGCCTTTTCGAGAGAAAAATTAATCTTATAAACCAGTTAAAACCCCAACAGCAGCTTGCTGTAAGGATAATGGATGAGTTAAGCAAACACATTCCTTACTATGTCTGGCTTTCAGAAGCAACCTATACCAAACAAACCGTTCACTTAAAAGGGAAAGCTCTTTCCAACAACTTGATCGCAGATTATATCTACAGTTTAGAAACAAGCCCATATTTCTTCAACGTCAATCTTCTCTCATCCACTCAGAGGACGACAAGAGATAATCAATACTTAGAATTTGCCATAAATGCAAATTATACTCTCGAACCAGAATCTGAGTCCTCACCAGGAGAAGATGTAAGTGAGGTGGCAAAATGAAAGATTGGCCTTGGTACGGACACGTTCTTCTGGCGGTGATAATTTTTGCCCTACTTTTCTTTGTCTATTTCAAACCCCAAAACAGCAAACTGGCTGCAGTTAAAGATGAGAGGGAGAAGACTGAAGCAGAGGTAGCGAATCTGAAGCAAAAAAATCTGCAGCTGAGCAGAATAGAAGAGGAGTTAGTTGACTTGAGGAAAATCCTGAACGAGCTCGAGGCTATTATTCCTAAAAGGAAAGAGATATGGGACATTTTAAAGAAAATGCAGCAGCTCGCCATTAATTCTCGTCTTAATATAGTAAAATTTCTCCCTAAGGGAGAAGTCGACATGGAATTCTACTATGAGTGGCCGATTTCAATAGAAATAACAGGTAATTATCACAATCTGGCGATCTTCTTCGACCGCCTGAGTAATTTTTCGCGTCTCTTCAATATAGAGGATTTCTCGATTAAATCACTTGGAAAACAGACAGAAACCTCCACTATATCTGCAGCCTATACAGCAAAAACATACATCTTTCGTGAGGAGACTCTTCCCAGTGAGGGGAGCAGATAAAAGAAAGAAAATGAAAAAAATATTATATCTCACCCTTTTATTCAGTCTTCTTTGTCTTTTTATTCTTCCCGTCTTATCTCAAAAAGAAGAAAAAAAGGATTTGGCGAAACAACTGACCACTGAGATGCCAAAAAGGACTTTCCCCACTTACCAGCGTGCAGGTAGGAAAGATCCTTTTATGGATTTATTATCAAGCAGAGATACCATGAGAGAAACTTCACCTACCGGAAAGCCTGAAATTTATATCGACGATATTACCCTTATAGGTATTGTCAAGGCCAGAGGAAAATACACAGCTATAGTAACCGGTCCTCAGGAATTCCCGTTGTTCATCAAAGTAGGACAAAGATTCTCTGACGGCTTTGTTTTGTCAATTGATGCATCTAAAATAACTTTCCGGAAAACAAAAGAAAGAGGTTTTCCTTTGTTTAAACCAAAAGATATTGTAAAAGAAATTCATCCAGAGGAGCGGTAAGATGAAATTGAAAAATTTGTTCCAAATCCTTTCGGTGTTTTGTCTTCTTGCCTTATTAAACGGCTATGCTCTTAACAATGAAGACCTGGTCACCATAAATGAGATATCTGTCAATCCTGAAAAGCTTAATACTCTAGTTGTATTTAAAACGAGCGCGCCTCCAGCCATCTCTAAGACCTACTTTTTAAAGGATGCTCCTTCAACAATTGTGCTTGAGTTTGATAACGCTGAGACAGCAGAAGATTTTCAAATCAATCTGGGAGAATCTGTACTCGTTGAGGACATAAAAGTAGAAAAAATAGAGGATAACGATATCCATGTTCTGATCGAGATGAAGGAGCAGGTGCCATACAGAATCTATGCCGACCAAGAACAAACCACTGTAGAGCTGAATAGGATCCAAAGAACTCTAAACGGGTATATCATCGACTCTGCAACAGAGGAAGAACTCAGCATGTGGCCTAAGAAACAATTGCTCTTTAAGGAAGTTGGCATATTTGAGCAAAAGGGCATTGTTAACGTCACGGCAAAACTGGACGAAAAAGCGATAACCCAGATATTTGCTCTTGAAAACCCCCTGCGTCTGGTAGTTGACTTCTTCCATACATATTATCCTGATCCCACCTTCCGCTATCCGCTGGGAAAGATGGATATTCAAAGAGTAAGAACGGGACAATTCGAAACGGCTCCCCCGTACACAATCGCCCGACTTGTCTTCGACCTGGATAAGCCCAAATTCTACGCTTTGTACCCTGAGAATGAGAATTTTATCTTCCAATTCTATGAAGATGAAGTAGCTCGAGTCGCTCCCGCCATGGCCCCCCCAACTCCAAGGCCAGCTCCTCCGGTTCCCCCGACTCCAACTGAAGAGGTGGTGCCTCCGGCGCCAGTCGTGCCGGCCGAGGTTCCCGTAGAACCAACTCGTGTTCCAGAAATTCCTGTCACCCCAGTAAGGCCTACAGTCCTTGAAGCACCAGAAGTAAGATATACTGGCGAAATTATCAGCATGAAATTTAAAGATGCTGACCTCAGAGATGTTATTCTGTATCTGGGACATTTTGCCGGCCTGAACGTGGTCTTCGATCCAGAAGTGAGGGGGACTGTTACCTGCGACTTGCAGGATGTTCCCTGGGATCAAGCTCTCGATATTATTTTAAGGCTAAACAAAATGGGGAAGACAATTGAAGGGAACGTCCTCCGAATTGCTCCTATCGCAGTTCTAACTCGAGAAGACGAAGAGCAGAGAAGACTAGAAGAAAGCAAAGAATTAGCCGGTCCTGTCCAGGTTAAAGTGTTTGACCTCTCTTACGCCAAAGCTGGAGATGTTGAAGGTCTGCTGAGGACCAAAATCTCCCAAAGGGGAGAAATCATTGTCGATGAGAGGACGAACACTTTGATCATTTCTGATGTGGTAAACAGAATCGATACCCTTGAAAAACTCATCGCTGTCTTTGATACGCCAACCCCACAAGTTTCTATCGAGGCCAGGATTGTGGAGGCCACTTCCACCTTTGTCCGCAACCTGGGTATCCAATGGGGATTTCGCGGTTATGTAGATCCTCTTCACGGCAACCAGACATCTCTAACATTCCCGAGTGACATAGAAGTCGACGGAGCTCTGATCCCTCAAGGAATCACCACCAAAGGAATCGGAGGGCCCTTGGGCGGTTATGCTATAAACCTTCCTGCTCCTGCTTTCAACACCGCAGTCGGTATCTCTTTTGGCAGCATCTTAGATACCTTCAGGTTGGATATGGCAATTTCTGCTCTTGAAACTTCGGGTCAAGGCCAAATCATCTCCAGCCCCACAGTAACCACTCAGAATAACAAGCAGGCGGAAATCCTTCAAGGAAGGCAGATTCCTGTCCAGACTGTAGCCAACTTTACCACAACCACAAGATTCGTTAATGCAGCCTTAGAGCTTAGAGCAACTCCTCAAATCACGGCTGAAGGAACAATCATCATGGATATTGAAATAAGGAACAACGCTGCTGACTTTGCCAACCTGGTCAACGGAATTCCTCCCATAACTATGCAAAGCGCCACAACTACGGTCATGGTCATAGACGGAGGGACAACCGTTATTGGAGGAATTTACAGGACTGAAGATTCTTTTACTCGAGAGAGAGTTCCGCTGCTCCATAAGATTCCCATTCTGGGAGGCCTTTTCAAGAATTTCGCTCGAACAAGGCAAAACCGAGAGCTGATCATTTTTATAACTCCTCGAATAATAAAATAACAGGAAATATAAAATGAAAAGAACAAAAAATTCCTTAAAAATCACAGCAATCCTTTGCGTTTTTCTGTTCCTTCTTTCTTGCGATTACGATTTGACCAGAAGCGAAAAGTCAGGCGTGGTTCTCACAGTCGTAAGAATATACGGAGATGATGGCACGGGAGGAGATGCAGATTATCTTATATCAGATGTCGACGTAGGAGGAACCGCCTTTACAGATCCGATTATGGTTACCCTGGAGGCGAAGTTTAAGAAACCAGTCCCCCTTGCGACTACAGAATCCTACAAAACCAGCGTGATGATTGACCGCTACACGGTCACTTACATGACCTCTTATAATGGAGGCGGCACTGGAGGAGTGGACGTCCCCTTTGCGTTCGAAGGCAGCCTCTCAGCAGTTTGTGAAGTTGAAGGTACTGTTGACCTCGATATCTTAGCTGTGAGGGCGGAAGCCAAGACTGTCGCTCCCCTTGCAGGCCTGGCTGCCCCCACGGTCTTACCTATAGTAGCCAGATTCGATTTTATCGGCCATGACTTGGGCGGCAATCCTGTTCAAGCTACAGGCTATATGACAATATATTTTAGCGACTGGGCGAATCCCTAAGAATATTTTTCCTCCTGAAAGGGGACAGGCTACTTTTTCATGTAGGGATTTGATTCATCCCCACCTTTTTAAAAAGCAGCCTGTCCCTTTTTTTTACTCATAAATTTTGTAGGGGTTTGATTCATCAAACCCACCTTTTTAAAAAGTAGCCTGTCCCTTTTTTACCTTTTTTTATCCTGATCCCGAGAACCTCATTCGTAAACCCAAACTGACTTTCTCAATTTTATTGTCTTCAACGCTTCTCTCAAAACTTTGTCCAAATCTTTCTTCCTGCGTGCCTTTAAGATGACCTGAACTCTGTTTATCCCTCGCACCTTTGAAACTGAGGCCAGCGCTGGACCCAAGATCTCTACAGCACCGTCAAAGCTTTTCACCCGAGTTGAAAATTCCCTTGATTCCCTGGCCACGGTCCTTAGATTCTCGCCCTGGAATAATATTTCAGCCATACTGGAAAAAGGCGGATAATTCATGAGGCGGCGGAGCTTCAACTCCTCCCTAAAAAAGGAAAAATAATCTTTCAAGGCTGCCTGACGTATACTGAAATGCTGGGGGAGGGCTGTCTGGATAATAACCTCCCCCCTGTTATCGCTCTTGACAAACTCTATCATCCGGCTCAATGTCTGAAAAGTTTTTTGACTGGCTCGGTAATCTGCCAGGGTAAGGATTGTTTCTGGGAAGAGGATAGCAACCAAAGACGCAGGAGGTAATTCTACCTGATGAGCCAAGAGCTGGGTTCCAACCAGAATGTCAATTCTCCCGCTCCAGAAGTTACGAAGGATTCTCTCCTGCTCTCTCTTGTTCAGGTCAGTCGTAAAAAGCGCTATCCTGCCCTGAGGGAAAATTGTTTTTAATTCTTCCTCAACCGCTTCGATACCCGCACCTCTTTCTCTTATCATCCTGCTCCCGCAGTCAGGGCAGCGAATCATTTTTGCAACGGAGTAATTGCAGTAGTGGCAAACCAATCTCTCTTCTCTCTTATGATAGGTCAAGGCAATATCGCAATGAATGCAGCGGGAGATGTAATTGCACCTTGAACAGAATAGAAATGAAGCGTATCCTCGCCGGTTAAAGAAAACTAAAATTGGCTCTTTCTTCTCTAGTCTTTCAGATATATTTTGCCTGAGCTTAGAGGAAATCAATCCTCTTTCCTGCCTGTCATCAACGATTTCGAACTTCGTCTTTACTACCTCAGCATCTAAACAAAAAAGATACTTTCCTTTTCTGGCCCTGTAAAATGCCTCGACAGAAGGAAGGGCTGAACCATAAACAAGCGCCGCTCCTTCATGCTTTGCTCTCAACCAGGCGCCCTTTCGGGCATCATAGGACGGGCTCTCCAGCTGATAGTATGAGTCATCCTCCTCCTCATCGACAATAATCAAACCCAGATGGTCAACAGGAGAAAATAAAGCTGAACGGGGACCAACAACCACATCCGCCTCTCCCTCTTTTATCCTCCGCCACTCGGCCTCTCTCTTACTCTCGGATAATTGACTGTGAAGGAGAGCCACCTTTTCTCCAAGCCTTTTCTCAAACTTCTCTATCAGGGTTTGTATCAAGGTAATTTCCGGAACCAAGAACAAAACTCTACGGCCCCTTGCCAGAATCTCTTTTATCAAACTGGAGTAAACAGCCTCTCTCTTCGCTGGAGGGCCGTAAAGGAAAAAAGGTGAAAAGACTTTCTTCTCCAATTTACGAGTGATCTGATCAGCTACCTCTCGAGACTGGGCATCCAACGAAAAATCTATTTCAAGCTGAGTCTGGGCAGCGGAAACGGCTGTAGCTGTTTTTTCCCTTGCCTTCTTTACTTCCTTCTTGACGAAGATGAAACCTTTCTTTTCCAGCCGGGATAGAAGAGGGGAAAGATTCTTGACCTTGAATTTCCTTTTAAGGAAGAGAGCGCTGTAGCTTCTTTTTCGGAAAAGGCCTAAGAGTTCCCTCTCATCTCTGGAGAGATCCTGACCCTGGAGCGCTGCACTTCCCTTATCAGAGATGCCGACCGTCGTCTTGCTTTTGAGCATAAATGAAGGCGGGAGAGAAGCCTGAAGAAGCTCTCCCCAGGATGAGTAATAATAAGCGCACAGCTTCCGAGTAAAAGACAGGAAAGACGAGGAGAAAATTGGCTCATCATCCAATACTTCCGCTATTTCTTTGAGCTTAATCCCTGGGGAAATCCTTCTTTTCCTGAGCTCTACGATAAATCCTGTCAGCGTCCTCTGACCGAGGGGCACGAGCACTCTCGAGCCGATTTTAGCTCTTTCCTTGCAGGATTCAGGAATAACGTAGGAAAAAGACTGGTCTAAGGGAAGGGAAAGGATAACTTCTGCATACAAGGTCATTTCTTGCCCAGGAAGGCCATTACTTTCTGCATGTCTTCCCAGACCATTTTCTTGATCTCTTTATTGCCTTCGTTTCTTATAATATAAGAAGGATGAAAGGTCGGCATCACTTTTATATTATTAAACTCATAGAAACTTCCTCTCAAGGCTGTCATCCCCAGTTTGCTCTCGATAAAAAAGTCAGCAGCCACTTTGCCCAAGGTTACTATGACCTTGGGCTTTATCATTCCTAGCTGTTCCCTTAGATAATCCTGGCACACTTCAATTTCCTGCTTGTGGGGCGTTCTATTCTCAGGAGGTCTGCACTTGACAATATTTGTTATATAAACTTCTTCTCTTTTAAACTTCATTGCCTGGATTATTTTTGTCAGAAGCTGCCCTGCTTTTCCCACAAACGGCCGCCCCTGAATGTCCTCATCGCGGCCAGGCGCTTCGCCCACGAACATAAGCTCTGTTCCAAGGTTCCCCTCTCCGGGGACTGCGTTTTTCCTCCCTTGAGAAAGTGGACATTTTTGACAGGTGAGTATCCTCTCCCTTAGAGAAAGATAAGGGGATTCTTTGGAAGAGGACGGCGATGTAACAAATTCGGCTCCGAGCTCGGAATAAAATTTTAGCTTATCCTCTAGGCGATCGATGAGTTTTCGAGCTTTATCTTCCAAGGATATCCTCTACTCTATCCAAGATTATTTGGCTTATCTCAAGCTTACTCTTTTTTTCCGTATGAATCGTTTTACCGTCAGGAAAAATGAGGATCACTTTATTAAAATCCGACTCAAAACCTGCTCCCTCATCTAAAACATTGTTGGCCACAATCAAATCAAGGTTTTTCTTTTTCATTTTTTTGAGAGCATTATTGACAACATCTTCTGTCTCGGCTGCAAAGCCGACCACGATTTTTGTTCCTTTCTTCGAGCTTAATTTTTGCAAAATATCCTCTGTCGGCACCATATCAATTTTTTTCTCTAATTTTTCTTTTTTTATTTTTTGAGCAGACGTCTCAGCAAACCTGAAATCTGAGATGGCCGCTGCCATGATGATGATATCCGCCTTGCCGAAGTGGGCCACGACCTCCTTCTCCATCTCCTGGGCTGTCTGGACTTTCTTTGACTCTGCATCTGGTGGGGGAAAAATATGAGTCGGCCCTGAAATAAGAATGACTTCAGCCCCGCGTCTCAGCGCTTCCTCTGCAAGCTCATACCCCATTTTTCCTGAAGAGCGATTAGTGAGAAAGCGGATCGGGTCCAGGAATTCCCTTGTCGGTCCGGCTGTTACTAAAACCGTTTTGCCTTTTAGGCTTTCGCTCTTCTTTATCAATCTCAGCCCTTCTTCAACGATCTTCTCGGGAGACGCTAACCTCCCCCACCCTGTTTCCTTGCAGGCTAAATATCCTTTCTCTGGCTCAACAAACCTTACTCCGACGGCTTTAAGTTTCTTGATATTCTGCTGGGTTTGCCGATGAAGATACATGGCCTCATTCATCGCTGGGGCAATAAGAACGGGACACTGGGAAGCCGCATAGAAGGTCGATAAGAAATCGTCAGCCACTCCGGAAGCGAATTTTCCAATCATGTTTGCTGTGGCTGGGGCAACGAGCAGAAGGGAGGTCTCCTTCGCCAGCTCGACATGGGGAATTTCGTCTGAGTATTCTTCATCATAAGGGTCAACTAGAGCCTTTTGCCCAGAGAGGGCACTAAAAAGAAGAGGAGAAATCAAGCGTGAAGCGTTCTTTGTCAGGATAACCTGAACCTGAAACTTCTGCTTCTGGAAGCCACGGATTATTTCACAAGCTTTATACAGGCTAACAGAGGAACACGCTCCCAACGTAATCTTAGCCATCATAACCTCTTATTTATCTTCAGAGAAACTGCGAAGAATGGGAACAATTTCTTTTTTCTTAATGTCGAGACGACATCTCGTGCTTAAAATAATAGCTGCCAGTTCATTCACAGCTTTTTCGAACTCGTCATTTATGATGATATAATCAAAATCAGGATAAAACCTGATATCTTTTCTGGCTACTTCAAGCCTTTTCTTTATCGAATCCGGGCTTTCCTGGCCTCTCTCTTCAAGCCTCGTTTTAAGCTCTTCGAATAAGGGGGGCAGGATAAAGATGAATACCCCTCTCTTTAACTTTTCTTTTATCTGCTCGGCACCTTGAACATCGATGTCCAGGAGGAGATCTCCCAGGCTTCCTTTTTTTTCTATTTCTCTCCTGGAAGTTCCGTAATGATTACCGTGGATGACAGCCCACTCAGCAAATTTATCCTCTCTAATCATCTGCTCAAACTCGGACTTTGAAACAAAATAATAATCCCTGCCTTCTTTCTCTGAATTTCTCTTTTCCCTGGTTGTGTGGGAAACTGAAAACTGCACATCTTTCACTTTTTCCATAACTTGCCTGACTAGAGTGGTTTTTCCGCATCCAGACGGGCCAGTGATGACAAAAAGCATTAAATCTCTCCTTTAAATGGGGACAGGCCCCATTTTTTCCATTTTCACTTTTTTCATCGTCATTCTAAATGAAAAATGGGGCCTGTCCCCTTTTATTTTCTTTTTTCACTTTTTTCATTTCTATTCTATGTTCTGGACCTGCTGACGTATACTCTCCACCTCTCCCTTTATGGTCAAACACCCTTTTACTATTTCAATATCCTGGGATTTAGAATTTATGGTGTTAGCCTCCCGGTAAATCTCCTGGGCGACAAAATCCAGCTTTTTACCCACAGGTTCCTCTCTCTCTGGAGAAAGGAGGTCGAGGACATAACCCAAATGTGATTTTAACCTCGCTATTTCTTCTGCCACATCATATCGTTGAGCAAAATAAGAGGCCTCCTCTGCAATCTTTTCTTCTGAAAGCGGGGCTTCATGCTTCAACTCTTTCAAACGTTTCCTGAATCTTTCTCGGATGAAAACAGGCTGTTTTTTGATAAGCTTTTCTATCCTGCCAACAACCTCCTTTATATTCTGAATATGCTTTCGAATCTCTTTTCCTATTTCCCTTCCTTCTCTTTTCCTCATTCTCACGACTTCATCCAATGCTTTCTCAAAACTACTTTCCAGGAAGGCCACCTCTTCCCCGCTGAAATTCTTTCTCTTGAACTCTGCTACATTAGGCAGGCTAAACATATTCTCCGCAGAAAAATTCACGCTTTTTCCCATCTGGGAAGAAAGTTTGTCAAGAGAAGAAAGGATTTTCTGGAGAAGGTCTTCATTGATGCGAAGCTCCCAGAACGAAGGGTCCAGGTAATTCAGTTCAAAGAAAACTTCAATCCGCCCTCTGTGCAGTTTCCTCTGAAAGATTGCTCTAAGCTTGTTTTCTACCATGCCAATCTGAGCACCTCGATAACTCCAGTCCAAGAAGCGATGGTTTAAACTTCTTATACTGATCTTGGCGGCAAGAGTCTTGGAATCAAACTTCTTCTCTGCAAATCCTGTCATGCTCTGGATCAATGTACCATATCCTCCTCTTCTAAAAACTGCAAATCATGCAATTTTTTATAAATTCCATCTTTCCTGCAGAGCTCCTCGTGGGTTCCGATCTCGGTGATTCTGCCCTTGTCAAGCACAAAAATTTTATCAGCACTCCTCACAGTGGACAACCTGTGAGCTATAACAAAAGTAGTTCTGTTCTTCATAAGGTTGGCCATAGCTATCTGGATCAATCTCTCTGATTCATAATCCAGGGCCGAGGTGGCCTCATCCAGAATAAGAATAGGAGGATTCTTAAGCAAAGCTCTTGCAATCGCCAACCTCTGTCGCTCTCCACTGGAAAGCAAAGTTCCCATTTCTCCTATGATAGTGTCGTATTCCTTGGGAAGCTTCATTATAAAATCGTGGGCTTTGGCAGTTTTAGCCGCCTCTATGATCCTATCCGTAGAAATCTTGTCCAGGCCGTAGGCAATATTGCTTCGCACCGTATCGTTAAAAAGAATGAGCTCTTGAGTGACAAGACCTATCTGTGCCCGAAGAGAGGAAAGAGTTACTTCCCGGATATCAATACCATCTATAGTAATTTTTCCCGAAGTAGAATCATAAAAACGGGAAAGAAGATTGATGATGGTCGTCTTCCCTGCCCCGCTCAACCCAACAAGGGCAACGGTTTCATTGGGCATGACTTCAAAACTCACCTCATGAAGAACAGGCATCATCTCGTCGTAGCCAAAAGATACGTTTTCGAACTTGACACTGCCCTTAACAGGAGGAAGAGGGTAGGCCTTTGGATGCTCTACAATCTGAGGTTTGCTGCTTAGAATCTCCTGTATTCTTTCATAACAGGCTACTCCCTGCTGGATAGTGTTGTTGGCCCTGCTCAAGCGCTTTATAGGCGTGTAAGAATAAAAAATGGCAACGACAAAGGAAACAAAATCGCCAGGGCTTATATGCCCTTGAACTATTCTCGTCGCGCCCAGGGCAAGGACGAGGGCTCCGACGACACCCCCCAGAAATTCCATGAAGGGAGAGGATAAGCTTCCTGTCAGGGCCAGCTTAAGGCTCGTTTTGAAATAGTTCATCGTGGCCTGGAAGAACTTCTTTATTTCAAATTTTTCCATGGTGAAAGCTTTGACTATCTTGTTACCGGTTATAGTCTCGTGGAGAAGATTGTAGATTTCAGCCATCTTTTGCTGACTCAGCAGTCCTTTCTTTTTGAGTTGACGGCTGAAAAGTGCCAGAGGGATAACAGCCACAGGAGCTATGACAAAAGAGATCAGAGCCAGCCGCCAATCAGTGATAAATATATAAACAAGAAGGGCAAGAAGGATAAAAATTTCCTGGATGAAATCACCCATGCTTCCTGCGACTGCAACTTGGATTCTATCAACATCGTTTGTTAAACGAGACATCAAATCACCCGTGGATTTATAGTCAAAGAAATCCGAAGACTGGTAGATGATGTGTCCAAAAAGCTCGTCTCTCAATTTTTTGCCGACTTTATATCCTATAGACCTCATAAAAAAGGAAGAAAGAAAAGTAAACAATCCTTTGCCAAAGATAACTATCACCAGGAGCAAAGGAATGAGCCAGATAAATTGCTCCTCGGCAGCTTGGAGTTTGCGAAAAACAAAATCTATGAGACCCGCCCTTCCTTCAGATGTTGGAGAAGTCCGCTGAAGGAACATCTTATCTATGATAGGCTGGACTAAATTGACAAATACGTATGTAAAAAAAGCGGCAAACGAGCTAAATATAAAGGCGAGAGAGAGCCTCTTTTTTTCTCCGAGAGTGAGCTTGAAAAGCTGGAATATTTCTTTCATTCTTTAAGCCTGGGGCCCAGAGATAATTTTCTCTGCAATCTCAAACGCATTCAAAGCCGAACCTCGAGTTAAATTATCCACTACCGTCCAAATCCAAAAGCTATTGGGAAAAGACTCTTCTTTTTTTATCTGGCCGATACAAATTTTCTCTTCTCCTGCCACCGCAACAGGGCCCGAAAGCTCTGTAGGGGAAAGTTTAAAAAAGGAATGCTTTCTGATAAGACTTTTTAATCCCTGGATGTCTGTCTTTTTCTTCAATTCTAAATAGCTCATAAGCGAATAGGTATGGAACACTGGGGCTTGGATGATGGACAAAGAGAGAAGAAAACGGTGAGGGTGAAGAACTCTTCTTATCTCTGATGTGATTTGCTTCTCAACAGACGAAAAGCCATCTTTATCGGCCTTCTCTGTTTGAGAGAGAAAATTAAAGGCAATCTGCTCCTTGAACACTTTCTTGGAAAGAGAAGAGCTGCTCAGAAAAGCATAACTCTGGTCAGCCAGTTCTTCGATGCCTGATTCTTCAAAAGCTGAAACAGGCTGAAGGATGAAAGAAACGGCTTTTAAGAGTCCAAATTCCTTGAGTATAAAATGAAAAAGATGAGAAAGGACAACAGTTACAGGATGAGGATTGGCTATAAGACCGGGTCTTTTTTTTAGGATAATCTCATCATTCACTCCAGCCACAACCACCGGTATCTTTTCTTCAGTATTAAACGTTTCGCTTAAATCGATTGCCTGAAATTTTTGTTTTTGAGCAAGTGCCCCAAATTCCTGGTTCACTTTTTTATCTGCCGCCAGAAAAACCAGGTCACTTCCAGAGAGAGACTCCTTGTCGAGATGACGGATAACTTTGGGTTCTCCCCGAAACTCGGTCAGCTTGCTGTATTCTTCTTCCACATCTGGATCGAAGAAATCTATATCCTTAAGAGGAAATTTCTTCTGGCTCAAAACATTTTTTATCTCTTTCCCGCGCAGAGAATCTGACCCGATCAAGGCAACCCTTGGCTTTTTTGTCTCTCTCATTTTTTCAGTAACTGAATTATTTATGGGTTTTTCTGTATTCAGTCATCAGGTAGTACATCTTATCTTTAAGAAAAAGCTTCTTTTTCTTAAACTCTCTTTCCTCCATCTTTTCTATCTCTGTCAGGAAATTCTTCTGCTTTAACTTTTCGAGTTTCTTTTCAAGCTGTTTGTGCTGTTTGTAGGCTTTTCTAAAAGCTTCGTCTTTTTTTAAAAGAAGCTCCTTCAGCTCATTTTCTTTCATTCAGTTTCCTCCGTTTAAAAGAATATCACAACGAATTTCCTAATTCAATTTCATAAGTTCTTCAAAAATTTTCTCCAATCGATCGGCCAGAAAGGACCAGGAAAAAGTCAATATTTTCTCGTATCCAGCGCCGGCGATTCGAAGACGAAGCTCTTCATCTTTAGCCAGCCTTCTGATTTGACGCCTTAGCAAAAGCGGATGAGGAAAAGGAACAACCAATGCGGTTTGGTTGTGAAAGGCAAAATCCTCAGTTCCACTCCGGGTGCAGACGACAGGAACCTGACAGGCCATAGCTTCTGCTGTGGTATTCGACCATCCTGCCCGCCTCTCAGCACTCACAAAAATGTCCGCCTGGGAATACAGCCAGGCCATTTTGCTCTGAGGTAGATTCAGGTGAAACTCATAAGGGACGGTAGATTTGATCATCGGTCGCGGGTCTCTTCTGTCTTCGCCCACCAAGCTATCAAAAAGAACAAGTTTAAGACGGGGAAATTCTTTGTGGAGTCCTTGTACAGCACGTATGACATGCTGAATTCCCTTTCTTTTTCTGTAAATGCGCCCATAACAAAGCACCCTGAACTCATTTCTCTCCCTTTCCCGCTCTCTTGCCGGGTAAAAGAATTCGGGATTCACTCCGCCAGAAACCCTGGAACAGGAGATTTTGTATTTTTTCTCAAAATAGCTGCAGAGCCCTTCAGAATTTCCAAGAAAAAAATAATTCTTCTTTGTCGTCTCCTTTTCCTGCTTATGTCCTTTAAGCAAAAAGTAAAAACATTTTGCTTTCGCTTTTAGTTTTTCTAAATAAGGCAAAACTGAGTATTCGCTGCAGAGCCCGATGTCGAAAGTCTCTTTGCTCAGAGACGAGAAAGATTTTGTTAGGCCTCTAAACTCTAACCATTCGGGTTTGCTCCCATCAGGATGGAAAAGGACAAAATAATGGCCCCTTCTCGCGAGCTCGTTTCCTATCTCGAGGTATCGCCTGACACCTCCAAAAACTTCCACGTGGGGAAGCACTGCTGCAATCTTCATTTAAGTCTCAATGCTTCGCTCTTTATTTTAAAGAGCGCTTCCATCTAGATCCCCTCACTGATCAAAATTTGGAGAGTATTCTAACAAAATATTGACCCGAAAGAAAGCAAAATCCTCCTCATTCGTAGGGGCTTGATTCATCGTAGGGGTTTGTTTCATCAAACCCAGCTCTTATTCTCATAAATAATTTATTTATATTTTATAGGGGCTTGATTCATCAAACCCACGTTATTATATCAAAATATTCTTTACACGGATTTGATTTTTCTTCTGTAGGGGTTTGATTCATCAAACCCACCTTTTTTTTATATATGGATAATTTATCTATATTGCTTAGGACCTTTATTTATCAGACACGGGAAAAAACAAGAAAAAAAACTTAATAATTGACTTTGCATTAGAGCAAAATTATACTTAAGAACGATTAAAACGACTGTCTCATAACCATTGGCGAGGTAGCTCAGTCGGTAGAGCGAGAGACTGAAAATCTCTGCGTCGGCGGTTCGATTCCGTCCCTCGCCACTTCTTCCTTTTCAACTACCCCAATTCAGTCAAGATTTAAAAAAATATCCGATAAGTAATTTTATACATTTCAAAATATGGGCTTGATGAATCAAGCCCCTACAAGAGATAAACCAAAATCCTGCAAGAGATTAATCAAGTGCCTAAATAAGAAACCCCCTGCAATATAAATAAAGTGGGTTTGATGAATCAAACCCCTACGAATGTGACTTAAGATATTCCCGCAACTTCTGGCCAAACTCGGGCCTCTTCAAGGCAAGGTCGATGCTGGCTTCTAAAAAGCCGAGTTTATCCCCAGCATCATATCGCTTTCCCTCAAAAAGATACCCATAGACAGGCTTTGTCTCAAGAAGGATCTTTATGGCATCTGTTATCTGGATTTCGCCCCCCTTGTCAGGATCGGTCTTTTTGATTGCCTCGAAGATATCAGGGTGAAAAATATACCTTCCAAGAATGCCTAGGTCAGAAAAAGCTTTTTCCGGACCAGGCTTTTCAATCATATCCTCAACCTGAAACACCCTTTCTGAAATCTGTTTGGGCTTGACGATACCGTATTTTTTTGTCCCTTCCTCATCCACACGGCCAAGGACAATTACCGAAGCTTCAAGCTCAGAGTAAGCATTAATCAGCTGCTTTGTACAGGGTGTAGGGCAGTCAAATATATCATCAGGGAGGAGAACCGCAAAAGGTTCCTGACCGATATAACTCTCGCCCATGAGAATGGCATGGCCCAAACCAAGCGCTTTTTTCTGGCGGATATAGCAGAATTCTGCAAGATTAGCAATTTCTTTAACCTGTTCTAGAAAATCAGACTTGCCCTTCTCTACCAGAAACTGCTCTAACTCCGGGCTTCTGTCAAAGTAATCCTCGATGGACGATTTTCCCCGGCTGATTACGATGCCAATGTTTTCGATTCCAGACTGTACAGCTTCTTCGACGCCGTACTGTATAAGAGGCTTATCCACAACCGATAACATCTCCTTTGGTTGTGACTTGGTGGCAGGCAGAAAACGAGTGCCGAAACCTGCCGCTGGAATAAGAGCCTTGCTTATTTTCATTGTTTTTTCAAAATTTATAGCTTATACAGAAAGCAGAAGAATTTAAAAGCTGAAATGAGGATTCTTCCTTTTTTCATTTGCTTCTCTTCCTTATTTCCCCTCTGTTTACTAATTTTAAAATTTTTTGTCAAACGGGATATTCAATGATTCCGGTGTGGCCAGAGTAGGCAATGTTTCTTTTTTTAACCTACAGCCTAAACAGCCTGGACTTCCTTTATTTGGGGGACCTTCTTTTTTATGAAGCGTGTAATACCCTGGGTTAAAGTCATCTGCCTCATCGGGCAACCCTCGCAGGCTCCCAAGAGCTTAACCTTAACCACCCCTTCCTCTGTAACATCCACAAACTCCACATCGCCTCCGTCTGCCTTGAGATGGGGCCTGATTTCTTCTATTGCTTTCTTAACTTTTTCTTTCATGGATTTATCTCCTTATTTTTTTCGATCTTTACGAAAGACTAATATATTAGAAATTGGATTTTATCTCAAATCCATTCATCCGCGTCGAAATTAGCCGAATCTTCGTCTTCAGGCTCTCCTTCTCTATTTAAATATTCAAAGCTCTATATGTCAATGGTCAGGGGGATTCAGACCTTAAAAGTATGGACCTGAAATTTTTTTTAATTTTTTCCACTTTTCCTCTTGACAATTTATTAAAAGTTGATATTTTTTCTTATGAGAACCAATGGAAGAAATTGAAATCCTAAGCTGGCTGACTTTAGATGCCATAAAAAACGCAGCAAAGGTTACGGAAACAGTGGGCAACCTCCAAACAGGTCACAGTAAATCCGTGTTTTGCGAGATTGAGGATGACTATCTGGAGCTATACTACAGCGATACAGGTGCTAATTATTTAAGACGATACGAAAACAAGGACGAATATGACGATGCTCGGGAGAAACGCAAAAAAGAAGAAGGAGAAACCCCTTTTGTGGAAGACGAGGGATACGAGGATGCTTTCGAAGATGAGGTGAAAGAAGAACTCCACGAACTTGAGGATGATACAGAAACCTATTAAGCCCCCCCCTTTAGTTACTAATCATTCAATCTAATAAATAAAATCCATGCAACATCTATAACCCTGGTTTGATGAATCAAACCCCTACAATTTATCTTTTATTCTTTTAATCTTTTCTTTAAGCTGGCTGAGAAAATTCAGGGCATCCAGGGGCTTAAGATCAGAAATATCGCACTTTTCTATCTCATCTTCAATATCTTTTAGCAGCTCCTGTTTTCTATCTTCTTTGAACAAAAGAAGCTGGGCTTTATCCCGTTTCTTCGAAGATCTGTAGGCGAGCCTTGGGAGGCCCGATTCATCAAGCTCCTGTTTCTCCAGATTGAACAGAATCTCCTTGGCTCTATCCACAACAGACCGAGGAATCCCGGCAAGCTTGGCCACGTGAATGCCATAGCTCTGGTCCGAAGGACCGGATAATATCTTCCTCAGGAAAATAATATCATCTTTCCACTCTTTAACCGACACATGGTAATTCTTAATCCTGTTTAAAGTCAGGGACAGCTCAGTCAATTCATGATAATGCGTGGCAAAAAGGGTTTTGGCCCTGATCTCTTCCTTTTCATGGAGGTATTCAGCCACCGCCCAGGCAATGCTCAAGCCGTCAAAAGTGCTCGTACCCCTCCCGATCTCGTCAAGCAGGATCAAGCTTTTTTCCGTAGCATTGTTCAATATCTTCGCTGTCTCGAGCATCTCCACCATGAACGTGGACTGACCAACGCTTAAGAAATCCATGGCCCCTATTCGGGTAAAAATGCGGTCTACCGTACCTATCTCAGCTTCCTTGGCAGGCACAAAGGAGCCCATCTGAGCCAGAATACAGATTAGGGCGACCTGTCTCAGGTAAGTGGATTTCCCTCCCATGTTGGGACCGGTGACGATAAGAATTTGATCCCCGCCTCTATCCAGATAGGTATCGTTAGGTATAAACGGATCTTCATGGGTGACTTCGATGACAGGATGACGCCCTTCCACAATGCTTATCTTCTCTCCTTTGTTTACCCGGGGACGACGATAGTTTCGAATAGAAGCTAACTCCGCCAGCGAGGAAAGGACATCCAGGCGAGCCACATCAGAGGCAATCTTCTGGAGGCGGGTGGTTTCCTTGGAAATCTTCTCTCTTATCTTGATGAAAAGGTTGTATTCCAAATCCGCTATCCGCTCTTCAGCTGTCAGAACTTTCTCTTCGTATTCTTTAAGTTCGGGAGTGCTGAACCTTTCAGAATTAACAAGAGTCTGTTTTCGAACATAATCAGCGGGAACCAGGGACAAGTTGGGCTTGGTGACTTCAATATAGTAGCCAAAGACCTTGTTAAAACGGATCTTAAGAGAGGAAATTCCTGTTTTTTCTCTTTCTTTCATTTCAAGAGAAGTAATAAAGCTTTTTCCGGAACGGCTCAATTCTCTGAGCTCATCAAGTTCTGAATTGAAGCCATCCTTGATTATTCTTCCCTCAGTGAGCAAAAAAGCGGGCTCTTCCAGGATGGCCCTGTCGATCAAGTCAACGAGATCCTGAGCGTTGTCCCAAAGCTTGTGAATCTTCTTTATCGCCTTTGACGAAAAAGGCTTGATCGCGTTCTGAATCTGGGGAAGAGGCAAAAGTGATTTTTTTAGTGAAACAAGATCTCTAGCGTGGGCTACAGCCAAGGAAATTTTTCCTTTGAGGCGTTCTAAATCGAATATTCCTTTCAGCCCCTCTCTTAATTCTTTGCGCTCTATGGTGCGGCTAAGAAACTCCGAGACGGCGTCCAGCCTTTTTTCTATATCCGGACAGCGAAGGAGAGGCTGAAGAAGCCAGCTGCGGATAAGTCTGGAGCCCATAGAAGTCACCGTGAAATCGATGATATCAAGCAGGGAATCCTTCCTTCCTCCATCCCTTAAGTTTTTCACTAGCTCCAAGTTTTTTATGGCCGTTGCATCGAGGACCATCTGTGTTCCTGACTGCAGGTAAGAGATTTTATCGACAAGGGATAGGGAATCCTTTCTTACTTTCTTAAGATAATACAGAAGCGCACCGGCCGCTGAAACTGCCATGTCCTTATCGGCAAGGTCAAAACCTGCCAAAGATTTGACCTTGAAATGACCCTCCAAAAAATGTTTAGCCTGAGAATAATCAAAAGCCCAATCCTCCAGAGGGCTTTTCAGGATAGAGATCATGTTGTTGCTGGAGAGAATCTCGCTAACACGCTTTTCCTCTCCCTCTGGGAAAACAATTTCAGTCGGCGAGACCTTGAATAGCTCGTCAGGCAACACTCTCTTATCCTCAAAATCGCTCTGAGCAGCTCTCATCTCTCCAGAAGCTAAATCAATAAGAGCCAATCCCCAGCCCTTATCTTTTAGGAACAAGCTGGCAATATAATTGCTTTCCTTTGCGCCTTCAGGCTCCAATTCAACAGCGGTTCCCGGAGTTAAGACTTTTATCACATCTCTCTTCACAACTCCCTTTGCTAGCTTTGCATCCTCCACTTGTTCGCAGATAGCCACTTTAAAACCTTGCCTGAGAAGCTTGTTTAAATATGAATCAGCCGCATGATAAGGGACTCCGCACATCGGGATTTTCTGGCGAGACGTTAACGCAATTTCCAGCACCGGAGAGGCAATCTTTGCATCCTCATAAAACATCTCGTAGAAATCGCCCAGGCGAAAAAATAAAAGAGCATCCTGATAATCCTTCTTAATCCGCAAATACTGCTCCATCATCGGTGTGGTGGAATTTTTCTTAGCCATATCCCTTAGACACAAATATACTCAGACATATTTCATTTTTCAAGAAAAAAGGGGACAGGCTACTTTTCTATCAGGCTCAGGAGGTTGATAGCATTTTAAGAAACAAAAGCGCGGATTTGATGAATCAAGCATCTGCTATTACTTTAGGTCATTTAATATATTTTAAAAGGTGGGCTTGATGAATCAAGCCCCTACATAAGAATCAATCGTGGGCTTGATGAATCAAGCCCCTACAATTAATTAAGCCCCTGCAGGCTATTTGACAATGCGCACAGGCTATAGTATATCTGCATGAAAATGAATTTACCTAATCTCCTCACCTTGCTGAGAATTCTATCCATCCCGCTTTTGGTTGTCGTGCTGCTTACTCAATTTGAGGGAAAAGAACCAGTGGCTGTCGTCATCTTCCTTCTTGCCGCACTAACTGACACTCTTGATGGGCTCCTGGCAAGAAAGAGAAAGCAGGAGACGATCTTGGGGCAGATCTTAGATCCAATAGCAGATAAGCTGCTGATAGCCTCAGCCTTCATCTGCCTTGTTGAATTGGGCGCTGTTTCGGCCTGGATAGTTGTCATAATTATAGGAAGGGAACTGGCTGTAACAGGATTTAGGGCGATTGCCTCCTCAAAAGGAATCTACATTGCGTCCTCAAGGCTTGGCAAATTCAAAATGATTTCAGAAGCAGTGGCCATATGCTTGTTGATATTGGGGGAGGAATACTTGGGGCGCTTCAACTTTATTTCTCAAATCGCCCTCTGGGTGGTGATAGCCATAGCCACTATTTCTGCCGCAGAATACTATATAAGATTTGGTCCCCAGGTAATGTCAAAGCAATCTTGAAAGGGATTCCCTCACTTTTTCCAAGATTACCGGATCTTCTACGTTAAAAAGTGTAGGAGGAGACGCCAACTTTCTGCTTATTCTCTTTGCCAGCCCAGTTAAGACTTTGCCTGAACCCAATTCCACAAAGGGGTCAGCTTTTTCCTCGAGCAGAATTTCCATTGACTTATACCAGAGCACAGGACGCGTGACCTGCCTTTTCAAGGCGTCTCTTGCTTCGTCACCTTTGTGGATCACTTCCGCATCTACGTTCGTGATTATCGGAAACTTCAGATCCTTAAATTCTACCTGATCCAAATCGTAGGAGAGCTTCTCCTCTGCTCTTTTCATAAGCTCGCAATGAAAAGGAGCGCTCACCGGCAACATGACAGACCTGGGGGAATTTATTAGAGCTAAAGCTTCTTCCACAGCTTCTTTATGTCCTGATATCACAATCTGTTCCTGGCTGTTCCAGTTTGCTATCTGCACGACTCCCTTTTCTATCTCTTTCAATGCCTTTTCTACATCTTCAAAACCACTCCCAAGCACAGCAGCCATCGCCCCCTCCCCCGCTGGCACGGCCTCCTGCATATACATTCCTCTTTTATGAACGAGGAGAAGCGCATCCTCAAATCTTAAAGAGCCAGCTGCGACAAGAGCCGAGTATTCCCCCAGACTATGCCCGGCTGCTATCCAAGCTTGCATTCCCAAAAGGACATAGGCAACAAAGCTTACGCTGAGGAGTGCGGGCTGCGTGTTCTGGGTCAGTTTCAACTCTTCCTCCGGCCCTTCAAAACAAAGTTTCGAAATTTTGAAACCGAGAGTTTCGTCTGCTCTTAAAAAAATCTCCTGGGCCTGGGACGAAAAATCGTAAAAATCCTTCCCCATACCTACTCCTTGAGAACCCTGCCCAGGAAACAAAAAGGCCATACGATTCATGATAACTCCTTACAGGCCGATGATTTTCTCGCGATATTATATAACATCAATTTATATATTTTAAAAGTGCGGGCTTGATGAATAAAATCCATCCGCTATACATGAGTCATTGATTGTATTTTAAAGGTGGGCTTGATAAATCAAG
>JABAOF010008876.1_pt2 | contig 39288 bp, 35 predicted proteins | sample 7062171 | NCBI WGS metagenome assembly JABAOF01 (sample SAMN14538628, study PRJNA623070) | marine sediment metagenome | biome: marine biome [ENVO:00000428]; feature: marine pelagic biome [ENVO:01000023]; material: deep marine sediment [ENVO:00002113] | place: India: Gulf of Khambhat ... | reverse complement strand
AGGGTGGCACGGTCATGAACAACGGAGATGTCAAATCGGTTGAGGGGCTAAAGATAGAGGCGGTCCCTGCATACAATATCCTTCATAAGCGTGACAATGGCCAACCCTTTCACCCGAAGGGCATTGGCAATGGTTACGTCATCACCTTTGGTGACAAAAGAGTTTACGTGGCCGGTGATACCGAGAATGTTCCCGAAATGAAGGAGCTGAAGGGGATCGACATCGCCTTTCTGCCGATGAACCTTCCCTATACGATGACACCGGAAATGGTCGCGGACGCGGCAAAGGCTTTCCAGCCAAAAATCCTTTATCCCTATCACTTTGGCCAGACCGATACATCGAGGCTTGTGGATCTCCTCAGGGATACTCCAGAGATTGAGGTGCGCATTCGAAGAATGCCATAGGTCGGTGTTTTAGAGGATTGACTCCCCTCTTGCAAAATCAAAGAGGCTGGGGTCAAACCTACAAACTACATTCGATGGGTACACACGGGAACGGCCTCGGCAACATGGTGCAGTTTCCGCGGCAATTGACTGAAAGGGGCAGGGCCATGAGCTGCCCTGCTCTGGAATCGGCCCTTTTACGACCGAGTGCAGCCGTGGCTGGAGGCACTGGCGCTTTTGTCTCGGCACACTCGCCAATCTGGATAGGGCCGCCCCCTCCGCCGTCATCCCAAATGACATCGAGCAGACCCGAAGACCGTAGCCCCCGTCTCATCGCATCGGAAGCCAACACTTCAGAACCGGCAATACCCTTTTGAGTTATTACTTTTGATTCAAAACGGTTCCCCTCTGAGCCTTGGCCCAGAAATTGCTCGAGACACAGGTATTATCGCCTCATACGCTTTTCCAGAAGGCACACAACGTCATCGCCAGACCGCCCATCGGAAAGGGGCTGGGAATCCGGGGAAAGGAGAGCGTCCATGCTGGGGAGAGACGAAAGGGGAACCAATACGGTAGGACTCTTTCTCGGAAGGGAGACTTCATTCGAGGGAAAGATGACATTCACCGGTATGGCAAGGCTTGACGGCAAGTTCAATGGGGAGATTCTCTCAGGGGATGAGCTCATTGTGGGGGAATCAGCCATCGTCAACGCTGAGATCAAAGTGGGCACGATCATTATCAATGGACAACTGAAGGGAAACGTTTCCACCACGGTCAAAGTTGAAATCCACTCCACCGGGAGGCTTCACGGCAACATCGTTACCCCGGCCCTGGTTATCGAAGAGGGCGGGGTTTTCGACGGAAGGTGCAAGATGTCCAAGAGGGAAGCGGTCACACCCACTCAGGTGAGGCCGATAAAGGAGATCGAACCGTCTTCGAAATAGGGTCAGTCCCTCGGAACGATATCGAGTTCGGGGAGAATCGATGGGTACAAAACGTTATTTTATCTTTCTCTGCGTGTTTTTCGGCTTCGGGTGTGGGGTGAGCAAGGTGGTGACGACACCCGTTAAATGGACCGTCAAAGGTGCCTACACGACGACGAAGATGGCCGCCAAGGGGACGGTCAAGGTCGGAAAGGGCGTTGTGGGAGCGGCAACCTATCCGTTTAGAGACCGTGAAGTGGAAGGGATAGCCTCCTGGTATGGTGAAGATTTCCATGGCAAAAAGACCGCCAGTGGAGAAGCATACAACATGTATGATTTGACAGCGGCTCACCGGACGCTCGATTTCGGCTCCTGGGTGAAAGTCACAAATCTGGATAATGGAAAAGAGGTCGTGGTCCGGATAAATGATCGTGGGCCCTTTAAGAAAGGACGAATCATCGATCTTTCACTGGAGGCCGCGAGGCGGCTGGACATGATTTCCGAGGGAACTGCAAAGGTGAAGCTCACGGTTCTGGAGTAGCACGAAGGGTGGGGGAGACAAACTCTCTGAACAACGGAGGCAAGGCCAGCCATGGTCTTGCCTTTTTTCTATATTCAGAATGCAGTCGTGCATGGGGAGAGAATTGAAGCGTATGGATTGGCGATTGAATGATGGAGGTCAAACAGGTAGAACCGGAGGAGAGGGGAGGTCGATCAGGCCTCCTTTTTCTTTTTGTGCCTTCTCGCCGCCTTGAAAAGCTCGACGATTTCCTGGAAATGGGGTGCTTCGGCAAAAATGCCACCGGTTTGGGCGGATAGGCCCTCCAGGTTTGTCAGGTGTGTCTTTTCGACCCGCGAATAGCCCACTGAAAAGACAGAGATCTGTGAGCCACGGGCCCGCTTGATTACCTCATCGAGGGTCAACTGGCTCCCCTCGTCTTTCCCATCGGAGAAAAGGACAACAAATCGCTTATTGTCTTCCTCGGTTTTCAGGAGGAGAACGGCTCGATCCAAAGCATCGAACAATACGGTGTTCTGACCCTCCACGCGGAGTTCCCTGATTTCCCGCTTGATCCTGTCTTTGTCTGACGTGAAGGAAACCACGAGGCCCGCCGCATCGTTGAACGTCATGACGGCACATCGATCCATATCTCGCATCAGGCTCACAAATTCGATGGCCGATCTCTTAATACCCTCCAAAGGTGGGCCTTTGACTGATCCGCTCGTGTCGAGAAGGAGAACCACGGAAAAGCCCTGACCTTCTTCGACAAAAGCCCCCTCGTCCCGGACTCCTTCCATGAGGGGATCAAAAGCCCCGAGTGTTTCAGAAAGCGGTTTGATCCTTGGGCCCTGCCCGAGGCTCGTGCTTACATTCTTGGATTCTCTCGAGGGCGATAATGGGGCTGACGTGTTTGCTTCGAGTTCAGGACTCCCTCGGTGTGCCAGAACCATCTCTTTGTCTTCGGGAAGGACAGGGGATTCTACCGTTGGAATCGGAGGGAGGTCAGGTACGAACTCGGGATGCGGACGGTTTCTCCCCAGTGGGGCAGAGGACTTCTCCAGCGCTTCTGAATAGACAGGGATTCCACCCTCCTCCGCCTCGGTCAATGTTTTTGGTTCCTCCATTGGAAGGGGTAAGGCCTCTTCAGAGGCCGAGGGTTGCACCGCCGGAAGCTCCAACGACGGACTGACGGAAGGGCGGACAGCCCGTCTGCTTTCCGCCCCTTCCCCTTTCTGCCCCGGGGGGAGGACACCCGGGGTGGGGCTCTTTTGCACGTTAACGCTCGGCTCGAAACTGCCCTGCCGTGGAATAGGACCCGGAAAGTCCTCCATGGGATGCAGCGGCCGAGTGCCCTTCGCCGTCTGAGCCTTTGCGACCAGGGCGTCTTTCGAAAAACCGGTTTTCGCCAAAACAGGCGCTCCCGGAGCGAATCCCTGTTCCGTCTCCTCCTCAATGAGAACCGTCTGGACCGGAATGACTGGCGGCTCTTTCGGTATGACTCGCGTCGGAATCGGCAGGACATCGATCCCTGATAGAATTCCCAGATGGATGAGAATGGAGATCAAAACAAATTTGAGCGGTTTTCCTTTTCTCATCAGCATTTACCAAACTGCGCGCTACGGTTCTAATGGGTTTCCTTCGGAGAGTGCAATCGCCTTCTCATATTCACTCTTGGCTTTTTCGTGCATCCCCATTTCAGTATACACCATTCCAAGGTTGTTGTGCGTATAATCCCGATTGGGGTCAATTTCGACCGCTCGGAGAAGGTAGCGGAGGGCCTCTTCATAGGATCTCTTTTTGAAGTAGAGGACACCCAGATTGTTCAGGGTCTCGACATGTTTGGGATCGATATCCAGAATCGCTTTATACTCCCGAATCGAGTCGTCGTCTCGATTCTGAGACGCGAGGATTTCGGCGAGTTCGAATCGTGCCCGGATATCGTTGGGCTTGACTTGTAAGGCCTTCTGATAGGTCTCAATGGCCCCTTCGAAGTCCTCTTGTTTCTGCAAGACCGTTCCCAGGCCATGATAGGCCTCGCTTTGGTTTGGTTCGATTTCGATCGCCTTTCGATAGGTGTCAGCTGCTCGAGCATTTTCCCCCATCTCTTCCAAAACCATCGCCATATTGTAGTACCCTCGAAAAAAACGAGGATCCATCTGAACAACCTTCTGAAAGAGTTCCAAGGCCTTGGCATAGGACTTCATTCGTTGATAGATCACCGCCATATTGTTAAGGGCCTCAACGAAATCGGGCTTCGATCTCACCGCCTCCTCGTACGACCGGAGTGCCTGCTGAAGCTGGCCCTTCTCGCTATAAATCGTTCCCAGATTGTTGTGAGCTTCGGGAAAATCGGGTTTCACCTTTACCGCCCTCAGATAGTAGGTTTCCGCCATATTTTTCTGTCCACGGCGCTCATAAATCACACCGAGGTTGAAGTTGGCCTCCGCATTGTTGGGATTCAACTTCAAAGCGGCTTCATACTCCGGCGCGGCTTTCTCGTAATCACCCTGCAGGTCATAGCAGAGGGCGAGATCGAATCGGATGTCTCCACGGTCAGGGTCGAGTGCCTTTGCTGCGATCAGGTGGTCAACGGCATCGCGGTAATCTCCCTTTTCTCTCAGAGCGATCCCCAGCCCCAACCGCGCATCGATGGCATGGGGTTGCGCCTGAAGAACCTGCTTGTAGCTCTCAATGGCTGGATCCAGTTGCCCACCCTGGACCATGAGATCTGCGAGTTTTGTTCGAGCATCCAAATGGTTTGGATCCTGTCTCAGAACCATCCGGAACTCAGCCATGGCCCTGTCCCTGTCCCCCCGGAATTGGTGAAGGAGCCCGAGATCATAGTGAATCTGGGGGTCGAGAGGTCTTTCGTCTAAGGCCTTCTGGTAGTGATCCAGGGCGAGGTCGACTTTTCCAAGCATCGCGTATGTCTTCCCAAGACCCACATGGAGATCGGTCCCACGGGGGTTCATTCTGATCGCCTCCTCATAGGCCGAGGCGGCATCCTCAAATTGGCTTTGACGATAGAAGGCCACACCCAGATTGTAATAGTCCTCCCATGATGAGGGATCGAGAGAAACAACTTGCCTGAACGCAGCGATAGCCCGTGGCAGTTGTCCTTGGTCTAGGTAGATGAGGCCTATGGCGCGGTGGGCTTCGATGAGGTGCCCGTCCAATTCAATTGCATTTTCGAACTCTTGAAGAGACTCCTTGAGTCGGCCCTTACGCTGGTAAGCTAATCCAAGATTGAAATGGAAACGAGCAACCCCGGGCGTCTGGGCGAGTTGCCGCTGGTACGCCTCAATGGCCAGGTCAATCTCACCGTTCTGAAGGAGTGCCGATCCAAGGAGGCCGTTAATCTCTGGATAGGCGGGCTCGATGTCCAAGGCCTTCTGAAATTTCTCCGCGGCCTTGTCATAGTGGCCCATTCGGTAGTAACTGAGGCCCAGGTTAACGTAGAAACTCGCTTTTTCCTCTCCCTTCAGGGTGAGGGGAGACGAAAACGCGATGATCATCAGAAAGGCAAAGAGAAAACGGCCAAGCCTCATTCGTCTGTTCACGTCCAGTTTGGAGAAAAGGAGAATCAGGGGTTTTGGTGAAAGTGTTTATAAATGCCCACCAGTTCTTCCTCGGAAAATCGACTCACCACGAGCTCTTGACCTGGAGAGATATAGTCTGGGTTTTTGCCCATGCGGCCTTCCGCATAATTGTAAACATAGGATTCCCGCGTTTTTCTGGCGAGTATCCTTCCGAGATAGGAGCTGTACCCATCCGCGCGGGGTTCATCGGCCGCCTCGGGTATCTCGAGGGTCAAGAACTTCTTCTCCTGAGCAGCCTCACCAACGACCACCGGGACCCCTCGCAGGAACTGATCCATGAGGCCATGTTGAATGATCCCCCATATCCCTTGGACATCGTCTTTGGTGACCGAGTGGATATAGAATGTTTTTTTCCCAAGGCTTTGATCCTCTGGCAATATCTGCCTGAGCGTGACCGTCGCGCCGGGCTTTTCCACAACGATTTTGACGGGAGCATCTGGGCTTGGGACAGTCTTTTCGAGTTCCGCCAGAGTCGTTGCAATCACTTCCTCTTCCTTTTGGACGATCTTGATTGGCGTGTCCTCCGTGATCGATTGATCGGCCAGGAGCTCTTTGACGGTTATCGTCTCGACGCTTCCGTCTTGTCTCACGATTCGAAGCGGAGTGTCCTGGCCAATCGTTTTGTTTTTGAGGAGTTCACGGAGCGTGGTGATGGTGGTCTTTTCTTCCTCCACCAGGACTCGGATGGGAGACTCAGCCTGAAATGATTGATCCTCTTGAAGGGCCTTGGGAGTGGTCGTGATGATTTGCCGCTCCTTCTTGGAGAGCGGCGTTTGAGCACCCACGAAACGATCGGCTCGCTCCAAGTCGACGGGTTCTTCGGATTCTTCTCTGAGCGCCTCGACTCGCTCGACAGCCTCTTTTTCGAGCCGTTCCCCCTCTGTCTTCTTCTCGAGCGTCAATCTGAATAGAAAAAAGAGTCCCAACACCAAGACGATCACAACGGGGACGGCGTATTTTAGGTACCGGAGACGGTCCGGATGGCTCATCTTTTTCACTGATCCTCACCCCCCAGGGTATGATCCATCATTCTACATGGTTGTCCTTTCCGAGTCAAAAAAGATTGGGCCAGAGAAACCTGAGTTTCTCAGGCGAGAGGCCAGGCCAAAATAAAGCCGAAAGATCTGCCTTGCCCTCGTCACCCCCCCATGGTAAGAGTGAGGAACCGACGCCTTTCACTCCACCCTTATCTGTTTGAACCGGATCCGCGTTCCTCTTGCAGGAGGAGCATCAGCAGAGGAGATCTCAACCGATGCGTCCGTGTCTTTTCCCTTGATTTTCACCGAGAGTACCCCGCCCTGGTAGATATGGGCGATCTCTTCCCTGGTGAGGGCGAGTTTGGCGGATATGTTTCCAGTCATCTGATTTTACCTCGCTTGGCCAGGGTCTTTTTCGGAGGATTCTATGATTTTCATCGCTGGAGTTCAACCGAAGCGGAGGCGCCTGGAGGATCACCCGCGGCTATGCCCCTCCTGTGGATCGCCTCAGGCCTATCTGAACAGAGTCGATCATTACCTGAGCATCTTCTTTATCCCGATCCTGCCTGTCAGACGGGGGACACCCATCCTCAGCTGCGAAAACTGCGGAGCGGTCCTGACCGAGTCAGGCCAACCTCAATGGACCGAGAGACATGAGCAGGTGAAAAGATGTCAAAATTGTGGCCGCGCCTTATCCCATGACTTTGCCTATTGTCCTTACTGCGGAACCACCGCTCCATGAAACCCTCCCCACTTCGTTCGCGCCCCTCCATCGGTCAAGGGGGCTCGGCAGTGGTGGCCGCTCGGCGTGATGGGTTTGGAGTTCTTGTCGTGTTGTCAAACCGTTCTGTTCTGGGTATAATCCATTCATCTGGTTCCTCAAATTCATTTCCATTAGGAGTTGCCGGATCGAAGGTTCTTCAGCCGCATTTGTGAGCTTCTTCTGTCGTCATCCAGGGTATCTGTTTTTTTATCAAGGAGATTTTCAAGGAGATTTTGGAAAATGAAAAGGTACACAGGACTTTTTCAAGTGGTTTTCATTGTCATTGTTCTTCTCATTGGACTCGGCTGGTTAGCCGCAAGTATCTATCCGGATTGGCTGTGGTTTCAGAATCTCGGATTTGGTTCCGTCTTCACGACCATGGTGCTTTCCAAGATCCTGATCGGTGTCATTGCGGCACTCATCTTTTCTCTCGCCGTGGGAGTCAACTACTACTGGGCTCGGTTTTACGTGCGCAAAACCCGCCCGGCAATGGGGCAAAAGGCCGGGATTTCTTTGGAAGGTCTTCCAATCAGTGAGAAGACGGTCGGCCTCTTTCTCGGGGCCTTCCTCGTCATCGTTGCCGCCATGGTTGGAAGCGCCGCGTCGACGAAGTGGAGCATGATTTTGATGTATTTTCACCCGCAATCATTTGGGGTTGCAGATCCAGTCTTCGGCCGGGACGTTGCCTTTTATGTTTTTTCCCTGCCTTTCTTCATGTTTGTTAAATCCTGGCTAATGGGCTTCCTCGTTTTTTCCGGTATGGTGGCCCTTCTGGTTTACAACCGGGGGAACCTTGTTCACATGGAGGGGGTGACTATGCCGGCTCCAGATCGCGAGGTGCGGCCTTCCGCAAAACTGACCATCGCGCCGCCGGCAAGGAAACACCTCTCTATTTTGGGATTGATCCTGATTGCCCTCATCATCTGGGGATACTGGCTGAAAATCTATCAGCTCATGTACTCAACCAAGGGGCCCGCCTTTGGTGCGAGCTATACAGATATTCACGTGCAACTCGTCGTTTACAAGATCCTCATGGTCGTCCTTGCCGTCTTCGCCGTCCTGCTGGGGATCAATATGTTCGTGCAGAGGAAGGGCCTTGTCTTATATGGTCTCGCGCTGACCGTTGGGGTCATCGTCCTTGGTGGTTCAATTATCCCGTCCCTGGTGCAGAAGATCGTCGTAAAGCCGAATGAACTCGACATGGAAAGCCCCTACATTTCGTACAACATCAAAAATACTCGCCAAGCATATGACCTGGATCGAATTCAGGAAAAGGATTTCACCGTCAACGAGAATCTCACCATGGCGGACATCACGGCAAACCGAATGACCATCGAAAATATACGGATTTGGGACGAAAGACCCTTAAAGGAAACGTACAGCCAAATCCAGTCGATTCGGCTATACTACGACTTCTCCGGCATTGATGTTGACCGGTATGTCCTGAATGGCCAATACACCCAGGTCACCCTGGCGGCGCGGGAGATCTCTGCCGACCAACTGCCTGCCCAGGCCCGGACATGGGTGAATCGACACCTGAAGTTCACGCACGGCTACGGACTGGCACTAAATCCGGTCAACCAGGTCACCCTCGAAGGGCTTCCGAATCTCTTTGTCAAGGACCTCCCCCCTGTAAGCCGAGGCATCGCGGTGACCCAGCCGGAGATCTATTACGGAGAAAAGACCCGGGACTATGTCATCGTGCGGACGAAGACAGAGGAATTCGACTACCCCAAGGGAGATCGCAACGTCTACACGACCTACAAAGGCAGCGGCGGTGTCCTGGTCAATTCTTTCATGAGACGGCTTTTGTTTGCCGTCCACTTCAGGAGTCCACAGATTTTCTTCACCCGTTACCTCACACCTGAGAGTCGGATCATGTTCTATCGACCCATTCATGTCCGTGTGAAAAAGATCGCCCCTTTTCTTCGGTTCGACCGTGACCCTTATCTCGTCATTGCTGAGGGCCGTCTTTTTTGGATCGTGGATGCGTATACAACCACGTCTATGTACCCCTATTCTTTGAGAAAGTGGGATCAACCCGGTGCCGGAATCAACTACATCCGGAACTCGGTCAAAGCCGTTGTGGACGCCTACACCGGAAAGGTGGACCTCTTCGTGATCGATGAGACCGATCCGATCATTCGGAGCCTGATGGAGATCTTTCCGGACCTTTTTCGCCCCATGGGGGAGATGCCCGAGTCTCTCAAAAAGCACATCCGCTATCCCAGAGATCTTTTTCAAATTCAAGCCGCCATGTATCAGTCCTACCATATGCAAGACGTCCAGGTCTTTTACAATCAGGAGGACCTTTGGCAAACCCCCAATGAACTGTATGCAGATACCCAGCAACCGATGGAACCTTACTACATCATCATCAAGCTCCCCGCTGAAAACCGAGAGGAGTTTCTCCTCATGCTGCCCTTCACGCCCTCTCATAAGGACAACATGATTGCCTGGCTTGCGGCTCGAAGCGATATGCCCAACTATGGGGACCTGCTGGTTTACAAACTTCCAAAGGAGAAGCTCATTTTTGGCCCCATGCAGGTGGAAGCCCGGGTGGATCAGCAGACAGATATTTCCCGTGAGTTGACCCTCTGGGGACAGAAGGGTTCTCGAGTCATCCGGGGGAATCTCCTGGCCATCCCGATCGAGCAATCCTTCCTCTACGTGGAACCTGTTTATCTTCAGGCCAGCCAGGAATCAGCGCCGCCGGTGGAGACCGCCCGCAGAACGTTAAGTCCCGCCTTGAGTCGACCTGAAAGGCCCGTGAGAAGCATTGCCCTCCCGGAGTTGAAGCGGGTGATTGTAGCCTACGGTGACGAGGTGGTCATGAAAGAGAGCCTATCCGGTGCCCTCGCCGCGATCTTTGAGGGTGTTGAGGCTCCCAAAGTTCCTGTGGCAAAGAAGAAGATTGACGAGGAATCGGTTCAGGCTCTGGCGCGTGCTGTTCTTGACCAATACAGGAACGCTCAGAAATACCTGAAGGCAGGAGACTGGGCTGGGTATGGGGAGGCCCTCGAAAAGATGGAAAGCATGTTGGAGGCGCTTGCCATCGCGGGTCAACCGGTTTCATCTGAGAGGTGATTTCTCTTTGCAAGGGTGTGGTCAGAGGCGGAAAAAGCCTCTTCTTTCCCCCGGTGGGCAGTGGGAAGAGATTTTCAGTGTGAGGTATCTCTCGCCTATAGGGCCCCTGAGAATTGTGGGTCAGGCCGCTTCGATACTCGGGGTTGAGTTTTCCAGGCTAGAGGTCGCCCATGCCGAGGATGACGTGCCGGAGATCCTCCTTGCCTGTCGATCTCAGCTCGACGAGTATTTTAGAGGAAGAAGGAGGGTCTTTGCGCTCGCATTGGAGCCCCGGGGGACACCTTTTCAGGAGAGCGTATGGAAGGAACTCCTTCGCATTCCCTATGGTGAGACCCGATCCTATCAGGCTGTGGCATGGAAGGTCGGAAACGGCCAGGCTGCCCGAGCCGTCGGTGCGGCGAACGCCAGAAACCCCATTTCAATTGTGATTCCGTGCCACCGGGTGCTGGGAAGTCGGGGCCAACTCGTCGGGTATGGAGGAGAGCTCTGGCGAAAGCAATGGCTCCTGGACCATGAGAGACGTTTGACTTCGGCCATGGGCGTTTAGCTTGTCATACCGATAGAGGGGTGATCGTTTCCTGGAGCAGGCGTCAGCGATTTGACGTGACCATACGAGGAAGATGAATGGAATGGATTCTTTGGCTCCCAATTTTGCTATTCTCTATTATTATGCATGAATGTGCTCACGGCTATGTGGCCTCCCTCTGCGGAGACGATACCGCCAGGTACTCCGGCCGAATAACGCTTAACCCTGTGCCCCATATCGACCCTTTCGGATCGATTCTGATGCCTCTTCTTCTGATTCTGAGTGGATCAAACTTCTTATTTGGCTGGGCAAAGCCTGTTCCGGTGAATCCGAGGAACTTCAGGAACCCCGGCCGGGACGACATCTTGGTATCCCTGGCGGGTCCGGGGACCAACTTCATCCTCGCCCTTTTTTTCACCCTTCTGGCAATCATCGGCCAGATTGGAATGGGAGTCTTACCCGCGTTGGATGGCCTCGCCCATGCCCTGATCATTCTCTCAATCGTTGGAATGAGGATCAATCTTCTCCTCGCGGTCTTTAATTTGATTCCCATCCCGCCCCTCGACGGCTCCCATATTCTGAGGGAGCTTTTGCCTTACCGGGCAGCCGTTGAATTCGATCGGATCGGCCGTTATGGATTCCTGATACTCATCCTTCTGGTGATGACCCCGGTCTTTCGGTTCATCTTTCTGCCGGCGGATCTTTTGTTCGTGTTTCTTCGGCAGGTTGTTGTTCTTTTTGGATAGGACTGAGAGTCTCCCGGAACCCTCTCGGGAGCCGACCAGAAGGGTTGAGAACTTCGAAGCCGTTTCTGCCTCTTCCGACTATCTCGTCAGATCAAGACTCTTTGCAAAGTCCGACGGGCTTCGGGCGGCACCTTTCGCAACATCCAAGGTGATGAGCTCCTCTTTCAGGAGGCTGATGAGATCGTGCTCAAAAGTCTGCATCTGGTATTCATCCATCCCGTTTTCGATGTGCCTCAGCACATCCTGTGGGGTGCTATCTGGATCACGGATGCATTCCTGAATGGAGTAGGTGTTGATGAGGATTTCCGTGGCGAGTACCCGACCCCCCTGGTCCTTTCTGGGCAGGAGGTTTTGAGAAACGATTGCCTTGAGGTTTTCTGCCAACCGCGCTCGAATCATCTGCTGATCCTCGGAAGGAAAGAGACTGATGATCCGACCGATGGTTCGCGTCACATCCGGAGTGTGGACCGTGCTCACCACAAAATGGCCGGTCTCGGCTGCCTGGATCGCGACATCCATTGTTCGCGCATCCCGAATTTCGCCGATAAAGATGATATCCGGGTCCTGTCGCATGGCATCCCATAACCCGCTGTGAAAGTCTTCCACGTCTCTGCCGATTTCCCGTTGGGTGATACTGCTCTTGTCGCTCACGATGACGAACTCTATCGGGTCTTCAATGGTGAGGATGTGCTTGCACCAGTTCTTATTGACAAAATCGAGCATTGAGGCAATGGTGGTGGATTTGCCCATGCCCGTTGAGCCTGTCACGAGTAGCAATCCCCGATCGAAGTTTGCGATCCTTTTGATGGCGAGGGGCAGGCGCAGTTGAGTGAAGGTCGGGATTTCCTTCGGAATAACCCTGAGCACCATTGCCAGCGTGTCCTTTTGCCTGAAGATGCTGACCCGAAATCTTCCCAGATTCTTTGCGGCAACAGAGAAATCCCATTGTTTCCGATTGTTTTGACTCTGCATCTGTTCGAAATCGGGCCGGAGTGTCTTTGCGATCAGGTCGAGATCTTCCGGGGACAGGGGAGCCGAATTCAGCCTTTTCAATTCTCCGTAAATGCGATAGAAGGGGGGTTCACCAGCCTTGAAGTGGATATCTGAGACGGGGAATTTGTAAGCACCGACAAAGATTTTCTGAAGGAATTCTAGGCCGGTATTCTCGGTTTGTTTGGTCTGCGGCATGGTTTTCCCTCCATGGACCGTTTGAATCCTCCGTGTGGCTTATCCACGGTGATCTTATCGGCACGGAACAGGGTTTTCTTAAACCTTTTCTCAAGGTTCACCGCCTTGCTCAAGGCCTTGCTTTTGCATAAGATAATAGAATCCTATGATGGCCCCCCACGTGGGGGACCCGCTCTTCAGGAAAACGTCCATGAAACGGCTTGTCAAACCCGATCCCCTCAAACCTGGGGATTCGGTGGCCATCGCAGCTCCTGGCGCACGCCTGACAAAGGAGGGAAGGGAATACCTTGGAAGGGCCTCATCCATTTTGGAAAGTCTCGGCTTCCACATAAAGGCCACCTCCGATCCCTTCCGTGAGCACTACTATTTGGCCGGAGATGATCGCGAAAGAGCCGAGGAGTTGATGGCGCTTTTCGCAGACTCGGACATTCGGGCGATCCTCTGCGCTCGAGGAGGGTACGGGTCTCAGAGAATTATCCCCTTCCTGGACACCAAGGTGATCCGAAAAAATCCGAAAATATTCGTCGGGTCTAGCGACATGACGGTTCTCCTCGTTTATTTCCTGGAGCGGTGTGGCCTGGTTCCTTTCCACGGGCCAAACGTGGCGACGAGGCAGTTTCTGGAAGGAGATCCGAGAAGGACCCAGGCGAGTCTTGGCCAGACGTTGACTTTCGGTTTTCCTGAGGAAATCCCTCTGTGCAAGCCTCTGAAGACTGGGATGGGAAAGGGAAAGATTAAGGGGGGTTGCCTCTCCCTCCTGGTCACGACCATCGGGACAGACTACGAAATTGACCTGGAAGGAGCGATTCTATTCATAGAGGACGCCAGTGAACCGCTCTATCGAATCGACCGGATGTTGACCCATATGAGACAAGCCGGAAAGCTCGAGGGCATTCAGGGCCTTATCCTTGGTGAGATGGTCGACTGTGAGGAGGGCGAGGGGGGCGATCTCGAAACCGTGATCCTCGATCTGTTTCATGACCTAGAGATACCCATTGTTCTCGGGTTTCCCTCGGGCCATGGTCAAAAGAATCTTACCATCCCCCTCGGCGTAGAAGTCACGGTCGATGGGTCCAGTGGCCGTGTGATTTTCGAAGAAAGTGGGTTGTCGATACCGTGAGTCCTCAAAAGCATATTCACTTTGTTGGAATTTGTGGTACCGGTATGGCGGCTGCGGCAACGTTGATGAAGGAGAAGGGATACCATGTCACGGGTTCAGATACCGAAGTGTACCCACCGATGAGCCACCATTTGGAAAGAGAGGGCATCCCCTTCTCGACGGGTTATGCCCCATCGAATCTGGTTCCTCGCCCAGACCTCGTGGTGATCGGAAACGCTCTCTCCAGGGGAAATCCCGAAATCGAAGGCGTATTGGACTCAAGGATCCCCTTTGTCTCTCTGCCTGAACTTCTGAGGGAGAAACTCATCCGTGGGAAGCGTTCTCTGGTGATTGCGGGGACCCACGGCAAGACGACGTGCGCCTCACTGCTTGCGTGGATTCTTGAGACGAGCGGACGGGACCCCTCGTTTTTTGTGGGAGGAATTCCGCTCAATTTCGGCAGAGGCGTGAAATGGGGAATGGGACCAGAAGTTGTGGTGGAAGGTGACGAGTATGATGCGGCTTTTTTTGACAAGAGACCGAAGTTTCTTCACTATTTGCCAGATCTCGTCATTCTCAACAATATTGAATTCGACCATGCCGACATCTACGGCGATTTGGCTGATATTGAGAAGGCTTTCGCGAGTCTGATCCGGATTATCCCCCAAAATGGCCTCATCGTGGCGAATGGCGATGAACCGGTCGTCAGACGCGTGCTGGGCCAGACCTTCTGTGCCGTTAAATGGGTCGGACACAGAAAACCGGCACCATGGCAGATCAGCAATATAGAAGCCGAGGGAGAAGGCATCGCCTTTTCTTTACACCATAATGAGCAACTCATGGGACGATCTTCTCTTCCCCTCATGGGAGAGCACAATGCACTCAATGCTGCGGCTGTTTTCGTCTCTTGCCTCTGGCTCGGGCTGTCGGGTGAAGAGATCGCGAGGGGGTTTGAGACGTTTCGGGGGGTTCATCGCCGGCTGGAGAGGGTAGGGACTTTCCAAGGCGCCATGGTATTCGATGACTTCGCTCATCATCCAACATCGATCGCCAAAACCGTTGCGGCCCTCCAATATCACCATCCCGGGAAGCCCATTTGGGCTGTCTTTGAGCCACGAAGCAATACGACCCGGCGAAACATCCTCCACAGGGAAATGACACAGGCCTTTCAGGGGGCCTCCCAGGTGATTATCGGACCCGTATACCGACCAGACAGGATTGACCCTGCCCATCGACTCGATCCGGTGAAGCTGGCCCATGATATCGAAAGGGGTTTCTCCACGAGCGCCTGCCACATTCCCGATGTAGACGCCATCGTCGCCTTTCTGTCTTCTCATGTGAGCAAAGGAGAAATCGTGGCGGTCATGAGCAATGGCAGCTTCGGCGGTCTTGCAGATAAACTCGTTCGGGGACGTGGGGAGCAGTGATCAGGCGACGCCGGGGAATCTGAAACCTACCCCTCTGGTTTGCGGTCCTCTTTTTCCGATGAGCTGGTTAGAAGTTCCCTCACCTTTTCTTTCAGTTCGGTGAAATCCGACGACTTTACCACATAGGCATCGGCCGCCCATGCCAGGAAGTCTTTACGATATCTGGAATAACTCGTATTTAGGATAATGGGTATTTTCCGATGCTTGCGAATGATCCGGGTCATCGCCTCCATGCCATCCATTTGTGGCATGACGATGTCGAGAATGACCAGATCGGGCTTCTCCTTCTCAACTTTTTCGATGGCTTCCTTCCCGTCTTTTGCCACAGCGACACCATACCCTTCCTCGGTCAGGGCTTCCTGGCAGAGAAACCGATGACTCTCATCATCGTCTACGATCAGGATGGTCTTCTTCTCCATTCCCAGGCCACGATCACAGAAACCTCGAAGAGGCCGGTCGTTGATCAGGCTTCTAAAGGCTCAATTTAGGCTAGCATCGAGATTATGCAATGTCAAGACGACCCGGGCAAAGAGGGCCCTTTGCTTTTCGGAATCCGACTGTTCTGTTTTTTCGACCGTTCATGAGGATCAAGATTCAAAAGGGAGATCCTCTTGTCCCTGGACGGCATTCCGGAAGGTATGGGGCATCCGATAGGAGATTCGGCATGGACCGGAGGGCTGGGCCAGGTGGAGGAGATTAAAAAGGTTTAATCCGTCTTTAATCTTCTTTTAATTTTAATCGGGTATGGTACAAATGTTCAAAAAACATTTACCTCTTTTTATTGAGCAGAGTCAAAAGGCTCTGCTTTTTTTTGCCCGTCCCATTGCCAGCCCTCTGGCGTCCTCATTCTTTGCGCGAATCACCATTTCATCACGGTCCATTTCCGGTATCCGACAAATCGCCTGAGCCACCCGGAAGATCCAAATCCTTTCAAGTGGTCAAAAAGCTTCCGGTTTGATCAATTTGATTACATTTTTGTCAAGTCTTGACTTTTTTCTTGACTTGTCACCTTAAATAAGTTACTGAGTCTTCGGTGACATCTCATGGGATCGCCCTCGGTGTTTCGATTGAAGCCAAACGGCGGGTATCCTTTTGCGGAAAGGGGTGAGGTTTAGCGAGGCCGGAGTGACCGGCGATCTGCCATGGTGTGATTGCCTTTGCTTTCTCGGAGGAAAGGCAGGGTGAGGGGGGGCAGTCTCAGCAGATTCCTGCAATCCGACGCTTTGATGGTGCTCTTCAAGGTCGCACCATTGAAGGTTTCTTTCTATTTCGTATGGTGCCTCACGGTCCTCTACTTCCTGGTAAACCGAAAAGTCAGAGATATCATCAGGAACAATATTGACGAAGTCTTCGCGGGACGTCGAAGCCAGAAAGAAACAGACCTCATTTTTCAAGCCACGCTTCGTGGCATCTTCCATCACTACTTCGAGAAACTCTTTCTTGCCTACTCCAATAACGACCATTGGAAGGAATATTTTCTGGAGAATATCCGGGTTTCTGGGAAAAGACTGTTGGACCTGAGGCTTTCTGAACGGAAGGGGCTCATTCTGGCGACGCCACATTTTGGTGGCCTGGAGTTCTTGCCGGGCTTCTTGACGCTTCTGGGATACGGGGTTGCCATTGTTGCGAAATTCAAGACTCGGAGACTCAGAGAGAAATGTGAGAAAAAGGCGAGAGCCGTAGGGGCGACGATTATCGATGCCGATCAAAAGCGCAGTTTCTTACTCGCCCTATCGGCCCTGAAAGAAGGCAGAATTCTCATAACCCAGTGCGATGAAGTCGAATGTTGGAAAATCAACGCACGAGAATCCATCCCCATCTTCGGAACCGCATTTCACGTGGATCGAACACTGGGCATCCTCAAGAAAAGGTCGCAAGCGCCTCTTGTTTTCGGCTATATCAAAAGAGAAGGGGAGGGGGGCTATACCGTAGAAATTGAAGATATCTGCGGGTCGGGTGCGGCGACGCCGCAAGGACTGACTGAGACGGTGCTGAGAAAGCTTGAAAAGCTGGTTTACACCTACCCGGACCAATGGTACATTTGGAAGAACTTCCAGCTCATGAAGAGATTCGCACAAGAGGAAATTGCCGTTGAAGATCGAAGAGGCCGAGATCTCCTTGTTACATCTCCCCTTGTCCCAACCTTACAGCCAGCACGGAGTTTCACGCAGTCACACCAAGAATATCGTTGTCAGACTCCGATCTGAAGATCGGGAGGGTTTTGGAGAGTGCGTTCCCAGAACCTACGTTACCGGAGAATCAGCACGGTCAGCCTTCAAGAACATCAGAGAAAACCTCGTATCCACCCTCCACGATAGAACCTTTGGCGCTTTCGAAGCGGTGAGAAACCACCTCTCGGAGTTGAGCACAAGCCCATCTCGCCAAACGAATCTCTCTGCCTTCTGTGCCTTCGAACTCGCCCTCTTGGATCTATCGTGCAAGTGCTGGAGCCATTCTCTGGAAAGTGCCCTCGGAACCGAATGGCATCAGCCGCCACCCTACAGTGCTGTTGTTCCTCTGCTGCCTCCTCACCGATTCGAGGCCCTTCTGAGGCTCTTGAAAGAGAATGGGATGAGGGACGTCAAGTTTAAGGTCGGCGTCCAGCTTCACTCTGGGATCTTCGAAAAGGCCCGAACGACCCTGGGTCCTGATGTCGATCTTCGCGTTGACGCCAATGGGGCTTGGACGGAAGCAGAGGCACTGAAGAATATCGCCCAATTGGAGAAGTACGGCATCAGCGCCGTGGAGCAGCCTGTGGCAAAGGAGGACTTTCAGGGGCTCAAGCGGGTCAGCGCGCATTCAAACATTCCCATTATCGCGGATGAATCCGTCTGCTCGTTGGAAGATGCCAAGCGGTTATTGGAAATGGAGGCGTGTCACGCATTCAATGTCCGTATTTCCAAATGCGGCGGTCTTCTCGGGTCGTTGGGGGTTATCGACATGGCCAAAAAGGGCGGCATGAGATACCAGATCGGCTGTCAGGCCGGAGAAACGGGAATCCTCTCGGCGGCGGGGCGGCACCTCGCCGGATGGATTGACAACATCCTCTATCTCGAGGGGTCATTCGGGACATGGGCCATTCGAGAGGACATTGTCGCAGAGGATATTCGTTTTGGAAAAGGCGGCTATGCTCCCCCCTTACCGGGAGTCGGGCTCGGTGTCAATGTGAGGGAGGAAAGCCTCAAGAGATACGCCAAAAAATCTGAGATTGTGCAGTTCTAAGGCTAACCATGCAGACAGTCAAGCGGCTGGACGCCGAAGTTATCGCCATCGGAAGCGAATTGCTGCTCGGTCAGGTTGTCGACACGAACTCGGCACACCTGGGGAGGAAACTCGCGACTGTCGGGATCCATCTGTCTCAGATCACGGCCGTTGGAGACGAGTTGGATCGGATCGTCCAAGTCCTAAAAGCCGGCCTTGACCGCTCTGACATCCTGATCACCACGGGAGGATTGGGGCCCACAGAGGATGACCTTACCCGAGAAGCGGTCGCAGTGGCTACGGGGCAGAAGCTCGTCTTTCAACCAAGACTCATGAGAGAGATTGAATCTATCTTCAAAGCCAGGGGTTTTCGCATGGCCCCGAACAACCGTAAACAAGCCTACATTCCCAGTCGGGCCACGGCCATTAGCAATCCCGTGGGGACGGCTCCCGGCTTTATCCTCGAAGACAAACGCGGGGTGATCATCTCCCTCCCCGGTGTGCCTCGGGAATTCGCTTACCTCCTGAAACGCGTCGTCATTCCCTACCTGAAGCGAAGAAACAAGCTGGGGAGGCAGGTGATTCTGACCCGAGTTCTTCGCGTGTGCGGCCTCGGTGAAAGCGGCGTGGATAAACAGATTGGAGATCTCATACGAAACTGTCAGAATCCCCGCATTGGACTGCTCGCTTCACCAGGGGATATCAGGATTTCAATCATCGGCCATGGTGGAAGTCGACAGGAAACCGAGCATTTGATCGATCCCATTGAAAAGGAGATCCGAAATCGGATGGGCGGCCTGATATACGGTGTGGGTGCGGAAACGCTGGAGGGAAAAGTCGCAGAGTATCTCACCCGACTCAACCTGCGGCTGAGTGTGGCCGATGCATTTACGGGAGGTCTCTTGTGTCAGCGAATTCTTGAGACGGGAACTCGCCGATGCATTCTGGGAGTTCTCCTTCCGTCAAGAAAAGCCCAAAGGTCCTTCTTGAAACTCCCGGGGAAGGCGTTTTCATCGCTGGTGAAGAACCAAGAGGCCTATTCTGTCGCCTTGGCGAAAAGGCTCCTTGACTCTGCTGACGTCGGGCTGGCCATCACCGGTGATTTCCGTCGATCGAATGGAGAGCTAAAAGGGACCCTCACCATCGCCATCGCCGAGGGAAACGAAGAAAAGTCCAAGTCCTGGAAAATCGGCGGCACCAGAGATGGCTTGGCTCTGAGAGCTTCGATCATCGCGCTGGACAGCCTCAGAAAGTATCTCATGGCAAAAACTCCGGCCAAAAACTAGCCGGTGGTGGATCAGCGATTCGGCTTTTTTCGCCCGGTCTTGAGTGCCCCAGGCCTTAGTCGCGTCTTTCTATAGCTGAGGTAGTCGTCAAGAATCCGCCTGTGGTCGAAGGCGAGCTTCTGCGGAATCTCGGTTTTACCGAAAACCCGGACCTGCCGAGCATCATCTCCAGCTTCCGGAGTGCCCATCCCTTTTGCGATAAACACCGTTGTGATGGAATGGTGACGAGGATCCCGATCGGGATCTGAGTATGTGTGGAACTGCTCCGTCAATTCCACCTCCAGGCCGGTTTCCTCCCTCGCCTCACGGGTCGCAGCATCTTCGAGCCTCTCTCCATACTCGCAAAAGCCTCCGGGGAGTGCCCACATTCGTGGCTCCCGATCTCTCATAATGAGCGGAATCCCCGCTCCCTTTCCTTTGGTTCGATACTCGATGATGATGTCGACTGTCGTCAATGGGGACCGGTATTCCTTGACGGCCTCGCCACACCGAGGACAGCGTATGGTCTGTGACCGCTTGTCCTCTCCACGGTGGCAGTCCTCACAGACGCCGACCGGATAGGCAGAATCATAGCCTTTCTGGGAAACCTCGGCGAGGCATGCGGTGCAGAAAAAATTCCCACAGATTTCACAAAAGGCAATGCCCTCGGTCAACTCCTTTTGGCATGAGAAACAGCATCTCACTTCATCCATTTCTCAACCCGTTTTCGGTCCTATTCCAAGCGGGAGGAGGCCTCCTCGATGCGGTCTAGCCCCTTTTCGATATTCTCTGTGGAAGTGGCAAAAGAAAGCCTCTGATAGCCCTCTGCCCCAAAGCTTAAGCCAGGAACCAGAGCCACGTGCGCATTGGTGAGCAGGTAATCTGCAACTTCTACCGAGTTGGTGAGTTTTTGGGATTCGTGGGTTCGACCGAGCCACGGGGAGAAATTGGGAAAGGCATAAAAGGCCCCCTGAGGGTTGAAGCAGGAAACTCCCTCTATGGCATTTAGACGCCGCACAATAAGATCGCGGCGCTTCTGAAAGGCTTGCACCATCTCTCCGACTGGCTCTTGAGGCCCGGACAAGGCCTCGGTCGCTGCCTTCTGAGCGATGGAAGTTGGATTGGATGTGCTCTGACTCTGGATGCTCGTCATCGCCTGGATCAATCCGGCCGGCCCGGCAGTATACCCGATTCGCCATCCCGTCATCGCATAGGTCTTGGAGACGCCATGGACGATGATTGTCCGTTCTGCCACCGCCTTGTCGAGAGAGGCGATGCTCGTGTAGGGAAAGTCATCGAAGACGATCTTTTCGTAGATCTCGTCAGAAATGACGTAGATCCCCTTCTCGAGAATGACCTGCGCGAGCGCCTCGAGTTCCTCTCTATTGTATACCGACCCAGTTGGATTACAGGGGCTATTGAGGATCAAGGCTTTTGTTCGCGGAGAGATGGCCTCCCGTAACTGCTCAGGAGAGATTCTGAAACCCTTCTCTTCTGAGGTCTTCAGGATCACGGGCGTGGCACCTGCGAGCTCGGCAATGGGAGGATAGGAAACCCAATAGGGCGCGGGAATAATCACCTCGTCACCCTTGTCAAAAAGGGCCTGGGCGAGGTTGTAGATCGAATGCTTCCCCCCGCACGAAACGAGAATCTGCGGCCTCTCGTAATGGAGACCGTTGTCCCTTTTGAACTTTTCTATGATGGCGTCTTTTAGCTCGTCGATTCCCCCCACTGGAGTGTATTTTGTAAAACCACCGTCGATTGCCTGAATTGCCACCTCCTTGATGTGCCTGGGTGTGTCGAAGTCAGGCTCTCCAGCTCCAAAGCTGATGACATCGAGTCCCTCGGCTCGCATTGCAACGGCCTTGGCCGTGATCGCTAGGGTCGGTGACGGGCTCAGTTGACGGACCCGTTCGGATAGATCCATTACTCACCTCCTCTTTGGAAATAGAATCTGAGAGATCTCGTTGATTTTTTCAATTCCCTTAATCTCCTGGGGCGCCGCACTCACCCGGACGATCCCGATACGATTGCCATAATTCTCCTCCAGAGCTTTGAGGTACATTTGCTGCATCTTCTGCTTGATCTGGTGAAAGGAACAGTCGGCCTGATCAATGACATGGTTAATGATCAGGTATCGGATCGTGAGCTCATACGCGTCAAAATCCTTGATGATGCGCTCGGTCTGTTTGACCCCCAGGGCCTCTGGGATGGTCACGAGGATGAATGACGTTTTCGATCGGTCCCGAATGAATGTCACGATGTTTTCCGCAAGATTTTCCCAGTTGCTGATGATCTCAAGGAGTGACCGTTTGCTCTTTCGCAATCGCACGCTGTCTTTGACTTTTTCAAAGTAGCTGTAAATATTCAGATAAAACTTCGTGGCAGCCTCCAGATGCTTCAGAAAAATATGGGGTAGATGGAGGAGTCTCAAAGTATGCCCAGCAGGCGCGGTGTCCCAAACCACCAGATCATACTGACCGCCCTCGACCAGTTCGAGGATGTAGTTGAGCATATATTCCTCTTCGATTCCCGGAGCGGTACCGATGTAGTCCACGAAATCATAGTCTAGGTTGGCAAAGGAGGATATGACCTCATAGATTTCTGGTCCAAACCTCTCACGCCACATCTCTAGAACAACATCGGAACTGATCTCGATGCCGTGGAGCCCTTCAACCCCCTCGATCGGGGTCTCCCGATCTCCGATCGAGGTTTCGAAGATATCAGAAAGAGAGGGTGTTGGATCACTCGAAATGACAAGGGTCTTCCTTCCTGCCCGAGAGAAGTGGGTCGCAATTGCGGCGGCACAGGTCGTCTTGCCGACACCTCCCTTTCCGCCGATCATGATGAGTTTGTTGTCCTCTTTGTCCAGCTTTGAAAGTGATGACACCACGGGTCCTCTGTTTGCGAAAAGTTTTCCAGATACAATATAATAAAAGGCGAACAAGGGCAAGGCTTTGCGTGGATCGCCAATGATCGCTGACCTCCACCGGCAGAATCTTGGTGAGGGGATCGTCTCGAATGCTGATACCCTTCTCGAATCTTTCGGATCTAGGCGTTGATTTTTGATCGAGAAATGCCCTTGACAAATCAATGATTTGATTTATCTTTTATGCTTACCTGACCGGTCTGGAGGATCGTCGATGGCTGGCAAGATCGGGATGATAGAGGTCAATCAGGAGCTCTGTAAAGGGTGCATGCTGTGTGTCGAGGCCTGCCCGAAGGGTCTGCTCGAATCTTCTCCAACACTCAATGAGAAAGGCTACTATCCAGTTCTATTCCGAGAAAAGGGCAGGCTAAGGACGAAGAGACTCTGCACGGGCTGTTGTGCCTGTGCTATATCGTGTCCAGAGATCGCCATCGAGGTATACCGTGAGTAGAGTGTTGATGATGGGAAACCATGTCATCGGAGAGGCGGCGATTCGCGCAGGTTGCCGCTTCTATGCCGGCTATCCGATCACGCCCCAGAACGAATTGACCGAGTACATGGCTTCCCGGTTATCGGAACTCGGCGATGGGATCTTCATCCAAGCCGAGAGCGAACTGGCCGCGATCAACATGGTCATGGGCGCAAGCATGGCAGGAGCCCGGGCGATGACCTCTTCCTCAGGACCGGGTATCAGTCTCAAACAGGAGAGTCTCTCTTTTCTCTCTGCCATGGAACTTCCGGCAGTCATTGTCAATATCTCTCGGGGGGGACCTGGTCTGGGAAATATTGCGCCATCTCAGTCTGACTATTTCCAGGCGACTCGAGGGGGCGGCCATGGCGATTATCGAAACATCGTCCTCGCCCCCAACTCCGTTCAGGAACTGGCCGATCTGACCATGAAAGCTTTTGATTTGGCGGATGAATACCGTACCCCCGTGCTTATCCTTGGAGATGGCATGCTCGGACAGATGATGGAGCCTGTCGAGTTCCTAAATTCCAAGAAACGTACGAAGCGGATCGCCAAAGACTGGACACTCACTGGCGCGAAAGGGAGGCCGAGCCGGATCATACGGTCCCTTCTCCTCGACCCAGCAGTTGAGGAAGAGCACAATTGGAAGCTGGTGCGAAAGTATGAACGGATTATTCAGAAAGAGACCCTCACGGAGGGTTTCTTTCTGAAAGATGCGGCCATGGCGGTGATCGCCTTTGGAACGGCCGCGAGGATCTCCAAGGGGGCAATCATCCGGGCACGGGAACAGGGTATCAAGGTGGGACTGATTCGGCCCATTTCCCTGTGGCCCTTTCCATCGAAAGCCATTCAGGAGATCAGTAAGACGATCAAGCACTTTTTCGTCTTCGAATTGAACACCGGCCAGATGATCGACGATGTCCGCCTGACTTTGGAGGGTCGTGGCGAGGTTCACTTCTACGGAAGACCTGGAGGCATTGTTCCCACGCCTCTAGAGGTTTCAAGAGTCATCGCCAGTCGGTATCATCAGAAGAAACTGGCTTGATTCGGTCGAGGCTCGGTGAGACGCCGGGCTTCTGTTGAACCCCAGGCAACACGGATCGGAAGCGGTATGAAAAAGGTTTTTTCCAGGCCTAAATCGCTGAAGAATATCCCATTTCATTACTGCCCAGGCTGCGGCCACAGCATTCTGCATCGCATTATTGGTGAGGTGATTGATGAAATGGGTGTTCAAGAGATCGTCATCGGCATCCCGCCTGCAGGTTGCGCAGTCCTTGCCTATAACTATTTCGATATTGATATGGGAGAGGCACCCCATGGTAGGGGCGCTGCTGTGGCCACGGGACTGAAGCGGGTGATGCCAGATCGACTTGTTTTCACCTATCAGGGAGATGGCGACATTGCCGCAATCGGGACGGCAGAAACGATCCATGCGGCGAACCGGGGGGAGAACATTACGGGGATTTTCGTGAACAACGCGGTCTACGGCATGACAGGAGGCCAGATGGCTCCAACGACGCTGCCGGGTCAAAAAACGACGACTTCTCCATCAGGCAGAAAAGAGGTGGCCCACGGCCATCCAATGAATCTCAGCGAAATGCTGGCTCTGGCCAGTGGGAGCTCATATATCGTGAGAACTGCCGTGAACTCAACGGCTAACATTCTCAAAACCAAGAGGGCCATTGCCCGAGCCTTCAAGGTCCAGCTCGAAGGGATGGGCTTCTCCCTGGTGGAGGTCCTCTCCGCATGTGGTACGAACTGGAAGATGAGCCCAACTGAGGCGTGTCATTGGATCGAGAAGGAGATGATGAAATGTTATCCCCTTGGGGTGATCAAGGATACGGCTGGGGGCTAAAAGGGTGTTAATCAAGACTGTTTTCTCCGGCTTCGGTGGTCAAGGCGTCTTGATGATGGGGTACGTCCTCGCCGTGGCCGGGATGCGCGACGGAAAGAACGTGACCTACCTTCCGGCTTATGGGGCTGAGGTTCGGGGAGGGACTGCAAACTGCACGGTGGCCATTGCGGACGAGGAGATCGCCTCGCCTGTTGCCTCGAGTCCGGAATTTGTCGTGGTCATGAACAAGCCATCCCTGCAGCGTTTTCAGAACATCATTCAATCTGGCGGTGGCCTGTTTATCAACTCGAGCATGGTCGATATGAGGCCTATCCGCGGAGACATCGACATTTTCGAGCTCCCGGCCAATGATCTGGCAAAGGACCTCGGAAACGACCGCCTCACAAATATGGTGATGCTTGGCGCCTTCCTACGAAAAACGGCGCTGGCCCCCTTAGAAACAACCCAGAAAGCGGTGGAGGAGATATTTCAGAAGAAGGGAAAGGCCATCGTAAGCCAGAACAAGAAGGCCCTTAGGGCCGGCTACAACTACCTGGAGTGACTGTGGTTTGATCTCGGTCTCGAACCGCATGGAGAGGGACATATGTCCGTTCGACAGATTTCTCTCAGTTTGGAGAACACCCCAGGCCAATTCTCTACGGTGATCGACTTCCTGGGCGAGAACGGCATCAATGTGATCGCCTTGAGTGTGGCGGATGCCGCGGATGTGAGTGCGGTGAGATTTGTCGCCAACGACCCCGAAAAAGCCGTTACCGTCCTGAAAGGTCACGGGTATTCTGTCAAACTAAAGGATGTGCTCGCCGTTGAAGCCCCAAAGCATCCCGGCGGGCTCAATGCGATCCTCCGTCCACTGAAGGCCGCGAACATTAACGTCAACTATCTCTACACCTGCCTGACTCGTGGAGACAATGCCGTGCTCATCGTGGATGTCAACAACATGGAAGAGGCTATCAGGGTCCTCAGGAAGAACTGGGTTCACATGCTGGATGAGGAACTCTACACGATGTGAGCACGGGATCCTTCGTCGATCGACTCACCGAATTCCCTGCCAAAAGACCGTCTCTTCAGCGACGCCCCTCCCGAGTGCCCTTCTCGGTTTGATCGTCTCGCTCGGATGATTCACGAATCCTCGGGATTCGTGAATCATGCAGGTTAGGCATAACTGTGGAGGCCTGAGATGAAGTAGTTGACCCCAAAATAGGTGAAAATAACTGCAGCAAAACCGATTATGGAGAGGACGGCGGTCTTTTTCCCAGACCAGCCGTGGGTGAGCCGAGCATGGAGGAAAGCGGCGTATATGAACCACGTGATGAGGGACCAGGTTTCCTTAGGATCCCAACTCCAATAGGAACCCCATGCATAGTTGGCCCAAGCAGCCCCCGTAATGATCCCAAGGCTAAGCATGGGGAAACCGATCAGGATCGACCGGTAGTTGATTTCATCCAATAGCCTGGTGGAAGGCAGAAATCCCAGGCGGGACGATTTGTTTTCCTCGCCTCTTTCCTTAATCAGAAAGAGAATGCTGAACCAGAACGCGACAGCAAAAGCAGCGTAGCCGATAAAACAGGTTATGACGTGTATGGCGAGCCAGGGGCTCTTCAAAGCCGGAACCAGCGGGTTTATCGTTTCGGTCACCCCTGGGATGATCGACGTGAGCGCCATGAACAGAAACGCGAAGGGTGTGACAAAAACACCGATCGTTTTCTGCTTATAGAGGAACTCCAGAATCAAATAGATCAGGACGATTGTCCATGAGAAAAAAATCAGGGACTCATACATGTTGGAGAGCGGAACGTATCCGTACCCAGTCTGATGGGTTTCGACCCACCGGTAGGCGAGACCCACCGTGTGGAGGCCGAGTATAAGGATGAGGAAGAACGTTGCAACTGACCCGATCCTATGGCTCCGGGTCGTTGCGTGAATGAGATAAACAACAGTTACCGCCACGTAAAGGTACATGCAGAGGCTGAAAATCCATGTGCTTGTCATCGGTGTCATATAGAGTTTCCCTCACATTGAGAATACATGGATGCCGGTAAAAACTATCAAATGGGGTAGGGGGGTGTCAATGGGGCGAACCGATCGAGATGACCACAGGTTTGGGGGTTTAGTCTTCAGATCGGATGTGTATGCTTGCTTGCTAAGGGTTTTTCGATGAAAGGTTCGAAAGACGAGAACCAGGAGGACTCTGTCCACTAAGCGGCTTTTATCTCGGCTTCCCCGTTTTTGCCGCGTTTCTGAATCTCAAATTCGACTACTGCAACCGGCATCAGGAAGGGTTCTTCAAGGTTTTTCTGGAAAAACTCATCGAGAAGCTTTGCCTCCTTCTTCGTGAGAGATGTGGAGGAACTCTTGAGGACCTTCGGGAGAAGGCGTTCATCGAGGACGAAATACCGCTTGGACGGGTTGCGGCTTTCAAAGGGGGCCTGCTTAAGCTTTTTCGGATCGAGATGAGCCACAGCATCTGCGAAGCCCTGGACAAACCCATGGATCTTTCTCGAGGAAATCTGATGAGGTGAAAACACTCTCTCAAGTTCCCTCTGAATCGCGAGGCCATCAATACTCGGCTTCCTCAGGGTGAGGTGGAGCTTTCCTGGAATGATTTCATAACGCTGGGGATCCAGGACGCTCTTCCTCGATTTTTTTACGACGAAACGCTGCCTGCCGTTCGTGACTTCAAAGTAGCTTGTTTTCACGGGCTCGGCATGGTTTTGCCGGCTTATGAAGGAGTTCGCAACCACGTGGAGCTCTTCCAGATGATGTCGCCTGTGGGTCTCCATGAACGTGGCCTGGTCATCCCTCTCTTCGATCTCCCACTCCCCCTTTTGGTTTCGATACTCAGGCGTTCGATCCAGTGGCGAGAAGAGGGTCAGGACGTTGCACTGAGTACACCAAACCAGCTGCCTTTTTGTCATGAGGCCTCCCTCCATGATTCCGGTCGGAAGTCACCCTGCTCGAAAGGGGCTATTTGTTCCTTCAAAACTCTTAGGAACTTTCGCGTAAGTTTAGGATCAAAACAGGAACCACCGTATCGCCGGATTTCCACCTCCGCTTCCCGGGGACTCATGGCGTTCCGATAGCGCATCTTCGATGTCAAAAGGTCGTACATGTTTGCAATCGAAATGATCTGAGCTTCCAAGGGGATCTGGCTTCCTGCGAGCCCATCAGGATAGCCTGTCCCATCGAAACGTTCGTGATGATGACGAATGGCGGAGATCACCTTCGCTGACAGTTTGAGAGGCTCGAGCATCTCGACCGATTTGATCGGATGCCTCTTTAGAATCGCCCAGTCCGTGCTCGAGAGCTTTCCCCCCGTATTCATAAACCGGCTGCTAATCGAGATTTTTCCAATATCGTGGAGGTAGGCAGCGATCTGAAGTTCTTTCGTGACAGCCTTAGACAACTCCATTTTGTCAGCCATGGGATTCGTATGCTGAACGACACGTTCTGAGTGGCCGATCGTGTCTGGGTCCCTCTTCTCAATCCAGTTTGAAAGCGTCCTGGCGAATTCGAGAAAGTCAAGGCCGTTGCTCCCTAAATTCGGATCCAGTGAATCGCCAAGAATACCTCTCATCCTCTCAACCGCCTCGGCCCTAAGAGGACCTGGAGTTTGACCCGCCGACCCAGGGCTAATCTCCTTGAAGAGTTCTCTGACTGCGAACCGGGTATTCCTCATCTCTAGACACCGTTTCACGACGGATCGGATTTCCGGGACGCTGAAAGGCTTGGAGATGTAATCAAAGACATCAAAACGGATCGCTTCGACGCCCGATTTGAAGGTGCCGTAGCCCGTAACAACGATGACCATCACATCTGGGTGCGTTTGGCGGACCCGCTCCAGCACCTCCAGTCCGGACAAACCCGGCATCTTCAGGTCGAGGGTAATGAGATCGACGGGATGTCTTTCGAGGAAATCTAAAGCCGCTTGTCCATTATCAGCTGTTGAGACCTCATAGGATGGCTTGAGAATAATCCTCAGGGATTCCCTCGGTCCGAGTTCGTCGTCGACAACCAATATGGATGGGCGATCCGTCATAGCATTGTTCCGGAGCAGCCTGCTGAGCAGACCATTTGCAATACCTTTGCCAAATGCCCGCAAGAGGTGTCTTGCGACAGTAGATTTTAATTAATTGAATTTATTGGATTTTCTAAAGAGCTTAGTACGAGAACACGGCAAGAGGTCAGTTGCCAGGCAAGGGGCCTGTACAATTTTGAACGCTCCCTTTTGTGAGGGGAGGCGAAGCCATGAAAATTAAAAAAGAACCTTATGGTCGAGCGTTTGGTTCAAAATTGCACACGCCCCTAACCCTTTTGGCGGATTGAAGAAGAATCGGAGACTTATTTTTCAGTCGACTCATCCCTCCGAATCGCGGACGAGTTCGATTGCGGAGTGGATGCATTTTCTTTTTCGCAAAAAATGACGATCAAGTGGAGTGTATAAACGGGCTCTTGACCAGCAGAATAACTCCCTATCGGGAAGAACAGTGAGGCGAGTGTGCGGCTTCATGGTGGTAGAGACTGCGATATTCCTTTGAGGCTATTTTGAAAAAGAAGGGTAGATGCATAATATAGTCTTGATAAGCTAAGCTTCAACCTGTCCCAACCGTTTAAGATATCTCTTTTGAGCCAGGGCCTGGGGAATAGTAAACCCGATCTTGCCTTGCAGAAGTTTTTTGATCAATTTGCCTATGGGATAGGATTTTCGATAGAGTTCCTTGTACAATCCGTAGAATTCTTTCAAGGGAAGAACCGTAGGGACTATAGCATGCATCGCGTCAAAATATTCATAGTTACTGGTGATTATCTTGTCCTTCACTTCCTCGTAGAGCTGAGTGCCGGGGAAAGGAGTCAGAATCGAGAAAATTGGCTGATCTATGTCCAATTCTTTGATATGGTCAATCAATCTAAGGAAGTCTTCTCTGGTATACGATGGATCAATTAAGAAGTATCCGATTATGTCAATCTGATGCTCCTTCAAGATTTTCGATGCTTGAATATTCTTGGAAACGGTATTCTTTTTATTCAGTTTCTGGAGATCCTCATCTTTGAAGGATTCGAACCCAATTAGGACCACACTGAGACCTATCGCTTTCGATTTTTCGACGAGATCAGGCCTCCTAAGGACCAGATCTGATCTTGTATACAATTTATAATATTTACGGATGCCTGCCTCCTTAATTCTAAGACATAACTCCTCCATCCACCTCGTGTTTTCCCAGGAGTTGTCATCGATGAAATCTATGTATTGTTCTTGAATGTGAGAGAGTTCGTCCACTATTTTCTCAGGACTTCTCAATCGATAGGTTCCTCTGTTAAGAACCCACTGGCAGCAAAATTTGCAACGATATGAACATCCTCTGGACCCTACAATAGAAACAATTGGCCTCCAATTACCTCGAAAATAGTCACTCCTGTATTTTTCTGTTAATTCTCGTCTGGGAATTGGAACTTCGTTAATGTTGATAAGGGGCCTTTCCCCGGTGAAATGAAGATTAGCATCATTCGGAATCGCTAGGCCTTTTACCTGGGAAGCCGACCTTCTCGATTCCAAAGCATCCACTAATTCTCGAAAGGTCTGTTCTCCTTCTCCTAACACGATGAAATCTGCAAAACCCCCGAGAAAATCCTGAGGTAATACAGTGGGATGATGGCCTCCGACGATCGTCGTAATCGATGGGTCTATCCTCTTAACCTCTTTCAATACCTTGACACATTCATAATAACCTGCTGTAACACAACCGGTTCCAACCACATCCGGGTTGTATAGCTCAATTTCCTTTTCCAGCGAGGTTTTTCCTATGCGCATGTCGAGTATCTTCGCATCATGATGAGCAATTGTAGAGGCAAGGATTTCGTACGCTAGCGGTTCTGCGAGACCTGATTTGTATACAAAGGAATTCGGTCCATGAGGCGGCTGAATAAAAAGAACTCTCATCTTTTCCTCCTATGACCTCTAGGACGGAGTTCAGATTTGAAACAAACGAGCGATCTCTCACATTTCGAGTCGATCTGAATGGTTGAGATCGATCTTCAGCTTATCCAGCTTATATTTTAGGATACGGCGACTGATGCCTAGCTTGTTAGCGGCCTGGGACTGCACATAGTTGGTCCGCCTCATTCCATCGATAATGATATCTCTCTCAAATTCTTGCACCGCCTCGGTCAACGAGATCTCTCCACACAACACCGCGTCTTTCAGGCTGTTGATGCGGACATTCTCTCGAACATTCACTGGAAGGTCTTCTGGTTTAATAGTGTCAGCGGTAGAAAGGGCCATGACTCGTTCAATCAGGTTTTCTAATTCCCTCACGTTTCCAGGCCAGTCGTAACTGAGGAGAAGGTCCATCGCCTCTTTTGATATGTTGCTGGGTCCCTTTTGGTTTTCATCATGGTACTTCTTCATGAAATGATGGGCCAAAAGCGGAATGTCTTCTTTCCGATTTCTCAAAGGAGGAACATCGATAGGGACCACATTGATTCGATAGTAAAGCTCCTCCCGGAAGGTACCCTGCTTGATGGACTCCTCCAGACGCCTGTTCGTTGCTGTGATCAGACGAACGTCGACCTTGATGTTCTTAGCCCCGCCAACGCGGGTGAACTCCTTTTCCTCCAGAAAACGGAGGATCTTTGCCTGGGTCGAAAGGCTCAGCTCGCCGATTTCGTCAAGAAAAAGCGACCCCGTGTGGGCCATCTCGAAACGCCCGATCTTTCTTGCATAGGCACCGGTGAAAGCTCCTCTTTCATGTCCAAAGAGCTCGCTCTCGATGAGGCTCTCGGGAATGGCAGCACAGTTAATTGTCACAAAGGGCTTATGCTTCCTCGAGCTCTGATGGTGGATCGCCCTTGATATGAGCTCCTTTCCGCTTCCACTCTCGCCCGTAACGAGAACTGTCGTCTTGGATCCGGCAACCTGTCTCACCACTTTGAAAATTTCACTCATCTGCTTGCTTTTTCCAACGATGTTTTCGAAGCCATAGGTGCGGTTTACCTCTGATCGCAGTGTCTCCACTTCCCTGGCGAGCTCTTGTGTATTCAAGGCCTTGCGAACGATTATTCTCAGTTCCTCGAGATCGAAGGGTTTGATAATGTAGTCGTCGGCGCCAAGCTTCATGGCCTCCACGGCGTTTTTGACGGTCTTTGTCGCGGTAATCATGATCACAGGGAGGCTTCTGTCCTCCTCCTTGACCCGTTTCAAGATTTCAAGCCCACTGATGTCCGGTAGGAGGATATCAAGGAGAATTAAAGCAGGGGACTTATCCTCGACTGCCTGTAAGGCCTCTCGACCGTCTTTTGCCAAGAGAACTTCATATTCGTCTTTGAAAACCCATTTGAGGGATTCTCGGATTCCCCTTTCGTCATCAACAACGAGCAGCGTCTTTTTCACCTTATATCTCCGCAGGGCACCGGGGCTCTAAATGGCTGATGCTCATCGCTCAAAGAAAATAGCACTAGTGAGGGGGATGAGATACATGGCTCTCCTTGTCCGCCGAAACCTTGTCCTCTCTGACTTCTGGCGAGACGGGTAGATTGATACAGAATGACGACCCTTTCCCCACCCGGCTTTCGACGGTAATTGTGCCTCCGTGCTCCTGGATGATCTGATGGGCGTTGGACAAGCCAAGGCCGCTCCCTTTCTTCTTGGTCGTGAAGAAGGGGGTGAAGATATTATCGAGATGCTCTTCTGGAATGCCACGGCCAGTGTCGCGGATTTCAACCTGCACGAATCGCTCTCCTTTTTCTGTGGCGAATGTGCGGATCTCAACACCGACCATGCCGCCTTCGTCAGTCGCTTCGATGGCATTGAGAAGAATATTGAGGAAGACTTGCTTGATCTGCTCCCGGTCAATCGGGACGGGAGGAATGTTCTCTCCGTATTCGCTGGTAATCTCCAGGTTCTGTTTTTTGACCTCGGTGGATATCAGAAGGACCATACCATCCATTATTTCGCTGAGGTTTTCGTATTGGAGTTGGGGTTTTGTCGGCCGGGCGAACTCGAGGAGTTCGTTAACCAATGACGATATTCTGTCCACTTCCCCGGAGGCGATGGCCAGAAAATCCTTCCTGAACTCCTCATCATCGATTCTCTCGGGAAGAAGTTGGGTGAGCGTCTTGATGGCGACGAGAGGATTCCGAATCTCATGGGCCAAGCCTGCTGTTAACGTTCCGAGAGACGCGAGACGATCGGCCCGACGCATAATGGCCTTTTGTTTTTTCATGTCCTCATAGAGCTTCGCATTTTCAATTGCGATCGCAGTTTGATTCCCAAGGGTGGTGAGAAGTTCAATATCCTGAATCGTAAATGGGCCATTGTTTCGTTTTTTGCCGAGGTTAATTACACCGATTAATCGTTTTCGACTGACCAGAGGCACGCATACCTCTGACTCCATTTCATTCATACGCCCTAGAATCGTATCGCGCTCTGTCTTACGCGCCATTAGGGTCAATTCATCCTTCACAGCGACAGTACTCTGGTCCAAAAGCCACCGGAATAGGGGATCGTTTTGGGGAATCCTCTTGATTATTTCTACCTCCGGGCCAAGGCCTCTCTGTTCATACAGCTCATAGCTGGACCTTTGCTCCTCAAGTATGTACAAAGATCCACTCGTAACTTCCATCGCTTCCGAAACGGTGTCGATGACGCGCTTGGAGAGAGAGGTCAGATCAAGAATACTTACAAGCGCACGGCTAAAATCCATCAATGTACGGTGGCTCCGGTATCTATCCTTGAATATGAACTTTTCGATCTTTTCTTCTGCTAATGTCTTGATTTTCAGAAATGTTAAGGAGAACAAAACCATGAGTCCGATGGCCACAATGGTGAACTCATAATTTATGCCTTGATAGAAGATATCTTCGAGTAGAAGCAAAAGGATAAAAGCAGGAAAACAAAGAATCATCAAAAAAAACAGAAGAATAGATCCTTTCTTGATGAGAAAGTCTATATCCATTAGACGGTGTCTAACTATCGCGTACGATGTTGAAACCACAAGAACGATGAACGATGTCGGCCCCACATCCGTAAATCTTGAACTCCACAAGGCTGGAAGCAGAGCGTTAGTAATTAAAGCAATCACGGGTGCCACTGTGAGTCCCAACAGAACATATTTGAGTTGCAATTTCCGTATGGGGGAGGAAGTATTAATGAATTTTGTGAATAAATGAAGAATCCCAAGCACTGTGTAGAAAAAAACATATATGATGAAAGGGCCATATAATGATCCGTGTACAGAATCGTATCCCCACGGTGTCGGTTCGACATCTTTCAGGATCAAACCTGTGAAGGCAAGCAGAGCAAAAGCCACACCTGGAATGAGCAGAAAATAAGGGTTCGAAACCCTTTTCTGTATCGTTCGTTCCGGAAAAATGAGGGAAAAATAGAGGAAAAAACCAGCGGCCAGAGGACATCCAAAAAAGGCCACTCTTCCCCAGAGCATTGCCTGCTCCTTGCTCGGGGATAGGCGGACCAAAAGGATCCCGGTGATCCATACGAATGCGAAGACGCAGAACAGTCCAAAGACTCTGTTGACATCTCTTCTCGGATTTGCAGAGATCACATAGATACCCAGAAACAGGATGGTACTTGCCGTAAAAATCAGACAAATTTCTCTAAGCTCAATCATATGGCGATTTTTCCTCTTGTGGCTTTATTCTCTATATTCTTTAATAATTAAGGTTGTGTCGCTTGCACCCAACCCGTGGGAATTGATGAGCGCAGTGCAGACCTTGTTTTTCCTGGAGGCATTCGGGACGTAATCCAGATCACAACGGGGGTCGGGATACTCATAATTGATGGTTGGGGGAATGATTCCGTTCTTAATCGTCAGAACAGATGCCAGTACCTGTAAAATACCCGCAGCACCGAGTGGATTTCCTATCATGGATTTAACGGAACTGATAGGAATTTTGTAAGAAAGTTCGGGACCAAAAACCTGTTTGATCGCTTGAGACTCTACGGCGTCACTCACAGGATCCGAGGGGGCGTGGGCGCAAATATAGTCTACCTCCGAGGGCTGCAAACCGCCGTCCTTCAATGCGATTCTCATTGTTCGGGCAAATTCTTTTGCGTTGGGCTCAATGTCCGTCAGGCTATAAGCTTCACTGATCGAGCCGAATCCGACAACCTCTGCATAGATCGGCACATTTCTCTTTATCGCATGATTCAACTCCTCCAGTATAATCGCCCCGGCTCCTTCAGACAGAACACCCCCGGTCCGTTTTGCATCGAACGGCCGGCTGGCCTTCTCTGGGGGATACTCATTTCCCGCGAGTGTTCCCGATGCGCAGAATCCTGCCAGAGCCGTTGGAGTGACCGGCGCTTCAGCACCCACGCAGACGACTGCTTTGAGGGAATCTCCTTGAATCATATGTTTGGCAATCCCGATTGCATTCATGGCAGAGGAACAGCCAGTTGAAAATGTGAGACTGATCCCTTTTATGTCGAGGATGATCGATATGGCTCCTGTTGCTGCGTTTGGGAGGGAACCCACCACCGAGAAGGGGCTGACCCTTCGAAGCCCTTTCTCCAATAGGACCATTACGACGTTTTCAATTGTGTCGATCGCATTGACCGACGACCCCACCATAATGCCAATAACCTTCCTATTCTTGACCCTACCAAGTTTGGCATCCTTTGAGGCCATTGAGGCTGCGGCGACACCCAAATGGACAAATCGGCTCGTTCGTTTGTAAAGTTTACAATCCACGAAGTCGAGGGGGTCAAAATCATCCACTTCACCGGCGATGCGGCACGGAAACGATGAGGCATCGAAACGGGTGATTTCCCTGATTCCTGATTTACCTGATATCAGGGCTTCCCAAAAGCCCTTCTTCCCAATTCCATTAGGGGCGACAACGCCGAGACCAGTAATGACAACCCGCCTTCTCTTCATGAGGGCTGGTGCCATCCTTTCAACAGGATAATTTCGAGACCGACCTTACCCAGGAGAGGGGGCCAATCCCTTATCCTTCATACCGTCGCAGGATTAGGACGCTATTGAATCCCCCGAAGCCGAGGGAAGTTGACATGGCGGTTCTCACCGGTGCCTTGCGGCTTTTGTTGGGCACATAATCGAGATCGCACTCAGGGTCCGGAAATTCATGGTTGATCGTCGGATGAACCCTGCCGTCGCGGATCGTCATGATCGTCGCAATGGTTTCGACCCCTCCGGCTGCCCCGAGGAGGTGACCGATCATTGACTTGGTTGAGTTGATCGGGATTTCATAGGCCCTTTTTCCCAGGGCTGTTTTGATGGCCCTGGTCTCGATGGGATCATTGAGTTTGGTCGATGTCCCGTGGGCGTTGATGTAATCGATCTCATCGGGTCCAATCCCGGCCTCGTGGAGGGCTATCTCCATGGCCTTGACAAAGGAATGGCCATCCGTCTCAGGCACCGTAATGTGGTAGGCGTCCGAAGTCATGCCAAAACCGATGACTTCCGCACAGATGCGCGCGTTTCTTTTCAACGCATGCTCGAGCTTTTCAAGGATCAGAATTCCCGCACCTTCTCCCATGACAAAACCGTCCCGCTCCCTGTCAAAAGGGCGCGATGCCTTTTGTGGCTCGTCGTTCCGGGTCGACATTGCCCGCAATTGAACGAAACCACCAAAAGTCACGGGGGTGATACAGGCGTCTGCCCCCCCGGTGATGATGATGTCCTCCCACCCGTTCTGCAAATGGCGAAAGCTGTTTCCGATCGCCTGGGATGCTGATGAACAGGCCGTGGGGACCGCATAGTTCATGCCGTGACAATTAAACTTGATCCCGACAGTCGCAGAGACAGCGCTCAGAAGGTAATAGGGGAGGGTATGGGGAGAACCCCTCCTGGGCCCGTTGTCCTCAATGAACACCTTATGGGCCTCTTCCAACAACTCCACATTTCCACCCGCAACGCCTAGGATGACACCGATCTTAAAGGGATCAATGCCGCTGATTTCCCCATGACGTTTGCCGAAAGATACTTCAAAGCCTGCGTCTTCCAGGGCTAGTTTTGTGGCTGCTAAGGCGAATTTGGAGGTTCGGCCGAGGTACCTCGATTCCTTCCCAAGAGGCAGGAATTGCTCAGGATCAAAATTATCGATCGGCGCAGCGATTTGTGTGCGATACTGATTCATATCCACTTCTGGAAATTCCACCCGCCGAACGGCCGAGACTCCTGCGAGGAGGTTCTTCCAGTATTCATCGTTTCCGATCCCAATCGGGGTAATAGAACCCATCCCTGTCACAACCACCCGATGCCCCACGACGTGAACTCCTTCTCTCGTATGCAGTACTTGATAGAAACCGACTAGTATTTAATGGATTTTAACGTGAAATGTCAATCAAAAAAGCCTGGCTCCGTCGCGACGAACCCTCGCACCATGCGTCCGTTTTTGGTGCGAGATCTTGCCTTGATGCGAGCGGAAAGGCTCGGCAAATCTGGAAGACCATGGATCTCCGTTGTTCGGATCACGAGTCGATAAAAAGGGCGCGGAGCCTCTGGCGTCTGGGTTTGCTTGAATCCCAAAATTATCTGTGGTAACAATTTAAGTGCAATTGTGCACAGGATTGCCGGAGGGGATAGGGAATGCACATCGATGAACAAAAGAAGTTTGATAAACGCACCATCGATCGGAAGATCCGTGAGGGCCAGATTTCCCAGAAAGAGTACCAACAGTATTTGAAGGGTCTTCGGGATGTGTCGAAGAAGATCGACGAGGGGGAAAAAGAATCCGCCGAAAAGGAAGGGGGCAAATCGTCTTAACAGAACCACGGAGTTTACCGTGCCAATCTATGAATACCATTGCAATGCCTGCGGTGAGGAGTTTAGCTGGTTGATCCTCAATCCCAAGGAGGGCGCCAAGGTCGAGTGTACCAGTTGCGGAAGCGCAGACCTCTCGCGATTGGTGTCGAGATTTGCCTTTCACCAGACCGAAACCTCCCGTATCGACGCCTTTGACGCGAGCAAGCCGAGAGACGATTCATTTTACAAAGACGACAGAAACATCGGTCTTTGGGCCAAGAAGAGGGCGAAACAGATGGGCATCGATTTGGGTAAGGGCTTTGATGAAACCGTGGAAAAGGCACGAACCAAAAAATTCATGGAAGATCTCGAGAAGTGACGAGGATGCTGACGTGTCCAATGTGTAAGCGGAAAACCTATTGGAAGGGAAACCCCAGTCGACCCTTCTGCTCCGAACGGTGTCGACTGATCGATCTTGCCTCGTGGATCGGGGGGGAGTATGTGATTCCTGGAAAAGCGGTGAATTCTCCTGCTCCGGACAACGGTCAGGACCTCGAGGCTGAGAACAATTGCGATAGCCCATGAAACCCCTCTGCAAACCGGCCCTCCATCGATCCCGAAGACCCCGCATCGTCCAGGTGTTGCCGGGGGGCAGGGGGTCTCGGAAGCCATCTTTTCCATTCACGCATGAAGAGGTGCGAGGCGGATGAAAATCGTCCCCGCCATTCTCACAGACCGATTGGAAACGCTACGAGAGAGTCTGAACGCCGCCCAGGCGTTCACCGATTACGTCCAGATAGACTTCATGGACGGTCAATTCGTCCCCTCCAAGAGTGTCTCGCCGAAGAACCTGGACGGCCTCAGCGCCACGCTCGCCTGCGAAGCCCATATGATGGTCAAAGACCCTGCACAGTATCTGAACGATTTGAGGTCCTTTGGGTTCAAACGGGTCATTTTCCATTACGAGGCGGAATCCCATCCGGAGCCGGTCATCCAAACGATCAAAGCGCAGGGCATGGAGGCGGGGGTGGCCCTGAATCCGGAGACCGATATTTCCGTTCTCGAAGGTCTTGTTTCAGAACTCGACTCGGTGCTCTTTCTCTCTGTCCAGCCGGGATTCTACGGGAGCCCCTTTGTCGAATCGGTTCTCCAAAAGATCGAGAGGTTTCGACCTCGCTATCCGGATCTGGAAATCGGCCTTGATGGGGGGGTTGGCGTCGATAATATCTCTCGAATCAAGACGGTGGGCGTTAACTATGCTTGCGTGGGAAGTCGAATCTTTCTCAGTGAAAACCCTGCGAGGAGTTATAAGGAGCTCGAAAAAAAGGCCAGGGCGACGTGAAATGGGGAAGGCAGGGGGATGTTGTCGTTGAGGGGGGAAGCGTCGAGTATCGGGACACAGAGATAAGTTTACATAATATATATTATCAGACATTATTCATTCACAGACGCTTTATACGACCTTAACCATTTTCAATTGACCGCGGTCAGCACCCAATTCCGGTCGCCAAAACCTATCCGAGTGGATTGGATCTGCACTTTTTTCTCCTTTCCGGCGCAGAGGACCCCATCGACCGAGTCGCTGGAATGCCGGCGGGTCCAGAACCTCTCTTTGATTTTCATAATCCTT
>JABAOF010000234.1_pt3 | contig 39321 bp, 28 predicted proteins | sample 7062171 | NCBI WGS metagenome assembly JABAOF01 (sample SAMN14538628, study PRJNA623070) | marine sediment metagenome | biome: marine biome [ENVO:00000428]; feature: marine pelagic biome [ENVO:01000023]; material: deep marine sediment [ENVO:00002113] | place: India: Gulf of Khambhat ... | reverse complement strand
TTCCAGAGATGCTGCGAGTGCAACCTCGAACTCGTCCTCAGTATTGATGACGAAACCTTTGCCTCCACCCACTATTTTTGGGATCTGGCTGTAATTCCAGGGATGAATATCATTGAAGGGGCCGTCTTGCAGGGGTCGTTCTGTTCCGTATCCTGCGTTGTTGAAGAGCAGGACAATGGGATTTTGCTTATACTTGGCAACAGTGGAAAGTTCGATGCCCGTCATCTGGAAGGCGCCATCTCCAACAATAACAACCGTTCGTCTTCCCGGATCTGCCAACTGAGCGCCAATGGCTGCGGGCACTGCAAACCCGAGGGATGTGTAATAGGCTGAAGATATGAAATCGGTTTCGCATCCAAGGAATAGGTCGCTTCCTCCGAACAGAGCGTCACCAACGTCTGCTATCACTATGGAATCATCAGCCAGGAAGGAGTTTAAGCCCTGGAAAAGACGACTGACGGTCATCTTTCTGCCTTCAACAGCCGAAAAAGGTTCTGGCGGCTTAGGTCGGGGAAAATTTCTTGGCTTGTGCCTTTGAATCTGGGTATCGATCAAGCCTTGGAGGAAATCCTCAAGCTTGATATCTTCATAACTGTGATACCTTATCGATGTTCTCTCACTTGTGACGTATATCGTCTTATTTTGATCTAGGTGAGCAGTATACATTCCTAGATTGACGTCCGTCATAAAGGTGCCCAACAATATCAGACAGTCACTGGACTCCACATACTCTCTGACTGACTCATGTCCCATTGCCCCCTCATAGACTCCCATGTAGAGGAGGTTACATTCGTCAACTACTGATTTGCTCAATATCGTTGAGGCAACGGGAATGTTGCATTTCTCCAGAAGCTTTACGAGCTGATCCTTCAGCCTGAACCTTTGTATCTCCACTCCAGCTATTATCACAGGTTTTGCTGCCTGATTGATCATCTCAATGGCTTCGCCCAAAACTTCTTGCAGGGCATTTGGGTCGCTTGCCACATCCTCTTTTTCTGGTGGCCCTCTGCGCTCCACGATCGGAACAGAGACCATATCCCTAGGAAGCTCGATATAGACAGGTCTCTTATATCTGCAGCACGCTGACAGGACACGTTCAATCTCATCGCAGGCCGTTTGAGGATCTTTGATTACCGTAGAGGCAACGGTCAGTTCCTCGAAAACCTTGAGCTGGGTCTCGAAGTTCTTGACCATATGATGAAGAAGAGGGTTTTTATGGCGCTCTTTGATCCCCGGCGAGCCGCTGATGACGACAACGGGTGATTTTTCCGCATATGCCTGGGCAGTGGTGTTGGCAACTTTCAGTCCGCCTACAGTGTATGTTATGCAGACCGCGCCCAATCCTTTGAGGCGGGCATAAGCATCTGCAGCAAATCCTGCACCCTGCTCATCACAGGTATTTATGAACTCAAGTTCACTCTCACTCAGTTTTTTATCGAATCCCAGGACATAATCTCCAGGGATACCAAAGACATGACGCACTCCTAGATCCATTAGCCTCTTTATTAGATAATCACCGATGCTTAACGAATTGGTTATTGATGTTTCCATAATGTCTCTCCAATAATTTTACGGATATGTCAGCTTTGCTGGGGCACTCCTTTTGCCGATTTTCATCAAGACACTGAGAAACTCTTGCAGGTTCATAACAATAATAATTCGCTAAATCGACAAAAAGATACCAAGGAATATGATTAGAGTCAATTGTAAATTAAGTGAAATCAATAAAGGCCACTATCCCATTTCACAAATATTACACAAAAAATGTTGAAAAGCGTTGAAAATAATGGAATGGTGCTGAAAACTAAATAATGCGTAAATCGCAATAAATATGGGGAAACCTCTGGTACGCCCGGACAGATTCGAACTGCCGACCTACTGATTCGAAGTTAGACGTCCGCCTAAATATATACTCCTCAAATAATTCTCGAAAATATACCGAACAAAAAATCCTTAGTTACACTGAAACTTTGTTATGGTTCGTTAAACTGGATGAAATCAAAATTACAAAAAAAAATCATATTTTACTGGGGAAATGCAGGGGAAACAGGAGTGCCGAGGGCCGGACTCGAACCGGCACGTAGGATAACCTACGAGGGATTTTAAGTCCCTTGCGTCTACCAATTCCGCCACCCCGGCGAGGTGAAGCTGATTATATCACAACCTTTTTTTGTCAACAAGCCAGAGCCCAAGGGGTATGACCGTGTTTGACCACGATATTTGACTATGTTATAAGCCTTTTTGACGTCAGTAGCTTTTAAGGAGAATTTTATGACTAAGAAGAGCAATAAAATAATCCCTGCCTTGCTTATCTTTATGCTTGGCAGTATTGCAATCGCCTTCACGAGCGAGAAGAAAATCTTCCTGAAGGAAAATTGGGTCCTGAAATCATCCTATCATGTGAAAGACGATGGTCAGGCAATTTCTTCCTCAAAATTCAAACCACAAAACTGGCATCGAACAAATGTACCGACAACGGTACTGACCGCCCTGGTGAAGAATAGGGTCTATCCCGATCCCTATGTGGGTATGAACAACATGAAAATTCCGGATGCTTCTGACGAATTCAACCAGTCCTATGATCTGGAAAAATACAGTCACCTGCCTGACCAGCGTAATCCCTGGACCGATCCCTACTGGTTTTGGACCCAATTCAAACTACCCAAAGAATATGTCGGGAAATTCATTTGGGTGAATCTCGAGGGCATCAATTACCGGGCAGAAGTGTGGCTGAATGGCTATCTGATTGCTGATTCTAAGGAAGTCGTCGGGATGTTCGGCAACTGGTCTTTTGATATATCTAAATATGCAGATGTTAAGGAAGCGAATACCTTAGCGATCAAGATCTATCCTCTGGACCATCCCGGCCTTCCGGCTGAACCTCAGCTCAAAGCCTTCGGGCCTTTCGGGCCGAACGGAGGGCCAACAGGGGATATTGGCAAGAATGTCACCATGCATTGCTCAGCAGGCTGGGATTGGATGCCGGCTGTTCGGGACAGGAATATGGGTATCTGGCAGGATATCTATCTTTCAGCCACTGGGCCGGTGGACATTCGTCATCCTTTCGTCATTCCAGATTTGCCTCTGCCAAGTATTGACGAGGCAGAGTTAAAGATTACTGCTGAGGTTGTGAATTTGACAGAAGCTTCGAAGAAAGGAACATTCATCGCCAAGGTCCTGCCCAAGAACTTTGAAGGAGATACGATTCTCCTGAGAAAAACAATCGAATTAGCTCCTAACCAGTTGACCAGAATAGAGTTTGATAAAAAATCTCACCAGGCATTGCTCATCAAGAATCCAAGACTCTGGTGGCCGAATGGACAGGGGGAACAGAATCTCTATGAACTGGAATTAAAGCTAGATATAGAAGGGCAAGTTTCGGACATCGAACGAAGGATATTCGGTATTCGAGAAGTTGGCAGTAAGTTTACGATGGTTGAAGGATGGGCCCGCCGGGAGTTCTATGTGAATGGCCAGAAAATATTATTAAAAGGAGGCGCCTGGGTACCGGATATGATGCTCAACCGCGATCCAGAGAAGCTTTACCATGAGCTGCGTTTATCCAAAGAAGCCAACCTGAATATGGTGCGGATTTGGGGTGGAGGTCTCACCCCGCCCGAAGAATTCTTTGCTGACTGCGATGAAATGGGACTGCTGGTGTGGCATGATTTCTGGATCACCGGCGACTGCCAGGCAACCTGGGATAAAGGCAGCAAAGATTATCCTTTTGAGGAAGACGTTTTTCTAAAGAACGCTATTGATGTTGTTAAAAGACTCCGCAATCACCCCAGCCTCCTCGTCTGGACAGCTGGCAATGAGGGACATCCACGCCAAGAAATCTATGTTCCTTTGAGAAATGAGATCCTGGCCAAGCTGGACGGGACTCGTCCCTTTCTTCCCTCGTCTGGATACACTTCGCCGCCTCAAGGATGGGGACTCTCCTGGCCGGATAACCAGGTGGCCGGGACATATTCAGGAGGACCTTATCACTGGGTAAACCCCCGGGAGTATTACCGGAAAGTGGAGGCAGGAAAAGACTGGCTTTTCAAGAATGAAGTGGGTCTTCCCTCTTTGCCTGTCTTAGAAAGCCTGCAAAAATTCATTCCCGACCTGACGCCTGAGGATGACGTGAAGTTTCCTCTAAACCATACCTGGGGCTATCACGATGCCTGCGAGGGAAACGGCAAATACAGCCTGTACGATGAGGCGATCCGCCAAAGGTACGGCGAGCCTAAGGACCTGGCCGATTATCTTCTCAAAGGACAATTGGTCAACGCCGAGAATTACAGGGCAATTTTTGAATGCGTAAATCAAGCCAGGGAACGGGTTGCGGGAGTCATCCTCTGGAAGACCAATCCCGCCTGGCCGAGCGTGATCTGGCAGCTCTATGATTGGTATCTTCGCCCGAATGCAGGATACTACTACACCAAAAAAGCGTGTGAACCGCTCCATATTCAGTTCAATATTGAATCTCAGGTTGTTTCGATCATAAATAATCATCTCGAATCAAAAAATGACCTGCTGGCTGTAATGGAGGTATACTCACCAAACATGGAGAAAGCCTGGAACAAGAAGACGAAAATCAACCTAGGACCGAATACTTCAAAAGACGTATTCAGAACAGAAATACCATCAGAACTTAAAGAGGATATTTACTATGTGGCACTTCAATTGCGTGACAACAATAACGAACTCATTTCCGAAAACTTCTATTGGTTGGCTGAAAATGATGATCTCACCTCTCTCGCAGCGCTTCCCGAAGTAAAGCTCAAGGTTGAACTCGAGAAGGAAGAGACTGAGAAGCGAATCTTAGGCAAGATTCAGCTGACAAATTCTTCTGGCAATCTCGCCTTTTTTGTCAATCCCAGCATCTGCAAGGGAAAAGAAGGAACCGAGGTGCTGCCCAGTTTCTGGAGCGATAACTACTTCAGTATTCTGCCGGGAAAGACCAAGGACTTAAAGGTCGAATTCCAAAAATCAGCCCTTGAAGGAAAAGAAGCCTTTCTGAAACTAGATGGCTGGAATACTGTCTCCCAGTGGATTAGGATTAAATAAAAAGAGCAATCAATAAGATCCTTTGAGCTGAGGGAATCGAAAAAGTCATTTCACTGCTCTTCTTCTTAACCTTCACTTCCTGCTTTCGGGCGTAATGCAAAAGTCAAAAGTGTAGACCTGACCCTGTATCCGGTGATAGAATATTTTTAGAGGATTTGATGCGTATAATCCTGTTCACGGGTAAGGGTGGAGTTGGCAAGACGACCCTGGCTGCAGCCACTTCCCTCCTCTCTGCAGAAAAGGGACACAAGACTCTCGTTATTTCTACAGATGCGGCCCACAGCCTCTCCGATTCCTTCGAAGCCCAACTCTCCAATACTCCCAAGAGACTTGCTGACAACCTTTTCGGCCAAGAAATAAATGCTCAAGAGGAAATCGAGAAAAAATGGGGAGCCATCCGCAGCTACCTTACCGAACTCTTTTCCTCTCAGGGAATCAATGACATCGAAGCCGAGGAGATGAGCGTCTTCCCGGGGATGGAAGAGCTATTCAGCCTGACGGAAATACGCAATTACAACCAAACCGCAGAATACGACGTCATTATCGTGGATTGTGCTCCCACAGGCGATACTCTGAGGCTTCTCAGCGCTCCTGAAATAACGAACTGGTATCTCAAACACATCTTCCCCATCCAAAGAACAGCAGCCAAAGCAGTTAGGCCAGTGGCCAACCGAATCCTTCCCTTCCCTTTTCCAGAAGACAAGATCTTCGGAGAGATGAAGAAAATCTACACTCAATTGGCAGAGATGAAGGAAATCCTCTCGGACAACCAAAAAACTTCGGTTCGCCTGGTCATCAACCCAGAAAAAATGGTCATCAAAGAAGCGCAGCGAGCTTTCACCTTTTTTAATTTTTTTGGCTACACAGTCGATTTAATCATCGTCAACCGTCTCCTGCCAGCTGAAGTCAAGGACGAATATTTCAAGCACTGGAAGGCTATCCAGGAGGATTACCGGCAACTGATCCAAGAGACCTTCTCACCCATTCCTATATTATCCTCACAACTTTTCAATCAAGAAGTTATCGGGAAGAACCTTCTGCAAAAGATGGCCAAGAATGTCTATGGTGGGAAAGATCCTGCACGCATCTTCTACTCTCAGAAACCCATAGCCGTAGAAAAGGAAGATGGCGGATACACCCTATCTTTGAATTTGCCCTTCGTAGAGAAAAAAGACTTGGACGTGTTCCAGAAGGGCGAGGAATTAGTGGTTCGGGCCGGAAATTTCAAGAGAAATATCCTCTTGCCGAGAACTCTACTTCACTACTCCATAAAAGGAGCTAAGTTTGAAAAAGAGATACTGAGGATAAGCTTTCGCCAATAAATAATCTAAAGAAAGGAGGGGGAAGAGATGGCAGAAGAAAAAATGAGAGAAATCAAAATCACCATACCTGAAGAGCTCTTTTCCCTTGTTATGCCGGAAAAAGCCATCAGCCATGTGATGAAAGCGAGAAAAGAAATCCTTCTTGCTTTCCGCTCTCTCATCGACGCCAAGATCGAGGCCCTGGAAAAAAAGGAACAGAAGAAAGTCACCAAAAAGAAAAAAATTAAGATCGAGTAGTCAACATCGGAATCAAGCATTTATAACTTTTATGAGTTAAAAAAAAGAAGGGGGAGGAGCGCAAGAAAAAATAGAACCGCTCCCTATTTTGGGTTGACTTGAATTTCCATAAATATTAGATTATTTATGCTTTCTCTAGAATTCCATGAGTCAGAAAAATTCAGCTTACAGCCAAAGCCACAAAACTCTTCGCATATTCCCGGACAAATTCATTTCCTGGTCCAAAAGCTTACTCAATCCTTTAAGTTACCTGCTCATCAAATCTAAAATCAGCCCTAACACCCTAAGTGTCTTGGCCTTGATAACAGGGCTAGGAGCAGGAGTATTATTTTTCTTCGGGCAACCTTTTTGGGCGGGTATTCTTATAGTCATCTGCGGGATACTCGACACACTCGATGGAAAAGTAGCCGAAGAAGCTCATAAAAAAAGCCTTTACGGAGCCCATCTCGATTCAACTTTGGACAGGTATTCTGAGTTTTTCATCTACTTGGGAATTGCCTACTATTTCAGAGGACACTGGGCTGTCTGGATCACTTTTTGGACTATTCTGGGCTCCTTTATGGTGAGCTACACCAGGGCCAAAGCTGAAAGCCTGGGAATCAAGTGCAAAATAGGCTCCATGCAGAGAGGTGAAAGAATGATCTCTCTTTCCGCTGCTGGGATTATCGGCTCTCTTCTGAAAATCTTTGATATTTTCATGATCGTGGTCTTAGTTTTCATAGCCCTCGTTTCAAATATCACCGCTGTTCAAAGAATCCTCTACGTCAAAAAGGCTGAAAAACTCATAAGAAAGGAGGCAGAATAGAGTGGGAAAGATAAGGGTCGCCATAATAGGAGTTGGCAATTGTGCCTCTTCTTTGGTTCAAGGTGTTCGATATTATAAAAAGGCCCAAGATTCAGATTCTATTCCAGGAGTCATGAATGTTACGCTTGGAGGCTATCACATCCGTGACATTGAATTCGTAGCTGCTTTTGATATTGATAAGAATAAAGTCGGGAAAGATTTGAGTGAAGCAATTTTCACTTTTCCCAATAACACAACCAAGTTCACTAAGGTTCCTCATTTAGGCGTTAAAGTTTATCGTGGCATGACTCATGATGGTCTAGGGAAATACCTGGCTCAGATCATCGAGAAAGCCACTGGAGCCACCTCTGACATCGTCTCCATTCTGAAGGACAACAAAACAGATGTGGTGATAAATTATCTTCCCGTAGGAAGCGAAGAGGCCACCAAATGGTATGTGGAGCAGGTCTTAGAGGCCGGTTGTGCCTTCATAAACTGTATACCTGTCTTTATAGCCAGTGAAAAATACTGGCAGAGAAGGTTTGAAAGCAAGAATCTCCCTCTAATCGGCGATGATATAAAATCCCAGGTTGGAGCCACTATTCTCCACCGGACTTTGGTCAATCTCTATCTTGACCGAGGAATGCCCATCGACAGAACCTATCAACTTAACACAGGAGGAAACACAGACTTCCTCAATATGCTGGAAAGGGAGAGGCTCCATTCCAAAAAAATTTCCAAAACCACTGCAGTGACTTCACAGATAAAGGCCAGAGGATTGGATATCTTGCCAGAGGACGTGCATGTTGGACCAAGCGATTATGTTCCCTGGCAGAAAGACAACAAACTTTGTTTTTTGCGCATCGAAAGTCGTCATTTTGGAGATTTGCCGACTTATCTTGATTGCCGTCTATCCGTAGAAGATTCACCGAATTCGGCCGGAGTGGTCATTGACGCCATAAGATGCTGCAAGCTGGCTTTGAACAACCACTTGAGTGGAGCTCTCTATGGTCCTTCTTCCTATTTCATGAAGACTCCACCTAAACAGTACACAGATACGGAAGCTAAAGCGCTGACTGAAAAATTCATCGCAAAATACAAACTCATAGATAAAAAAGCCAAGAAATCAAAAAGAAAAAAATAATCCTATGAGGGCCAAGCCTAGATTTTAGAGCCCTTCGCCTAGTCCTGGGATTAGAGAACATTCGATGGCTAAAAAAAAGACTATCATCTGCTTCTTGGGAATCGTCTTCTTCCTAGTCGGGCAGATTAGAGCCATCGAAACAGGAGAGATTCAAGGAAGAGTTGAAGATGAGAAGGGGATCGGTCTACCAGGGGTGGGAATAACGGCTGAGAGCCCCAGTCTTCAAGGAATTCGGACCATTGTCTCTTCGAATACGGGCGAGTTCCGCTTACCTCTCCTACCGGTGGGAAATTACACCTTAACCTTTAATCTTGAGGGATTCAAGACTTTCGTGCAGAGAAACGTGGTGGTTCGCTTGGGAATGGTAACCAATATCAAAGCGCGGATGGAATTATCAGAGATCAAGGAAGAAGTCGTAGTCACAGCCGAACGACCACTCATCGATAAAACTTCAACGGATACGAGCTACCGGCTGAGCAGCGAAGACCTGGAGATGATTCCAGCTCAAAATCGAACAGTGGTGGATGCGGTTAAATTCACGCCCGGGGTGAGCGGCATCAGGGTCAACACCAGACGGGGAACTTCACAAGAAGGTCAACCGAGTTTCCGAGGAGAGGGTGAAGAGGGCAACAACTGGATTGTGGACGGCCTTTCCATCAGTGGAGTGAGGCTGAGAAACTCAGGCGTGAGATTAAATTTTGACTCCGTAGAAGAAATCCAGGTCATCTCCGATCCTTTCAGCCCTGAGTTCGGCTCTGCTTCTGGCGGCATCATCAACATGGTCACCAAGAGCGGAAGCAACGAGTTAAGGGGAGAATTTTCCCTTATATTCATGGATAAAAACCTCCAGTCCTCCCGACAGGAGCAACTTTCAGTAGCCAGCGAGCCCGAGTCTTTCTCGAATTATAATTGGTATTTCAACCTCGGTGGTCCGCTGATTAAAGATAAACTCTGGTTTTTTATCTCCGATAATCTTTTCTCCGACACTGTTCAGACGAAAGACGGCACCTTAGATTACTTTTTTATCCCTGGCGGAAAAAGAACCATTCGAGACAACAATCTCTTTGCCAAACTTACCTATGCCCTGAATAGCAACCACAGCCTTTCCTTCACCACCGTATATCACCAATCTCTAGGTCAAAAAGGAGGAATCGGAATTCCGGAAACGATCGAAGAAAAACACTTTAAGGATACGATTTTCCGGCTCAATTACAAAGGGATCTTGAATTCTTCCACCTTTATCGAAGCTGGACTGGGCGGAGTCATAAGAGATTCTTCCACCGAACCTGTTGACAATGATCTGGGGCCTGCCCAGTACTACATCAAGGATTTAGCTCAAAACGCACATAACTCTTACGGAGATGTCACGGATGACCAGAAAAGGATGGACTTTAACTTCAAGGTCACAAAATACGTCGAGACAGAAAGCTTCGGCCGCCATGAACTAAACCTTGGCTTTGAATACTACACCTTTTCCTCTGAATTTGGCGTCGACTTCAGCGGTAAGGATGAAGACCTCTTTCCCGACAACGGGTTTGACAGTGGAACGAAATACTACTTTGATACCATTCGGGATGGCCAGGGCACACCCGATTTCTTCTACGAGTATGGGACTTTTAACTTGATCAATTCTGCGCGGGGTATAGGGCTTTATTTCAAGGATAAAATCACCTGGAATCGGTTCAGTCTCATGGCGGGGCTGCGAACACAAACCCAGCTTTGCCTCGACAATACAGGAGAGAAATTCTGGTACTGGAATCTGGATGATTTTCTTTCCCCCCGCCTTTCTCTGGCTGTTGACATAACAGGAGACGGAGCCAATGTTCTGAAATTGGGCTGGGGAAGATTTTCTGATCTTATCACCACTATGCCTCTCGGAATCCTTAACGCAGGGGCTGGCCTGACTTTCCGCACCTATGAATGGCAAGGTCCACCAAGTCCATCAGAGACCGAACTTCACGACCCCTCCAACTGGCAATTCAAGAATGAACAAAAAAGCCAAGTCTTCGAGATTGCCGAAGGCTTGAAGCCAAACTTTCTCACCCGCTACTTGATCGAGTTTGACCGAAAACTGGGTAAGAATTGGGCCCTTAAAGCCCGCTATGTCCGCTCTAAAGCAGAGGATCTACTGGAAGTTCTCATGCTGTTCGACCTGGAAACTCTGTATAGATTCTTGTACGACAACTTCGAACACAAGAGAAGGAATTATCAGGGTCTAGAATTCGAATTGAACGGCAAAATCGGCGAATACTTCTTCCTCAACGCCTCCTACAGCTACTCTTCAGCCAAGGGAACCAATCCCGGCCAGACCGAGACCGGTTCCTGGGCTCAGGAAGAAGGCAGCACCAATTATCTAGGACTTTTCGGCAATCACATTTATGTGCCTGACATTCCTGACCTTCAGGATATAAAGGCAGAAGTGGACTTTCAGTTAGGAGGCCTGGGCGGAAGAGGAATCGGAGATGAAGGTTGGTACGGAAAGCTCCCCTACTCCATTGACCACAATATTAAGCTGAATACTGTTTTCATCGCTCCTTATGGTTTCATCGTCTCGGCAGCCTTTGAATGGATATCAGGCTATCACTGGGAAAAATTGGGCTATGTTCCCTTCTTTGGAGGTTACTATGCTTTTCCCGAAGGAAGAGGCGTCAGAGAGACTCCTTCTCATTCTTATCTTGACCTAGGATTGGAAAAGGAATTCCGTTTAAAAAGTTTAGGGAAAGGAATTTTCCAAGACATGGCCCTCTCATTGAGAGTCGATATTTTCAACCTTCTCAACAGCCAGGAGCCGATTTCTTTTGTTAAAGAGAATATTCCCCTTTTTGAGGAGATTTGGGGAAGGCAACAGCCTCGTCAGGCCCGAATGATGATAAAGATCAAGTGGTGATTCTCTAATCAAACTGGATTATCGATCGTCTTGGCGTTTTTTATTCTGGTCAAGCTTTCTTAAGTCTGCCTATTCAACAGTCACACTCTTCGCCAGGTTGCGGGGTTGGTCTACATCAGCCCCTCTTTTAGTCGCTATATAATAGGCGAAGAGCTGTAAAGGGAGCACGGTTAAGAAGGGTGTGAAAAGTGGATCTGTAACAGGAATGGGGATGACTTCATCAACCTTGTCTTTAATCTCTTCATCATCCTCAAAAACCACTCCCAATACATGTCCGTTGCGCGTTTTGACCTCGGAGATATTGCTCATCATTTTTTCATAAACTCTATCCTTAGGGATAACAGCCAGGGTGGGCATCTGGTTATCAATAAGAGCGATCGGGCCGTGCTTCATTTCTCCGCCCGGATAGGCCTCAGCATGAATGTAGGAAATTTCCTTCAGCTTCAAGGCTCCCTCCAAGGCAACGGGAAAACTGATCCAGCGGCCTAAATAGAGGAAATGGGAATAAGGGAGAAAGCTTTGGGCCAGTTTCTCGAGGGATTTCTCTGCATTGAGGATTATTTCCATTTTATGAGGAAGCCGCTGGAGCTCTTGAATCAAGGTGAGAGTTGCCTTTTTGTCAATTTTTCGTTTGAGCTGAGCAAGGTATAAGGCCAGCAGCGCTAAGGCGGCCATCTGAGCAGAGAAAGTTTTGGTGGCAGCAACTCCTATTTCGGGCCCGGCATGAGTATAGAGAATTCCATCTGCTTCCCTGGCAATAGAAGATTTCACCGTGTTGGAGATGGCCAGGGATTTTCCTTTTCTCTCTTTTACGGCTCGTAGCGCAGCTAAAGTGTCAGCTGTTTCCCCTGACTGGGAAATAAATACGGCTAAAGACTCTTCATCAACCTTGAAGTCTCGATAACGGTATTCAGAGGAAAATTCTACCTCAACAGGAATCTGGATTAAATTCTCTAGAAGATACTCGCCGAATAATCCCGCATGATAAGAGGTGCCGCAGGCAACAATGACCATCCTTTTTATAGCTTTTAGAAGTTGAGGAGAAAGGCCTGTTTCCTCCAGCAAGACCTTTCCTCTCTCCAGGGATATCCTTCCCTGAAGGGTATCCCGAACCACCTGAGGCTGTTCGAATATCTCCTTGAGCATGAAATGTTTATACCCTCTTTTTTCGATCATCAAAGGACTCCAGGTGATTTCATCTACCGTCTTCTTCAACTTATTGCCTTTGAAATTCTTAAAACTCACTCCTTCAGGTTCAATAACCGCCAATTCCTCATCCTCCAGAAAAACAATTTTCCGGGTATAAGCCAGGATAGGATTTATATCCGAAGAGATGAAATATTCTTTATCCCCTAAGCCTACAGCGATAGGGGGACCCATCTTGGCGGCCACGATCTTATCAGGGTCTTGGGTCGAGATAGCAGCCAAGGCAAAAGCACCATCGAGTTCTTGTACTGCCTTGAGGGTCGCTTCCTCGAGGCGACCTTGAAAATATTTTTCGATAAGATGAACGATGACTTCCGTATCCGTTTCGGTGAGAAATTTGTGCCCTTCTTCTTTTAAGCTTTTCTTCAAGGAGAGATAGTTTTCGATAATCCCGTTATGAACCACAACCAGAGAGCCAGTACAGTCCTGGTGAGGATGAGCATTCTCCTCAGAGGGAGAGCCATGGGTTGCCCACCGAGTGTGGCCGATGCCGAATTTCCCATCCACTGGAGACGATCTGATACTCTCTTCCAGGAGTGAAATCTTTCCCTTTACGCGCCTAACAGTTAATTGGCTGTCTTCGACGACAGCAATTCCCGCAGAGTCATAACCTCTGTACTCGAGTTTTTTCAATCCATCTAATAAAACTGGTACAACTCTCTTAGCTCCTAAATAGCCAATGATGCCGCACATTATTTCTTCTTGATTCTCTTGGCCCAACCTGGCTTTTCTTTCTGTTTGCCACGTTCGACGGCCAAGGCTCCAGGTCTAACATCTTTGGTAATGGTTGACCCTGCTCCTATATAGGCATTTTTCCCGATCCGGATGGGAGCGACAAGCTCTGTGCCTGAGCCGATGAAAGCTCCGGCTTCAATGTGCGTCTTGTGCTTCTTCCGGCCATCGTAATTACAGACAATTGTCCCGGCCCCGATATTCACCCCTTCCTCTACCTCGCAGTCACCGATATAAGAAAGATGCGCAGCCTTGGAGCGGGGACCGAACACCGTTTTCTTGAGTTCGACAAAATTTCCCACCTTAGAGCCTGATTTAACGATCGTCTTAGGCCTCAAGTGAGCGAAAGGCCCGACCTGGGAATCATCCTCGATCACACTCTCCTCGATCATGCTCGAGCCGAAGATCCTGACCCGGTTTCCTACTCGAGAGTTCATCAGGTGCACAAACGGAAAGAGCTGACAGCCATTTCCTATTCTGGATTTCCCCTGGATGATCACTGAAGCATATAAGATCGTGTCTCTCCCGATCTTGGCATCCAGGTCTATCCAAGTTGTTTGAGGATCATAGAAGGTGATGCCTTTTTCAATCAGTTGCTGAATCTTCCTCTTTCTCAGGGTATCGACTGCCATAGCCAACTCCAGACGGCTGTTCACTGCCCCGATCTCATCGAGCCGGGAGGTTTTATACACTCCAATCTTTTTTCCCTGTTGAGAAAAAATCTCTACCACATCAGGAAGGTAGTATTCGCCTTTTCGGTTGAGATTGGAAACCTGGGAGAGAGCCTGGAAAAAATCCTTCACTCTAGAGATATAGACGCCTGCGTTGACCTCTTTTATCCTCCGTTGGGAAGGTGTGGCTTCTTGCTCCTCGACGATTCTCGCTATTTTATTTCCTGAGCGGATGAGACGGCCAAATCCTCTAGGATTTTCCAGTACAGCACTCAGCAAAGTCAGGACATTTTTCTGCCGGCGGTGGAAAGAGAACAACGGCCTTAGAGTCGCCGCCGTGACAAGGGGCATATCACCATTGATGACAAGCATGTCTTTGCCTTCTTCTTTCTTCAGGACATGTTTAGCAGCCAGGGCTGCATGAGCCGTGCCGAGCTGCTTTTGCTGATGAACAAAACTGACCTTGGGAGAGACAATTTCCTTCATAACCTGGTCTTTTTGATAGCCCACCACCACATAAATCTTTTCTGGTTTCAATTTCTGGATGCTATCCACCACCAATTGGAGCATGGATTTCCCCATCAAACGATGGAGGACTTTTATTTTCTCTGATTTAAACCTGGTTCCCTGGCCGGCGGCAAGGATGAGGGCAATAAAGCCTTGTTTCATTTCATCCTGGTAATAAGCTTGAATCTTTTATCTTCCCAGAGCTGCTCAAAATCCCTCTCATTCTGTGCCATTATTTTAAAATATTTGTCAATCTGAATGGCTTTCTTCAGATACTCCAGACACTCATTCTGCTTCCCCATCAAACAATAACAATCAGCCATAGAATAGAAATATTTACCCTCTTTAGGCTTTATCTCTATAGCTTCTTTCAAAAATTTCAGAGATTCTTCGTATTCCCCTTGGTTCAGCTTATAGATGCCAAACTGATAATAATCATCAGACGTTTTCAATTTGACGCCTGCATCCTCCTGTTGTCCTTCGCATATCGATAAATAAACTTTTGCTCGATCAACAAACTCTTTCTCAGAGACATGCTTTTCCAAAAATTCCCTGAGTAATTCTGCAGCTCTGGAATAATCCCTCTTGTGAAAGGCCTTCATGGCCTGACTGTAAGCCAGAAGGGTTTTTTCGTAATCACTCTTTTTTGTCTTTTCTTGGGCCAAATTATTTCTTCCTTTAATCCTCAGATCTAAATTTTTCTCATTCTATATCAGAATGCTGGCTTTGACAAGAAGAAAATCCATAAGAACAGGATAGCTAGGCTAGCTAGAATGGTTTAATGAGTATGAATGGTTCAATCATTATAAAAAAATAAAAAAATGAGGACGGTTCTATTTTTGTGTTCCCTTTTGCATCTATGTTTTCAATTTAGAAAAAAATAGACCTGTCTAATTTCTCTCTGAATCACACATAGGTCCAGAATTCAGGGTTGTTGAGGATAAAACGCACGGCCTTCAGATGAAGAACATGACCTGCTCTATGCGCCTTGAAATGACCAAGCACAGGTGACCCGAGCAGAGAGAGGTCTCCTATCAGATCTAAAATCTTATGGCGGACGAACTCGTCCGGATAATGAAGGGGGCCGTTTATCACTCTCTCTTCGTCGAGGACAATCGCATTTTCTAATGAGCCGCCAAGGGCCAGGCCTTCCTTCAGAAGGTGAGGTACCTCATTTAAAAAGCCAAATGTTCTCGCTGGCGCTATCTCCTTGATGAAATTTTTCAGGTTGATGGGAAGAGACAGTTCCTGGCGCTTGATGGCCGGATGGTCAAATTCAATCGAGTAGGATATCTTAAAATCCGAATCCGGATAAAAAGACAAAGAGGCTTCGTTTTCTTGGATAGTATAAGATTTCAGGATTCGTATGGTCTTTTTCTCTTGAGGAAGGGAGCTTTGTCCCACTTCTCTTATTGTCTGGACAAAGGCTAAAGCGCTGCCATCCATAATCGGGATTTCTTCTCCATCAAGTTCTATCTCTATACTATCTATGCCGAACACATAAAGCGCGGCTAAAAGATGCTCCAGGGTTTGAATTTTTCCCTTCTTCGTATCCAAAAGGGAACTCCTCTTGATTTTAATCTTTTTTGAATCTATCCGAATCTCTGAATTGCCCAAGTCTTTTCTCCGGAGAATTATTTCTCCCGCAGAGGAGGGCTTCAAAGTGAGATTGATACTTCTTCCTGAATGAATTCCGATTCCGGAGAGAGATATCTCCTCCCGGATAGTGGTCTTAGGGGCCATTGAGCTTCATTATACCATAGAAAAACAAGGTTGATAAAAGCAGGGGCTGTGCCCCAAGAGACCCGGTTATGTGAAAAGTGAAAAAATGAGAATCAAAAAATGAGGACAGTTTTATTTTTTCTCACCAGAAAACAGGGGACAAAATCCTCGCGAAAATAAAAGCTTCCCTGAACTTTTACCTTTGAGAATTGAAGTTTTTCTGCTAGAATCACACTGATGAAATCACAACTCGAAGAAATCCTGAACAAGGTTCACAAGGGGAAGCTGTCTCCTAAGGATGCTCTTCAGACTCTAAAAGATTATCCTTATCAGGACCTGAATTTTGCCAAAATCGACCACCAGCGGGAGGTCATGAAAGGCCTTCCTGAGATAATCTATGGCCCAGGAAAAACAGATTCCCAGATCGTGTCTATTGCTCAAGAGATCATTAAAAAAGGGAGCAACCTTCTCATCACCAAGGTTGAAAAGCCTTCTTACGAGAAAATAAGGAAAAAAATCCCCCGGGTTCTCTATAATCCCCAAGCCAAAGCTATTTACCTGAAACAGAAAAAGCCCCCCCAGGGAAAAGGGAAGATTATGGTCATGACGGCTGGAACTTCAGATATTCCAGTGGCTGAGGAAGCTTATGTGACAGCTGACATTCTGGGTAACGAAGTAGAGAAAATATATGACGTGGGCGTTGCTGGCCTCCACCGCGTCCTGGGAGAGTATGAAAAAATACAACAGGCAAGGGTGATTATCGTGGTGGCAGGTATGGAAGGAGCCCTGCCGAGTGTGGTCGCGGGCCTGGCAAAAATACCGATTATTGCCGTTCCTACCAGCGTTGGCTATGGAGCAAGTTTTAAGGGGATAGCAGCCCTTTTAGCGATGCTCAATTCTTGCCCCGGAGGAGTGGCGGTCGTTAATATTGACAATGGATTCGGCGCTGCTTACTTAGCCAGTTTGATAAACCACCTCTAAACATGGAGTCAGGCTTTTATAAGTTTTCTGGTCATAAAATTCATTATCATAAAAGCTCACGCCCTAGAATTAGGACAAGAATTCCAATAAGAATTTCAATACTGGAGCAATGAATGTAGAGTTGAGCTAAATATGCTATTTGCTGAACATCCCAGAAGAGCGTGATTCCATGATTCATAAAAGTCATAAAAGCCTGACCCCAAAAGGCTTAGGTGCTTGACAATTTGCCATTTCAAGGCTATATTTTATAGTAAACTGAGTTTGTCTATCTTAAATTTACCATGGAGATTGTCGACAAGATTAGGAATATTGCAAATATCGTCGATATAGCCTCTCAGTATACGACTCTGAGACGGCGAGGGCGAAAACATGTAGGACTCTGTCCCTTTCATTCTGAGAAGCAACCCTCCTTTACTGTTGACGATGAAAAGCAGCTCTTTCATTGTTTTGGCTGCGGAATAGGGGGTGATGTATTTTCTCTAGTCATGGAAAAAGAAAACCTAAGCTTTCCCGAAACCTTGAGATATCTGGCTGAAAAATACAACCTTGAGCTTCCGGAAACAAGAAAATCGTCACCTAAACAGCGGAATTTAGAAGAAAAACTATTTAAAATCAATGAAGACACACTGGCGTACTTTAAGAAAAACCTGTTTAACACCAGTGAAGGCCGTAAGGCTCTCGAATACCTCAAGAAGAGGAATATCACTGAAGATACGATCCAGAAATTAAAGATAGGCTATGCCCTGAATTCCTATACAGCACTCTTTGATCACTTCCAGAGGAAGGACATCTCAGCCAGTCACCTTGAAAAAGCAGGCTTGGTTATTCCCAGCCAGAAAAAAGAGGGCTACTACGACCGTTTCCGGGGAAGGATTATCTTTCCTATATTCGACCTGACTGGGAAAGTTGTAGGTTTTGGTGGAAGAACAGTCATAAACGCCGAGCCAAAATACCTGAATTCTCCTGATACCCCAGTGTACACCAAGGGAGATCTTCTGTATGGCCTGAATTTCAGCAAGGATTCCATCCGCCAGAAGGGCGAAGTGATTCTGGTGGAAGGCTACACAGACTTCATCGCACTATTCCAGAATGGAATCACAAATATTGCGGCTTCTTTAGGGACCAGTTTGACCCCTAACCAGGTTTATCTTGCCTTCCGGTTTGCTCCGATAATCATCGTCAACTACGACAGCGATTCAGCCGGAATATCTGCAGCTCGAAGGGCACTCCCCATCTCCTGGGAAAAGGGAGCAGAGGTCAAAATCTTAATCTTACCTGAGGAGCTTGACCCTGATAGTTATCTGCGTAAATACGGCTTAAAGGAGTATAAAGAGAATTTGAGGAAAAGCACTCCAGCAGAAGAGATTATTTTTGACTTTCATCTCAAAGAAGTAAATTTAGAAATCCCAGAGCAGAAAGTAAGGGCCGTAAGGAATATATGGAATGAGATTAAAAAAAACACTAATAAAATTATGCTTGCCGAATACATAAAAAAATTATGTCACCGCACAAAAATAGCTGAAGACACTCTGCGGTCAATTATCAAATTGAAACCAGCTGACATAAAGGAAGAAGAAAAAGAAAAGATTCACTTTCTAAATGCTGAAAAAAGACTCCTTCAGATTCTCATGGAAGATAAAAACTTAGCCCCGCAGGTATTTTCAGAGATGAAGAAAGAATATTATCAAGGACTGAAGAGTGAGCCTATTTTCAGCGACTTGTCAGAAAGTTTCAAGAACGGCACGCCTTCAAGCCTACCTGAGTTGAAACAGAAAATAGACCGTTCTCTCTTCAGCATGCTCTCAGAAGCCCTGATGGAAAAAGAAAAAGCGCCCACGCTGGAGGAGGCCCTTGAATGTCTGAACACTTTAAGACAGTACACGCTCGAAAATCAGGCCAAAAAACTGAAAGAGCAGATTGCGAGAATAGAGAGGGAGGGAGAAAAAGAGAAACTCTCCTTTCTTATAAAACAACTTCAAGACATAAAAAATCAATTATCATCATTATCGCAACGCGATTACCAGGATTTGAGTTTTAATAATAGGGATAGTGTTACCAAAGAGAGGAGCTAAAATTGTCTTCAGAAAATAAATATCCCAAAGACGCAGTCGACGAGCTCATATCAAAAGGGAGAAAGCAAGGTTATCTCTCTTTCGAAGAAATCGATAAAACTTTCCACGATGATGTTGACTCGGAGGCCAACTTCCAGGACTTTCTCAGCTCTATGGATGAATACGGAATCAAGATCCTTGACACCAAAAAGAAACGTGCCGTTCCCAAAAGAAAGAAAAGCGACCTTGTTTCCATTCATGGCCTAGAGCGGACGACAGACCCTGTAAAACTCTATTTGAGAGAGATGGGAAACATCTCCCTTTTGACTCGAGAGGGTGAAATCTCCATTGCCAAAGAAATAGAACGTGGCGAAAAAACGATCATCAAGGCTCTCTCCAAAACACGCCTTGTTTTGGATGAGGTCCTCTCCCTTGAAGACCGAATAAAAGAGGATCCTTTCGTTATTCAAGAGATGTTTGACCTGAGTGAAGACGAGATTGCTGAAGGAAAACTCGAAGAAAAAACAAAACAAATCCTCAGCCAGGTCAAAAAGATCAAAAACCTAAGCGTTAAGCTAGAGCGTATTCCTAAGCAGAGAAAAAACAAGGTTGCCCGTGGCCGGATCATTGTCCAGATGAGCAATCTCATCAGTAGCCTGAATATTCGTCCCTCTCACCGAGAAGCAATAATCCGAGATCTTCGCCGAAAATTAAGAGCCATCAATGAATTGGAAGAGAAGAAAGAAGAACTGAATGTTTTCTTCGAGCAAACCAAGAGAAAAAAAGAAAAAGAGTCAGTAAAACAGCACATCAACGAAGTCAACTTAGAGCTCAGAAAATACCATCGAGAAATCGGCCTTAATTCTCAGGGCTTGAGAAAAATGGTCCGTTCCATAACCATGGGGAAAAAAACCGCAGACCAGGCAAAGAAAGAATTGGTGGCCGCAAATCTCAGGCTCGTCGTGTCTATCGCCAAGAAATACAGCAACCGTGGTCTTCAGTTTCTTGATTTGATCCAAGAGGGAAACATGGGCCTTATGAAAGCTGTGGAGAAATTTGAATACCGGAGAGGATATAAATTTTCAACCTATGCGACCTGGTGGATAAGACAGGCGATAACTCGAGCCATCGCTGACCAAGCTCGAACCATAAGAATCCCGGTCCACATGATAGAGACCATCAATAAGCTCATTAGGATCTCAAGAAGCCTCGTTCAAGAAATAGGCAGAGAGCCTACCTCTGAAGAAATAGCCAAGAAGATGGATATGCCGATCAGCAAAGTCAGAAAAATCATAAAAATCGCCCAAGAGCCTATCTCTCTTGAGACTCCCATCGGAGAAGAGGAGGACAGCCATTTGGGAGATTTCATCGAGGATAAGCTAATCCCCTCTCCTCCGGATACAGTCATTCACATCAACCTCAAAGAACAGATTGAACAGGCATTAAAATCTCTAACAGAAAGAGAAGCCAAGGTCTTGAAAATGAGATTCGGATTGGGTGGGGGAAACGAGCACACCTTGGAAGAAGTGGGACAGCAATTCAAGGTCACTCGAGAAAGGATAAGGCAGATCGAAGCTAAAGCTTTAAGGAAATTAAAGCATCCCAGCCGCAGTCGGAAGCTGAGGTCATTCACCGAAGAACATTAAAAGTCCTGACCCTTTTTTTGACTCTTTTTTCCTATTTTCGAACTAGATAAACTAGAAAACTAGACAAAGGAGGCGAACTCTGGTCGTTGTTTGACTTGGTTTTCAATATCTGCTATAAGGACAATCGAGGGCCTATAGCTCAGCGGTAGAGCCACCGGCTCATAACCGGCAGGTCCCAGGTTCGAATCCTGGTAGGCCCATTCTTCAATTGAGGCAACGATGTGGATGTCGATTTCGAGAATCTGATCAACCTTCAAAGACTCGATACTGAAATCAGAAGCCTCTCTGCCCTTCTCGACAATATTCCCACCCAAATCGCAGAAATAGACCAGACAATGAATGACAGCGCTCAAATCGTTGAGCAAGCCAAAGAGAAATTCGCGTTGAACCAGAAAAAGAGAAAGGGGCTCGAAGATGAAGTCAACGATATCAAAGAAAAGATTTCAAAATATAAAATTCAACTCAATCAAATCAAAACCAATATAGAATACACCTCTCTTCTCAAAGAAATAGAAGAAGCTCAACAAAAAATCGACCAATTAGAAGAAGAAATCATCAGCTTGATGCTCTCTTCGGATGATATCGAGAAAGAGATAAAAGATTCGACTGAAAAACACAGTCAAGAGGAAGCAAAACTTACCAAAGAAAAGGGTACTATAGAGCAAAAGAAGCAAGAATTGGAAAAAGAGATCAAGGAATTAACCCAGGAAAAAGAAAAACTGCTCAATCAGATTCCCCCTCCCCAATCAAAACTCTATATTGATCTCTTGCGGAAAAAAAATGGGATCGCCCTCTCTCCTGTAAAGGGTGAGTTCTGCTCGATGTGTCATATGCGGGTCAGACCCCAGGTTCTCAATGAGTTGAAGGTGGAGAAAGAGATTATTTTCTGTGAGAATTGTGGCCGGATACTCTACTCGCTAAAAAAGACAGCCTGATTCCAGGTTCGAGTTTATATTTCCCTGTTCACTCTTTATACATAGAATCAATTAAATCTCTGTACTTATCTTCAACAATATTTCTCTTAACTTTCAAAGTGGGTGTAATTTCCCCCTTGTCTATCTCAAAGTCTCTGTCTAGAAGGGCAATCTTTTTAATCTTTTCATAAGAAGCAAGGGCGGGAGTAGACCTGTCAACTTCGGCCAGCATGAAATTTAAGATCTCTTCTTTGGTCGTGAGCTCACTGGGGTTTTCGTAGGGAATATTGCTAACCTTGGCATATTCTTCCAATTTTTCAAGGTCAGGCACCAAAAGGGCAGATATGAATTTTCTCCTGTCTCCTATCACTACTGCGTTGGTGATGAAGGGATTGGTTTTTAGAAGGTTCTCGATAGGCTGAGGAGCAACGTTCTTGCCTCCAGCTGTTACAAGAATATCTTTTTTCCGGTCTGTAATCACCAAGAAGCCCCCCTCGTCCAGGTGCCCGATATCGCCGGTGCGGAACCATCCACCTTCCATAGCTTCTTTCGTTTCAGCCTCCATCTTGTAGTAGCCATCCATCACATGGGGTCCTTTGGTTAAGATCTCTCCGTCTTCCGCAATTTTCACCTCTACCCCAGGGATAGGCAGGCCGACTGTCCCAAATTTCAAGTTATCAAAAGTGTTAACAGCAATCACTGGGGAAGTCTCGGTTAAGCCATAACCTTCGAGCACAACCAGCCCTAGGGCATAGAAGAATTCAGCAATATCCTTGGATAAGGGTGCGCCGCCAGAAACAAAAAACCGCACCCTTCCTCCGGTCTTTTCAATAATCTTAGAGAAGACAAGCTTGTGAGCCAGGTTTTTCTTGAATTGAAGCCCCCCGGGTATGGATTGATTAAGGAGTTTTTTCTGGCCGTATTCTTTCCCGACCTTTGTCGCCCAGAAGAAAATCTTTCTTTTCAAGGGCGAGCTGGAAAGCACGTTGTCCATGACTCTGGAATAGAATCTCTCAAAGAGCCGCGGCACGCTGACCATGATGTGCGGCTTTACCTCGGGCATGTTTTCAGCCACTGTTTCCATGCTCTCAGCATAAGCAATAGTACAAGCCTTATAGAGCAAGGTGAAGGTGACCATTCTCTCCAGAACATGGGATAACGGCAACCAAGAAAGCACAGTATCATTCTTTGTGAATTCGATAACAGTCGAACAGGCTTTGACATTGCTGAGAAAATTGCTATGGGTCAACATAACGCCCTTGGGAATTCCCGTTGTCCCTGATGTATAGATGATAGAAGCTATATCGTCGGATTTCACTTTCAAAGCCATTTCTTCAAACATTTCTGGTTTTTGCTCAGCCATCTTCTGACCCTTCTCCAGCACTTGAGCGAAGGTCAAAACTCCCTCTGGGGCTTCCTCGGAAAAGGTTATGTAATGCTCAACTTTTGTCAGTTCATTTCTTATGGCTTCTATTTTCTCTCCTTGTTCTTGAGTGGAGTAAACGACGATCTTGGCATCAGAATTATCAACGATATATTTGATCGCCTCAGACAAAAGAGAAGTATAGATGGGAACAGTAATCCCACCTGAACACAGACAGCCGAGGTCAGAGATTATCCATTCTGGCCTGCTTTCAGAAAGGATGATCATCTTGTCTCCCTCTTCAAGCCCTAAGTCCTTCAGGCCCAGACAGAAGTGTTTAACCCGAACGCCAAATTCGGCTGTGGAGATCGGAACATACTGGCCCTCTTTTTTATAAAGAACGAGGTCGTCCTTGGGGTATGATTTAATAGTATTCAATAAAAGCTGACTAATGGTATCCGTCATGATTCCCTCCTTCATGGCGAGTGTGTCCATTTTAAAGAAGTAAGGATTTTTCTGTCAAGTCCTATTTCGTTTGTCTAGTTTGTCTCGTTTATTTAGTTTGTTTAGTTGCTCTAGGTTGTTAAGTCTTCACCTATTTTTTTCTTCCTAAAGTTTTTAATGAAGGTGACTTTAAAGTAGGTTTTTCTTTTTCCTCGGCAACTTGTTTAGGCTGCTTAGAAGCTTTGTCTTTCCTATTTTTCTTTTCTAACAACTCGCGCTTTTGCCACCTGTCTTTAAAAAGACTTCCTCTTGCTTTCTTAACGGAGGAGGCAGGTCTTCGCATCCTTTTTCTTTTCATTCATTACCTCCTTTATCCCGATTCTCATATTATTTTTTAGGATAAACAAAACAAACTAGAGAAACTAGCTAAGTTAATTGAACTGGAAAAATTAAATAAACTAAACAAACTAGATGAACTAGATAAACTAGATTAGCTTTCGCGGGCTTTGGCAATCGAAACCACCTTGTCTTTATCTTCCAGGTTGATGATTTTCACTCCCTGGGTAGCCCTCCCCAAAGGCCTGATATCGGTAGTCCTTATCCGGATGATTTTCCCGACTTCGGTGATCAAAAGCAAATCTTCCTCAGAGACTCCCACCATGCCCACGGCATGACCGATCTTCTTATTGATCTTGAGGTTTATGACGCCTTTTCCACCCCTCCGATGCCGGGGATAAAGGCTGACTCTTGTTTTTTTCCCGTAACCCTTCTCACTCCCGGTAAAAATATAGTCATCATCATCGCTGCTTACCACCATTCCTATCACTTCATCTTTAGGAACTAAGCGTATGGCTCTAACTCCAGCAGCCTGTCTGCCCATAGGTCTGACTTGGGTTTCTTGAAATCTGACCGCTTTTCCTAATCTAGTTCCGATAATTATATCCTTTTTTCCGTCGGTTGATTTGGCAGAGAGGAGTTCACACTTGGGATTAAGAGTGATGGCGATGATGCCAGCCTTTCGAATATTCCGAAAATCGCTGAGTTTTGATTTCTTCATCAACCCATCTGAAGCCAACATCACCACATAAAGCCTTTCGGAGAAATCCTTCACGGAGACAACCGAACGAACCTTTTCTTCTGGGAGGAATTCGATCAAATTCTTTATCGATTTTCCACGACCGGCAACTCCCACATCAGGGATTTCCAGCGCCTTCAACCAGTAAAGCCGACCTGTGTTGGTGAAAAAAAGAAGATAGCTGTGGGAGGAACAAATGAAGAGATTTTGGACCACATCTTCGGGCTTCATGCTGATTCCTCTCTTCCCTTTTCCACCTCGACTCTGAAAATGGTAGTAACTCAGAGAAGTCCGTTTGACATATCCAGTAGAGGTATAGGTTATCACGACATCTTCCTCTTTGATCAAATCCTCTGGAGTGATCTCGGTGATCTCTTCCTCGACGATTTCAGTACGCCTTTCATCCTGATATTCTTCTCTTAGCTGCTTCAGCTCATCCACGATGATATCTAAAATCAGTTGCTCACTGCCTAGAATTTTTTTCAGTTTCCGTATGGTCTTCTTCAACTCCTCATATTCTTTATGGATTTTTTCTCTTTCCAGCCGAGTGAGTTTCTGGAGCTGCAAATCCAATATGGCTTGAGCCTGGATTTTTGTCATCCGAAAATTGGTGATCAGCCCTTTCCTGGCTTGATCAACCGTTCGGGAGGAGCGGATGAGTTTGATGATTCGATCCAAATTATCCAGAGCGATGTTTAGACCCTCGAGTATATGAGCTCTCAATTCTGCCTTTTTCAATTCAAAACGGGTTCGGCGGCGAACAACATCCTGCCGATGGGAAACAAAGCTCTTCATCACGTCAATCAGACCAAACAGCTTCGGCTGTTTATCGACGATAGCCAGGAGAATGATCCCGTAGGAGGTCTGAAGGGCGGTGTGTTTGTAAAGGTTGTTTAACACGACTTCAGGGAGTTCTCCTTTCTTGATCTCGATCACGATGCGCATTCCCTCTCTGTCGGATTCATCTCTTATATCAGCAATGCTCTCTATCCTTTTCTCGTTAACAAGAGCTGCGATGTTTTCCAAGAGTTTGGCTTTATTCACCTGGTAAGGAATTTCAGTAATGACGATTCTATCTCGCGCTTTCTTTCTCCCTCTCTCTATCATCGCCCTCGCTCTTAGGTGAATAATGCCTTTCCCGGTTTCATAAGCATCCCTGATTCCTTTCCGGCCGAAGATGTAACTCCCGGTCGGGAAATCAGGTCCGGGCACAAATTCCATGATATCCTTTAAAGTCGCCTTAGGATGCTTGATAAGATGAATGATGCCGTCAGTGACTTCACCAAGGTTATGCGGGGGGACGTTGGTGGCCATGCCCACGGCAATCCCTGAACCTCCGTTTATCAGCAAGTGAGGAATTTTGGCCGGCAGAACCTCAGGCATCTGAAGGCTTCCATCATAATTAGGGACAAAATTGACGGTATCCTTCTCGATATCGGCCAGGAGCGTCTGAGCGATCTTCTTCATCCTCACTTCGGTGTATCTCATGGCCGCTGGGGGATCTCCGTCTATGGAACCAAAATTGCCCTGGCCATCCACTAGCGGATAACGGAGGCTGAAATCCTGGGCCATGCGGACCACAGCATCATAGACTGCAGCTTCCCCGTGGGGATGATATTTTCCGATCACATCTCCAACGATGCGGGCAGACTTTTTATAGGGCTTGTTCCAAGCAGTGCCTGTCTCATACAGCGCGTACAAGGCACGGCGGTGAACAGGCTTCAGTCCATCCTTTATGTCAGGGATGGCCCGGCCTATGATCACGCTCATGGCGTAATCAAGATAGGAACGCCTCATCTCCTGCTCGAGGCTGACTATGGTTGGGTCGTCGCTCATGGATTCTCCTTCGTGTTAATCATAAAGAAAGAACAGGTCGAGTATTTCAGATATCCAGATTCTGAACCTCGCGGGCGTTTTCTTCGATGAAGTTCTTGCGGGGTTCCACCTCATCTCCCATGAGGATGGTGAAGACTTTGTCTGCCTCAACAGCGTCTTGAATCGAGACCTGAAGTAGAGAGCGCGCCTCGGGATTCATGGTCGTTTCCCAGAGCTGCTGCGGAGTCATCTCACCCAATCCCTTGTATCTCTGGATGACAATCCCCTTCTTTCCCTTCTGGAATAAATACTCAATGAGTTTGGATTCATTATCGATCTTGACCTTTTCACTATCGCTGATGACTTGAAATGGAGCTTTGAATCCTGCCAGATCTCTATGGATTTTATAAAGGTTCCTGTATTCGACAGAGGAAATCAGATCATAATTCACTTTGGAAGTGATATTCATGCCATTGATCTGGAAACTGAAGGTTAATTCATAAACTCCATGTTCTTCGTCCTGGCCCAGGATAGAAACAATGCCTTTCTCGGTGAGAAGACTCTGGATCTTCTCCATTTTTTTCTGTTTGCGCAAAATAGCTGCATCCTTGACTTCATCTTCAAGCAAGATTTCGATGAGAAAGTAAGGATAGTTTTTCTGGGCCAGGATTTGAACATAGTTCTTTTTAGCGATCATCTTCCGGAGCAGTTTTCTGAATCTATCTCCTTTAACAATCTCTTTTTGTCTGGCCACCTTAATCTGGAATTCATCCGAGATCTTTCTAATAATGTAATCTTCAAAGCTCTTTTCTTCTTTCAAATACTGAGATGACTTTCCTTTGGTGATCTTGTATAAAGGAGGCTGAGCAATGTAGAGGTAACCTTTTTCGATGAGCTGAGGCATTTGCCTGTAAAAGAAAGTCATGAGGAGGGTCCTGATGTGGGATCCATCCACATCGGCATCGGTCATGATGATGACCTTATGATAGCGGAGCTTGTCGATATTAAAGTCTGACTGTTCGATTCCAGTCCCCAGAGCAGAGATGATCGTCCCGATTTCTTCGCTTTTCAGGATCTTGTCAAACCGAGCTTTCTCGACATTAAGGATTTTTCCCCGAAGAGGGAGAATGGCTTGAAAACGGCGATCTCGAGCTTGTTTAGCCGAACCTCCGGCTGAGTCGCCCTCGACAAGGTATATCTCACTGTGAGAAGGCCTCCTCTCCTGGCAATCAGCCAGTTTTCCGGGAAGCAAGGTGGATTCCAAAACGCCCTTTCGCCTGGCCAGCTCTCTTGCTTTTCGCGCCGCTTCTCGGGCTCGGGCCGCATCGATAATCTTCAGGACAACTTTCTTGGCTACCGCGGGATTCTCTTCAAAATAGGTAGATAACTGCTCGTTCACGATGGATTCCACAATGCCTTTTATCTCGCTGTTTCCCAGTTTTGTTTTCGTCTGGCCCTCAAACTGGGGGTTCTTAACTTTCAAACTCAAGACAGCGCACAGCCCCTCCCGAGTGTCATCTCCAGATAAATTTTCTTTCAGGTCTTTAATCAGGTTATGAGAGCTGGCATAACTGTTTATGGTTCGGGTCAAGGCGGCTTTAAGCCCGATGAGATGAGTTCCTCCCTCAACAGTATTGATATTATTCACGAAAGTGAAAATTGTTTCTGAATAGCTGGTGTTATACTGCAGAGCCATCTCGACTATGGTTCCGTTTTTGGTGCTCTCAAAATAGATCGGCCTTGGATTCAGGGCAGTCTTGTTCTGGTTGAGGTACTGGACAAACTCCCGGATTCCACCCTTATAGTGGAATTCGTGGTGTTTGTTGGTTCTCTCATCGAGAAGGGAAATCTTCAACCCTTTATTCAAAAAAGACAGCTCTCTCAATCTCTGGCTGAGGATTTCGTAGTTAAAATCTACAGTTTCAAAAACATCTTTATCCGGACTGAAGGTGATCTTGGTCCCGGTGTTCTTCGTCTTCCCTATTTTCTTTAACGCTGTGGAGGCCTTTCCTCTCCTGTAGCTCTGGCTGTAGACTCCTCCGTCCCTTTTTATCTCCATATCAAGCTGTTCGGAAAGAGCATTGACCACCGAGACTCCCACGCCGTGCAGTCCTCCTGCCACTTGATAGGTTTTGGAATCGAATTTCCCGCCCGCATGAAGAGTTGTCATTACCACTTCTGCGGCCGGCCTCTTCTCTTTCTTGTGCATTCCGACTGGAATGCCTCGACCGTTATCGATGACGGTGACGCTGCAATCCACGTGGATGATGACATCGACTTTGTCACAAAATCCAGCTAAAGCTTCATCGATACTGTTATCCACCACTTCGTAGACTAAATGGTGGAGGCCTTCGGGTCCGGTGCTGCCGATATACATAGCTGGACGCTTCCGAACAGCTTCCAGCCCCTTCAAAACCTTGATACTTTCTGCAGTATATTTCTTTTCTTTCATCTTCTTTTGATTTGAGGGAAAAAGAGGCTATGTACAGGGGAAAATATACATAACCGAAAGGTCATTCTCTCTAAAAATATTATATCTTAAATAGCGAAAATTGGCAAAGAAAAATCACCATTTTTTTAAACGAAAAATACCAAAAAATTTTCTCAATTTGGGGCCTCTGCTTACAATTGAATTTAATATGAGAGAACCCAAAATGAAAATCATGGAGGAAAAAAATAGCTGACGAATCAACAAGGAAATTTATATTTCTTATCCGACCGATCGTTACTTAAAGTGAAGAAAAATGTCGTGAAATTATTATTTTCACGCCCCTTTGTATTAATACACATGAGTTTTCTTTTCTTTTGATACGTATCAATATGCGGACCATAAACCTTTAGCTATCTCTGAAGAAAAACAGGTAGTCACACCCACGAATTTTATTCAGCCAGTCTAATTGAAGTTTCCTTTTGTTTTGTATATATTAGAGGACGTTATTCATACTAATTGACCGTCAATTAAAAGGAGCTGAATATGGCCAGATACATTCCCTGGGTGTGGCTTTTTGTCTTCGGGTCCCTTTGGGGCCTGTCGGAACTTGCTGGGGCTAAAGCCTTAGACGAAGCCAATGTCCCTCACGCCTCAGTGTACCTCTCAGCTTCGGGATTTTTTCTCTTGGCCGTGGCCAGGGGGCTGTTCAATAGGCGCGGAACATCCTCTGTGATCGGCGGGATAGCCGCCCTTTTCCGGTTGGTCAATGCCTATTTCGTCTGCCATATATTGGGAATTTTTTTAATGGGCGTGGCTTTCGATCTGGCGGCCTCAATTCTCTTGAAAGGCGAGAAAAAAGGTTTTTTGCGTAGCAGTCTGACCGGCATAACTGGGGCCTACGGGGGCTATGCTCTTTTTGCCTTTATCATGACTTATGTTATCCGGTATGAAATATGGGTCGCAGGTGGGTTGCCAAAAGTTCTTGATCATGTTTTCGTCTCTGGAAGCCTTGCGGCTGGGGTTGCGGCCCTTCTTGTCCCGATAGGATACATTCTCGGTCTTAGAAGCAGGACTCAGGCCCGACTCGAGTCCCGGTGGGCCTTCATCGGTTCCCTTCTTTTGGCGGTAATCATCTGGACTCTAGGCAGAATGGCTGGCTAACAGAGTCTCCAGGATCTCGATGAAAACACCAAACTAGGAAAAGAATAAAAATGCCAGCCAACCTACCACCTCAATACTTCGAGACCGAGAAAAAATTAAAAACCGCCAAAACGCCTCAAGAAAAAATCCTCATCCTGGAAGAACTCCTTTCCATCGTTCCCAAGCACAAAGGGACTGAAAAGCTGCAAGCTCTCCTGAAGACAAAGATCTCCAAGCTCAAGTCTTCGGCTCAAAAAAAAGCCTCCACAGCCAGGCGCAGTCCGATCCACCTGGTAGAAAAATCAGGAGCTGGCCAAGTTGTCTTGGTAGGCCCCCCCAATTCTGGCAAATCCAGCCTGGTCAAAATCCTGACCAACGCCAATCCTGAAATTGGCGACTATCCTTTCACCACTCGCCAGGCTTATCCGGCTATGATGAAGTATGAAAACATCCAGATTCAGCTCGTGGATACTCCTCCCATCACCCTGGACTACATGGAAACCTGGCTTCCTGAATTGATAAAAGGAGCCGATGGAGTTCTTCTCATTCTGGATTTGGCCGAATCCGCACTCTTTGATTCCCTCATGGCGGTCATGATGCAGCTTGAAGAAAAAAGAATCAAGCTCGTTATAGTAAACAAGAATATCCCAGAAGAAAATAGACTCTTCTACAAGAAAGCCCTCATCGTGGCTAACAAAAAGGATTTAGTGTCTAAGGAAAAAATCGACCACCTGCTGAAGGAGCTCTCCAGAGAAAAGCTCGAAACAATCACCATCTCATCTCTCGATCAAGAGGCCCTTGGTGAGCTCAGGAAGAAAATCTTCTTTATGCTCGATATCATTCGAATCTACAGCAAAGCTCCAGGTAAGAAAGCGACTTTCGACGATCCCTTTACCTTAAAAAAAGGAAGCACAGTTAGCGATTTTGCCAGGACTGTTCACCAGGATTTTGCTCAGAAAATGAAGTATGCCAGAATCTGGAGTGAGAAGAAATACCAAGGACAAATGGTCAATCGTGACCACGTCCTCGAAGACGAAGATATCATCGAATTGCATATCTAAAGGCCAAGTTCGCCAGACAGGCTCGAACAAAAAGGCAAATCGGGAATTTTTTCTTATCCTGTTTCTGACTTAGGTATGAATCATAGCTTATACCTTCTTTTGGGTGATGACTACGCCCTTGTCTTTCAAAGTTTTCATGAAAGGCTTGAACAGATCGGCTTGAAAAACGTTTTCTGGAAAGAGCACTCCTCTCTGGGTGATCTTTCCGTCAACAATCATCCGAGCTGCGATAGAGGCGGGAAAGCAGGTGGTCTTGGCCATGGATGTGTACTGCTTCTCAGGATCAAAATAATCAACCATCTCGAAAACATGCGTCGCCGGGTGGCCGAACTTTTTTCCTGAAACAACCACTCTCATCAAAGTCACATCCCCGTCTTTCCCTAATTTCCACTCCTTATCCAGCAGAGTCTTCAAGAATTCCCGAGGAATGACTTCTTTTCCCTTTACAGGCAATGGTTCGTGAGAAAAAAGACCCCAGTCTTTCAAGGCTTTTACTGCCCGGGCATGTCCGGGATAGCGAACAGTTTTTTCGGCCAGCCTGCCAATGATTTTTCCTTGCATGGTATGAATAAGTGAAGAGAGTCCATCAGTGTAGAAACATTCCATCCTGGAGAAGGGATGAGGAAATTCGATGGATTCGACACCGGACAAGGCATCTACCTCTTTGATCCTTCCCCTCTCTATGATGATGGTCTTTCTCTCATAAAAATCCAGCAGGCTGTCGGCTGCATAGAGGATGCTGTATTTTAAAGGGGGGCGAGCGTGGAGAGGATTGCCGCCCACGTATATCATCGCCTCCTCGGTCTCATCCAGAAGATGAACCCCCCTGCCCACGCAGATATTATCGATTCCAGGCGCAACTCCGCAGCCTGGAATAATGGTTATTCCTTTTTCCCTGGCTTTTTCATCATGAACGAGGCGCTCCAAGGGCTTGTCTCCCACGAGATCTATAAGATGCACGCCTTGTTGAACTGCTTCTTCCAAGACTAAAAGGCTGTGTTCATGAAGAAGAGCAGCCAGGATAACATCCTGTCCTTTGAATATCCCTTCCCTCTGGCTTTTATCCTCAATATTCCTCTGAAGAGGGATCAACCTATCGTTCGGTATGAAGTCTCGAGCCTGCTTGAGCCTCTCAAAGTCGATATCAACCAGAGTGACAACGTTCTGATCATTACTCAAGATAAGGTCTTTGGCCAAGACAACGCCCATTTTCCCGGCACCAAGGACCAGAAATTTTGGCATTTCTGCCTCCTGATTCATTAATCTTTCTAGGGGAGCGAAGTAATCTTATCTTCATTCTTTCTTAAAAGTAAAGGAAAGAAATGAATCGGGCCAGGACAACCTAAGGCGCGAAATTGACATAAAAAAGAAACATTGTCTTAGACATTTTAAAAGAATTTGATAAAAAACTCAGGACGAATGAAGGGCGTTCTTGAGGATCTCCAGGTAATCTTCGTATCTTACCTCGCGAGGATTAGAGGGATTGGAATTATTCTGGAAAGCTGCGCTGGCAATATCAGGAAATTCGCTCTCTTCGAGGCCGAGGTCTTGGAAGGAGGGAATATTCATAACTCGCGTCATGGATTTGATCTTGTGGACTAATTCTTGGGAGGCTAGACTCTCGTCTTTCTCCTGAATGCCCGCCAGCCGTGCTATTTCTGCATATCTTGTTTTAGCAACAGGAAGGTTAAATTCCAATACCTGAGGAAGGAAAATCGAGTTCAACTCCCCATGAGGCAAATCATACAGCCCGCCACAAGCTTCAGCCAGACAATGGACAGCACCCACATCACTGTTGCAAAAGGCAATTCCAGCTAGAGTGCTCCCTGACATTATCCTTTCCCTGGCCTTCTTATTATCTTTTATATTTTCAAAGGCATCCGGAAGAGAATCAAAAATGAGCTCTATGGCTTGGCGGGCAAAATTATTCGAAAACTCAGTGGCTCCTTTGACTGTATAGGCCTCGATCGCATGGGTCAGGGCATCCATGCCCGTAGAGGCAATAAGCGGAGGCGGAAGAGAGAGGAGCATATCCGGATCGACTAAGGCCACCGCAGGAAACATTTCGGGTCCTTTTATGCTCATTTTAAAACGGCGTTCAGGATGAGTGATCACAGAAACCCAGGTCACTTCACTTCCAGTTCCGCAAGTGGTTGGGATAGCCAGCACGGGAAGAGGCGGAAACTTATATTTTCTTTTGCCTTCATAATCCTTTATATGGCCCTTGTTGGTAGCTAGCAGGGCAATGGCCTTGGCTGCATCCATCGGGCTTCCTCCACCGAGACCAACGACAAGGTCAGGCTTGTCTTTCCGCACCTGCTCTCCTGCCCTATCGACAGTTGGCGACTTGGGATTCGCTTCGATCTCGTCAAACACCTGAGTGTCTTCAAGCTGAGAGAGAACAAGATTTCCGATCCCTGAATCCATGATGCCTTTATCCGTCACCAGAAATACACGCGAGGCTCTGAACTCTTCTTCAATGATTTCTTTCAAGCGAGAAAGAATTCCTGATCCGAAGATGATTTTAGTAGGCACTTTTAAATTCATCTCAAACCCACCTATTATCTGAAGTCAACCGAATCCTGGTTGGCCATATGAAGCAGAGCCACAAAGAGAAGCTGGGCCAGGTCTTCAAGGATTTCTGGAGTAATCGTATCTATATTATCTTTCGTGATGTGGTAGTAGGAAGGAGCTCCAGAGGCACTAAAGGAAATTGTAGGGATTCCCTTCCACATAAAGCGGGCAGCATCCAATCTGGGTCGAGCGAGGTTGGCAAAATGTGTTGCCTCGATCATACGGTGAATAAATTTTTGGTTAGCCTTATCAATGAATCGCCACAAGGCAGGGTAATTCTTGGCAGCCAGGGCTCGCAATTTATCTCCACAGCCCACTCCATCCAGGTTAATGAAAGCCACAGTTTTTTCCAAAGGGAAGGAAGGATGTTCCAGGTAATATTCCGATCCCACCACACCCTGCTCTTCTGCACCAAAAAAGAGAAAAAGCACAGAACGCCGGGGCTTAAGATCACGATCAGCCATGGCTTCTGCCACTCCTAAGATAACCGAAACACCAGAAGCATTGTCATTGGCACCAGGCATGAGTTCATAGCAGCGGCCCAGATGGTCAAGATGACCACCGAAAACAATCACCTCATCCTTGAGCTTCGGATCAGACCCTTCGAGCAGTCCGAGCACATTGTAGCCAATACCGTCAGGATGGTGCTCTGTATGATTTTTTATAGTAAAGACCTTACCCGTACTAAAAGAATTGGGCGCTAATGTTTCTTTGATCTTCTCCACTACGGCTTGGTGTTCGTATCCTGTACCGGAAAAAACATCCGAGACCACTACCTTTCCTACATGAGAGTATATAAAGTCTTCACGGTAGGAATTATTGGGATTGGCGATGGGTCCATAATTATAGAGCATACCTTTAGCTCCATGAGCTACGGCATTCTCTAACTTGTATTGATGGAAGGAATACGGACGCCACTTCATAAAAAGCTCTTGATCGTCATTCGGTGAAACCGGTGCTTCTCTCTCCATGAGAACAATCTTTCCTTTAACATCGACCCCTTTATAATCATCGTAGCCGAGCTCCGGCGCAGTGATTCCGTAGCCAACATAGATGACTTTGGCAGTCGCTTCGCCCGACCCAGAGGTAGAGCCGGGGATAAAATCATCTTCATACTGATAACGCTTTTTAATGACCGAGTCTTGGTAAGGGAGGTGAATATAGACTTCGCACCCTTCAAAAACTAGAGTATAAGGATTAGGAAAGGCCTGCACATAAGTTCCGTTATTTCCTGCAGGGGCGATTCCCCACTTTTTAAGAAGAGAGGCAATCCAATCCACACAGGTATTGTATTCTTTTGTTCCAGTAAGACGGCCGGCATATTTCTCTGCAGCTAATTCTTTTACGTAGGCGAAGAGCTTATGGCTGGATATGGAATGGATGCCCTTGAGCAGCTGTTCTTCAGCAGTTAATTCCTCGGAGGAAGCCTGGGCAGTGAAAGCAGAGCAGGTTAGAGAATAGCCAAGAATGACTAAAAATAATCTAAGGAAATATTTATTGGCTTTCATCCTGTCCTCTTCTCATTTTTTTCACTTTATATGTTAGGTGAAATCTGATAAAAGTAAAGAGAAATCTAAAGCCGGTTGAAGAGACTTTCTATTTTTATTTTAGTTCTTCTTTTCTTATTATCGCTCTGTTCCCTAAACCTCCCCAGTCAGGAACAGAAGAAAGAGCCTCTTTTTCAAATCAAAGAGGTCATGACCATCGAGAAGGACCTCTTAGGATTGGCCAACAAAGAAAGAGAAAAAAAAGGTCTTCCTCTTCTCAGTCTTTCTTCAGGTTTGAGTCGCCTGGCCCGTCAACACAGCCAGGACATGGCTGGCCTTCAAAGGCTTTCTCATGCTTCTTTTTCGGGAAAATCTTATCAAGACCGACTGGTAGAGGCAGGATTCTATTTTATTTCTATAGGAGAAAATGTAGCCTTCAGCGAAACTTTCGTGGCCGAATTCATCCACCAACCCCTGATGGAAAGCCCTGAGCATAGAAAAAACATTCTGGAGCCATCCTTCGATCAAGCAGGAATTGGCGTCGTCTTGGTGGAAAACAAAGGATACTACATCACCCAGGATTTTATCCAATCCTTAGAGCCCGAGGAGGAAGCAAAGGTCGAGACAAAAATCCAGAACAGGATCAACGCTCTAAGGCGCAAAGCCTCCCTTCCCCCTCTTGTCTACTTGCAGGATGCGAATTCCTATGCCCGGGAATTTTCTCAAAAAAAAGCTCAACATAAACCTACCCCTCCCTGTCCAACTCATTTCGGGGAGAACTATGTTATCTATGCCTCTTCGCCCTCCCTAGAGGAAGCTCAATCCGTTTACCAACATACAATTCTGGATAGTATCTATGAAAATGCAGGCTTAGGCGTTAGTTTCAGGAGGAATAAGGAATATCCAGGAGGCTCCTATTTTGTCACACTCATTCTTTTCCCGGAGAATAAGTATAAATACATGGATAAAGAAAAAATCAGACAGATCGTCTTACTGAACATAAACGAGCGTAGGGATAAAAAGGGACTCCCCAAGTTGAAATTTGACGAAAATCTCTCGGCTGCTGCTGAAAAGGCCCTAAAAGATGGTCTGACTCAAGGCAATCATTCATCAATATTCCCAACCAGAACGAGGGATGCGGCCTACATGTTTTTTATTACTGTTGACCCGACAGTGCTGTCAGAGGGAGTAAAAGACAAAATTGAAGGTGAGCTAGTGAACTACCGGAAGATAGGCATTGGAATTTCTTTCCAAAAAAACAGGGAATACCCAAGAGGCGCCTTCTGGACAGCTATCCTATTAGAGAGGTAGATCAAATGAAAAAAATATCAAGAAGAAATTTTTTAATGGCATCAAGCCTGAGTTCATTCTCACTATTAACTCGAATCAAAGAACCTAATAATGTTCCTTTGAATCTTCTCCAGAAAACTCCTCTTCCTGCAAGCCACGATCCCTGGATTGAACTAGATTTGGAAAACATGTCCTGGAATCTCAGCCAGGCAAGAAAATTAGTAAAGGTGCCGGTCATGGCTGTGATCAAGGCTAACGCCTATGGTCATGGATTGATAGAAACGGGAAAGCATCTAGAGAGAATCGGCATCGACTATCTCATGGTCGGAAAACTGCAGGAAGCCCTCCTCCTAAGGAAGGCAGGAGTGTCTGCTCGCATCCTCAATTTTGGTTCCTTTAGCCCTGCAGAAGAGGAGGAAATCATCCTGAATGATATATCTCAATCCGTCTTCACAGAATCTGTATTGAGTCTCGATCAAACCTCTCTCAGGCTAGGTAAAAAAACAAAAATCCATATCCATATGGATACAGGCATGGGCCGGATGGGAATTCCCTATCATCAAGCTCTTCCTTATCTGGAGAAAGTCTCATCCCTGAAAGGCCTCGCTATCGAAGGAGTCTCCACGACTCTTACCGAAGATGACGAATTTGACCGAGAACAACTCCGTCGCTTCCTTCGGGTCTGTGGAGAGGCTGAATCCAAGGGCATTTCCCTAGGTCTTAGGCATGCAGCCAGCTCGGATGGAATGATGGACTTGCCGTCCTCACGCCTTGATATGGTCAGGCCAGGTATTGCCCTCTATGGATATTACCCCTCCGAGAAAACGCAGAAGGAGGACAGGCTCCAGCTTAGGCCTGTGCTTCAGCTAAAGAGTCGAGTGGTATCAGTCAAGGCTCTCCGGCCTGGAGATTCCCTCTCTTACCACCGGAGATACACAGCTAAAAAACCAGAAAAAATCGCCGTCATTCCCGTAGGCTATTCTGATGGCTATCCGTCGAACGCAGTGAACAAAGCCTCTGTGCTCATCAGGGGAAAGAGATTCCCCCTAATAGCAGCCATTACAGCCAATCACTGTGTAGCCCTTATGAAGGCAAACACTCCCGTTTCCATAGGAGATGAAGTTACTCTCCTCGGCCTTCAGGGAAAGGAAAGGATCACGGCCGTGGCGCTTTCCAGTTGGGCAGGAGTCTCAACCTATAAAATCCTGATCGGATTAAACCCTCTCCTTCCCAGAGTGATTGTATGAGGATCTATTTTCTACCAGGAAGGCAATATCATAAATCAGGCCGGCTTCAACGGTCTGAGCTTTAGGTGACAAGGAGGAAAAGAGATGCACAGCTTAAGAATATCCAGGAGGAACTTCATGGGCAGCCTGATTGCCAGTGCTGCTGTGCTTCCTCTTAAGGATTATCCCTGGATTCATCCTTCAATCAAATCAGGAAAGATAAGAAAAAGGATCAACTGGGGTTATCCTGAGGGAGCCTGCCGGCTGGATTCTAACGAGAATCCCTTAGGACCTTCACCTGGTGCCCTAGAACTCATGGAAAAGGCCCTTTCCCAGGCCCACCGCTACACATCAGACTACCAATTATTAAAAGAACTGGCCTCTTTTCATGAGGTGTCTAAGGACATGATTCTGGCGGGCTGCGGCTCGACAGAATTCTTGAGAATCGCTCCCTGGACCTTTCTCCGGCAAGGAGGAGAGCTGATCACTGCCCTCCAGGCATATAAAACTCTACCCAGAGAAGCAGAAAAAATTGAGGTCAAAATCAGGTGGATAAAACTGAACGATCAGTTTGCGTTTGACCTGGATTCCATGAAAAAAGCTTTAACTCCGAAGACAAAAATGATTTACCTGGTCAATCCCAACAATCCCACCGGCACTGCACTCGATTTCGAGACTATCCAGAAATTCTGCTCCTCTCTGCCCAAGGACATTATTCTGTTCATCGATGAAGCTTATTCACATTTCCACCAAGATAAAAAGGGAAGGAACGGGATAACCTTGATCAAACAAGGATTCAACGTGATCGTCAGCCGAACCTTCTCCAAGGCCTACGGCCTGGCCGGAATGCGCCTGGGCTATGTCATCGCCAAGCCCTCGATCATCAGAGAACTCAGGGTCTTTGGCTTCAGAGATATGGGTATTAACCAGGCTGTCTTTGCTGGAGGCCTGGCCTCTCTCGAAGATCATAAGCACTTGGAAAAATACAAAGAGCTTGTTCAAGAAGGCCGAGAGTTTTACTACCAGCAGTTTGATTCTCTGGGCTTGGAATATATTCCCAGCACAACTCCTTTCTTGATGGTCAAAGTCAACCTGACTTCCAAAGTGGCCAGGAAAAAACTGGCGGACAAACATGTCTTTGTCCGTAAGGGGGAAGATTGGCAGATGCCTAGCTATCTGCGGATATCCATCGGTTTCCCTGAAGAAAATAAAACCTGCGTAGAAACTCTGCAGAAAGTATTAAATCTGTGAAAATGCAAAACTCGCCTCGCTGAGCAGCCGATAAAACACCCAATCATCAAGAGAGGGGATTGAACAGCCAGAAGATAACAAAGCGGAATTCGAACAAATCTAAACGAAATGGGCTCAAGAAATTAAATGAACTTGATAAACTAGAAAAACTAAAAAAACTAGATTAACTAGATGACTTTACTCATTTACAGGCGGTAGGCAACTCCCAATCGAAAGAGAAGTCCATTCCAGACCCCTACATCAAATAACACATACAGATTGTCATAGACTTCGCCTTTGACCCCGAGATTCAATTGGATAAAAGG
>JABAOF010001916.1_pt2 | contig 39327 bp, 39 predicted proteins | sample 7062171 | NCBI WGS metagenome assembly JABAOF01 (sample SAMN14538628, study PRJNA623070) | marine sediment metagenome | biome: marine biome [ENVO:00000428]; feature: marine pelagic biome [ENVO:01000023]; material: deep marine sediment [ENVO:00002113] | place: India: Gulf of Khambhat ... | reverse complement strand
CCGGCCTCGACCTGTCGGCTTCCCAGTCGCACGACGTCGGTGGAGTGCGAGAACGTCGCGACGGCCACGGTGGGGGTCAATACCTCCACCACCGGATCAGTCATCACGAAGTTCATGTACTGGATCGAGCTGTAGAACTCACGGGTGACCTGCCGCACCTCGTCCTTCCCGACGCTGCGACGCCCGTCCGGCCAGAGAACCCGGGCGTCCGGCGCATCGGAGTACATCATGGCGAGGCTGTCCAGCTTGGCGTTGTTCATGTGCCTGACCCAGCTGACGAGCCGCTCCTGAACCACCTGCTGCTCGACCATCCGCTCCCGCTGCGTCATCTCCGGCGAGCAGGCAACGAGCGCCGCGCACACAAGCGCCAGCACCAGCTTCGACCGCACCATATGTCCGCCCCCTTCCTCGATCCGTTGCGTGTGCCCCTTGTCAATAAGCTACCGACCGGCGCACTTGCGTCAATGCGCACCGAGGCGTAGCGTAACTCGCCATTTCGCACCACTACCACAGCGGGATTGCCCATGACCAGTCCACGTTCCTCACTCGCGATCGCCCTCCAGGACTACAAGGGCCCCCGTCCCGGCATCGCGCTCACCATCGCCGCGATCGCCTTGATCGCCGCGATCGTGGTGGGCTTCGTGCACATCGTGATGCTGGGCCAGTCGGGCTCGGTGATCGACGACGGACAACGCACCATCCGGACGCTCCACAGCTACAACGCGGCGCTGGAGGTGTGGCGCCAGCTTGCCTCCGGCGAGGTCGAGTTCACGGAGCAGGCCCAGTTGCGCGACAGCATCCAGCACGCCCTGAACCTGGAGCTCTCGGCCCTGCAGGAGGAACTCGACGACCCGGTGGACAAGGAGCTCGTGGGAGACGTGCTGTCTGATCTCCAACAGCCAGCGGCGGAGGCCGAGGCGGCGGGAATCGCGCTCGGGCAGCTGGGCCGCGAGGCGATGATCGTGCTCACGGCCCGCCAGGACTCGATGATGTTCCAGGCCGCGCGGCAGTACCACCAGTCCCAGTGGATCGCGGCGGTTATCATCGGGCTGGCCGTGTTAGCGGCCGGCATCCTCGTCATTCCGATGTCGTGGATGTACGTGCGGTACAAGCGCGGTATCCCACCGGGGATGTAGTGGTGCATCAGGGTTAGATACGACGACGGCCGCCGCCGGTGCCAACCGGCGGCGGGCTCTGCGTGGCGGTGGGTTGGGTGGTGAGATCCGCCGCTGAGGGATGATGAAGCACAACGCCACGCAACTGCCCGAGCTTGACGCCGTCCCGGGCACGGCGGACGGGCTATACCACTTTGCCCGACGATTTCGGCTGGGGGTGGAGCGACACTCCGCCCCTTCATTGTTTCCTGCCAACCGGTACTGCTCATGCCTGCCATGCCTGAAACACGTTCTTCCCTCGCGCTCGCCCTGGAGGACTACAAGGGCCCCCGCCCGGGGATCGCGATCACGATCGCGGCGCTGGCGCTCGTCGCCGCGATCGTCGTCGGTGCCGTCCTGTTCGTGATGCTCGGCAAGTCGGGGGCGGCCATCGCAGAAGGCCGCGGCACGATCCGCGCGCTCCACTCCTACAACGCCGCGCTCGAGGTCTGGCGCAAGATGGCGACCATGCCCGAGTCGGAGTTCCGCTTCCCCGAGCAAGCCCGGATGCGCGACAGCATCGCGACGGCCCTGCGGGGCGAGCTGTTGAGTTTCCAGGCTGAGGTCACAGATTCGTTGGACAAGAGGCTAGTGGCCCAGATCCTGGAGGACCTCGACGCCCCCGGGGAGGACCCCGGATGGGGTCCGGAGCTGGGCGCACGCGGCCGAGCGGCGATGATCGTGCTGACCGCACGCCAGGACTCCGCCCTGTTCCAGGCGGCCGCCCGCTACCAGCAGTCGCAGTTTGCCGCGGCACTCGTCGTGGGGCTCGCAGTCGTCGCGGCCGGCGTGCTGATCATCCCGATGTCGTGGCTGTACGTACGGTTCAAGCGGGGGCAGCCGCCGCCGTTCTAGCGGGTCGGCTGAGCAGGTCCCCGCGAGCCGGCCGTTTCGCTCAACGGAGGTGCATATGCGCTTGGTCGTCGTCCTCGCGGTGGTCATCACTGCTCCACTCGTCGCCCAGCAGCCGCCCTCGCAGCGCGACCCGCGCATCGATGAGATCGTGGGAAGCGTGTCGGCAGAGCGCATCGAGGCGGACATCCGCACCCTAGTGAGCTTCGGGACGCGCCACACCCTGTCCGATACCGTCTCCGCGACACGGGGCATCGGCGCCGCCCGACGCTGGATCAAGGCCGAGTTCGAGCGAATCTCCGCAGCGTGCGGCGGATGCCTGGAGGTGTCGTATCTCTCCGAGTCGTTCCCCGCCGGTAGCCGCCGCCTTCGCGCAGCGGAGCCAACCACCATCGTGAACGTGGTGGCCGTACAGCGGGGCGCGACCGATCCCAACCGCATGGTTCTGATGAGCGGGGACATCGACTCCCGCATCAGCGACGGCATGAACTTCACCGACTCCGCGCCGGGCGCCAACGACAACGCCAGTGGGATGGCTGGCACGATCGAAGCCGCCCGGGTGCTCAGCCGGTTCCGCTTCAACGGAACGATCGTCTACGCGGGACTCTCCGGGGAGGAACAGGGGCTGTACGGCGGTCGCACGGTGGCCCGGATGGCGGCGGACTCTACCTGGAACCTCCAGGCGGTGCTGAACAACGACATGATCGGCAACGTCGAGGGCGTTAACGGCGTCGTCGACAACACCACCGCCCGCGTCTTCTCCGACGGCACCCCGCCGACCGAGACCGAGCAGGAGCGCAACGCGAGGCGCTTCACGGGCGGCGAGGTGGACGGAATCTCCCGCCAGTTAGCTCGCTACGTAGACGCCATCGCCGACCGCTACGTTACCAACCTCGACGTCATGATGGTCTACCGCCTGGACAGATTCGGCCGGGGCGGGCACCACACCCCGTTTGCCAACGAGGGCTTCCCGGCCGTGCGGATCATGGAGACGAACGAGAACTACATCCGGCAACATCAGGACATCCGGATGGAGGACGGGATCGCCTACGGTGACGTGATCGAGGGCGTGGACTTCGACTACGCCGCGAAGCTCACGGCGCTGAACGCCGCCACGTTGGCCGCCCTCGCCGCGGCGCCCGGACCGCCCAGTGAGGTGCGCATCTGTGGTGCGGTGCAGCCGAGCGCGCGGTTGGCATGGGATCCCCCCGCCGACACCGCCAACGCTGCCGGGTACCGCGTGTATTGGCGCCTCACCGACTCGCCCACCTGGGACCACTCGCGGTGGGTGGGAAATGTCACGGGGTACACGTTCGAGGGACTGATCATCGACAACTACTTCTTCGGTGTCGCCGCCGTGGGACCGGACGGGAATGAGAGCGCCGTGGTGTTCCCGCGCCGGGCGCGCCGCGGAGAGGGGTGTTGAGCACGCTCTCGAGCTACCACAAGCGGCTGTTCGTCTTTCTCAGCGTCGCGACCTTCTTCGAAGGCTACGACTTCATGGCGCTGAGCCAGATCCTGCCCAACCTCCGGGCCGACATGGGGCTGACGGAGGCCGAGGGCGGTCTGCTCGGTTCCGTGATCAGCCTCGGCACCGTGGTGGCGTTCGTCCTCGTGCGTCTGGCCGACCGGTGGGGACGGCGCCGGGTGCTGGCGTTGACCATCCTGGGCTACGCGACATTCACCTTTCTCACGGGACTCTCCCGCTCACCCTACGACCTCGCGCTGTACCAGTTCATCGCGCGGGTGTTCCTGATCGCCGAGTGGGCCCTCAGCATGGTGATCGCCGCCGAGGAGTACCCCGCCGAGAAGCGCGGCTTCGTGATCGGGGTCATCCAGGCCTGCAACTCGCTGGGCTCGATCACCTGCGCTGCCGTGGCACCGTTTCTGCTTCAGACGTCACCCGGTTGGCGTATGGTGTACTTCGTGGGCGTCATCCCCCTGCTGCTCCTCGCCTACGCGCGGCGCGGCCTCAAGGAGACCAGCCGCTACGCCGAGTACGCCGCACAGCGCGGCGAGACCAGGCACAGCATCTTCGCCATTCTGCGCAGCCCCTACCGCACCCGCGTGTTGCAGATGGCCCTCATCTGGGGGCTCACCTACATCTGCACCAACACGGCAGTGCTCTTCTGGAAGGAGTTCGCGGTCGGGCAGCGGGGATTCACCGATGCCGAAGTGGGCAAGGCGGTCGCCATCGCATCGCTCACGGCGCTGCCCTTCGTATTCAGCATCGGCAAGCTGCTGGACCACTGGGGGCGGCGTATGGGCGCCGTGTTCATCTACAGCGTATGCGCCGTATTCGTAGTGCTGGCCTACCAGCTGCACGGGTTCTGGGCGCTCACCTTCTGTCTCACGGCGGCGATCTTCGCGGCCATCGCTCTGCTGGCGCTACTCAATACCTACACGACCGAGCTGTTCCCCACTGAGATGCGGGCCGACGCATTCGCGTGGTCCAACAACCTCCTGGGGCGGATCGGATACGTCATCGCACCGGGCATCGTCGGGTGGACGGCGGGGTACATTGGCTGGGGGAACGCGGTCTCTCTGACGGCGATCGCGGTGATTGCAGCCCTCATACTGATCTTGGCATTGCTTCCGGAGACCTCCCAGCGGGAGCTCGAGGAGACGGCACGGCTCTAGCTCTGGCCTGGGACGAGGGAGACGGCTATCGTGTGGGGGGCTGAGCAGCCGAGGTAACCTCCCGTGGCGGTGAAGCTCGAGTTCGTCCAAGAGGCTCTGGCCGACAAGTACGAGATCGAGCGGGTCCTGGGAAAGGGTGGGATGTCCACCGTCTTCCTGGGGCACGAGCCGGGGAGCGACCGGCAGCTGGCCATCAAAGTGCTCCGACCGGAGTTCGCCGCCACCATCGTCGGCGACCGCTTCCGCCGGGAGATTGACATCCTGGCGAACCTCCAGCACCGCAACATCCTGCCACTGCTCGCGTCCGATATCGCCGGTACCCTGGTGTACTACGTCATGCCGTTCGCGGTGGCTGGCTCACTCCGACCGAAGATGGACCGTGAGGGCCGGCTGAGGTTCGACCAGACCCTCGACATCACCCGCCAGGTGGCCAACGGGCTCGATCACGCCCACGCCCAGAAGGTGATCCACCGGGATATCAAGCCCGAGAACATCATGTTCCACGAGAGTCGGGCGGTGATCTGCGATTTCGGGGTGGCGCGCGCCCTGGTGCGCGCCGGGGGGGAGAGTCTCTCCACCAGCGGCCTCGTCGTCGGCACCCCGACCTACATGAGTCCCGAGCAGGCGCGCGGCAAGTCGGAGCTGGACCACCGCACCGATATCTACTCCCTGGCGTGCGTGGTTTTCGAGATGCTCGCCGGTGAGCCCCCCTTCACCGGGCGCACCACCCAGTCCATCATGGCGCGGCAGGTGAAGGAGCGGCCGCCCAGGCTCCGCGTGATCAGGCCCGAGCTGCCGGAGCACGTGGAGGCCGCCATGCAGGCCGCACTCGCAAAGGAGCCCTGCCAGCGCCAGGGAAGCGCGGGAGAGTTCGTGGAGCAGATGGCGACCGCGTGAGCTACGACGCCTCCTTCCCGGATCTGATCTCGAAGACTCGCTGGATGACCTCCTTGCCCGTGGGGTCCTCAGTGCGGTCGCTCACGAACCGAGCCGCTTCTGTCCAGTTCTCGTCGTTGAGGTAGCCCGCCAGCTCCATGGCCTCCTGCGTGAGCCTCTCTACCTCTGAGGAGCTCGACGTGTCCGCCTCCGCAATCGGCACCTCCATGTGGAGCTCGAAGTAGGCTCGTACGGGACTCCTCCACTCAAACACCAGCCTGAAGTTCGGTTCGTGGACTCCCATGCTCGGCCTCCTGATTCAGGGGTGATAATTGATCGCCCCGGGGCCCGCATGGGGACCTCGGGGTGGCAGACGAGGCGCCAAATTACGGCGCGACCCGAGGTCCGGCTAGAGCGCAGACCACCGCCCGACTCCTGGCGCCCTCGCCCCGGGCACTCTATTGTAGACCCCGCAGCTCTCACCACTCCCCGGGGGGCCCGGCCTCTGTCAGATCTCATCGACCGCCTGAACACAGCGCTCGAGGGCCGCTACGTGGCGGAGCGGGAGATCGGTCGTGGCGGGTGGGCCATCGTTTACCTGGCGCGCGATCTCAAGAACCGGCGCCGCGTGGCACTCAAAGTGATGCGGCCCGAGATCGCCGAGGGCCTGGGAGGTGGAGCGCTTCCTGCGGGAAATCCAGATCACAGCCAAGCTCACCCATCCCCACATCCTCCCGCTGCACGACTCGGGCGAGGCCGACGGGCTGCTCTACTACGTGATGCCCTATGTGGAGGGTGAGTCACTGCGGCAGCGCATCAACCGGGAGAAACAGCTTCCGCTCGAGGCCGTGTGGGACATTGCCCGGGAGCTCACCGACGCCCTCGCCTACGCGCACAGCAAGGGCGTCGTGCATCGGGATATCAAGCCGGAGAACGTCCTCCTGCAAGAGGGGCACGCCGTCATCAGCGACTTCGGCATCGCAAGAGCCGTGAGCGTGGCGGGCGGTGAGGACATCACCGAGACCGGCATCGCCGTGGGCACGCCGCTCTACATGAGTCCCGAACAGGGGACCGGCGAGGCCGACCTGGACAGCCGCAGCGACATCTACTCCCTGGGATGCTGCGTGTGGGAGATGCTGGCCGGCGATCCGCCGCACACCGGACCCACGGCCCAGGCCATCCTGGCGAGGAAGGCCGCCGAGCCGCTCCCCAGCCTGCGCACGGTGCGTGAGACGGTGCCGGAGGAGATCGAGCAGGCGATCAGCAAGGCGCTCGCCCGGGTCCCCGCCGACCGGTACTCCACGGCACACGAGTTCCATGAGGCGCTGGCATCGGGCATGCGCAAGTCGGCACAGCTGCGGGCGGTGCGGCAGCGGCAGCGCTGGTTCGCACTGCTGGCGATCGTCGGCATCATCGCCGTCGCCGCCGCCGTGCAGCTCATTCGCGAGGCCTCGCGCGTGAAGTTAGAGCCGAATCGCGTGGTCGTGGCGGTGTTCGAGGACCAGTCAGACGACCCGAGCTTGAGGCAGCTCGGGGGCATCGCCGCGGACAGGATCACCTCGGGCCTCATGACCAGCGACATCCTCGACGTCGTGCAGCCCCCCACCGCACGGGGCGCGTGGGAGTTCGTACAGGAGCGGCTGGAGCAAGGAGAGGCATACGACCCCATCGGGGCCCTCGCCGAGGCCACCGGCGCCGGGATCGTGGTGACCGGGTCGTACTACAGCGTCGGCGACAGCGTGCGCCTGCAGGCGGAGGTGACCGATGTCGTCCGGGGCCGCGCCCTGGGCTCAGTGCAGCCCACGCAAGGGCCGGTCGCCGATCCCAGCCAGGCGGTCGACGGGCTCCAGAACCAGATCCGGGGGCTACTGGCGGTCACGTTCGATCCACGTCTGGCGCCGTCGGTGGGAGCCGGAAGCCGTCCGCCGGACTACGAGGCCTACCGGGCATTCAGTGACGGCATGGACCACTACGTTGATGAGGAGTGGGCAGCCGCCGTGCCGCACTTCGCCCAGGCGTATGCCCTCGACTCCAACTTCATTCGCGCGCTGCTGTACCAGGCCGTGAGCCACTCCAACCTGCGAGCGTATGCCGAGGCGGACTCGGTCCTGCACATAGCGGCGCGGCACCGGGATCAACTCACGGCATACCTGCGGCACTTCCTGGATTACCGGTTGGCCTTCTTGGCCGGCGACGGCGAGACCCAGCTGCGAGCCGTCAGGCGGGCCGCCGAGATCGCGCCCGGTTCCAAGGCGGTGTTCAACCACGCACTGGTTGCCTGGGAGCAGAATCGCCTGCGCGAAGCCCGTGAGATCTTGGAGAGTCTCGACCCGGAGCACGGGCCCATGCGGGGCTGGTTCACGTACTGGCGCATCCTAGCCAACACGTACCACGTCGAAGGGGATTTCCGACACGAGTTGCGGACCGCCCAGAGCGCGCGCGAGCTCTTTGCAGGAACCAGGCACGTGCTCCAGGCACTCCAGCTGGAACTCAGGGGCCGGGCCGCCCTGGGCGAGACCTCTGCGGTGGACGTTTTGCTCGCCGAGGCCCGACGGGCCGATGAGTCGGGGCGCTCGGTCGGCCCGTTGATCTCGGCGGCTGCGCGCGAGCTACGGGCCCACGGCCACGCCGCGGCGGCGCGGGCGATGTTCGAGCGAGCCGCAGATTGGTACCAGCAGCAGCCCCCGGAGGTCCTCGAGACGCGGGAGCGCTGGGACCACGCCCGAGTGCTATACGCGCTGCAGCGCTGGGAGGAAGCCGAGGCGCTCTCGTCCGCCCTCGCGGCCGAGCACCCGGATGACATCAGGTACCGCGCGCACCTCGGCCTCATCGCCGCGCGGCGCGGCGATCGTGCTGCGGCGGGCGAGGTCGAGGCGTGGCTGGCCCAGCTGGAAGACCGTTATCGGTTCGGCGGGCACACGTACTACCGAGCCACGATAGCCGCCGTGCTGGGGGAGGCCGGCCAGGCCGTGACACTGCTACGTGAGGCCTTCGGCCAGGGATATCCCCAGGGAAGCATGCAGCTACATCAGGACACCAACCTCGAGAGCCTGCAGCACGAACCGCGCTACCTGGAGCTGATGGAGCCCAAGCCCTAGCGGCTACAGCCCGACCACCGCGCCAAGCCCTTCCCGCTCCGCGTGCTCTACCGCCCTCCCCCCCGCGCACAGATCCTGCGTCGCCACGCCGACTGACTTGAACAGCGTGACCTGATCCGCGTCCTCCCGCCCCGTGGCATCGCCGCTCACGACCTCACCCAGCTCCACCAGATCGGCCTCCGCGAGGAGCCCCGCGCGCACCGCCGCGATCACCTCTCCCGCCTCCGCCATCGCGGCCTCGCGCTGATCCACCACTACCCGGGCGGTCCCGACCAGCGCGGGATCGATCTCGCGCATCTGCGGCGTGAACGCCCCGATGGCGTTGATGTGGACACCCCGTGCGACGTCATCCACGCGCAGTACCGGCTCCGACGACGACGTCGCCGTGCACACGATATCCGCATCGTGCGCCGCCTCCCCCGCCGACGCGCACACCCGAACCGTATCCGGCACCCCCGGTGTGCCCGCCATCTCCGCGGCAAACTCCTCTGCACCGGCCACGGAATACACCGCCACAGACTCGATCTTCCGCACGCAGCACACGGCCTCCAGCTGCGTTCTGGCTTGCACCCCGGCGCCGATGATCGCCACGCGGTTGGCGTCGGGCCGCGCCAGCAGCTCCGTGGCGAGCCCGCTCGCGGCGCCGGTGCGGATCGCCGTGAGCGCCCCCCCTTCCAGCAGCGCCGCGACCTGCCCCGTCCGGGGGTCCAGCAGCACGACCGCGGCATTCACCACGGGCAGGCCCGCGTCGGCATTGGGCGGAAACACCGAGACGAGCTTCCCACCCAGACCGTACGGGACGTCGCACCGCCCCGGCATTACCAGCGTCACGGCGTCGCGTTCCGGCACCTGCACGCTCGTGCGCAACGGCAGCTCGGCCGCGCCCGCTGAGAGCTGGCCGAACGCCTCCTGCATCGCATCAATGGCGTCGCGCATGGGGAGGGCCGCACGAACATCCTCGGCCGTGAGGATTCTGATCATGGACATGGCGGCTCCGGTTGGCGTCGTGTCACCGACTGCATAACATTCCCACGCGCGACGGGCACCGCAACGCACACGGAGCAGATCGTGCCATGACCGGCTTCTACCTCGCCATGTTCGTCCTCCCGGCCGCCATCATCCTCACGGCGGTCGTGCTGGCGCAGCTCACCAAGGAGCGGGAGGACTGATGCAGGAGGCTGCCACGACCATCGAGATCACGGCCAACCCATACGCCGTAGCCTCGTTCGTTGTCTATCTGCTCATCGTGATCGGCATCGGCGTGATCTCGGCCCGCTTCTCGTCTACTGGGGTAGGGCACTTCTTCGTGGGTGGCCGCAAGATGCACCGCTTCGTGGTCGCCCTCTCGGCGGTCGTGTCGGGGCGCAGCGCCTGGCTCCTGCTCGGCGTGACCGGCATGGCCTACTCCATCGGAGCCAACGCGGTATGGGCCGTGGTGGGCTACATCGTGGCGGAGATGTTCCTCTTCCTGTTCTACGCCAAGCGGCTGCGGCGCTTCAGCGAGGCCTACGACTGCGTGACGGTGCCCGACTTCTACGCCGCCCGGTTCGGCGATCGTAGCGGAGCGCTTCGCACCATCCTCATCGTGATCATCCTGATCTTCATGGTGGGGTACGTTTCGGCGCAGTTCGTGGGAGGCGGCAAGGCCTTCGCGGGCAGCTTCGGCTTGAGTCCCACCACGGGCGTGATCCTCACCGCCGCCATCGTGGTGGTCTACACCAGCGTGGGCGGCTTCCTCGCGGTGAGCCTGAGCGACACGCTTCAGGCCTGCATCATGATCGCGGCGCTGGTGATCGTGCCGGCAACCGCGCTGGCGGACCGCGGGGGGCTCACGGCGGTGCTGAGCGAGCTCCAGTCGTTCGACCCGACGCTGGTGGATCCGTTCGCCCTGGCCGCGGGCGTGGGCATCGGGTTCCTCGGCATCGGGCTCGGCTCGCCCGGCAATCCTCACATCATCGTGCGCTACATGTCGATCGCCGACCCCGACCAGCTACGCTTCTCCGCCGTGGTGGGAACCGTGTGGAACGTGGTGATGGCGTGGGGAGCGCTGTTCATCGGGCTCGTGGGACGGGCCTACTTTCCCGACCTGGCCATGCTGCCGGAGGGTGACACCGAGCAGCTCTACCCGATCCTCGCCCAGCAGCAGCTCCCTCCGGTGTTCTTCGGCGTCGTCGTCGCGTCGATCTTCGCCGCGATCATCTCCACGGCCGATTCGCAGCTGCTGGTGGCCGCCTCGAGCGTGGTGCGCGACTTCTACGAGAAGATCCTGCACCGCGACGACGTGGTCCCGCAGAAGCGCCTCGTGCTCTACAGCCGCATCATGGTGGTCCTGCTGGTGGTAGGGGCGCTGATCTTCGGGGTGCTGGCCGAGCAGCTGGTGTTCTGGCTGGTGCTATTCGCCTGGGCGGGGCTCGGTGCGGCCATCGGGCCCACCTCGATCCTCGCGCTCTTCTGGCGGCGCACGACCCGCGCTGGGGTCATGGCGGGGCTGGTGACCGGCACCGTCGTGACGATCGCGTGGGAGAAGATCCCCTACCTCGCCTCACGCATGTACGAGCTGGTGCCGGCGTTCCTGGCCGCGCTGCTCGTCACGGTGGCCGTGAGCTGGCTGACGCGGCCACCGGAGGATACTGAGCAGCTGTTCGCGGCGATGCAGAAGCGGGAAGGTCGCGAGGCCTGACCCCCGACTATTGCCGCTGCAACACCAAGACCAGGTCTGCGGGCTCCGGGTCGTCGACCCCGTCGGTAGGGGTGAAGTCAAACTCCTGGAAGGTCCCGGAGACCGTCAAGACATCACCAACGAGCGTGAATGTGCCCGAGACGTCCTCGTCGAGACCCTGGACGAACGTGATCGTGATGGTATTGCCCTGTATCGCGATGGTTCCGGAGACGCTCTCCTCAGCGGCCTGCGAGCTTTCCCTGAACGTGCCTTGAAAGCTCCCGTCCGCCGCAATGGTGATGCTCAGGTGCCCCCCTACGAAGGGGTTGATGAGGTCCAGCATGAGAGAGGGATTGGCCTGGCTAGTAAACAGCATCGAAGTGGCGGTCCAGCTCCCCACCAGATCTGCGATGGTGACGACTTCGGGCTCGCTGGAGTCGCCGCACCCCACGGTCAGCGTGATGGCGAGGATGCCAGCGCCCATCATCCGCTGCAGCTTCATGGTCCTGCCTCCTTCCCACCTCTAGGGCAACGGGATCGGCCTCCTGGCGCCAAGTTCGGCGACAAGGAGAACTCTGTCAATTCGGTCCTGGGGGGAACTCAGGCAGAATCCCGATCGACGTCATGTGAAACAGAAGGGCCCCGCCGGCTTGACCGGCGAGGCCCCTTGACCCGAACAGCTGGAGCGTCGCGCGTTACTGCCGCTCCATCACCACGGTCATCGTGGCCGGATCATCTTGACCGTCGTCGTCGAAGTCCCACTCCTCGTCATCGAAGAACAGGGTGAGTACGTCACCCTCGAGCGACACGATGTCGATAGCCAATGGATCCTCGAGTGGGTCATCCGGCGTCGCGGTGATCACCCCATTGGAGACGGTCATCGTGCCGGTCTCCACTTCAGGGGTCTCTAGGGGTACCGTCACGGTCAGCGTGTAGGTCCCCGTGGCCGCAATCGTGATGGTGAGACCCATCCCGAGAGGAACGACATCCACCCCGGTTCCCCCACCAACCGGCGTGAACACGGCTGACGTGGCGGTCCAGGTTCCCACCAGGTCGTCCAGCGTCACATCGCCGGGAGCGGTCGAGTCGCTGCACCCCACCGCGACGGCGGCGAGGACGGTGCAGGCGCACAACGCACGCAGCGTCTTCATACGGTTTCTCTCCTTCCCCTGCCGTGGTGTAGAACGGCTTGGCATGTCGCACCTCGAGCGCGCACGGCACCAAGCCGGATCGGACAGCCCAACGATGCCGTCCGGCAGGGTCCGCCTCTGTAACTCAGATCACGAGAAGCGAGTAGCCAGGTAAACGATCGCCGTGCCGCCCAGTAGGGCCAATCCGACCCAGGAGAGCACCAGCATGCGGCGGGAAGGGCGGTGCTCGGGAGCCACCTCGGTCGAGGTCACGGCCTTGAGGTTGAGGTAGCCCAGCAGCGGCGCGGTGAGGAAGGAAACGATGGTCGCGAAGTCCACCATGGTGGTGAGATTCCCGACGAACAGGGCCAACACGATTATCGTGAGCAGCGCCAGCGCCACCAGGGCGATCCAGTAGATCCTCCCCGCCGACGGCACGCCGCGGTCATCCGTGTGTCCCGGCTGGAGGTTCACTACGGCCCGCTCGATGGCGCGCGGAAAGCCGTCCACCACGGTGATGGACGTGGAGAGCATGGTGGTGAGCACCGCCACCAACACGATGGGGCGCATCCACTGGCCCAGGGTGGTACTGTAGAGGTGCACGAGCTGCGTCGAGAACACCGGGCCGGCCCCGCTGAACTCCGCCCCGGAGCCGAACATCACCCCCGCACCCAGGATCAGGAAGCAGAAGGCGAGGAACCCCGTAGCCACGTAGCCGATCCCAAAGTCGAGGCGCGCTTCGGCCACGCTCGCCCTCGCCGCGGCCGTCCGGCTCTTGGCCAGTGTCCAGAGGGAGCTCCACACCGCGATGTCGATGGCCGAGGGCATCCACCCCACCAGCGCGAGAATGAACGCGAAGGACACGGCGCCGGCTTCGACGCCGATCTCCGGCAGGAACGAGAGAGTCGAGAGCTCCACACCCCGCAGGGCAACCACCGCGGCGGCCACGGTGGAGACCGCCAGCGCGGCGAGAATCACCTTCACCGCCCGATCGAGTAGCGGGAACTCCCCCACCCACAGCATCACCGCGCAGCCCAGGAGCAGCACCGCGCCCACCGCGGGGATGGGCCAGTTCAACCCGAAGGCGTAGTTCAGCAGGAAACCCGTGAACAGGATGACCGCGGCCTGAATGACCACCGAGGTAGACACCGTGATGAAGAAGTAGAGCCACAGGGCCCAGCGACCGATGCGCCGATAGCCCTCCACCAGACTCATTCCGGTGGCGGCCGCGTAGCGCGGCCCGTACTCGAAGAACGGGTACTTGAGGATCAGTGCGAGTAGAATGATTCCGGCGAGGCCGAGACCGGCCATGGCCCCGGCCCGCGTGGACTGCACCAGGTGCGACACCCCGATGGCGGCCGCGGCCCACAACAGGCCCGGCCCGAAGTGGGCCCAGAAGCTCACGACGCGATCCTGGGAACGCTGGCTCATGAGGCCCGTAACTTTGCACCGATCGCCGGGAAAGCAAGAGGCCCCGCGTCCTACCGGGACGCGGGGCCTCGCTCGCCGAGCGATCCGACCTATGCTGGCGCTGCTAGTTGCAGCAGTCCTGGTCCTCGAAGTCCATTCCCCGCTCGAGGTACAGCAGCTCGATGTCACCGTCGAACGCGTCGATCTCCATCTGCGCGCTGCCGTCACCCAGCGTGAACGTCAGGCGCCGGCCCCGAAAGCGCTCCGGCAGCGTGATCTCGAAGTCGGACACGAAGTCGCCGTCGAAGGTGGCCACCGTAACCCGGGCGCTCGCGTTCTGCGGGATCAGCACCGTGACGTCGCCGTCGTGGGTGTTGAACAAATAGACTCCCTGCGGCGCCAGGATTCCGCCGAACCAGATATCGCCGTCCACCGAGAGGGCCTCGACGTTGGCCGACTCCACGTTGCCGAGCCAAATGTCGCCGTCGGTGGTCTCCGCCGTGATGTCCCCGGAGCAGTTCTCGATGTGGACGTCGCCGTCCATGGAGATCACATCGATCTCGCCGCCGGCATCCTCCAGCGTGACGTCTCCCTCCACCGCCCGGACGGTGACGCGTCCCCGGCCGCCCAGTAGGTCCACGTCGCCCTCACCGACCTTGATCGTCACCTGGCCCTGGGCCCCGTGCACCGTGACGTCGGTGAATGGCCCGCCAAGGTCCAGCGCCATCGACGCGGGCACCGTAATCTCGTAGTCCACGATGGACGGGTTACGCGGCGTATTGTACTCGACGTGCACCTGATCCTCCTCGATGTCCACATCGAACTGGTCGGCCCAGCGCCGCCACGACTGGGCCCGGACCAGGATCCCGCGGTGCGTCTGGTCCACGAAAATGCCGTCGCGCCGCGAGTGGTCCGCACGGATTCGCACCTCGTTCCGGGTCCAGGTCCGGACGATGATCTCGCCGGAGAAGTTGCTCACCGACAGACGCGCGTTGGGATCGACGGCGAACGTCGTGTCGGTGTCCTGCGGTGGCGTGAGCGCCAGGAGCGCTCCGGTCAATAGCATGTGTGTCAGCATAGGTCGTGCCCCTCGTTAGCTCTGCTGAGCGTCCGCCGCGAAGGAGGCGCTCCGCAAGAGTGTCAGCTTCCGTCGCATCATCCCGGCGTAGTGATCCGCCAGGTATTCACTGCTGGGATCGCGGTTCAGCGCATCCCGCGCCTCCGCGATCGCTCGATCGATTATCTCCAGCTTCTCGCGTAGCACCCGCACAGTCGCCGTGTCGAGGCCCTCTGCGTCTTCCAGCAGCGCGCGCTCGAGGTCGGCGATGGCGCCACCGTAGCGCTCCGCCGCCAATACGGCCGCATGCTGCGCGGGCCCGGCCGCGGGCGCGACCCGCGCGACCACCACCGGCGCCGCCTCTGGGGCCGTCGCCCGAGCGATCCACCAGCTCCCGCCGGCGACCGCGGCGAGCACAATGCCGGCCGCCAGCGCCTGCGGCACCCGGAAGGTGGCAAACTGCCGACGTGCCGTGCGGCCTCGCCTGGCCCGGATCGACTCGGCAATACGCGGCCAGACATCCACGCGCGGCGGCCGGCCCTCGAAAGTGGCCGCCCATGACCGCACTCCCTCGAGCTGCGCGACCGCCGTGCGGCACTCCTCGCAGCGCGCGAGGTGGGCCGTCAGCGCGTCACGCTCCTCGCCGTCCAACTCGCCGTCCAGGTAGGCCGACAACCGATCGGTCCACTGGTCACTCATGGTCCTGCTCCTCAGGCCTCGAAGTACTCACGCAGCGACATGCGCGCGTGGTGCAGTTGCGAGCGCGAGGTGCCGGGTGTGATACCCAGCATCGTTCCAATCTCGTGGTGCTTGTAGCCCACCATGTCATGTAGCACGAACACCTCGCGCGCTTTCGCCGGCAGTCGGTCCACTGCCGTTTCCAGATCCACCTTGAGTCCCGGGCTCATCCGCCCGCTTGCGGCGCCAGCCAGGTCGAACTCGGAGCCGCCGTGGCGGGACGCCCAGGTCTGCCGCTCCTGCCGCCGCCGCAGGATCACGTTGGTCGCGAGGCGGTGCAGCCAGGTCGAGAAGGCCGACTGCCCCTTGAACGTGCCCAGCTTCTCCCACACGCGGATGAAGATCTCCTGGAGCACGTCCTCGACGTCGTCGTTCCCGAGCAGCCACCGGGCCAGCGAGGTCATGCGTCCGACGTGGCGCCGGTAGAGGCGCCCGAATGCCTGGTTGTCGCCGCTGACGGCGAACTCCACGTCGATAGCATCGCGGTCCGTCCGGGCCCGCTCGAGGTCGCTGGTCAGTGTTCGCACTCCGCTCCGCGGCCGCTTAGTTCCGACCCGTTAGATACGGCAAGCCCCGGAAACGCTGCCCGCGGGCCCGCCGCGCCGTGGATGGCCCGGGTACTGGGGGTCCAACTCACTTGATATCAATAACTTACCCGCCAGGACCCCGGCGGGCGAGGGTGGCACCGTATGCGCGAAGCGGACGGGTGGCGGATGCCCTGCTCAATCCGCTCCGTCCGCCTCCTGCCGCCGCCGGGCGGGGGCTCCCGGGCTACATGCTGCTGGCCGAGACCGCCGCCCCAAAGAGATCCCGGTTGAGCCGTGCGATGAAGTCGAGGCTGATCTCCTTCGGGCACACCGCGTGGCACTCGCCGTGGTTGGTGCAGGTGCCGAACCCCTCGTCGTCGTGCTGCCCAAGCATCCTGAGCACCCGCTCGCGGCGCTCGGGCTGACCCTGGGGCAGCAGCCCCAGGTGCATCACCTTGGCCGAGACGAACAGCATGCCCGAGGCGTTGGGACAGGCGGCAACGCAGGCCCCGCAGCCGATGCACGCGGCCGCGTCCATGGCCAGGTCGGCGTTCTCCTTGCGGATCGGGATCGCGTTGGCGTCGGGCGGCGCTCCCGTGCGCACCGAGATGAACCCCCCGACCTGCATGACGCGGTCCATGGAGCCGCGGTCCACGGTGAGGTCCTTGATGACCGGGAACGCCTTGGCGCGCCACGGCTCGATCCAGATCTCGTCGCCGTCCTTGTAGTGCCGCATGTGGAGCTGGCAGGTCGCCGCTCCATGCTGTGGGCCGTGCGCCACGCCGTCGATCACCAGACCGCACATGCCGCAGATGCCCTCGCGGCAGTCGCTGTCGAACGCGAAGGGCTCTTCCCCCTTCTCGGTGAGCCGCTCGTTCACAATGTCGAGCATCTCCAGGAAGGAGGCATGTTCGCTGATGTCCTTCGCCTCGTAGCGGACGAAGCCTCCTTTATCGCTCGGGCTGGCCTGACGCCAGATGTGCAGTACGAGGTCCATTACTTGTAGCTCCGCTGCGACAGGGGGACGTACTCGAAGGTGAGCGGCTCCTTGTGGAGCCGGTGCTCCGAATCCGGCCCGGTCCACTCCCACGCGGCCACGTAGGCGAACCGCTCGTCGTCTCTCCTGGCCTCGCCCTCTGCCGTCTGATACTCCTCCCGGAAGTGGCCGCCGGCCGACTCTTCGCGGTCCAGGGCATCGCGGCACATCAGCTCGGCCAACTCCATGAAGTCGGCCACCCGCCCTGCCCGCTCCAGCGACTGGTTGAAGTCCTCCCCGTCACCGGGCACCCGCACATCCTTCCAGAACTGCTCTCGCAGGACGGGGATGTCCTGCAGCGCTTGCTCGAGACCCTGGCGGTTGCGGGCCATGCCACAGTTGTCCCACACGATCTTGCCCAGCTCGCGGTGGAAGCTGTCGACGCTGCGAGTGCCGTTCACGTTGAGCAGCATCGCCGTACGCCCCTTGACCTCCCGCTCCACGTCGCCGAACGCCGGATGCTCGGGATCCGTCTTGGCGGGGCCGACTCGGGCGAGGTAGTCGCCGATCGTGTAGGGGATGACGAAGTAGCCGTCGGCCAGGCCCTGCATGAGCGCGCTCGCCCCGAGGCGGTTCGCGCCGTGGTCGGAGAAGTTCGCCTCGCCGAGCACGAACAGCCCGGGGATCGTGCTCATCAGGTTGTAGTCCACCCAGAGCCCGCCCATCGTGTAGTGGGGCGCCGGGTAGATGCGCATCGGCACCTGGTAGGGATCTTCGTCGGTGATGCGCTCGTACATCTCGAACAGGTTGCCGTAGCGCTCCTCGATCACTCCCCTGCCGAGCCGCTGGATGGCGTCGCGGAAGTCGAGGTATACGCCATTCCTGAGCTCGCCGATGCCGCGCCCCTCGTCCACCGCCTCCTTGGCGCGCCGCGATGCGATGTCGCGCGGCGTCAGATTCCCGAAGCTCGGGTAGAGACGCTCCAGGTAGTAGTCGCGCTCGCCCTCGGGGATGTCGTTGGCGGGCCGCGTCTCTCCTGCGTTCTGGGGCACCCAGATGCGGCCGTCGTTGCGCAGCGACTCGCTCATCAGGGTGAGCTTGGACTGGTAGTCGCCGCTCGGCGGGATGCAGGTCGGGTGGATCTGCGTGAAGCAGGGGTTCGCGAACGCCGCCCCGCGCCGGTGCGCCCGCCACGCCGCCGTGACGTTGCATCCCATGGCGTTGGTGGAGAGGAAGTACACGCGAGAGTACCCGCCCGTCGCGAGCACGACAGCGTGCGCGGTGTGGGACGAGACCTTCCCGCTGACCATGTCGCGCACCACTATGCCCTTCGCGTGGCCGTCGACCAGCACCACATCGAGCATCTCGGTGCGCGGGAACATCTGGACCGTGCCGAGCCCCACCTGCTTCGCCAGCGCCTGGTACGCCCCCAGCAGCAGCTGCTGACCGGTCTGCCCGCGGGCATAGAACGTGCGCGATACCTGCGCGCCGCCGAACGAGCGGTTGTCGAGCAGCCCGCCGTACTCACGCGCGAACGGCACGCCCTGCGCCACGCACTGGTCGATGATGTTGTTCGACAGCTCCGCCAGCCGATACACGTTGGCTTCGCGCGAGCGGTAGTCGCCGCCCTTCACCGTGTCGTAGAACAGGCGCCACACGCTGTCGCCGTCGTTCTGGTAGTTCTTGGCCGCGTTGATCCCACCCTGCGCGGCGATGCTGTGGGCGCGACGCGCACTATCCTGATAGCAGAAGCACTTCACGTTGTAGCCCAGCTCGGCAAGCGACGCCGCGGCAGCCCCACCGGCCAGGCCGGACCCCACCACGATGATGTCGTACTTCCGCTTGTTGGCGGGGTTGACGAGCTTCAGCTCGAACTTGCGCTTGTCCCACTTTTCTTGAACCGGTCCGGAAGGAACTTTCGGATCGAGCTCCATAGCCCCCTCCACCTATGACAGCGTCCCGGTCAACACCCCTACCGGGACGGAGATGAATCCGAGGAAGACGACGATCGCCACCAGAAAGGCGAGCGGCCGCCGGTAGCGATTGTACCGCGGGTGGTTGATTCCCAGCGTCTGGAAGCTGCTCCACACTCCGTGGTACAGGTGTAGAGCGAGCACGAACATCACGACGATGTACAGCGCCGCTACCCACCACTCCTGGAAGCCGATCACCAGGTTGTTGTACGCTGCCCCCGGCGTGAACTCCGGGTGCAGGTGACCGGTGGTGAAGTGCAACAGATGCGCAACCACGAACAGGAAGAGCACGATCCCGCCCCACCGCATCGTGCGGGACGCGAAGGTCGATTCTTCAGACTCGAGGCCGTGCGCGTACTTCACTGGCCGCGCCACCGAACTGGTCCGCCATGTCTGCAGCGCTGCAATGGCGTGAATCGCGAGGAATGCCAGCAGCGCAATGCGGAACAACCACAGCAGCGTCCCGTACGGGAACACCGGCTCCCCGACCTCTCGCAGGAAGTGCGCGTATTCGTCGAAGTGCTCGGGACCCATGAACGCCTTCAAGTTCCCGATCATGTGTGCGATGACGAAGAGAACAAAAATGACGCCCGTGACGGCCATGAGGATCTTCTTGCCGACAGACGAGCGGTAGAGGTTCAAGACCCGGCGCATCGTCTCTCCAATTGGGAGGGCGTGGATGGTGGACGCATGATACCTAGCGGGTCAGGACACGGGCAAGTTGACCGAGTGAATCAGTCGCCAAGGTTCGCCTTGACGGTGTGCGCCAACCGCTCCTTGAGCCAATGAGATATCTTAGTCCCGCCGATCGACCCTCACCCTGGAGTCCGACATGCACCTCCTGCTCCTGGCTGCCACCCTCATGGCCGCCGCCACCGACGCCGACACCACCTACCTCTACAGGGCGCTCTTCGTGCGGGCCGCCCCCGGTGAGTTGCTCGGCGTCATGCAGCTGTACCAGAACCGCATGCCCGTGTATGAGGCCGGGGCGGCTCGCCCAGTCGTCTTGCGGCACCGGCAAGGCGATCAGTGGGACGTCATGTACCTCTGGCCGATGCGGAGCTTCGCTCACCACTGGTCAGTCGAGCAGGTGGAGCGGCGTGCGACGGCCGCGGCGAGCTCGGGGGTGTCGGATGAGGAGTTCGAGAGCCGGGTGCTCGAGCGAGTAGCGTGGCGCGAGGAGCTCTACGTTAAGGGGCCACCGCCCGAGATCGTGCGAGGCCTAATGGAGGGCGGAACCCTGTTCCACCTCGAGATATTCCTCGCCCTACCCGGCAAGCGTCAGGAGCTGCTGCGTGAGCGCGAGATGGAGAACGCCTACCTCGCGGCCCTGGGCCGCCCGACCAACCTCATATTCACCCGCGCCGCCGGAGCGGCGTGGGACGCGTTCACGATCGGGGTGTACCGCGACCTGCAACACTACGCGGAGGGGGACGCCGTCCCACCGGAGCAGGCCGACGCCGCGGCGCGGGCGGCGGGGTTCGAAGCCGCGAATCGGATCGGGACGTACCTGCGGACGTTGATGCACTCACATCACGACACGATTGGGAGCATCGTGCGGTAGGACCACGGCGGGGAATGGGGAATGGGAAGACCCTCCAGGCATCGGTCTGCCGGCGAGGCTCCTCCTGGCCACGGGCCGCACCGTCCCCCGTTCCCCGTCCCCCGTTTGTCGTACTAGCGCCTCTCCCCCCAGCTCCGTCTCGGCTCGCGGCACTGCGGCCAGGTCATCTGCTCGCCCGTACGCTCGCTGATCGGCAGCACCCGCCGGTCACGTGGCACTCGCTCCGGCTCCTCCGCAGCCAGGTAGGCCAGCATGGCGAACAGCGTCGCGTTGTTCTTGAGATCGTCCATCACGATCTTGTCGAACGAGTCGCGGTTGGTGTGCCAGGTGTAGGGGAAGTAGCTCCAGCTGTGCGCATACAGGAAGAACGACGGAGCCCCGTAGCACAGGAACGAGGCATAGTCGCTCCCGCCGCCTCCCGGCCGTCCCGGCACTTGCAGGTCGATGTGCCGGCCGATCTCGGTCGGGACCTGCGCGATCCACCGCGCGAAGTACTCCCCGGCCCGGGTGAGTCCTTGTGTGGAGATGCGCGTGATGCGCCCAGTACCATTGTCCTGGTTGAACAGCGCCTGGAGGCCGTCCACGACCTCGGGGTGGTCGGCCGCGTAGGCCCGCGAGCCGATCAGCCCCTGCTCCTCACCGCCCCACAGACCCGCCACGATCGTGCGCTTGGGGTTGGGGTAGGCCGCCTTGAGGATGCGCATCGCTTCCAGCACGGTGATGGTGCCGGTGCCGTTGTCCGTGGCGCCCGACGCACCGTCCCACGAATCCAGGTGGGCCGAGAGCACGATGTACTCCTCAGGCTTCTCACTCCCCCGGATCTCGGCGATCGTGTTGAACACCGGGACCCCCTCCTCGAAGGTGGCCTGCGCCTCGACCTCCAGCACCGGTCCCTGGTCGTACGTCGCGAGACGGTACAGCAGGCCGTAGTCCTCGCAGCTCAGGGTGATCGAGGGCACCCGCTCGGTGCGTGCCGAGAACACCCGGTGCACCCCCCAAGCCCCGGGCCAGCTCGACGACACGACGCCGAGGGCTCCCGCGCCCTCCAGCGCTCCAGGGAGCGTCCGGTCGCTGAAGCCGGTGCTCTCGACGCGCGCGTCCCACGCCTCGCGCGCCGCCTCCCGCTCCGCCTTCACCCGCTCGAGCGACTCCTCGGTGGCATACTCCACCCAGTTGGCATCCGTGCGGCACGTCGGTTCGGGATACGAGACCAGGACGAACTTCCCTGCGGCCTGGGGCAGCCACGCCGCGAACTCTGCCGAGTCGGCCACCTCCGGCAGCACGGCGAGCGGGCCACGTACCTTCCCCTGTGTACCGGGGCTCCACGCCAGCATCATCCCATCGAGGGTGCGCACCCTGGGCTCCACGAGATCGATGTGGGTGATGCCCCGATCCCATCCCATCCAGGTGCCGTACTGCTCGTTGCGGGCCTCGATGCCCCAACTCTGGAACATCGCGACCAGCCACTCGTTGGCCGCCCTGTAGCCCGGGGATCCCGTGAGCCTGGGCCCGACGGAGTCCATCAGAGCCTGCGCGAGCCGATACGCCTGGGAGTTCTCCTCCATCCCTTCTTGCCACATGCGCTCGATCACCGGATCGTCCACCGGGAACGTCTGCGCCGACGCCCCGGTCGCACAGACCACGAGGCCCACGCCGAGAGCGAGCATAATCCGACGGTGCCGCATCGAGAAGTTCCTCCAGATATGCTGAACCAGTTGTGCGCCCGTATCTTTACGGGTCGCATCGCCGGGCACCGGCGGCCGGGAGGGAGGAAGCGACCGATGCAGCCGACGACGAGGTGAGTAAGGATGACTGGTGAGCCCTGCCCGGACAAGGTCCGTCTGGACCGCTGGCTGTGGGCCGCCCGATTCTACAAGACGCGCTCGCTGGCGGCGGAGGCCATCGACGGCGGCAAGGCACAGGTCAATGGCGCGCGGGTGAAGCGATCCAAGCTCATCGAGGTCGGCGACCTGCTGCGGATCCGGAAGCCGCCCTACGAGTTCATCGTGACGGTGCTGGCGCTCTCCGAGCATCGCGGGCCCGCCAAGGTTGCTCAGACCCTGTATGAGGAGACACCGGAGAGTGTGCACGCCCGCGAAACGCTGCGCGCTCAGCTCAAGCATCAGCCGGCCGCCACCTTCGAAGGCAAGGGTCGCCCGACCAAGAAGGAACGCCGCCTGATCGACCGGTTCAAGCGAGGGGGATGAGATGCGCGCGATGCTGCTCGAGGGCGCGGGAACGCCCCTGCGCGAGGCAACCATCGAGACGCCGAGTCCCGGACGCGGGCAGGTGCTGCTCGAGGTGCGCGCCTGCGCGGTGTGCCGCACCGACCTCCACGTGGCGGACGGCGACCTGACCGATCCAAAGCTCCCCCTGGTCCTGGGACACGAGATCGTCGGCACAGTAGTCGAGGTCGGGAACGGTGTGGAGCGGTTCGCGGTGGGGGACCGGGTGGGAGTCCCGTGGCTCGGATGGACGTGCGGCACGTGCGCGTACTGCCGGACGGGGCGCGAGAACCTGTGCGACGAAGCCCGGTTCACCGGCTACCACCTCGACGGGGGCTACGCCGAGTTCGCGGTCGCCGACGAGCGCTACTGCTTCACCATCCCCGAGGGCTACCCCGACCTCCAGGCCGCGCCGCTGCTGTGCGCCGGGCTCATCGGCTACCGCTCCTACCGCGCGGCCGGCGACGCGGAGCGGCTCGGGATCTACGGCTTCGGGGGCGCCGCCCACATCATCACGCAGGTCGCGCGGCACCAGGGTCGGCGCGTCTTCGCCTTCACCAAGCCCGGGGATGCGGAGGGACAGGCCTTCGCCCGCAGCCTCGGCGCCGAGTGGGCCGGTGGCTCCGATGAGACGCCGCCCGAGTCCCTCGACGCGGCCATCATCTTCGCGCCCGTGGGGAGTCTCGTCCCCGCCGCGCTCCGCGTCGTGGTCAAGGGCGGCAGCGTGGTGTGCGGCGGCATCCACATGTCCGAGATCCCCCCCTTCTCCTACGACACACTCTGGGGTGAGCGCCTCGTGCGCTCCGTGGCCAACCTGACGCGGCGCGACGGCGAGGAGTTCTTCGAGGTGGCGCCGCAGGTCCCCGTCCAGACCGAGGTGCAGCCCTACCCCCTGAGCGCGGCCAACCAGGCGCTCGACGACCTGCGCAGCGGCAACGTGCGTGGTGCGGCAGTGCTGGTGGTGCAACAGGAGACGAGCGCCGGTGGCTGACGAGCCCGGCGAGCGGCACGAGGCACACCACGGGGAATCCGAGGAGTTCGGTGAGCTCATCCGGTACACCGCCGCCGGCTGGGCTGGCGGGCTCGTCCTGGGCGGCATCCTCGACGCCCTGGGCTTCCAGCGCAGCGCCGTGGGCCAGTGGCTGGTGCGCACGCTGGCGGGAGAGGGCGAGAGCATTCTCGAGGGACTGTTCGCCTTGCGCAAGCGGCTCGCCGGCCGGGCGGCGAGCATGGCCCAGGCCTACGGCTGGGGCAAGCTCCTCGGAATGACCGTGCCCTGGTGGATCGACTGGGGGAGCCGCCTGCTGGGGGTGGACGTCTACGGCGTGGCGGGGTTCTACATCCCCTACTTCTACGCCATGTCCGACCAGATCGGTGGCAATGCGTCGGGCCTCGCGTTCCTCATACGTCGCGAGGGATCATGGAGGACCGGGCTGGCGGCCTATTTCCGCCACCCCGTGATGCTCGCTGGGCTCGCGGTGATCTTCGCGGTGCCGGCGGCACTCCTGCTGGCCCGGGTCGTGGGCTTCAGCCCCACCACCCAGGTGCTCACCGCCCTCGAGACGATCGTGGCAAACCTCTGCTGGCTACCTCCGGCGGTGGGCTGGTGGCAGGAGCGGCGGCGGGGGTGACGACCGGCCCCGGCCTTTTGACAGGAAGTGGACAGGCCGCTACCTTCTGTGGCGGCGAAAGTGCAGGCGAAGTGCGGTATACGCGGCAAGACCAGGGAACACTCAAAGGGATCTGGCTCACGCGCTGGTCCCTTTTTTCCATTTGGAGCTAGTGGCCGGAACGGGATCGCCGGCGCACGGTGCAACGGCGATCGGATGACGGCAGCCCAGCGCGGGGGTTGGAACCGCGTGTGACCAGTAGCACGAGGGTGTAGCAGCGATGCCTATCACCGGCGTAGTTAAGTGGTTCAACGATGGCAAGGGCTATGGTTTCATCACGCCCGACGAGGGGGAGAAGGACTGCTTCGTCCACTATTCGGCGATCCAGGGCTCCGGCTTCCGGTCGCTGAAGGAGGGCGAGCGGGTAGAGTTCGAGATGGTTCAGGGCGAGAAGGGCCCGGCGGCGGAGAACGTCGTCAAGCTCAGCGAACAACCGCAGCAGGCTCAGTGAGTGAAGCGGTATCGTAGGAGCAGTGGGGCCGCCCTGCGCGAGCAGGGTGGCCCCGTTCTTTGATCCGCAGCATGGCAAAGAAAGACGCCATTGAACTGCAAGGGACGGTGACGGAGGTTCTGCCCAACGCCACCTTCCGCGTGTTGCTCGAGAACGGACACACCGTGCTCTCGACGATAGCCGGAAGGATGCGGCGACACCGGATTCGCGTGCTTGCCGGTGATCGGGTCACGGTCGAGGTTTCGCCGTACGATCTCACGCGCGGGCGAATCACCTTCCGACACAAGACGTAGTCCCGAGGCGCTAGCCGTCGATCAAGAGCTGTGGATGCGGTGCGCAGGCCTGGCGCGCCGGATTCCGTAACGCCGAGAACGAACCCCGCCGTGCTCCAGACCGGCCGCACGGCGTGTGGTGGGGTTCCACGCGGGCGCACACGCAGATGAGCGCGCCACGTGGCGCCGGTCAGCCTCCATGGTAACCACAGACGAGAGGGTCGTCGCATGAAGTTGCTCGTGCCGCTGCTACTCGTGGTCGCGCTGTGGCCCAGTCACCTCCCGGACCCGGGCGTGACGCAGGTGCAGATCACCGAATGGCAGGTGCCCTGGGAGAACACCCGGCCCCGGGATCCCTACGTGGGCCCCCAGGGGCGGGTCTGGTTCGTGGGGCAGCGCGCCGACTACGTCGCCTACCTCGAGCCGGAGAGCGGCGAGTTCACCCGGTTCGAGCTCGACGCCGGCGCGGGACCCCACAACCTGATCGTGGACGGGGACGGCGACGTCTGGTATGCCGGGAACCGGGCGGTGCACATCGGCAAGCTCGATCCCAAAGACGGGTCCATCACGAAGTACCCCATGCCGGATCTCGCCGCCCGCGATCCCCACACGCTGGTCTTCGACCACAACGGCGACATCTGGTTCACTGTGCAGAACGGCGGCTTCGTGGGGAAGCTGGACGTCGGCACCGGCGCGGTACGGCTGATACCGATGCCGCAGCCCGCAACGCGGCCCTACGGCATCGTCATCGACCCGGAGAACCGTCCGTGGATAGCCGAGTTCGGCACCAACAAGATCGCCACCGTCGATCCCGCGACAATGGAGCTGCGGGAGTATGTCCTCCCGATGGAGGAGTCACGGCCGCGGCGGTTGGAAGTGACCTCCGACGGCATGGTGTGGTACGTGGACTACAGCCTCGGCTTTCTGGGACGGCTCGACCCGACGACCGGCTCGGTGCAGAACTGGGCGGCGCCGGGCGGCAGCAGCGCCCGGGCCTACGGCATGGCCGTAGACGACCGGGACCGTCTCTGGTTCGTGGAGTCGGGCCCCGATCCCAACCGGTTCGTGGGCTTCGACCCTGCCACCCAGGAGTTCTTCAGCGTGACGGAGATCGAGAGCGGCGGCGGGACGGTGCGGCACATGTACTTCCACCAGGAGACGCGCACGGTCTGGTTCGGGACCGACGCCAACACGATTGGGCGGGCGCGCCTGCCCCAGTAGCTCAACATCGAAGTGCGATAGGACTAAATCTGTGACAGATCAGAACTCTCTCGGCATCCTCGACGTAACGCCCAAAGGCGCCGGCTTCATCCGCCGTCGGGGGAATGGATACCTGCCCGGCAGCGGCGACATTCACGTCGGCCGCAGGCTGATTCAACAGCACGGCCTGAGGACCGGCGACGAGCTCGCCGGCGAGACGGCCAAGGCGAAGGGCCGGGGGAAGAGCCGCTCCCTCACCAGCGTCGCCAGCGTGATTGGCCGGCCGCCCGGAGAGGTCAACGGCCGCCCTCGCTTCAGCGAGCTAACGGCCATCCACCCGAGCGAGCAGCTCGTCCTCGACTGCGGGCTCACCCGACTCGGCGGGCCCGACTACACCAACCGCATCATCGACATCATCTGCCCGCTCGGACTGGGGCAGCGAGCCATGATCGTGGCGCCCGCGAAGGCCGGCAAGACCATGGTGCTCCAGGCGCTGGCCGAGGGCATCGCGAAGAACCGGCCCGATGCCACGCTCCTGGTCCTCCTGGTGGACGAGCGTCCGGAGGAGGTCACGGAGATGGAGTCGTGCGGCTACGGCGAGGTCATCGCCTCCACCTTCGACTTCCCGGCGAGCCGGCACGCGGCGGTGGCCGAGCTCACCCTGGAGCGCGCGCGGCGGCGCGTCGAGCTCGGCGAGGACGTGGTCATAATCCTCGACTCCATCACGCGCCTGGCCAGGGCGTACAACACCTTGGAGAAGGGCTCCGGCCGCACGCTCTCGGGTGGGCTCGACGCGCAGTCGATGGAGAAGCCCAAGCGGTTCCNNNNAAGATGGATGAGGTGATCTTCGAGGAGTTCAAGGGCACCGGGAACAGCGAGATCGTGCTGAGCCGCGAGCTGGCCGAGCGGCGTATCTATCCGGCCATCGACCTGAACGCCAGCGCCACGCGGCGGGAGGAGCGCCTGCTCTCACCCGAGGCGCTCGAGGCGGCCCGCACGCTGCGCCATCACCTCGCGACCGCTCCCTCCGCCGATGCAATGCAGGAGCTGCTGCGCCTCATGGAGCGCACGGAGAACAACGCAGAGCTGGTGGCGCAGGTGCTGTCGGAGTGGAGGGCGCCGTAGCCCCTACAGCTTGACCACGTTCGGCGCGTCGACCTCGGGGCTCGCCTCGCCCCTCGGAGGGGTCTCGTACACGCTCCGGGGCTCATGCGTGTCCCACCATTGCCGGGCCCGCTCGGGCGACCAGCCGCTAGCGAAGCTGAGCGCGGCCAGCCGGGAGGCGAGGATCTCCGCCGAGTGCGGCCGCTCCGTCTTGTCCTTCTGCAGGCAATCCAGGATCAGCGCATCGAATTCCGGTGGGATCTCGAGCTCCGTGTATCTCGAAGGAGGCTCGGGCTGTTGGTGAATGTGCTGCACCAGCATGAGCATCGGCGAATTGGCTCTGAACACGGTCCGTCCCGTGAGTAGCCAGTACCCGACGCATCCCAGGGAGTAGAGGTCGCTGCGCGGATCGACCTCCTCTCCCTCCCCGGCGGCGCCCTCGGGTGATCCGTACGCCGGCGTCCCCGTAAATGTCCCGACATCGGTCAGCCTGACGTCCTGCAGGGCCGGGGTGCCCGCCCGCTTCACGAGACCGAAGTCCAGCACCTTCACGAAATCCAGGTCCTGGCCGTAGCGGCAGAGGTATATGTTGGCCGGCTTGATGTCGCGGTGCACCATGCCGCGTGCGTGGGCCTCACCCAGGGAGTGGCACGCCTGCCGCAGGATGTGCGCGGCGCGCTCGGGCGGCATGGGGCCGTACCGCTCCACCAGCTCCTCCAGGCTCAGACCGTCGAGCAACTCCATCACATAGTAGAAGCTGCGCTCCTCGGTGAGGCCGTAATCGTAGACCTCGACGGTGTGTGGCGAGCGCAGCTGGGCCGTGGCCTGGACCTCCCGCTCGAAGCGGTGATGCTCGGTGCCCCCCGAGCGGCCGGGACCGGTGCCCAGGCCGCTGCGCACCAGCTTGATCGCCGCCGGGCGCGCGAGCATGCGGTGCTCCGCCTTCCACACCTCGCCCATCCCGCCCTCGCCCAGCTTCTCCACCAGCAGGTAGCTCCCCAGGCGGCGGGCGCGACTGATATCGGTGCCCATGCGGTAGATCACCCGCGAGCCCACGACGGCGATGCCGGCGCAGATGTAGTTGGCCAGTATGAATGGCACGAGATGGCCGGTTTCGAGCGGGGGACCCCCCCGGGCGACGCCGATCGCGTAGAGCACCGGGCTCGTCGAGGCCGCCGCCAGGGCCGCCACCGCGGCTTTCCCCGGCGTGGTGGGCACGATCAGCGGGAAGAAGACGAGCCACACGGACACCCACGAGATGCCTCCGACGATCATCCCCTCCGGCCACATGCCGAACGCCAGATGCACGTCGATCCCCGCAGCCGCCACGACCTCGTAGAACAGACCGTAGTTCAGCACGCACTCTCCGCTGACGACGCGGCTGCGCACGAAGAAGAACAGCGCAATCGAGGCGGCGACGAAGCCGGCAGCCACGAAGTCCGGGGACGCCGGGAAGCTCGCGTCCTCCCAGTACTCGCTCCAGTTCGCCGTGATCCGGCCCGTGCCGTAGGCCAGGGTGTACGTGACCGCGTACACCAGCGCAGCAATGCCGAGCCGCCGTCCGGCCTTCTCCACGACGTCCGGCGGCAGACTCAGGGGCTTACCGCTTCCCCCTGCCGCGGTGGACTGTGAGGGTCGTCTCTTCTTGAGCTCGATTTCGGTCATGCGGATTCCTAAGATACTCTCCGCCTGGCGCGCGGGAAGCGGCCCACCGCTGGCGTACGTCGGACCAACCCTCTAGGCTTCCTAGCCATGACGCCTTGGGTGACCCGGCTGCTCATTGCCAACGTGGTGATGTTCCTGCTGATCCAGATCTTCCCGCAGGCGGTGCGGCTGCTCTGGCTCAGGCCCATCCTCATCCCGCTGCGGCCGTGGACGATCATCACTTACATGTTCCTGCACGCGGGGTTGCTGCACCTGTTCTTCAACATGCTGGCCCTGTACTTCTTCGGGCCCCGGCTCGAGGTCCGGCTCGGCCGGCGTCATTTCCCAGGTCTGTACTTCTCTAGCGGGATCGTCGCGGCGCTCGTGTCGCTCATCTTCACGCCCTACGCGGCCATCGTCGGGGCGTCCGGCGCCGTGTTCGGCGTGCTGCTCGGCTACGCGCTGTACTGGCCCAAGGATCTGATCTACATCTGGGGTGTGCTCCCCATTCAGGCGCGGTGGTTGGTGGCGCTGCTCACCGCGCTGGCTCTGTTCGGCGGCTTCAGCGGCGGGGCCGGCGGAGGAGGCGTAGCCCACTTTGCGCACCTCGGCGGGTTCCTGGGCGGATTCCTCTACATCAAGTGGCTCGACTGGCGCTCACCAGCGCGACGCTTCAAGAAGAAGGCGGCCGCCGTCCAGCCGAAGCCCAGGTCGGGGGGCAGCGGCGACCTGGAGCGCTGGCAGCGCATCCGCCGCGACGATATGCACCAGGTGAACCGGGATGAGCTGGACCGCATCCTCGACAAGATCAGCGCCAAGGGGATGAACAGCCTCACGCCCGACGAGCGCGCCTTCCTGGAGCGCTTCGCCTCACGGGAGTAGCCATGAACCACCGTCGCGCATTCCTGAAACGGATGGCTGCGGTCGTCGGCGCCTCGAGCGTCGGCAGCCTGTTGGCACTCGATCGGGCCGTGGCCGAAGGCATCGCCCAGGCGGCGGGCAAGGCTGGGAGCGCGTTGCCCGGGGGCCAGGAAGGAGTGTACACCCTGGATCCCGACATTACCTACCTCAACCACGCCTCCACCGGCACCATTCCCCGCGCCGTGCAGCAGGCGCACGCGCGATACCTGGAGCTGTGCGAGTCCAATCCTTGGGCCTACATGTGGGGCGGCGAGTGGGAGGAACCGCGGGAGGCGGTGCGAGCCAGGGCCGCACGGCTGCTGCGGTGTGAGGCCGCCGAGGTCGCCCTCACCCACAACACTACCGAGGGCTTCAACATCCTGGCACAGGGGCTTCCTCTCGGAAGGGGAGACGAGGTGGTCTTCTCCTCGCTGAACCACCCCGGGGCGAGCATCTGCTGGTTCCACCAGGCCGAGGCGAAGGGTTTCACCGTGAAGCAGTTCGACTTCCCGGTGGGCGAGATGCCGAACCTCACTCTCGACGAGGTGCTGGACCTGCACGATCGTCAGATCTCAGCCAACACCCGGGTGCTCGTCTTCCCTCACGTGGACAACATCGTGGGACTCAGACACCCGATGAAGGAGCTCACCGCGCTGGCCCGCTCGCGCGGGGTGGAGTTCGTCGCCGTGGACGGCGCTCAAACGGTGGGGATGCTCCCCGTAGACGTGGCCCAGGCAGGCGTGGACTTCTACGCGGCGAGCCCGCACAAGTGGGTGCAGGCACCCAAGGGCACCGGGTTGCTCTACCTGAAGCGCGACGTGCAGAGCACACTCCGACCGATGTGGGTCACGTGGGGGCAGGAGCGTTGGGCGGGAACGGTGCGGATCTTCGAGGACTACGGCACCCGCAACCTGCCCGAGGTCATCGCCCTGGGTGATGCGCTCGACTTCCAGGCCTCGCTCGGCGAGGATGCCAAGGCCTCGCGCTATCGCACGATGTGGCAGGGCTGGCGCAGGGCGGTGGACAATGCGGCCCACACCGAGTGGCGCTCGCCGACCTCCTGGGAGCTCTCGGCCTCGCTCTACGCAATCGAGGTGCAGGGGATTACCAGCAGGGACCTGTTCGAGCGGATGCATCGGGAGTACGGGTTCGTGTTCCGCCCGTTCCAGACTCAGGGGCTCAACACCGTCCGGATCTCGCCGAACCTGGTCAACTCCGACATGGAGCGGGAGCTGTTCCTGGGTCGCTCCGCTGCCGTAGTACGGTCGCTGTGATCCGCTACGCCCGCTAATCGATGTCCTGATCGTCCTCGTCGCCGCGGGAGCCGCGCGCCCCCCGCTTGAACCACGAGGCCTCGCTCACGTAGTCGCTCGTGAGCCCCTCCAGGTGGGCCATCTGGTCCCGCGTGAGGGGCTCGAACTCGGCGGCGATGGCGACGTTCTCCTCGAGCTGCGCGACGTCGTCCACGCCCACGATCACCGTGCTCACCGGCTGCGTCAGCGTGTAGCGCATGGCGTCACGCATGGAGGTGATCCCGCCCTCGCGGAAGATGCGGCCGCGAGCGGGGATCTTCATCCCGATGACACCCATCTGCTTCTGGTTGGCCAGCGGCAGGAGCTCATCCACGAACGGGAGGTGGTGCGGGTCGGCCGCGTTGAGCGCCATCAGGATGGTGTCGAAGTCGAAGCGGTTGAGGCCGTCGACCAGCACCACCGGATCGGCGTGCCCCGTGATCCCGAGGAAGCGTACCATCCCTTCATCGCGCGCCTGCAGCATCGCCTCGATCGCCCCGTCCTCGCCGAAGATGGCATCCAGCTCGTCCGTCCGCCGAACGTTGTGGAGCTGCCAGAGATCGAGGTGGTCGGTCTGCAGTGGCTGCAGGCTCTCCTCCAGCAGGCGCAGCGAGCCGTCACGCGTGCGGTCGTGCGTCTTGGTCGCAAGGAACACCTCGTCGCGCCGCGTCGCCATGACCTTCCCGATGTAGCGCTGACTCACCCCGCGGCCGTAGCGGGCCGCGGTGTCGATGTAGTTCACACCCAGGTCGATGGCGCGGTTGATGATCGCCTCGGCCTCGGCATCCCTGTCCGGCTCCTCCAGTGTCGCCTGGCCGCCGAGGCTGAAGAGGCGCACCCGATGTCCGGTGCGGCCCAGCGGCCGCTCAGGCATGGGCGGGTCCCCCGCGAGGGAGAGCCGTCGGTTGAGGAACAGGGCGGCCGTGCCGGCGGCGCCCATCATCACGAAGTCGCGCCGCGTGAGATCGCGCTCGGTCATGTCCAGGCTCCACATCCACGGTTTGTGGCCGAGACCCCGCTCGCTGCACGGGGACAGATCCACTAGAGAATCAGTCATGGGCCGTGCCCACGCAACCTCCGCGCGCCGCGAGCATCACTCACTGTGCGGCGCGCAGTGCATTGCGATCCGGCTTGGGGAGGGGCACTGGAACCCGGGGCTGGAGCGTGTCAGAGCCACGCCCCCTGAGCGCTAGCCCAGCATCTCGCGGAGCACCACCTCCCACATGGCACCCAGGGTCCTGAGGCGGCTTACCCACTCCGGGTTTCCTCCGCCAGCCCCCTCGGGAATTACCTGCCTCAGCCCAGCCTTCTCCGCTGCGAGTAGGGGCTGAAACAGGAACGTGGCGAGCCGGAAGGTCAGGGCGTCGCCGGTGGCCTCTCCCACGATCGGACGATCGGGCCGCGGCTCTCCCAGGCTCAGGCGCCGCTCCAGCACCGAGAACACCCGGTACATTGGCCACGCCGAGAAGGGGATCACGACCTCGCGCAGGTGCGGCCGCCCGGCCGAGGCATGGGGGTGGGGCGGGAGGTAGCCGACCCTGCCCTCCACCGGCACCTCCTCGGGCTCCGTTTCGTCGCGGAACCACTGCAGGGCGACCCCGTAGGTGTCGGCTAGGGCCTCGAGTGTGCGGAAGCTGGGATTCACTGTCCGCCCCACGTAGAGGTCCCGCAGGGTCGGGTAGGAGACGCCGGTGGCCCGGCTCGCCTCCCCCAGGTTCCCCTCGTGGGCCAGGTGCATCAGGGCGCGGAAGCGCCGCGTCAACAGGTGCCTGGCCCGGGGCAGCTGCTTCTTTGGCCGTCCCACGCGTCCCACCATCGAAGGCCTCGTCACGATTTTATTTAGTGGTATACTAGGAAACCAAGAGACGATCAGCAAGCCGCCCAGACCCTGCCGACGAGGCGTGCGTCACAGCGGCCCTCCCGGCGCTCGGCCTTTCTTGCGGGCCATGAGCGCTGAGACCGCCGTCCCCCACGTCCAGACCGCCAGGGCCGCAGGCCTCGAGTACGTGACAGACGCCGAGCCCGGCATCCGCCGCAAACGGGTGGGCCGCGGGTGGGCCTACTACGAGCCCGGCGGCGCGCTCATCCGGGACCGCCGCGAGCGCCGCCGGCTCAACGCGCTGGCGGTCCCGCCGGCCTGGACGGACGTGTGGATCTGCCCCAACCCCAACGGCCACCTGCAGGTCACGGCCCGGGACAGCAAGGGCCGCAAGCAGTACCGCTACCACCCCCGCTTTCGGGAGAAGCGCGACGAGTCGAAGTTCGGGCGGCTGCTTGCCTTCAGCGAGGTCCTGCCCAGGGTACGGGACCGCGTGGAGCGCGACCTGCGGCGCCGCGGCCTCCCCCGCGACAAGGTGCTGGCCACCGTGGTATGGCTGTTGGAGCGCACCTTCTTCCGTGTCGGCAACATCGCATACGCGCGGCACAACCGCTCGTTCGGGCTCACCACGCTGCGGCGGCGCCACGTGCAGGTCACGGGTGCGATGCTGCGCTTCGAGTTCCGCGGCAAGAGCGGCATCACGCGGACGGCCTCCATCACCGACCGCCGGATCGCACGCATCGTGCAGAGCTGCCGGGAGCTTCCCGGCCACGAGCTGTTCAAGTATCTCGACGACCACGGCCGGCGCCAGAAGGTCGACTCAGACGACATCAACGAGTATCTGCGACACATCACGGGGCGCGACATCACCGCGAAGGACTTCCGCACCTGGGCGGGTACCATTCTCGCGGCCGTGGAACTCAGCCGCCTCGGCACGGCAGCCTCGGAGCGACAGGCGAAGAAGCACGTGGTGCAGGCGGTCGACGAGGTGGCACGGCACCTGGGGAACACCCGGGCGGTCTGTCGCAAGTACTACGTACACCCCGCGATCCTCGAGGCCTACATGCGGGACGAGGTGATGGATCCCCTGCCGCCCCCGCCGCCCAACGGCGAGGACAAGCGGACGGGCACGGCCGCAGCATTGCGGAGGGAGGAGGTGGCGGTGCTACAATTCCTGCAGCAGATCCTCGACCGCGAGGCCCGCCAAGCCAATGAGCCCTGAGGAGCACCTCGGCCTGGAGCAGCTCGCCGCCTGGAAGGAAGGCGGCATCTCCTACTACCTGCACGGCACGCCGGCGGGCCCCAGCGGGCGCGTCATCATCCTGACCGCAGTGGGACCGGACTACGAGCACCGCTGGCTAGTGCTGCCGCAGGGGAAGACGACCGAGGACCTCGCCTCCAGGTGGTCCGAGGCGAGCAACCACGAGAAGACCGAGCTGGCCGAGACGCTGCTGCGCAGGGGGATGGCGGGTTAGGCTGAGAACCGGCGGCTCGGCTCCAAAGATCCGTCGGGGACCCAGCTCCGCGAAATACCTGGCTGCGTGAGCCTCTTGGCTCGGCCAGGCGGCTCCGCCTTGCTACATCACCCCATCGGGCCGTTCCCCGATCGCCACCCCAGGCCCCATCTTATAGACCCCATGCCGAAGCACTTGGACCGCCTCGAGACCGCCCTGCGCGACCGCTATACCATCAAACGCGAGATCGGCCGCGGCGGGATGGCCACGGTGTACCTGGCGCGCGACGTGAAGCACGATCGGGAGGTCGCGCTCAAGGTGCTGCACCCCGAGCTGGCGGTGGCGGGCTACCACCCGGAGCGATTCTTGCGGGAAATCCGCATCGTCGCATCGCTGACCCACCCCAACATCCTCCCGCTACACGACTCCGACGAGTGCGAGGGCTTCCTCTACTACATCATGCCGTACGTGTCGGGTGGCTCGCTGCGGGACCGCCTGCGGCAGGACGGGCCGTTCGCCGTCGAGGACGTGGTCGGCATCACGCGGGAGGTGGCCGCGGCGCTGGATTACGCGCACCGCCGCGACGTGCTGCACCGGGACATCAAGCCGGCGAACATCCTGTTCAGCGAGGGACAGGCGATGGTCACCGACTTCGGCGTGGCCCGGGCGATCACCGCGTGCTGCGACGACCTGGGCGACCTTACGGAGACCGGGTTTGCGATCGGCACACCGGCATACATGAGCCCGGAGCAGGCGGCGGCCGACGACAAGCTGGACGCCCGAAGCGACGTCTACAGCCTGGGCTGCGTCGTCTACGAGATGCTCACCGGCCGGACGCCGTTCCCCGACGAGAGCCCCATCAAGACGATGGCGCGGCACGCCACCCAGCCGCCGCCGCTCGTTCGTACGCTCCGCCCCAATGCGCCTTTGGCCGTCGAACGGGCTCTGGCGCAGGCGTTGGCCAAGGTGCCGGAGGATCGCCTCGCCACCGCGGGCGACTTCGCAGAGGCGCTCGCTGCACGGGAGACCGGCACCGCCCCCGTCGTTCCCGTGGTCGACGCGCGCCGCACGATTGCGGTGCTGCCCTTCGTCAACGCCAGTCCCGACCCCGAGAACGAGTACCTCAGCGACGGCATCACCGAGGAGCTAATCAACGCCCTCGCCAAGGTCGAGGGCCTGCACGTGGCGTCGCGCACCTCGGTGTTCGCGCTGAAGGGCGAGCGCCGAGACGCGCGCTCCATCGGCTCGCTGCTCAACGTGTCGGCGCTGCTCGAGGGAAGCGTCCGCAAGGCGGGGCAGCGGCTCCGCATCACCGTGGCCCTGATCAACGTGGCTGACGGCGGCACGCTCTGGTCGGAGCGCTACGACCGCGAGCTACAGAACGTCTTCACCCTGCAGGACGAGATCGCCAGCGCCATCGTCCGCACGCTGCGCGCCACGCTCCTGCGCGACCTTGGCGACCCCGTGGCGCGGCGCTACACCGACAACGTCTCGGCCTACAACCACTACCTGAAGGGCCGGTACTACTGGAATCTGCGCACACCCGAGGACATCGCGACCGCCGTCGAGCACTTCGAGCAGGCCATCGCGGAGGACCCCGACTACGCGCTCGCATACACCGGGCTGGCAGACTGCTACGCCATCCAGACCGATTACCGCGGCCTCCCGGTGGTCGAAGGTATGGAGCGGGCGAAGGTCCAGGCGCGCCGTGCCCTGTCCCTGGATGAGACGCTGGCCGAGGCGCACACGTCGCTCGGCTGGGTCACGTTCATCTACGACTGGGACTGGCAGGGCGCCGAGCGCGAGTTCCGCCGCGCCATCGAGCTCAACCCGCGCTACGCGACGGCGCGCCAGTGGCACTCCTGGGTGTTGATGGCGCTGGGACGAACCGATGAGTCGCTGGCTGAGGGGCGGGTGGCCCTCGAGCTCGACCCCGCGTCCGTGTCAGTGCGGCGCACCCTGGGCTGGCAGTACCTGTTCGCGCGCCAGCCGGGTCGAGCGGTCGAGCACCTGCGGCGGGCCGTAGAGATGGCGCCGACGGCCCACGAGAACCACCGGCTGCTGGGGCTGGCTTACGCGGACCGCGGACTGCTCGATGACGCCCTCACCGCGGCGCGGGAGGCGGTCGCGCTCTCGGATGGCGCGGCCTACGCCAGCGCGACTCTGGGGCACATCCACGCCCAGCGCGGCGAGACGGATCAGGCCAAACGCCTCCGCGACGACCTCCTGGACAAGGCGCAATCGGAGTACGTCCTGCCGGTGGCGCTGGTGATCCTGCATCTCGCCCTGGGGGAGCGAGAGGCCGCCCTCGACTGGCTGGAACGGGCCCACGAGGAACGCCGCGGGTGGCTCTGCTATCTCAAGACGGAGCCGCTCCTCGACCCGCTGCGGCATGAGGAACGGTTCAAGCGGTTGGTGGAGGAGATGGGCTTGGCGTAGGCTTAGAGAAGACAGCGCGACGAACCCCGCTGGATCCATGCATCCGCGAGTCAGTCACCTAGTGTGGCCTGCTGCCCTGCTGTGCGGGGTATGCGTAGCGGAGGCGTGTGGCAGAACCGCTGAGGACGCCGCCCGCCGTGAGCTCCGCATCGTGGTAGTAACCCACGGTCAATCTTCCGACCCCTTCTGGTCGGTGGTTGCCAATGGCGCCCACGACGCCGCGCGGGACTTGGGCGTCCGTGTTGAGTACCAGGCACCCGGCCGCTTCGACATGGTGGAGATGAGCAACCTGATCGATGCGGCGGTGGCGTCGCGGCCCAGTGGGCTCGTGGTCTCGATCCCGGACGCCAACGCCCTGGCCTCTGCGATCCGTGCCACCGTCCGGGCCGGAATCCCGGTCCTCTCCATCAATTCGGGCGCCGATGTCTACAAGGATCTCGGCGTGCTGGCGCACTTGGGGCAGAGCGAGTACGAAGCAGGCGTGGCCGCCGGCGAGCGCATGGCCCGAGCAGGGGTGACACGCGGGCTGTGCGTGAACCACGAGGTGGGGAACGTGTCGCTCGACCTGCGCTGCAGCGGATTCCGAGACGCACTCGAGCGAGCGGCCGGATCGGCCGCGGTGCTCGCCGTAGACCTCGCCGACCCGGACGACGTGCAACAGCGGGTGGCAGGAGCGCTGCGCACCGACCGGGCGATTGACGGCGTCCTCGCACTCGGGCCCGCTGGCGCCGACCCCACTTTAGCGGCCCTGTACGACGTAGGTGGACTCGGCACCATCGTGACAGCAACGTTCGACCTCTCACCACGCGTGCTCGAGGCAGTGCGGGACCGCGAGATGCTGTTCGCGATCGATCAGCAGCAGTACCTCCAGGGGTATTTGGCAGTCGTGTTCCTGACGAAGTATCTGGAGACCGGGGCCCTGCCCGGCAGCGGCGAGGTGATCGCTACCGGTCCGGGCTTCGTGACGGCTGAAACGGCGGCAGCCGTCATGAGGCTGGTGGAGCGGGGCGTCCGATAGGACAGCCGCCACCTCAGCGACGATGAGCGGCGAACGCGGACGGCGGATCAGCATAGTGCGAAGGCTCTTGAGCCGCCCCGAGCTCGTTGCCCTGGTGGGCGCACTCACGGTCTGGTTGTTCTTCGCGATCGTGGCAGGGCCACCGTTCCGCAGCGCGGCCGGTACCGCATCCTACCTCAACGCCGCTGCCCCACTCGGGATCCTTGCCGTCGCCGTCGCGCTCCTCATGATCGGAGGCGAGTTTGACCTGTCGGTGGGCTCGGTCATCGGCGCGGCCTCGATGTCGATCATGCTACTGACCACGCACTTCGGGTGGACGCTTTGGCCCGCCATAGTAGTGACCGCGGCACTCGCCCTCGCAATCGGTTTGGGTAACGGCTACCTGGTGGTGCGGACCGGCTTGCCGTCGTTCATCGTGACGCTCGGAACTCTGTTCATCGTCCGCGGGCTCACGATCGCCGTGACCCGACTTCTCACCGGGCGCACCCAACTCGGCGGGCTCGATGAGGTAGCCGGCTACGGACTCGCGCAAGCCGTGTTCGGTAGTAACCCGATCGGGCCCTTCCGCGTATCGATCATCTGGTGGGTCGGGCTCGCTCTGCTCGCCACCTGGGTGCTGCTGCGCACCCGTTGGGGCAACTGGATCTTCGGGGCGGGCGGTGCACCCGATGCCGCGCGCAACGTGGGCGTGCCGGTGGCACGCGTGAAGATCGGCCTCTTCATGATGACTGCGCTCGCCGCGTGCTTGGTCGCGATCCTCCAGGCCGTGCGGTTCACCGGTGCCGACACGCTACGGGGGGAACTCCAGGAGTTCCGCGCCATCATAGCGGTGGTGATCGGGGGGACGCTCTTGACGGGAGGCTACGGCTCGGCGATCGGCGCTCTGTTCGGGGCCTTGATCTTCGGGATGGTGCGACAAGGTATCGTCATGACCGGCGTGGACGCCGACTGGTTCGGGGTGTTCTTGGGCGCGATGCTGGTCACGGCCGTTGTCTTCAACAACTACATCCGCAAGAAGGCGTTGGATGTGACATGACGGTCAACGACACCCCACTTCTGGAGGTCGAGGGGGCGTCCAAGTACTTCGGGCACGTGGTCGCCATTGAGGACGTTTCAATGTCGGTGCGCCGCGGCGAGGTGACGTGCCTCCTGGGTGACAACGGGGCCGGTAAGTCGACGCTCGTC
>JABAOF010001465.1_pt2 | contig 39376 bp, 43 predicted proteins | sample 7062171 | NCBI WGS metagenome assembly JABAOF01 (sample SAMN14538628, study PRJNA623070) | marine sediment metagenome | biome: marine biome [ENVO:00000428]; feature: marine pelagic biome [ENVO:01000023]; material: deep marine sediment [ENVO:00002113] | place: India: Gulf of Khambhat ... | reverse complement strand
GAGGTGGTGACGAGGCCTGGCTCGATCTTCCCTTCCAAGACGCCCATATCTTCCTCCGTGAACCCGAACCCCTAGAACCGTTCCGACTATTCTCTGCCAACTTTTCGCTGCACACGCTCCCGACTGTTGGAAGAAGTCCTGAGCCTCAAATTCGGCGTATCAAGTTGGAACGGCACTAGAGGCCCAGGGAGATAAACTTGACCTCGAGAAACTCCTCGATCCCCTCCCGGCCTCCTTCTCGGCCGACCCCACTCTCTTTAAATCCTCCAAACGGGGCTTGAGGAACCGAGGGACTGCCATCGTTGACCCCGATGATTCCGTACTCCAGCTGCTCCGCTACCCGGATGCAGCGGCTCACATTCTGGCTATAGAAGTAAGCTGCGAGACCGTAGCGTGTGTCGTTGGCGGCGTGAATCGCCTCGGCTTCATCCCGAAAAGGGATCAGGGGAGCCACCGGGCCAAAGGTTTCCTCTTCCAGAATTCGCATCCCCTTCCTGACATCGGTGAGGACGGTCGGTTCAAAGAAGCGCCCTCGGGCGAACTCCGCCTCGGTTCGCGGCTTACCACCCGTGAGGACCTTGGCACCCCCGGCAACGGCGTCCTCGACGTGGGTGCAGACCTTCTTGAACCCTTGCTCGTCAATCAATGGGCCGACATGTACGCCCTCTTCCAGGCCGTTTCCCACCTTCAACTGCTTCACCCGCTCGACGAGCTTGGCCGCGAACGGCTCGAGAATCGATTCGTGGACGTAAATGCGGTTGGCACAGATACAAGTTTGCCCCATGTTCCGGAACTTCGAGGCCACCGCGCCGACCACGGCCTTGTCCAGGTCGGCATCCTCGAAGACGATGAAGGGGGCGTGTCCCCCCAGCTCTAACGAGACCCGCTTGACGTGATCCGCCGAGCCCCGCATCAGAAGCTTCCCGACTTCAGTCGAGCCGGTAAACGTGATCATCCGGACCAGCGGGTTCTCTAAGAACTCTCGCCCCACCCCGCCCGGGTCCAGCGTGGTGATGAGATTAACTACGCCCGCCGGGAAACCCGCCTCTTCAAAGATTTTGAACAGGGCAATCGCGGTGAGAGGGGTCTGCTCGGCCGGTTTGAGCACCACCGTACATCCCGCCGCCAGGGCCGGCGCAATCTTTCGCAATACCATGGCGGCAGGGAAATTCCAGGGCGTTATGGCCGCCACCACCCCCACCGGCTGCTTGACGACCATGAGACGCTTGTGCGCCACCGAAGAGGGAATGGTCTCGCCGTAGACTCGCTTGCTCTCCTCGGCATACCACGTGACAAATCCGGCGGAATACTCGATCTCTCCTCGCGACTCGAACAGCGGCTTGCCCTGCTCGGACGTCAGGAGCCGAGCCAAGGCCTCTTTTCGCTCGAGCATGAGGTCTCTCGCCTTGAAGAGGAGCTTGGCCCGCTGGGGGGCGGCCAACGTTGACCATTCCGGGAAGGCTCCATAGGCCGCTTCGACGGCTTGGGCGGCATCCTGAGGTCCCGCATCGGCGATCTCCGTGAGCGTCTCACCGGTCGCGGGGTTATGGACCGGAAAAGTGCGGCGGCTCGCGGCATCAACCCATAGGCCACCGATGTAGTTTTGACCCTTGCCTTCTGTTGCCAAACCAGCCATGATCCTGCTCCGTTTATTGACGAGGGATTTTTCGGAAGAAAGGGGAGTTCTTTTGGCCGAGTATAGACGCCGAGTCCAGTCGTGTCAAGGAGTTGTTGCCCGGTAGGATGCGCTCAGGCCTATTCCGCGAGGATGATGCGACCGGCAATGAACGCGATCAGGAGGCCGAGAACCCAGAGCCAAGGGAAGGTTCCGATGTAGTACCAGGAAACGAAGGGATACGCCGGAGCGGAGAGGGGGACCAATGAGACGGCAAAGAGGGCCCCCATGATCCCAAAAATCTCCAAATACCCCGAGACCATGAAACCGAACACGACCGTCATGAGGACCACCCAGCTCATCCCCAGGCAGAATCCCCAGAACTGCGGTCCCCGCTTTCGAAAAGATTCGGTCATGACAAGCCAAACTGAGGGGGGCAACTCACCTTCCACCGGCAGATCGGATCGAAAGCATACAGGGAGACGGTCACCACGTCAACTCCCCGGCTTTTCGAATTCCGCTGCCGGGAGACGACGCCTGAGCCACTCGTCCAACGCTTCTTCAAGACAGGCTTCGAGGCTCCGTTCCTCCATGACGAGGAGGCGACTCACTTTCTTCACTAATGGGGCACTCAGAAAGACCGTGATTCGTCTCCGAGCTCCCGAGCGCCGATGGCGCCGACCCCGCCGAACCTGCCGCTTTGCCCGCGGCGTCGGCCCTCTCTTGCGACCAGGCATCTTACTGCTCCCTTGTGGTAGCAGGCAGCAACCAGCTGTCAGCAAAGACTCTGAGCTTCCCAGGTTCCCGGCTTCCTAGCCACCCATCACCAGTTACCAACCACCAATCACCAACCAGAGACTTCGGACATCGGACTTCGGACCGTGAACTGTGAACCATGAACCGTGAACTAGTTTAGGGAATCTCGGGCCGGCCGGCCTCGATCCAGGCGCTATACCACAGGCTTCCGAGATCCGTGGCCGCCTGCGCCATGCTGAGCTTGGCCAGCTTACCGGCAAAGACATGCAAGGCCGCGTAGTAGGCGTCGCCATAGCCGCGCACTCCCTGGCTCGCCAAGGTGTCGGCGCGCAGGAGGTTGTCCACCCAAATATAACTGTCAATGAGGTAGTCGAAGGTGAAGGCCATCGGATCGGTAGCCCGCTGAGCCGGTTGAGTGAACGCGGCCAGATCCTCATATTGCGCGATGTGCCGGCGAATCATTTCGTCCTCAAAGCGCGTGTGGATTCCGCGATTCCCGGTTAGCTGGCCATCGTGATTGGTCGTGGTGTGAAGCGGTTGGTGCCCATCCGCCACATAGTGGCCCAGATGCGCCGCGATTCGCGGCACGCGCTTCCAGTCCGAGGCGCGCATGGCCTCTACCAGGTCCCGATAGAGCTCACCGGTCCGCCACGGCAAGAGGCCGGCCCCTTCCAGCCGCTTTCGGCCGTATTTTGCCAGGGCTTTCTCACGGTCCCGGGGAATTTCGTGAAAGGGAAAGCGATCCAGCTCGTCTAAGTCGAACCAGTGGCGGATCCGCTCCGCTTCCTTCTCCTGATCCGTGCCGACCGTATCGGGTTCCTTGCCGTGCTCGCCGATGAAGGCCTGGTGTCGCATGAAGAAGCGCCGGAGCGGCTCGGGCAGGGTGGTACAGGCCGCCCGGTTGATGAGGACATGCGCCCCTCCGCTCCAGGGATACGCGGGCAGGGGCCATGATACTCCCAGGACCGCCGTCAGCATGAGGGAACACCACGCAGATCGCTGTCGCTTCATTTTCCGAAACGCGAAGTGCATACGAAGACTGTGCCATAGGGACCGGAACAATCCAACAGAAAAGGGACAGGAACCGTTGCCTCCCTCGCCCACGAACCGACCGATGCGCGCTGGGGGGGCGGGGCATCCACCCTTGGGAGTATGGTGACGATTGATGTGAACGATGAAAATTCGTGGCACAGATATTGCTCATTGCGAAAGCTGCCACAGCCGTCTTCAACCGACAAGGACAACAAGATATGGGGGATAAAGCTATGGGGATACGGTGTCTCGGTTTATTCATCTTCGGTGCGGCGACCCTTTTTGCTGCGGGCTGCTCTCCGCCATCCACGCCAGCTGCCGAGCTGAAACATTTTCCCATCAATGACCTGGAAGGGATCATCACTCAGTCGAATGTCCAGCTTGACCGACAGATTTCAAGTGATGGAGGCGGTTCCCTTCGAATCGACGCCACGCAGCCGACTGTCGTGCGCTTATTCGAAGTGGGCGACGTGGACATCGAAAACGCCCGACTCATTTACCAGGCGAAGCTTCGCACCGAAGGGGTGAATGGCCAGGTATACCTCGAGATGTGGTGTCATTTCCCCGGACAAGGGGAATTCTTTTCGCGCGGACTTCAGACGCCTCTCAGCGGAACCACGGACTGGACAACTGAAGAGACTCCGTTCTTTCTCAAACAGGGAGAGAATCCGGACAATATTAAACTGAACCTGGTCATCAACGGGACCGGTACGGCCTGGATTGACGATATTCGACTGTTGAAAGGACCACTGAAATAGGCAACGATATCCCCTCCACGCCTCTCTGCCATTCCCTCGTTTCACAACCCCACTTTGCGTAAGTCCTTGACAGTTGGGCCTTTCTTGACTATTATAATGATGTCAAGTGGGAGGGCCTGACCGCGCCTCCGGCTCACCGGTCAGCCTGAGTGTAAGCAGTACTTCGGGACGCCCGGGGGCCCTCTTCCTCGGGCGTTTGCTATTTTCCTCAAACGAGCGTTATTCTGCTGATTTTCGACCTCATCAGGTTCACCACAGCGCACCAGATGCGATAGAACAACAGGTGCATCAACCGGTACAGTCTATTTGTCACAGGGGAGACAGACGATGGCCAAGAAGAGCAAGGGCTCACGAGCCGCACGCGCCTCGTTCGACACCGACAGCGGTCCCGCCATTATCTATCGTCTCGATACCTTGGAAAAGGCAGGCCTGGGATCGACCTCGCGGCTTCCTTTCTCGATCAAGGTGTTGCTGGAAGCGGTGTTGCGGAATTGCGACGGAGCACTGATCAGCGAAGAGGATGTGGTTGCCCTGGCGAGCTGGCAGGCGGCAAAGCACGACAATCGTGAGGTGCCGTTCAAACCAGCCCGCGTGGTTCTCCAGGACTTCACCGGAGTGCCGGCCGTGGTGGACCTTGCTGCCATGCGCTCGGCGATGAAACGGCTGGGAGGCAATCCCGCCAAAATCAATCCCGCCGTCCCGGTCGACCTGGTGATCGACCACTCGGTGCAGGTGGACTTCTTTGGGTCGCCAGACGCCCTCGAGCGGAACGCGGAAATCGAGTTCGAGCGGAACCGCGAACGGTATGAGTTTCTCCGCTGGGGCCAAAAGGCCTTTGACAATTTCCGGGTTGTTCCGCCCGCCACCGGCATCGTGCATCAGGTCAACCTGGAATTTTTGGCCAAGGTCGTGCTGGCCCGTAAGCAAGCTGAGGACCTGCTGCTTTTCCCCGACACGCTGGTGGGCACCGACTCTCACACCACGATGATCAACGGACTCGGCGTGCTCGGCTGGGGTGTAGGAGGCATCGAGGCTGAGGCGGTCATGCTGGGTCAGCCGCTCTATTTCCTTACTCCACAGGTGGTAGGCTTCAAGCTTCACGGACGGCTGCCCGAAGGAGTGACGGCCACGGACTTAGTCCTCACGGTGACCCAGATGCTCAGGAAGAAGGGGGTGGTGGATAAGTTTGTTGAGTTTTATGGAAGCGGTCTCTCCCAAATGACCCTCCCTGACCGGGCCACGGTCGCCAACATGGCACCCGAGTACGGCGCCACCATGGGCTTCTTCCCCGTGGATGAGGAAACCCTGCGCTACCTCAGGAGCACCGGGCGCAGCAGAGAGGAGGTCAGCCGGGTCGAGCGTTACTGCAAGGAACAGGGGCTGTTCCGCACGGACCAAACGCCCGATCCAGATTTCACTGATACGCTGGAGCTGGACCTCGGCAAGGTCGAGCCGAGTCTCGCCGGGCCGAAGCGGCCGCAGGACCGAGTCGTCCTTGCGGCAATGAAGGATACCTTCCGCAAGTCCCTCACGGCGCCGGTAAAGGAGCGTGGGTTTGGGCTCTCGGGAGAGGAACTCTCCCGTGCGGCGGCCATCCGCTCTAACGGCACCGAGGCGAGCCTCGGACACGGCTCGGTGGTGATCGCCGCCATTACCTCGTGCACGAACACGTCGAACCCCTCGGTGATGCTCGGAGCGGGCTTGCTCGCCAAGAGGGCGGTCGAGCGAGGGCTCAAGGTTCCTCCGTACGTCAAGACCAGCCTGGCACCGGGCTCCAAAGCGGTGACAGCATACTTGCAAGAGGCCGGGCTTACCCCGTACTTGGCAAACCTTGGCTTTCACGTGGTGGGCTACGGATGTACCACTTGTATCGGCAACAGCGGTCCCCTTCCGACCGAAGTGGCCAAGGCAGTGGGCGAGAACGAACTTGTGGCTGCCGCCGTCCTCTCCGGGAACCGCAACTTCGAAGGACGAATCCATCCTTACGTGAAGGCCAACTATTTGGCTTCGCCGCCGCTGGTGGTGGCCTACGCGATCGCCGGCACCGTCGACATCGATCTGACGAAAGACCCCCTCGGCCACAACTCCCAGGGAGAGGCCATCTATCTCAGGGATATCTGGCCTTCCCAGGAAGAGGTGGCCGTGACCATGAGCCGGGCGATTCAGCCGGGGATGTTTCAACAGATCTACGGAAATGTTTGGGAAGGCAACCCGACCTGGAATGCCATCCCGGTGAGCGGTGGCGAACTCTACGATTGGAGTGCGGAGTCCACCTACATCCAGGAACCTCCGTTCTTTGCCGAGCTCAAGCCCGAACCGCCACCGATTGGTGACCTCCGTGGCGCGCGGGTACTGGCAGTATTGGGCGACTCGGTCACGACCGATCACATCTCGCCCGCCGGTGACATTCCGGTCGACGGCCCGGCCGGTCGATACTTCATCGAGCGCGGCGTTGAAAAGAAGGACTTCAATTCTTTCGGCTCCCGCCGGGGCAACGACCGGGTGATGGTGCGAGGCACGTTCGCCAACATCCGGCTCAAGAACCTGCTCCTCCCCGGAACCGAGGGAGGCGTCACCATTCATTTCCCCGACGGGGAGCGCATGTCGATCTATGACGCCGCCATGCAATATACAGCCGACGCGGTGCCCCTCCTGGTCGTCGCAGGGAAAGAGTATGGCAGCGGCTCTTCCCGCGACTGGGCAGCCAAGGGCACACTCCTACTGGGGGTCAAGGCGGTACTGGCGGAGACCTACGAGCGCATCCACCGCAGCAACCTGGTGGGAATGGGGGTGCTGCCGCTCCAATTCAAGGAAGGAGAAAATGCCGCCGCACTGGGCCTGACTGGGCAAGAGGTCTTCGACATCACAGGCCTCAGCGACCACATCCAGCCCCGGCAGGAGGTCAGCGTCAGTGCGGTGAAGCCCGACGGAACCAAGCTGAACTTCACCGCCGTGGCCCGCCTCGACTCGCACGTCGAGGTAGACTACTACAGGAACGGCGGCATCTTGCAGACCGTCCTGCGTGGGCTTCTGCGAAACTAGCGGCGGATCACATGGCCTTTCGCCGCCAGGGTTCATAGCTGACCAGCTCTACCGGGAGGGCCGAGTCAAGGAGTTCAAAAACGTCAAACGCCTGGGGAACTTACCTCCGAACGTTTGTCTTTCGAGAGCTGACATCCCTCTGCAATATTCCTCAGTTTAGTCCCATGCCGATGACGAGGCCGATTGCAATTCCCAATCCGACAAAAATCGACCCGACCACGATTCCCACGGCGATGTTCTGCTCCGCCAGCTGCCGTGAAGTGTCGAATGGGGTCATCTTGTCAAAGATTTTATACCCGATGATCATGAATAGGAGGGTTATGATTGCTCCAACGATGGCATAACTCAGGTTCAACAATGTGATAAATATTTCCATTATCTCAACACCTCCTTAATCGTATTGATTTTCCTGACGTAACCTAGCGTCTCCTTGCTGTGTCGACCCGTCACACGAGGCAACGTGATTTCTATAGACTCCCACAAGTTGTGGTTCAGGTCCTTCCTCCGCGCGAGTCTCTGTGCTTTAATAATATTTCCTTTACCGGCGTTGAAAGACCCAAACATGAAATTAATCCGATCTTGTAAAGGGCGATCAGCTTTCCATGCTTTCCATAGTTCCCTATCATAAAAAATACCCGCAGCGATGTTCCAGCGTGGTTGTGCCCTGGTACCCTTAATTCTTGGGTTCTTTCTGGTGATCTCCTTAAATGTTCTTGGCATAATTTGCATAATGCCCACTGCACCCCTTCGTGATTTCGCTGTCGCCTTCAATCTCGATTCCGCGACAGCTTGTGCCTTAAAGTATCTCCAGTCAAAATGCGGACCAAAAAATCTCTTGGAATACTTTGAGAAGTACTGATCATATTTTACGACCCTGTTATAGCGTTCAAAGGCGTGAGCCTGAAAAGGGACCAGCAGCACGACAAGGACGAAGATAGTGTTCATAATCCTTGCATGCTTCTTCATTCCTTTTTCTCGCACCGCCCACCGAAAATACATCCTTTGACCTCCGCGGATATCCGCAGCATAACTTTCGTCCATACTGTGGTCAAGGTGTAAGTTACCGCCGTAAGGCGGTATAGGATGGAACTGGCATCTCCCGCATGGGGCTACGGGATAATCCTCTTGACAGAAGGCTGGTCGGGCTACAGGTTATGTACTGTCTGCAAAAAAAAGGCGCACATGGATGGCTTGTGGCCGAATCATGCCGGCTCCAAACCCGCAGCTCGCGCAGCTGCTCCGCTACTGACACGTGAGGACTCATGAGTGAAAAGTTGCAGAAAGTACTGGCTCGCGCGGGTCTCGGCTCGCGCCGAGAAATCGAGCGCTGGATCGAGCAAGGCCGAGTTTCGATAGACGGCGAGGGCGCGAAGCTCGGCGACCGCGTTGACCCTCGCCAGATTATCCGCGTTGACGGAAACGTTGTTCCCCGCGCAAGAATCACACCCGGGCGCCGCGTCCTCGCGTACCACAAACCGGTCGGCGAGGTGTGCACTCGTTCAGATCCACAGGGACGACCCACGGTTTTCGATCACTTGCCAAGACTGCACAGTGGACGCTGGGTAGCCGTCGGTCGCCTGGATATCAACACGGCTGGCCTCCTCCTTTTGACCACGGACGGAGAATTGGCCAATCGCCTCATGCACCCCTCACAGGAAATTGAGCGCGAATACGCCGTCCGGGTACTGGGAAAAGTCAGTGATACCATGCTGCGCAGACTGAAAACAGGCGTGGAAATGGTGGATGGAACGTCCCGTTTTGATTCGATACGCGTTGTCGGCGTGGAGGGCACAAACACTTGGTACCATGTCACGCTTAAAGAGGGGCGCAAACGCGAGGTTCGTCGCCTATGGGAGGCGGTCGATGCCAGGGTCAGCCGACTGATCCGCATTCGCTATGGACCGGTCATTTTGCCGCGGAGCCTCCGCCCCAGGCACTGGGAGGAGCTCGACAGACCAGCGATTGCCGCCTTGCTTGCCGCGACTGGATTNNTCCCGAACGGTCCGGTAGCCGGTCATTCGTGAGTCACCAGGGCTCGATAGGAGAAATTTGGATGCTCTATGGCGTTCTCGCCGACCTCGTCGTCGTGGTGCATCTCGCCTTCGTTTTGTTTGCAGTACTCGGGGGATTTCTGGTATTCAGGTGGAAGCGCTGTGCGTGGATCCACGTGCCCGCTGTTCTGTGGGCCGCACTCATCGAATTTGCCGGTTGGGTGTGCCCACTCACCCCGCTTGAGAACTGGCTTCGTGAAAGAAGTGGAGCGCTTGGTTACCGGTCAGGTTTCATCGAGCATTATATTCTTCCTGTGCTTTACCCTACCTTGCTCACGCGAGACTTGCAGATCACCCTCGGTCTCCTTGTTCTTGGTGTCAATTTAGGGATCTATGGTTGGGTAATGCGCCGGACTGCCAAAGCCAAGGCTTGAAGCCCTCGTGAGATGTCCCGGATGGGCTGGACCGGCCATCTTCGAGCACTAAGGAACGTACGGGGAACTTAGAGGAGCTATGGAGCAAAGCTGGATCGAAACGACCATCGTGGGGCTGGCCGGATCGAGCCCAATCCTGCAAGGCGTGGTCGGCGGCGTAATAATCACACTGATGAACGCGATCGGCGCACTTGTTATCCTCGTATGGCGCCGACCCTCTGAACAGTTTCTCGACGCGGCGCTGGGGTTTGCCGCCGGGGTCATGCTCGCGGCGAGCTTCACCAGCCTCATCCTCCCGGGAATCGAGCTGGGGGGGATCTGGCCGGTGCTCGTCGGCGTCGCTGTGGGGGCGCTCCTGCTCGACCTTGCCGATCATATAATGCCCCATTTTCACGCGATCATGGGGCGGGAGGGTTGGCAGACGCCGAGGCTCAAGGCCGTCTGGCTCTTCATCCTGGCCATCACGCTCCACAATATGCCGGAAGGCCTGGCTGTCGGGGTGGGTTTCGGCTCGGGGGATCTTCCGAACGCCGTAAAGCTTATGCTAGCCATTGGCATCCAGAATATTCCCGAGGGACTTGCCGTTTCCGTCGCCGCCCTGAATATCGGCCTCGGAGCGTACTTCTACGCGAGCCTGGTGGGCGTGCGAGCCGGGCTCGTCGAAATCCCCCTCGCCCTCGGTGGCGCCTGGGCCGTCCAGGCGGCGAGGCCACTGCTTCCCTACGCCATGGGTTTTGCCGCTGGCGCAATGCTCTACGTTATCAGCGACGAGATCGTACCCGAGACCCACCGCAAGGGACACGAACGCCTTGCGACCTTCGGGACGATACTGGGTGTGATCGTCATGCTGTACCTGGACATCGCCCTCGGCTGACGTGCCCCCAGTTTCAAATCACCTTTTCCCAATGGAAAACTGCGGACGAATCGGAAAAGATTTTCATCTGGAAGTGTGCACGACTTGAGGGGCTATCTCATTTGGTTCAGAAATTGCACCATTTCCCACAAGTATTGCCTAGGTGACTTCCGTTCAGGGCCTACTGGGTCACGAAACCGATTTGGGAGAAACCGTGGACTGGGCAAGTGTCATTCTTGCAGGCCTTTCTGGGGCTTTGAGCGCAGCGATTGCACACCTGTTTGTACGGAATCCAAAGCAACATCGAGTTGTCTACGCGTGGGTTTTAGTTTTCTCTTTCGCGATTCTCAATGGTTTCTCCAGGGTATTCGTACTCCCCCACATTCACGTATGGCAGTACGACCAAAAGATCGAACGCCAACTCCAACAAAGTCCGGCCTACCGAGAAATTCAAGACAACGACCCAGAGACATATGAGAGGATACGGACAATCGTTCGTGACGGGATCCGGAAAGGACAACGGACCGAAATCGTGGCCGGTCGTGTTCGAGCCGTCATCAGTGAGTTGGTTGCGAAGTATATCCCTCAGGCGTCCGATGAGTCAGTGGTCGATTTCGCAACCGTCATGGTGCGCGAGATCGAGCAACTGACGCAGGCAAGTCCCAACCTCTGCTACCAGTACCTTTTTCCCCAGCAATACGGCGCCCTCGACCTGAGCCAACACATAGACGATAAAACCCTGGAGGATGATCTTACCGCGCTCGCGGGCCTCATTCGAACCGCCATACACAGTCCGCAACCTGCGCCAGACGCCCCCCGAAGTGAGGCTCTGCTTCAGAAGACATATCGAAAGGTGTACGAAGAACACGGCGATGACGTTCTTCTCCTCAAAAATCCGCACGGTCCGTCAGTTGATAAGGAAAAGGTTTGCACCGTCCTCGCGGCCGTATATAAGCAGGTGTTGGAGATGCCAAAGAATGAAAGTAGCATGGTGCTACGGTTCATGTTCTCAAAACCGTAGGCCGTCCCTATGAGAAGAGATGCTCTGCGAACGCGGGTGTGGCGCTACACCCTGCGCGTCGCGTGGGCAGCATTCGGTTCTCTTTGGGTGGTCTCCTGCGCCTCCGAACTCGACTCTCCTGAGGCGCGCGAGGGCGCGCCCTCCTGGAATAGGCCGAGGTAGTTCCCGCCAGGACGAACCTGAGCGCACCCAAGAGGGTCTATCCCCACAAAAACCTGAGACTCTGGAGTGAGGGATGGTGTGGCCGGATGCTCCTAGCAGGGGTGTTCCTGACCACAACGTCGCAGGAAACCGAAGCTGGGCAAAGCACGTGGCGCTGTACGGGAAATTGAGAATGAATGAAAATGGGCACCGCACCCAATTTTCTTGATGTCAATGAATTGAATTGTTTGTATCCTTTCAAGGGCAAGTTCCCGGTGTCCCCTCCTTTAGGTTGGAGCTGAACGATGCCCAAAGAAGTTGTCTGGTCGGATCGGAGGGCCCGTTTTTACAGCGAAGCCTTAAAGTACAGCGACTATCCTGAGAAGGTGATGGGGGTCCTGGTTACCTTGGCGACTGGATCTCGATCTGCCCTCGATGTAGGAGCTGGGGTGGGGGCACTCACCATTCCGATGGCCAAACGGTTTCAGCAAGTCACCGCTCTTGAGCCTTCGAAGGGCATGCTTGGCGAGCTTCGCCGGAATCTGGAACGGGAGGCAATTCAAAATGTGGTGGTGGTCGAAGGGGCGTGGGGTGAGGTCGAGCTTCCGCCTCATGATCTCGTCCTCGTCGCCAAAGTGCCTCACCTCCTCGATGATGCTCCCCAGTTTATAAAGGAAGTGGAGAAGATTGCCCAGCGCTTCATCGTCCTGATCCAGCCCGTGGGGACAGGACGTGACAAGTTCTACCTGGACGAGCTTTACCCTCTTCTTCTGGAAAAGGAGTGTCCCCGGAGGCGGGATTACCTCGACACCTATGTGGCCCTCCATCAGTTGGGGATCCATGCCGATGTGAAGATCATCGAGTACGATTTCGACCAGCCCTTCACGGATCTCGAAGAAGCCATCATGTTCTGGATGGCGCATGTCCCTGTTGAAACAGCTGAACAAGAGGAGGTGTTGAAGCGGTTCTTAAAGGCCAGGCTTCGACCGGTCCAAGACGGCCTCCTCGCCCGTATTCACAGGAGGAGCGCTGTCATCTCCTGGCCTGTTGGAAGGGAAAAGCTGCAATGAGCGTGCGCTCATCGCCTGTCATTGCGGGTCATCCCGTACGCAGCATCGCCAAGGTCCGGCTCTCCGCCGCGCGGCCGTCCACAAACAAAAAGCGAAACGGCGCCGGGGGGTGCTCCCCCCGGAACGCGTCTCAGTGCTGAGTGCGCCACCAATCCCGGAACCTCTCCGGGCATTTCCTATTGCCTCTCACCTACGCTCTGGCTGCGGCTGGACAGGTTTTCCAGATGTTGCCCGCCTTGTGTATCGTGTCGTCGCGCCAGAACCGCCTCCACGCACGGGCTCACTGCGATCTCTTTGTCCAGTCCTGCCTGGGGCAGGTTCGCATCGACCTGCCACTGGCGCACCTGCTCGCATGTCGTGCGATTTGGGAAGTAGAAGATCTCTCCAGGGCCAGGCGCGATATTCGGCTGCGGGGAGAGGAAGAACATCACAAAGATCCATGCTGTGCTCATGACCACTTTTCCTCCAAAGACATCCCTATGCCGATCATGCCAAGGGGCTCGTCGAGCCTGTGGACCCTTGCACGGCTGAGCCTCTTCTTCGGGTGTTGGTCCATTCCCGTCTCTGACTTTCATATGGTGTCTGAGAGAAGAGGGTGCCATCCGGTGGACGCCCCGGAAGGGCGGAAAAAACTACCTGATCGTGACGGAAAAAGTACCTGGCGGGAAATGGACGGCTCTCGGATCACCCCTAGGCCGTTCAGATTGCGGAAGTATTGGCAGGTTCCCTTGACACACTGCCATGCGAGGATTCGCAGCACGTTCGGTGCATCGAGGCGCCGGATCGGCCAGGGAATGTCCTGCTCCCCCGGCGACATTTCCTCCCATCTCTTCCCGTCAGGGGCTGCCGGATCCTCCGCGTAGCTGCCCAGGTAGGCGCCATACCACTCCCTCCCCAACACCGGGTCCTTCCTCTTCGTGCCAAGCGGTTCACCACCTTGCCTGAGGGGAATCAACAGGTGTTCGGACCAGTCGGGCCAATTCAACTCGGTGGAACATGGCTTACCACGTATCCGGCGAGACATTCTCAACGGCATCCAGGACCTCCTACTGAAACTCCTCCTCCCCCATAAGATTGTTAGGAAGGGGAGGCTCTCAATTTGCCGCTGCAAATGCTTCCTCACCTCGCCAGGGAGATTCAGAATGGCGTCCTGGGTGATCAGTTTAGCCATATTAGGATTTTTTGTAATTTTTACTACTTTTTATTGACTTTTTTCCAAGAATGGGATAACAGTGCGACAATTGAGGAGGGGAAAATGGGGCAGATGATGAACGCCAAAGAGATAGCAGCTTATCTCGGGATTCATGAGAAGAAAGTCTATTATCTGGCCAAGGCGGGGAGGATCCCTTGCACTCGGGTGACAGGGAAATGGATCTTCCCTAAGACCCTCATCGACCAGTGGATTGAGGAGAGTGCCCGGCGACCGATCCGGCACCGAATGCAGGAGGAAAGACCCTTTCTTTTGGTGGCCGGCAGCGATGATCCAAGTCTCGGTATCCTCCGAGAACTCCTTGTCAGCCGGCTAAGCCCCACCTCGCTCTTCTTCGCAACCGTCGGAAGTAGCGCCGGCCTCGCGGCAATCCGGGACGGCGTGGCAGACCTCGCTCTGGCCCATCTGCTCGACCCGATCACCGGTGAATACAATCTCCCGTTCCTTTCCGAGACCGTGTCTTCCCGGTCGGCGGTCGTCTCTCTCTTTTACCGGGAGCTAGGCCTGGTGGTGAGACCGGGAAATCCGCTCGGAATCCGCACCGTGGCCGACTTGGCCCGCCCCGGTCTCAGGATCATCAACCGACAGCAGGGTTCCGGGACACGGTTGTATCTCGACCAAGAACTCTCCCGCCTCGGCATCGACCCTACACAGATCAATGGCTACGATTGCCACGTGGCTACTCACCTGGAGGTGGGCCTCCAGATTCTCCGTGGGGAGGCCGATGCTGGCGTCGCGACCGGAGCTGCAGCTCACCTGCTCGGTCTCAACTTCGCCCCCCTCACTCGGGAACGCTTTGATATCGTCATCGTGAAGGAGTGCTTCTTTTCCCGGGGGGTCCAGGCTCTCCTCGAGATTGTGGGCTCGCGGGTGTTTCGAACGCGGGTGGAGTCCCTCGGAGGGTATGACACGACCGAATCCGGCCGAATTCTCGCCACGGATCTCGACCCACGATAGGAAATCCCGTGAGCCGAACCCACGTGGTCACTTTTTCTGTGCTTCTAACGAGCCTGTTGCTTCTCCTGGCCGTCACAGGAGTTCAGGCAGCACAGCGGCGACTGCGCCTCTCGACCACGACCAGCACCGAAAACTCTGGCCTCCTTGCTGTCCTGATCCCCCCCTTTGAAGCGCAATCCGGGCTCAAGGTGGATGTGATCGCCGTAGGGACGGGCAAGGCCTTGAAACTGGCCGAGCGGGGAGATGTGGATGTCACCCTGGTGCACGCTCCAGAGCTCGAGGAGCCTTTTGTCAAACACGGCTTTGGGGTCAACCGCCGCTATGTCATGTCTAACGACTTTGTCATCGTGGGCCCCCCGCACGACCGATCCGGCATTCGGGGGACATCCGATGCAAGGATGGCCTTTCAAAAAATCGCCGTGGGGAAAGCTCTCTTCATCTCGCGGGGGGACCGGTCCGGCACACACACGAAGGAACTCAGTCTCTGGGAAAAAACCGGGCTGAATCCGTCCCCTGCATGGTACCTGGAGGCAGGCCGCGGGATGGGGGCGGTGCTTGTGATTGCGGATCAGAAGCGGGCCTACACCCTCACGGATCGGGGTACCTATCTGGCCTTGCGGCGGAAGCTGGACCTGGCGATCCTTGTGGAGGGGGATCCCACCCTCTTCAATCCATACCACGTGATCGCGGTCAATCCGGCCACACATCCCCACGTGAACTACCTTGGGGCCATGCTCTTCATCGGTTGGCTCACCTCGCCCGCGGGTCAGAAGATCATTGCAGATTTCGGCAGGGAAGAATTTGGCCGGCCCCTCTTCATTCCTGCCGCCATCCCGAATCAGTGAGGCAGCCATGGATTACCTTTTCGAAGGTCTCCTGCACGCAGGCATGCTGATTGTCACTCTCAATCCCGAGGTCTTCCAGATCACCTGGCTCACCCTGCAGGTCTCCCTCGGCGCCACGCTCCTGGCGTCGGCGGTTGGGATTCCCGGGGCAGTCCTCCTTTCGGAAGCAGATTTTCGAGGCAAAGAGCCCGTCATCACCCTCGTCAACACGATGATGGCGCTGCCCACGGTGGTCGTGGGCCTGTCCGTCTTCGCCGTCCTGTCGCGCCAAGGCCCCTTGGGGGGCCTCGAGCTTTTGTTCACGCCAACAGCTATCGTTATTGGCGAGTTCATCCTTGCCGTTCCTATTGTCATCGCCCTCACCGTCGCCGCCTTTAAAGGTGTAGACCCCAAGATTCGCGAGACGGCGCTCACGCTGGGTGGATCCCGATGGAGTGCGGCGCTCATGATCGTCCGGGAGGCTCGATTCGCGGTGACGGCCGCAGTCCTGGCGAGCTACGCCCGGGTGGTGTCAGAGGTCGGATCAGCCCTCATTGTGGGAGGGAACATTCGAGGATACACGCGGACGCTCGCCACCGCGATCGCCTTAGAGACTGGCAAAGGGGAATTTGCCTTCGCCGTAGCCCTCGGCCTAATCTTGATCCTCTTGTCCCTCATGACCAACATCGGTGTCCGGCTGCTCGTCCGGAGACGGTAGGCAAGCCCTATGCCGTTCGCACTGCAACATGTGGAAGTCACGTACGGGGACCGAAAGGTGCTCATAATCGAGCGCCTCGCCATCACGCCTGGCAGGATCACTGCCATCATGGGTCCGAACGGGGCGGGCAAGACCACGCTCCTCAAAGTCTTCGCGGGGCTCCTCCCTCTCACCCAGGGCAGTCTATCTTATCAGGGTGAAACGGTCGCCCCCCACAGCGTCCCTCGCTTGCGCCAAAAGGTCTCTTTGGTCCACCAGGCTCCCCTCCTCTTCGATACGACAGTCGTGGAGAACGTTGCCTTCGGCCTCAAGGCTCGCGGCGTTCCGAAGCGGGAGATTCAGCACACGGTGACGTGGGCCTTAAACATGGTGGGGTGCGCGGACCTCACAAAGCGGCGCGCCCGGGAGCTCTCGGGTGGTGAGGTCAAGCGGGTGGCCATCGCCCGCACATTAGCCTTGGACCCAGAGGTCCTGCTCCTTGACGAGCCCCTCGCCGACGTGGACCAGACGACAGCCAGGGCCCTGGAGGAAGTCTTCCGAGGAATCGAGGCACGCGGACAAACTCTAATCTTCAGCACGCACGACCCTCGACTCGCTCACCGCCTAGCCCAAGAAGTGGTGGTTCTGACACAAGGTCGCCTCTCCCCATCCCCCTCCGCAAACCTGTCTCCCGATCACTTCCGCTTCGATGAGGAGACGACCTAGTGCCGTTCCAACTTGATAAGCCGAATTCAAGCGACCTCCCTTGTTGCAAGCGTCGTGAGCGGCCGCAGCGAGAAAGTCGACACAAACAGTTGCAACGGTACTAGTTCCACACCGAAGGCCACGGAGGCTGTCTCCCAGGCGCTGCCATGCGGGGCCCCAGGCATTTGCCATGTTTTCTCTTGGCCAGTAACCGAGGGTGCAAATGTTAGGAGAGCAATTCCAGAGCAGGGCTTTTCACGCAGATGGGTCGCCCAGCGTGGCCACCACCCGACCTGTGTGCGACGTGTCGTAGCCACCCAGGGCTTTGACCTCATTCTTGAAGTCTTCGCTGCTAATCAGGTCGAGAAGGGGTCTGAGGAGAGGAGTGTCGTAATGGAGTTCGGGGATGATGAGATCATAGCGTTCCTTCAGAAGAGGGACGAAGTTCATTTCGAGGGCCCGGGCCGCTGCGAGGATGCCGAGGCCGACATCAGCCACTCCCGCTTCAACCGCCGCGGCCACGGCCAGATGGGTAAATTCCTCCCGTTCGTAGCCGACGATCTGCGTCGGATCGATTCCGAGCTCCTTCAACTGATAATCCAACAGCACCCGGGTGCCCGCCCCCTTTTGCCGGTTGACGAATACCACATCCTTGCGGGTCAGATCCTGGAGGGTCCCAATTCTCTTGGGATTTCCCCTTGGGAGGATGAGCCCCTGGTCACGGTGAACCAGGGTCAACACGATAATCTTTTCCCCCGGCAACAGGCGTCTCACGTACGGGAGATTGTACTCCCCCGTCTCCTCGTCCAAGAGGTGTGACCCGGCCATATGCGCCTCTCCCCGCTTCAACGCTAACAGCCCCGCCAGACTGCCCACATTGGTCGACGAGAGACGGAGGGCAGGATCGATGCGCTGCAAGAGATTGGCAAGAAGATCGAGGGTGAGATCGTGACTCCCGATGGCGACGATGGTCTTCTCGACCTCCTCAGGTCGGCACAAGAGTTCAACCGTAACGGTCGCCCCCGCATGGACCCCCTCGGAGAAGCGGGGAATCCGGACGAGGCCATCGGCTCGGACCAGGGACATGATCACCCCCGCTCCGCGGGAGAGGGGGGTCGCCACAACCTTGTTCCCCACCCTCCCCAGCTTGACCCGCAGGAACTCATCCTCCCCCAGTGAGGAGAGAACCTTTCGGGTGATGGTGGCCTGAACGGTCGGTCGCTCTGGAACCGCCGTTCCCTGAAGCTGGGAGAGGATCGGTTTGATCAGGAGATCGCAGGTGATGACCGTCGACACGGGATAGCCCGGGATCCCGATTACGGGTCTTTCCCGAACGATCCCGAGAACAACCGGATGACCGGGGCGGATGGCGATCCCGTGAACGAAAAGCTCTCCCAGGTCCTTGACGACGGCGGCGGTGAAGTCTTCCGAGCCTGCAGAGGCCCCAGCATTAATGACGACGACATCATGGGTTGCAACCGCCTCCTGTACGACGGCCTTGATATGGGAGAAATCGTCGGGGACGATGCCGTAACGTTTCGTCTCTCCGCCCCACTGGTCAATCATCCCGCCCAGCATCAGGGAATTGAACTCGATGATGTCGCCGGGCTTCACCGACGTCCCCGGCGGGACTAGCTCGCTGCCCGTGGGGATGACGGCCACGCGGGGCCTCCGGCGGACTTCGACGGCATTCAGACCGCTTCCAGCAATGGCCCCCAGATCCGCCGGAGTCAGCGTATGCCCCGCCGGCAGGATCAATTCGGTCGCAACCATGTCCTCCCCCATCGCCCGGACATGGTGCCACGGAGCCACCGGGGCGTGAATCTCGAGCTCATCCTCACGCACCGGGTAGAGGTGTTCCAGCATGATGACGGCATTGAAAGGGGGAAGGATCGGATCGCCCGTATCGATCCATTCGAACTGCTCATGGGCTCGTAACCGGACCGGACTCCTTTCTGAAGCGCCACGAGTGTCTTCCGCCCTCACCGCGATTCCATCCATGGCCGCCGCATTGTAATGGGGGCTCGAAAGCCGAGCCCAGACCGCCTTGGCGGTCACGCGCCCCAGTGCCGCCTCCACCGGCACCACTTCGCCGGGCAAAGGCTGGAGCAGACCCCGGGCCTTCAGGGCACCGAAGAATTTCTGGAGCGCCTCGTCGAGCGGGATCGGTTCGAGATAGACCTTGTATCGCGCCATCGCTAGAATCGCCGGACCTCTACCACCTGGCCTGCCGAGAGGCCACCCACATCCAACGGGATAGTGATTAGGCCGTGGGCCTTGACTAAGGTATAGATCAAGCTCGACTTGCCGAAGACCGGCTCCGCTACCAACTCCCTCTCCCGCTCCAATAGCCGGACCGGGATATAGTCTTCCCGACCGAAGGTAGAGGCCACGTTCTGGGCCAGGCGGGCCTGAACGACCAACCGCTCTTGAGGCACGGTTCCCGAAAGGTGATAGAGAGTCGGGCGGACGAGGAGGTCGAAGGTTACAAACGTGGAGACGGGATTGCCCGGGAGGCCGAAGACCGGCTTTTCACCACAAACGGCCAGGATCGTAGGCTTTCCTGGCTTCAGGGCCACGCCATGCACCAATACGCCCGGTTTTCCCAGCGTCCCGATGATTTCTGCCGTCATGTCCCTAGCGCTGACCGAGCTGCCCGCGGAAAAGATCAAGACATCCCCTTGCGCGATGCCACGCTCCGCGGCTTGCTTCAGGGCGTCATGATCATCTTTGATGATCCCCGCCGGCTGAGGAATACCCCCCGCCTGGATGACCAAGGTGGCGATGATGTATGTGTTGATATCCCGGATCTGTCCGGAGTCCGGCTCGGCCTCGGGTGCAACTACCTCATCACCCGTGGCGATGATCACAACACGAGGTCGCCGAACGACAGAAACCGTAAGAATCCCGACACCCAACAGCCCTCCCACGTCCTGGGGGCGCAGGCAATGGCCCTTGGGGAGGAGAAGCTCCCCCTGTTTGACATCTTCGCCGACCTGAACCACATTCTCGCCGGGTGCCACCGCGCGGAATACTTCAATGGTAGTAGGGTCTACTATCTGGGTGTGCTCCACCATGACCACGGCATCGGCCCCCTCCGGGATCATCCCCCCCGTCGCGACGGTCGCCACTTCCCCAGGACCGGCCTCTACTGTGGGGACCTGTCCCATGGGGACGTCCCCAACCACTTTGAGATAAGCCGGCAGTCCATCGGTCGCCCCAAACGTATCCTGGGCGCGGACCGCATAGCCATCCATGTTCGAGCGAGGAAAGGCAGGAAGTTGGGTAGGCGATGAGATATCTACAGCGAGGACTCGTCCCAGCGCCTCCTGGACCGGGACCTCCTCCATCGTCAGCACGATCGGGAGATGATCCAGGAGACGGCGAAGGGCGTCCCCAGGGGTGAGTACCTGAAACAGTTCGGCCATCACTTACCTCTGGGCTTTTGTTTGGAATTATAACAAGTCGGACAATCGGCTCAAGGTTTTTCCCGGCCATCCAAGAGGCCTTTTTCTCTTGCCTACTTCCACGCGGTTGGTTCGGTAGTTATCGGGGAGAAAGACCTTGACAAGGTGGGAACGGGTTCAGTAAGAAAGAACCAATCGCATTCCTTCTCCTCTCCGATCAGGATTTGTCTTTTGCATCCCGCCCACCGGGGTCCCTGGAGGGGGTCAGGCCATGCCCAAGGCCCTGAAGATCATCCCCGAAAAATGCACTGGGTGTATGCAATGTGAGCTCGCCTGCTCCTGGGTCCAGACTGGGACCTTCCGCCCGTCTCGTTCCGTCATCCGGGTTAACGTCTTTGATGAGCAGGCGAGCTATGCGCCGTACACCTGCTTTCAGTGCGCAGAGGCCTGGTGCATGACCGCCTGCCCAGTTAATGCCATTGCGATCAATGCCGATACGGGCGCCAAAGTCGTTCTCGAGAGGGTCTGCGTAGGGTGTAGCCTTTGTGTCATCGCCTGCCCCTTCGGGACCATTTTCTGGAATCCTGACACCCACAAGGCGTTCAAGTGCAACCTGTGCGATGCCGATCCGGCATGCGGCAAGGCCTGCCCGACCGGGGCCATTGAGTTCGTCGAGCTGACGGCCGCCGACTGGGTAGGGCCGTGGGCGGAGAAGCTCAACACGGGGTATCTGGAGACCCTTAAAGGAGGTGCGGCGTAATGTACGGCTGGGCCGGGACTTTTCTCCGGATCGATCTGACCCGTGGCACGATCACAAAGGAACCCCTGAACCGCGAGTGGGCCCGTGACTATATCGGTGGGCGCGGGTTGGGGGCGAAATACCTTTATGAGGAGATGGACCCAACGGTCAATCCGCTGGGTCCCGATAATAAGCTCATCTTTGCTACCGGCCCCCTTACCGGGACGAGTGCCTCCTGTGGAGCTCGGTACATGGTGATCACGAAAGGAGCCCTGACGAATACGATCACCACCTCCAATTCGGGAGGCCACTGGGGCCCTGAGCTCAAGTTTGCCGGGTACGACATGGTGATTCTCGAGGGACGGGCCGAACGGCCCTGTTACCTCTGGATCTATGACGACCACGTCGAGATCCGACCGGCAAATCACCTCTGGGGAAAGACCGTCTGGGAAACAGAGGATATGATCCGGGAGGAGCTGGGAATTCCCGATGCCATCGTGGCCTGTATTGGTCCCGCCGGCGAGAAGCTCGTGAAGTTCGCCTGCATCATGAATGACAAGCACCGGGCCGCAGGCCGCTCAGGGGTTGGGGCGGTGATGGGGTCTAAAAACCTAAAGGCCATTGCCGTTCGCGGCACGAAAGGGGTCTCGATTGCCGACCCCGAGGCCTTTATGAAGGCCATGTGGGGTATGAAGGCCAAGCTCACGGCCAACCCCGTGACCGGAAAGGGCCTCCCCACGTACGGGACCGCGGTCCTGGTCAACGTTATCAACGAGCACGGAGCCCTCCCCACCAACAACCATCAACTCGCCCAACTCCAAGGTGCCGACAAGATCAGTGGCGAGACCCTGACCGAGACGCGGCTTGTGGCCAACAAGGCCTGCTTTGCCTGTACCATCGCCTGCGGCCGCGTGTCCAAACTTCCTGAGGATGCGGTGAACAAATTCATGGTGACGACCCATCCCCGTAACTGGCGAATCGCCGCGGAGGGGCCAGAGTACGAGAACGCCTGGGCGTTGGGGGCGGACTGTGGGATCAATGACCTGGATGCGGTCATCAAGGCGAACTTTCTCTGTAACGATCTCGGGATGGACCCGATCTCGATGGGGGCGACGCTGGCCTCAGCCATGGAGCTTTATGAGAAGGGGCATGTCAAGTTAGAGCAAACGGGAATGCCGCTCACCTTCGGCAGTGGCGACGCGCTGGTGGCTATGGTGGAGAAGACCGCTTACCGAGAGGGATTCGGCGCGGAGCTCGCCGAGGGCTCCAAGCGTCTCACCGAGAAGTTCGGTGCCCCCCAGTTTTTCATGGGAGTAAAGGGGCAAGAATTTCCCGCGTACGACAGTCGAGCAATTCAGGGAATGGGGCTCGGCTATGCCACGTCAAACCGAGGGGCCTGCCATCTCAAGGCGTATACTGTCGCCCCCGAAATCCTGGGCAGTCCGAAGAAGTTGGACCCCACGATGACAGAAGGAAAGGCAGGGGTCGCCAAGCTCATGCAAGACGTCACGGCCACCGTGGATGCTACGGGATTGTGTCTGTTCCTAACCTTCGGGGTTGGTCTTGACGATATGCTCCCCCAGCTGGCGGCCGCAACCGGCATTCCGTATACCATGGAGAGCATCATCAAGGCGGGGGAGCGGATCTGGAACCTCGAACGCATCTGGAACCACAAGGCTGGCTTTACCGGAAAAGACGATACGCTCCCCAAACGGATCCTGGAGGAGCCAATCCCGAGTGGCCCCAGCAAGGGACAGGTGAATCGTCTGCAGGAGATGCTCCCCGAGTATTATGAGCTGCGGGGATGGACGTCAGACGGGCAGCCGACGGACCAGAAATTGAGCGACTTGGGCCTCCTGTAGCCGCCAAGGGCGCCTCGTTCACAGCTCACCGTTCACGGTTCACAGATAGGTGAGCAGTATACAAACTCGTGAGGAATCCGTGAGCTGTGAACCGTCAACCGTGAACCTGACTGGAGTGAAGTCATGCGGCACGTGATCATCGGTGGCGGACCGACCGGGATGTACGCCCTCGACACAATTCGCAAACTCGACGAGAAAGCCGCCATCACGCTGATCTCTGACGAGCCGGCGTACTCTCGGATGGCGCTCCCCTACTACCTGGCTCGCGAAATTCCCGAGGAGCAGGTCTTTCTCGGCAACGAGCGCTTCTTTGAGGCGATGCGGGTCGAGGCCCTTCTTGGCCGCCGCGTGGTCGCCATCAATCCCCGGCAAAAGTCGTTAACTTTCGATGACGGTCAACCGCTTGAGTTCGACACACTGTTGATCGCCACTGGCTCTTCACCTACCCGACCAGCGATCCCAGGGGTGGACGGTTCCGCGGTTAGCCCGCTCTGGACCCTGGAAGAGTCCCGCGCAGCCGTGAAGCGGGCGAGAGAGGGAACCAAGGTCGTCTTCATTGGGGCAGGGTTCATCGGGTTTATCGTGATGAACGCCCTCCACAAGATCGGCTGTCAGCTTTCGGTCATCGAGATCCAAGAACAGATTCTTCCCCGGATGCTTGACAGGTCTTCCGCCACCGTGGCGGAACGGTGGTTGATCAACAAGGAGATCGCCGTCTACACTGGCGCCACCGTTACCGAAATCGGGGACCTTCAGGACGGACGAAAGACGATCCGGCTGACTGATGGACGGAGCCTGACGGCCGACTTGGTGATCGTCGCCACCGGCGCTCGCGCCAATACGGATCTCACGCAAGGTTCCGGGATTCAAGTAGAACAAGGGATTCTTGTCAACGATCAGCTTCAGACCAACATCCCGTTTATTTACGCGGGGGGCGACGTGGCCGAGGGGCCTGATCTGTCCACAGGCCGCAAGGCGATTCACGCCATTCAGCCCACGTCCGTGGATCACGGTCGGGTGGCGGGGGCCAATATGGCGGGTGCCACAGTCCGCTACACGGGCAGCCTCCTCATGAACGTGCTGGACATTGCGGGACTGCACTGCAGTAGTTTTGGACTCTGGCAGGAGGATGGACGGGAAGCGATCGTCGTGCAGAATCCGAACCGACCCATCTACCGCAAGCTGGTCTGGGAGGGGGATCGAATCGTTGGCGCGATCTTCCTCGGCCCGGCGGAAGATACAGCGATCCTGAACGACCTGGGAATGGTCAAGGGGCTGATCCAAACGAAAGCGAGCCTGGCGGCGTGGAAAGGACATCTTCAGAAGTATCCGCTCGATATTCGACGCCCCTATGTCGCAAGCCGGGTGGCGGAAAAGCTTCTGGAGTTCAAGACCACCGGACTACCCTCGACCGACCTCAGGTTTCGGTATCTGGGTCTCAAGCCCGAGACCCGGCCCACCGACGCGCATCGTGTCATGATAAGCACGAGACCGGGCGACTAAAGACTCGGAGGGACCTTCCTCTGCAGGCAACACAAATTCGAAATTCAAATTTCGCAATTCGAAATGTCCGACGGTGCTAACGGCGAGGAAGGTCCCTCCGACCCTTTGATAATTAACTATGAAAATCGAGATTAAATTATTTGCGACCTTGAAAAAGCTCCTCCCACCCGACGCCGACGGCAGCACGGCCACACTTGAGGTCGCAGAAGGCCTCACGGTGGCCGGCCTCATTGCGCAGCTCCAGGTCCCGAAGGAGCTGGCTCACCTCGTCCTGGTGAACGGCGTCAACATCGAAGGAGATCAGTCGCGGATTCTCCAGGAAGGCGATAGCGTGAGCGTTTTCCCTCCGGTCGCCGGCGGAACCATCAATCCATCATTTTCCGGTTCTTGACCACACTCCTTTTTCTCGCCACCAGCACGATCCGTGAATTCTGTTGTTGTGTTCATCAGCAGGAAATCAGACTCGAAAGGAGGAGAATGGAGGAGCGGCTTAGCCGTCAGGAACCGGAAAATCGACGATTGAAAAGGGCTGGAGCACTGATCCTGGCCGTGATGCTCGCGATGGTGCTGATGGGGTATGTCGCCGGCGAAAAGGTGGTCGAAGCCGAGCGGTTTGAGCTTATCGATTCGATCGGACAGCTGCGCGCTGGGCACGTCGGCGGCACCGCCACTGAAACTGGACTCCACGTCTACGATCACAACGGGAAGCTCGCCTGGAAAACTCCGTAGCACACCGATACGCTGCGGTGTTGAATATGGATGGGCATGAAGGTAAGAGACTATCGGACAGGAGCCGGCTCGGCAACCGGGGTATAAAGGATCCGCTCGGGATGGGTGTAGAGATTGAACCCGTCCCCCCGGGCGTAGCCGATCAAGGTGATCCCGAGCAGTTTTGCCCCTTCGATCGCAAGGGAGGTGGGGGATGTCCGCGAGATGATGAAGGGAGTTCCCATGTGCGCTCCCTTGCGAAGCATCTCCGACGAAATCCGGCCGGTGCTCAGGAGCAACTGCCCGTGGGTGGGGATCTCTCTGAGCAAGGCCTCCCCCATGATCTTGTCCAGGGCGTTATGGCGGCCCACGTCCTCGGCCACGATGAGCAGCTTCTCTCCGTCGCTCAGGGCTGCCCCGTGGACTCCTCGGGTGGCATTGTACAGGGTGCAGGCATCAAAGAGCTGCCGCATGAGGGGGTAGACCTGCTCCGGCCGCAGTAGCTCGTCGGTCAGGATGGGGGGGTATTGCTGGAGGGCCAGTGAGAAGGTGATCCCTCCGCTGCACCCCGAGGTGAAGACACGCCGCGTCGGAGGAGTGAACGGCTTGGTGAGGGTCACCTCGGCGAGGCCCATCTCTTCGTGGATCTCGAGCGACGCAATCTCGGAGAGATCCTGGATGATCCCCTCAAAGGAGAGAAACCCCACTACCAGACAGTCCAGCTTGACCGGCGTACTCATCATCGTGGCAAGCTCCTGGCCGTTGACCAGAATGGTCAGGGGTCGTTCCGTGACGACCCCCTTTTCTAGCACCTCGAATCGTCCCGCCTTGAAACGGTAGATACCCACGCGACCCCCGGCGCCACCTAGTAAACGTTAAAGGGCCACATGGAGGGCGGGAACGGAAGGGGTTTCCTGATATCGCCCCCCCAGACGATCACGTACCGCAGGAATAGCCCGCCGGCGAGGACCATCACGAACTTTACGTACAGAAGCCAGTCCGCGTGGACGTGAAGCACCTTGACCAGGTAGACCTCTACGAGACCGGCCAAAAAGGGAAGCGCCAGGGCCAAGGCGATGACCCCCCACCAGAACCAGGGGGAGAGGTAGCCCGCAGTAAGGACGTTGTAAATCAGCTTCTGCCCAGGATCACCTGCCGCAAAGGCTGCGAGCATGAGATAGATCCAGCCGGCCTCGATGATGATGACCAGCGTATCAAAGAGGCTCAGAGTCCCCGCGGTCTCATGGGCCCCCCTCAGTTCTCTCCCCGCAACACCTGAGAGGTTGAGATGCTCGGCCGCCAGGGCAATCAGCCCGCACGCGGCAAGCGCGGTGGAGAGCCCTGAGATGAGGAAGAGGACCGGGATGTATCTCCCGTCCCAGAGGGGCGTAAACCAGAAACCCCCAGGGACTTGCCAGGATCCGGACAGGAGAAATCCGGTGTAAAGAGCCATCACGGCCCCAGTGGGGATGGAGAGGATCGCAAGGATCAGGCGCTTGGAGCGCTGCATCCGGAGGACCGGAAAGTACCAGAAGGCTGCATACGCTACGGTAAGGGGGAAAAAGACAGCAATGACCCAGCCGCCAATGGTCAGCCACGATTTGTAATTGCTCATGAAGAGGGGAAAGAAGATTCCCCGTTCCGGCTTCCCCAGGTGAAAAGTGAGCGCCAAACCGCCCACTACGATGATCGGCAGGGTGATATACGCGGCGATGCGGGAGAGGGCTTGGTATCGATCGTCCCTTCCTCCCAGGAGGTCGGCCAGGGCTGCCACAACAAGAGTGCCGCCCGCCATCCCCCCGAGAAAGAGATACCACGGGATGTGAAAACTGGTGCCCCACTTGTGGGTCGTCAGGACGATGGGTTCCAGCGCTTCAATGGGTGGCATGATCATCCCTCCGCCGTTCAGGCTCAGGGCCCCTCAGAGAAGAAGGCCCTCGAGAGGAAATCCCCACCGGCGACCCCGGAGAAGGGGACCGGTGGGGATCCCGGTTACTCAAATGCAAAAACGAGCCTTTGGCCCCTAAGAACTACTTGCCTGGATAGGCGGTCCCCCACCCCCAGGCACCTCCGGCAGAGCCGCGGGCGGCCATCCGGGTCCGCACCACCTTGGCCACCTCTTCAGCATCCCCGGCTATCAGCGCCTTGGTGGAGCAGACCGAGGCGCACATGGGCAGCTTCCCCTCTGCGACGCGGTTGGACCCGTAGACCCGCCGCTCCACTTCCGAGAAGGGTTCCTCAGGTCCACCAGCGCAGTAAGTGCACTTGTCCATGACGCCCCGGGCCCCAAAGGGACTAGCCTTGGGGAACTGCGGGGCCCCAAAGGGACAGGCGTACAGGCAATACCCACACCCGATGCAGGTCTCCTTGTTGACGTGGACGATTCCATCCGGCCGATGGTACAAGGCATCCACCGGACAGACGGCCACGCACGGTGCCTTGGAGCAGTGCATGCAGGGGACGGCGACGTTCGTCTCCCCCGGCACCCCCTCGTTCACCGTAACCACCCGGATGCGAGCAATGCCCTGCGGGACGTTATTCTCGTTCTTGCACGCGACCTCGCAACCGCCGCATTCGATGCAGCGCTTGACGTCGATGTAGAACTTCATCCGCGCAGGCGTCGTTTGCGCCATAGCTCACACCTCCTTAGGCCTTCCGGATCCGGCAGAGGCCCGTCTTGGTTTCCGGCATCTGGGTGACCCGGTCGTAGCCGTAGTTGGTGACCGTGTTGGCCGACTCGCCGATGGCGTAGGGCACCGTCCCCTCGGGGAACTTGTGGGAGAGCGACTTTCCCTCTAAAGAGCCGCCCCAGTGGAAGGGGAGGAAGACGGTGTCGGGCCCGACCCGGCGCGTCACCTTGGCCTTGACCTTGACCATGCTGGGTTTGTCGTCGAGGTCCTCGGGCGACTCGATGATCATCCAGTCACCGTTCTTGATCCCGTGATCGTTGGCCAGCTTGGGGTGGATCTCGCAGTACATCTCGGGGTTCAGTTCAACCAGCCACCAGCAGGCCCTCTCGGCCGAGCCGCCTCCTTCGAACTCGACCTGCCGGCCGGTCGTCAGGATGATCGGGTACTTCTTCACCCAGTCCGGCTTCTGCATACCTTTCCAGAGGGTCGGCACCCGGAAATGGTCCTTGACGTCATCGTAGCTCGGGTACTTGGCCACCAGGTCGGGCCGCGGGCTATGGAGAGGTTCCCGGTGCACCGGGATCGGGTCCGGGATGTTCCAGGCCTTGAATCGGGCCCGGCCATTGCCGTACGGGGCGAGCCCCTTGACGATAGCCTCTTCGAATACCTTGCCGCTAAGATCGGTCTTCCAGTCCTTCAGTTCGGCATAGCCGCCGTCGATTGAACTGCGCGCCGGCGCCGAGCCCGCAGATGCCAGCAGGGTCTTGCCATCTGGCGCCTTGGGTCCCCACCGGGCACGGAAGCCCATGCCGCCTTCTGCCACGGGCACATCGACCCGGTAGAGGATGGGGGAGCCAGGATGCTTGTCCGTCCAGCAGGGCCAGGAAAGTCCCCAGTACTCGCCGTTGACCGGGCCACCCTCGGCCCGCTTGGTTCGCACATCAAAAGCGTGGGCCCACTCCTGTTGCCGCTTCATCCGCTCTGGGGTCTGGCCGACCATACCGATGGTCCGCATGCCGAGGTTCCACTCCCGGACGATATCCTCGATGGTCTCTTCCGGAAGCTCCTTGACATCCTTCATGCTTTTCGGCACGCCCTTCCAGTTGCCCCGCTTGCTGTGAACGAGTTTGTCCTTGAGCCCGAGCCGCTCGGCCAGGTCCAACAAGATCGCCAGGTCGGTCCGCGATTCCCAGACTGGCGGCACCACCCGATTTCGCCACTGAATATCCCGGTTCGAGTTGGTGACGCTGGTCCATTGCTCGTACTGGGTGGCTGCGGGCAGGATGTAGACTCCGTCTTTCCGATCGGGCATCACTGCCGTGTTGGTCACGAAGGGGTCGATATCAACGAGCAGCTCGAGCTTGTCCAGGGCCTTCTTGACGCGGTCCATCTCGGATATGGAGTTCGAGCTGTGGCCCCAGTAGATCGCGGCATGGATGTTCACCCCGCCGTTACTCAGTTCCTTGGCATCCATCAGGGCGCCCTCGTACCACCGGGCGACGGTGAAGCCCTTCTGGTTGAAGGTCTTGGGGTTGAAGCGGCCTTTGATCCAGTTGAAATCGACGTCCCAGACATTACTCCAATGTTTGTACGCCTTCTCGGACAGGCCGTAATACCCCGGCAGCGTGTTGGAGAGGACGCCGAGGTCCGTTGCACCCTGGACGTTGTCGTGACCCCGGAAGACGTTTGCACCCCCACCCGGCTTCCCCATGTTGCCAAGGATGAGCTGCAATACACAATAGGAGCGGGTATTGCACGTACCATTCGTATGCTGGGTGCCACCCATCGCCCAAATGACCGTGCCCGGCCGGTTATCCGCCATGGTCTTGGCCATCCGGTACAGGTCCTCCTTAGGGACGCCGGTGATGTCAGCGACCGTGTCCGGGTCGTACTTCTTGATCACTTCGACCACCTCGTCGAACCCATAGGTCCGCTCGTTGATCATCTTCCGGTCTTCCCAGCCGTTGGCCAGGATGATGTTGCAAAGCCCGTAAATGAGCGACACGTCGGTTCCCGAGCGGAACCGGTAGTACTGGTTGGCGAAGGCTGAGGTCTTGGTGAACCGCGGATCGCAGACGATAATCTGGGCCCGGTTCACCTCTTTGGCGACCAGGATATGCTGCATGGAAATCGGGTGGGACTCGGCGGCATTCTCGCCGATGAGCAGGACACTCCGGCTGTTGCGGATGTCGTTCATCGAGTTGGTCATGGCGCCGTACCCCCAGACATTGGCGAGTCCGGCGACCGTGGTCGAGTGGCAGATGCGGGCCTGATGATCGATGTTATTGGAACCCCACAGGGCAGCGAACTTCCGGAGGGAATACGCCGTCTCGTTGCCGTGGTGGGCTGAGCCGAGGATCATCAGCGCGTCCGGGCCGTGCTTCTTTCGGATCTCCTCGAGCTTCGCGCTGATCTCGGACATCGCCTGGTCCCAGCTAATACGCTGCCACTTCCCCCCCGTTAGCTTCATCGGGTACCGGAGCCGCTTCTCGCTGATCACGTGCTCGCGCCCCGCCGCGCCCTTGGAGCAGAGGCTCCCCAGGTTGATGGGATGCTCAAACCATGGCTCGATGCTGACCCAAACCCCGTTTTGCTCTTCCCCGACGAATCCGCACCCAACCGCGCAGTTGCCGCAGATCGACTTGTGGTGATTCAGCTTCGGCGCTTCAACCGCCGCGGCGGCCTCCCGGGTCAAGGGACCGGGCAAGGCGGAACTCACCGCCCCGGCGCCAATGCCGATTCCTGCGGCTCTCAGGAAGCTCCGGCGGTCAATCACGGGGTTCAGCTTGTCGAGCCATGAGGGCGAAGCCTTGGCCTCGCTCGCTCTTACTCTTCGTAGCGTCATCCCCATACCTCCCTCCTACTCCTACTCTTAGATGTAGAGGGTCTTATAATATCTTTCAACATCCTCGGTCCGGCGGTACAGAATGGGTTCCCGAGTCGAGGGCTTCTTGAGCGCCGCCGCGGCCTTTTTGCCGGTGAGCCCTAAGACCGCCGTAAGGCCAGCGCCGGTCAAAAGCCCTTTCAGGAATTTCCTGCGACCGCTGTCGGATCTCCTTTCACTCATAAAAATATCCCCCTTTCCTTACTTAACTAATGCAGGTCAGGGAGCGACACACAGTGGAACCATCTTCCAGCTCGGCGTGCTCGAACTCGACGAGGTATCCCTCATGGAGGTCTTCAAAACTTCCTCCCTGGGTCCCCATGGTCTCTTCCTCGGCAACTTCAATCGTGAGGTCCTCCGGGAACCTCAGTGTCACCTCCTTTCCATCCGACGTTTCGATAACCGCCGTGCGCTTTCCGCGGTCCAATTGTCTCACGGTCCCTTCGTTCAAGCACATCACCCCCCTTCGCAGAGAGCTATCCCGCCTTAAGGTAAGCTACCAGCAAAACCCTGTTTGGATTCCGGATCGTCATGCAGCGACATCGCTTCTCGACGTAGCAAGAAAAGTTCATGTAATTGGGGGGCAGGAAAAACTCAGGTGATTTTCATCAGGCAAAAAACTGATACATAGCAGGATGTTTGGCAACTATAGCTGTATCCCGTATCCCTCTGTCAAGCAATTTTTTGAGGGGGATCTCGCTATTCTTGGGGGGGGTTCGAGGGGGGCTCTTCCTCGGGCTCGGCCGTAAACAGGGGGCCCTTGAAACCCGACTCCTTCACCTGGATGAGATGTGTTGGCTTCTCCGAGCCCCAGTCTGCCAGGATCTCCCTCTCGAACTCTAGGAACCCGCGAACCACCTTTCCTATTCCCTGGTAGAATTCGCCCCCGAGCTTCTCCAGGTCCTGACCGAACCGCGGAACCCACCGGCTGAGGTGTGCCTTCATGAAATCTCCCTGCAGATTGAGCCATCGAGACTCTTCGTCAGGGTTGGCTGAAGCTTCCTGCCGGCTGATGAGTTGGCGCATAGTATCGCACGTAAAGGCGACGTGATCCTCCGGCTCGGGCCACTCCTCTCGCTTCTCGAGCCTGACCCGGCGCATGAAGTTTCGGATCAGAACGAGGGACGCGCCGAAAAGCTTGCCGGTCAGATAAAAAGACTCGCAGGGCGTGATCTTCGGGATGCCCGGGCCCAGAAAAAGGGGGATAAACTCCTCGGTCGCTTTCGCCGCGAGGTCCTTGGGGTTTCCCCGATGCTTTTGAAGAAATTGCCCCACCGCCTGCCATCCTTCTCCCAAGAGGGGATGTAGGGCGGTTGTCGCCTCGATCCGGGCCTTCAGGTTCGTCCCGAGCAGCGTCAGAAGCTCGGCTGTCGGCTCTCGCAGGAAAAGGACAGAGAGAAGTTCGTAGTACTCCCGGCGGAACTGGCAGAGTTCCCGATCGCCGATCACGGCTCCCACCCCTTCTGCATTTCCATCATCGCCTTGACAGCCCGGCAGTCCGGGCACATGAGTAACAAATCCGCGCGGTCCTCGAGAAAGGCCTCCATCATCCCCACCTTGGCCTGAATGGCGGCGAGGGCCCTCTTGGTGATATATTCCTTCCCGCACTGGAGGCAACCCACCATCTCGTCCTGGACCATCACCTGGTAGGCAAAGGCCTCCTTGTCCAGGATCAGATCCCGGTGCAGGGTGATGACACTTTCCGGGCACGCCGTCTCGCACATCCCACAGGCGACGCAGCTCATGTACCGAAATTCGAGCGTGTGCCGCTCGTCATCCAGCTTGAACGCATGGGTTGGGCAGGCGTTGACGCACGACCGGCACATGGTGCATCCCTCGGCCCTCACATCGGCCCACGCAAAGGGGAAAGGGGTGTTCTCTTTGGCACGACCCGGGTCCCTCCCGGTGCCGTGCAGGAAGGTCGAGATCGCTTCGGCGATAATCTCGCGGTTCTCCACCGTGTCGGGAAACTGCCCGTCCCACTTCAGGGGGAAGGGGGAGGCCTCTGTGGCAAAACGCCCCAGAGCGTTGAGGGCCTCGTGTGCGGCCTCCGTGGTGGTGAAGAGGTGGATCCGGTCTGCTCCGAGTCCGAAGCTCTCGAGAACCACTTTGGCGAAGTCGAGCTTTTCGAAGAGGAGCTCCCGCTCTCCGTGGCGGCACTCCTCACAGCCCAGCAGGGCTACCCTTGCTGCCCCTAGGCGGAACGCCGCAAGCAGGTTGGCCTCAGAGACGTAGCGGAGGCACGGAACCTCTATCGGTAACAGATTGGCCGGGAGCGTGGCGGCAAAGCTCCGGGCGTTCTGGAGGGCGGTCCGTCCGTGGTTCGGGCAGTGAAAGACGAGGACCGGTCGCTCCTCCTCCGACCCGTTCACGGGAGCTAACAGTGCCCGCATCTTCGTATAGATAAACTGAGCAGACGGCTCGGCCAACTTCAGGGCCGACGTAGGACACGCAGAGATACACGCCCCACACCCCTCGCAACTCACCGGGTCCACCTTGACCCGAGAAGGCGAAGCCAGAGGGTCGCGCTGGATGGCGTCGTACGGGCAGGCCCCGACGCAGACGCCGCACCCTTTGAGATCGGCGTACCCACCGGCGCACGTCCCGATGTTGTACTTCACGAACTCCGGCTTCATGAAGTCGCCGATCAGGGCCATGGTATCAAAGGCGATTCGATCGATGTCTTCCGGTCGGGCCGTAGCAACATGATGAATGCCGGGACGCCGATAGCGAGGCGGCAGCTCGCGAGTTCCCAGGAAGACCACCTGATCGGCCGCCACCACATGCCGGTCCATGCGCGGAATCCTAATCGCCTGGACTTCTCCACACTCGGTGAGGCAGTCCCCGCACCGGTCGCACTGGGAATCGATGAGGCGGAGCCCTGGCGTAATGGCCTGAGTGTGGCAGACTGGGACGCACCGCATGCAGGAAACGCAGCGGTCGAGGTCAATGGCCTGGGTCCGTTCCACCAGGATGTTGAACTTCCCCAGCTGCCCCCGGACCTCGGTCACCCGCCCACGATTCACCGCGCACGGGAGCTCGGAGGGGAGAAAGCTATCGAAGGCATCAGAACTCTCCTCGAGCAGGAGGGTCACCCTGGCGTGGTTGGCGAGCCGCTGGGCGAGCGAAAAAGCGAGGGGGGTCTCGGCCACGATGTAAATCAGGTCCCCCACCCTGACCGGCATCTCCGACATTTGCCGGTGCACCTCGGCAGTCTCCAGGCTCGCCTTGAGGAGCCGGGCCGCCTTGCGATTGCTCGCCGCCCGGTCCTCATGGACCCAAAAACACTCCTCTTTCAGATTGAGGAAATGGATCTGCTCCGCCTGAATTCCGATGGTGGAAAGCTCCTGGAGGAAGAATTCCCGCTGGCCACAACACCCGATGAGGAGGCGGTCATACTTCTCCTTTTGCGCGTGATACTTGAGCAGGTGGATGTCGTCCAACCGCAAACGCGAGTACAGCTGCGGCTTGGCAGGAAGGTTCAGCGATCGGGTGAGGGCCCGGACGTCAAGAGGGAGGGACCGGTTGCAGTCGCAGAGAAAGATGCCGACCTTCTTGCCCATAGGGTCGCTCCGTTGAAACTCGTGAGAGGAGGGTCGAAGCATCGAAGGTGATTAAATTGGTACCCTAGGCGGTCGGTGGAAGCTCTGTCAAGGGAAAAGAAGGCCGCAGTCCGTCGCGGGACCGTTACCCTTCCTCGACAGCCTCGTCTGCCTCTTCCAGGGAGCCATGCTCTTCTCTGAAGAGCTTCTCCAGGGCGTCGCTCACGAAGGCGTGGTACTGCTCCTCGTCAAAGAAGGATGTGTCCCCCCGGCGCTGCCGCTCTGCCTCTTCCTCTTGGGAGGCGGTGAGGACCGCCTGTTCGATCCCTGTCACGATCGCCCAGGCGGGTTGGGACTCCAAGGGTTGGGGGACGTAGGTGCGCCAGGCGCGCTGCCAGATCTCTTTATAGGGCCCTCGCTCCTCAAAATCGGTGATCCACTTTGCCTCCTGGAGAAGAGCCTCCTCCGTCTTGCCAGTCTTCAGGACCCCTTCGAGATCTGCCCAGATCTCTTCCACGAGGTGTCTTCGATATGCCTCGTGGACAGCATCCATGAACTCCTTGCCCTTGCGTCGCTCGCGCTTGACCCCTCGCTTTCCGCGTCGTTCGCTCATAATGTCGAATCTCCCGAGCTGCGGGAGCCAACACCGCGTTTGTGTTTCGGTCAGATAGACTACCGGACTTAACATACTCACCGAAAACTGTTGCGCCCTTCACCACAACACAACGCCACTCTGCCTGTCAAGGGCGATGCGGGACGTCTGGCATCGGTGCGCAGGTTTTCAAAAACGTGCTCGACATCCGGAGAGAGAACGATTATCATTCGCGACGACAGCAGTCAGGATCCGGCATACCTCCGGGGTTAGCGTTGACGATGGGAAATTTCGAGTGGGGCGCAGTCATCGGGATCAGCGCCTCTTCGCTTCACAAATAGGAAATTTCCCGAAAGGGTTCCAAGGCTTCTAAGACGAACGCCATCGTGGAAGGACTCATGAAGAACATCCACATCATTATTCCAGTTGTGGTCGTGGGGATCATTGCCTTCAGTCCGCCTGTCATGGCTGCCCAGGAGGGAAATCCCGAGCATGGGCAGACGGTCTATTTGGAATTTTGCCTCCAGTGCCACGGTGGACATGGAGAAGGCTGGGGATGGGGAAAGAAGATCCCGCCACCGCCCGTTCCCATTCCGGATCTGTCGGATCCGGGACGCATGACGCAGCTCTCGGATCAGTATCTTTTTGACATCATAAAAGGGGGTGGAGAAGCAGTCGGGAAGACCCGGTTCATGCCCCCTGCGGGACGCGTCCTGAGCGATGAGGACATCCGGGATGTCGTGGCGTATCTGCGCTTCCTCACCCAGGGGGCCCACGGGTCCATGGAGAAGGAGCGGTGACGTTTGGTAACGGGGGGGTTATGGTAATGAGACATGCGCGGTGGCTGTTGGGCATTCTTCTCTGCGGGCTCGGCGTCGGGGTAGTGATCTTGAGTCTCGGGCAGTCCTCTGCCGATGAAGGACACGAGCCGACCGGCCGATTCCCACACTCCGTCACTCTGGGCGACTTCAATGGAGACGGACACCTGGACCTGGCCATCGCCGCCTCGGGGGAACGCAAGATTACAGTCGTCCTTGGAGACGGCAAGGGAGGCAGTACCTCGAATCACTCTTATGAGGTGGGACGGGGTCCTGTGTGGGTGACGGCGGGAGATGTCAACGGCGATGGGCACCTCGACGTGGTTTCGACCAGCAGCCGCGGAGCCAGCGTGACCGTGTACTTGAATGACGGAACGGGCCGCTTTGCACAGCGTCAGGATTTGAAGGCATTTCAGGCCCCAGTGGCGGCGGTGGCGGCTAATTTTGATCGGGATGGTCTCTTGGATCTTGCGGTGGCCGATACTCTTCTCTCTCGCGTTCTCATCTTCCGAGGAGATGGGAAAGGGGGGTTCAGACCAACAGCGCAGTACCCTGCTGGGAGTCGTCCCCACATCATGGCAGAGGCCGATCTCAACGCGGACGGACTCGTCGACCTGTTGGTAACCAGCCTGGGATCGCATACTCTGACGGTTCTCCTCGGCACCGCGGATGGAACCTTTGAGGCCCACAAGGATGTCAAGATAGGTCGGTTTCCCCACTATATGGCTTTTGGCGATTTTACCGGTAATGGGCATCTGGATGTGGCGGTCGTCTGCGCGGGGGAGGACGCGGTCTTCATCTTGGCCGGTGATGGCAAAGGAAATCTACAGAAGGTGGCCGAGCTTCCAACTGGTATCAACCCTCACCCGATCGTTTCCCATGACTTCGACGGGGATGGATACTTAGATCTAGTGGTGGCAAACCGCAGCACCAAGGACCTCACCATCCTCAAGGGGGATGGCAGGGGTACTTTCACCCGCCTGCCAAGCGTGAAGCTTCCTGATGATCCGATCGTGCTCGCGACGGGGGATTTTAACGAGGACGGGAAACATGATCTCGCTCTAATCTTTGCCTCCTTAGGCGCAGCGGGTATTTACCTCGGAGATGGCAAGGGGGGGTTTGTCCCGACGGCTGCTCCGAGGTCTTGATCTAAGGGATAGACAGTTTGTTGCCTCATGCTCCCGACTCCGGCTGATTGGGTCAAGCAAGACCGCGTGCTGCAAGTCATCCGCCTGGCGAGCAATTCGCTGTCAGCCATCAGCAAGAATTCGATGCCGCCTATGTAACCCTACGGCTTTTTGCCAGCATCTGATAGCTGACTATTGATAGCCGTTGTTACCGGTCATCGGTCAGCAGGAGGTGTGACACTTGAAGGAGGACAACCCGGTGGGACGACTTTGTCGCGTCTTAATCTGTGCACCGATGCTGTGTCTTTTCTGGTCGGGGTGGGCAGAGCCTGCCTCGTTCACCATCCACAAGGTGGCGGCCGCAGGAGACGCGGCGCCTGAGGGGGGGGTCTTTACCCAGTTCGATCCCGCCGCGAACACCGGGGTCATCTTGTTTGATGCCCTGGTCATGAAGGATCAGCTCTTTCATGGGATATACTTGGCCAGAGGCTCCGCTCTCTCCCGCGTGGCTGCCACAGGTAACCCCTCTCCCCTGGGGGGAACTTTCACCGACCTGAGCTCCTTAGCCCTGAATCATCGGGGAAATGTGGTCTTTATCGGATCGGCCGCGGGTGGGGTTCCTCAGGCGATTTACTTCAAAACAGGAAACGGCCTGAAGAAGGTGGTGGCGGTAAATGATGTTCCCCCGGGCGGAGGCGTCCTTAGGGAGCTCAGTCACGTGACACTCAACGACGCTGACACCATCGCTTTTGTGGCACGGGTGGAGAAAGGGAAAGCGCCCAGGGCCCTGTTCCTAGTTTCGGGGGGTGTCCTGAAAAAGATGGTGAGAGCCGGCGATCAGACCTCGGTCGGAGGTCGATTTCGCGAGTTCACCAACCTCTCGATGAACAACCGGGGAGAGATGGCCTTCGAAGGGAGAATCCACGGAGGCAGCGCACCTTCGGGAATCTTTGTCGGTTCCAAGACTGGTTTGCAGAAGGTAGTCGCCGTGGGAGATCCGTCCGTCGTCGGCGGGACCTTCAAGGATCTGGCCCTTCCCCTCCTGAACGATCACGGCGATGTCCTCTTTTGGGCCTCCCTCGAGGGTGCCGAAGTCCCTGCTGGCCTCTTTCTCGCGTCGGCTGGGGTCATCAAGAAGATGGCGGCCAGGGGAGACTCCTTGCCGGGCGGAGGACGACTCTCTTTTATCGGACTGAGCTACTCGTTCAACGGGAACGGCATAGCAGCCTTTGAAGCGGCGATTACCGGAATAAATGCGAGCGCCGGCATCTTCCTAGCTCAGAATGGTAGGGTGATCCCAGTAGTACGAGTAGGCGACCCAACTCCGCTCGGGGGACGTTTCAGCAATCTGACCGCTCCCCAGCTTGGTCCCGACGGCACCGTGGCCTTCGCCGGCGGCGTGGAGGGAGGTCAGGCTGCCTCCGGTCTCTTCCTTGCCGTCCCCACCAAACAATAGCGGTCAGCTTTCAGCAGTCAGCCGTCAGCAATCAACAGCCAGCAGCCTGCGGTCGAGCATTACAAAGACCCCGCCTTAAAGGTTTATAGCTGACAGCGGACTGCTGATTGCTAGTTGTACTTTTCTCGGGGTGGATCAAGGATGACTCGGGCATCGGCCGCACAGCCGTCCGGGGGCCTAGGAATCGTTTTAACCCCCACGTGGGGCAACCCCATGACATGGGGCACGAGTGTCCCATCCGGTCCCATAACTACTCTGCCAATCCCGTCACCGTTTTGTGCTGACTTATGTCCCTGCCTTGCATCCGCATGGGGCGACGGTGCCCCAGTTAGCGCAAAAGATTAAACCGTTCTCCCTTTCCTTTTCTCGCTTCTTTTGCTGAAGAGTTCATGAGTTAGCTTCCTTGCGGAATACCCCCCTCTGCATGGCATCCCTCTTGCTCACGTATAGTAGATTGTGAGCTTGTGAAATCTGGAACAAGGACGAGGCCAGTTAGTTACGAAGGAGGTTCATGATGTCAAGTACAGAAGGGGTATTGACAGAGGAACGAGGACGTCAATTTGGTAGGGCCATCACCTTGAAGGAATTAGGCCTCACGGGTGACGCCCGGGCGCCGCTCTCGGCCAGTATCGGCGTCTTCCTTTTGGCGGCGTTCACGGGGCTTCTTGCCACGATGCCCGCCTGGTATGTCCTGGGGGTCGGGCGGCCGTATCTTCCCNNGATGCCAGCAACGGCCTTTGTGCTGCTGCTAATCACCACAGGGGGTTTGAGTGTGGCCTGGTCGGGTGGGACGGTCAGCCTCCTCCTGTTGTGGGAGGTCCTGGGGAAGCGGGCGACGTTCGCCACGGTCCGGCTGTTTAGCGGGCTCACCCTCTTGATTGTCTGGTTCCTCACGGGAACGTTCCTACACATCTACGCCGCCCCCCGGCCAGAGATGGAGACGTATCTGCTGTCTCAGAACCCAGCGCTCCACTACGCCCTTTACACCTTTCACCACTATAA
>JABAOF010008265.1_pt2 | contig 39397 bp, 26 predicted proteins | sample 7062171 | NCBI WGS metagenome assembly JABAOF01 (sample SAMN14538628, study PRJNA623070) | marine sediment metagenome | biome: marine biome [ENVO:00000428]; feature: marine pelagic biome [ENVO:01000023]; material: deep marine sediment [ENVO:00002113] | place: India: Gulf of Khambhat ... | reverse complement strand
ATATATTAGCCGCTCGCCGATTCTCGCTTCACTTTCATGCAGAAAACAGTCTACAATTTATTTGAATATCGATCTTTGGACTGGAGACAGAAGCAAAACAGAAGTGATTACATGCAAAATAAATATAAATTTAATGTTGTGAATGTACTGCCTTCTTTTATCGGCCCGGGTGTTGGTTAACAATTTTACGGAAAGGAGCAATAAATGATAAAGCCGACTTTAGTTATCATAACTAGTATTCTATGTTCTCTTATTTTCTCTTTACATGGCTTTGATCAGGAAGAACCATTTCTTAAGCCTCTCGATAAGCATGTTAGCCAACAAGGGATGGTCAGTTTTCTTTTAGAAACGGATAAAGCATATAAAAACGGCAATGGAGACAAGAGATTCTTTCAGGCTTTGTTTGAACTTCCTGGATTAGCCGGGTGCTATCTTCAGAGAACTGACCTCAGTGTGGATATTTTTTTCGGTTGGGAGGGAAAGAAGCCTTTGGAGAGGAGCTTTCACATTGAATTCCAGGATCTTCCTGGACCGGAATCATATTTTTTTCAATTTTCTTGGGATGCAACTAAAGGATTGTCTGATGGGTATATGAACGGCATTCCTTTAAGATGTCCGGGTATCCGTTTCGATCCGTGGATAATCGAGGGAAAGGCCACCCAGCTGAAGATACAGCCCGGACCCAATAAAGTTACAGTTTCTGAAATTGTACCCCGATACATGCGGAAGAAAGAATTGATTAAACAGGTACCTGAAGAACTGCGCGGAAAAAATTCTCATCTACTCGGTCTCATCGATGGGCCTGAACCTCTTGATATAAGCCGAAGGAGGAGCAAACTTCTGTATGCCTCTACCATGAATGAATCGGCCAGTGTGAACGAATGGATCTTGGAAGGGCCGGGAGAATTGACATTCGAAGATGAGAGCCTCATTATGCGATCTCTAACTCCCAATCCACCAACAAGAGGTACAGGGCACATTGTTCTCTGGTGCCCCGATGATTTCCCGGAAAGCTTTATTGCCGAATGGGAGTTTAAACCTTTAAAAGAACACGGTTTCTGTATTGTCTTTTTTGCTGCCAAAGGAGAAAACGGTGAGGATATCTTCGATCAATCCCTCCCCAAACGGGATGGCAGATACCCTTTTTATACAACCGGAGCCATAATGAATTATCACATCAGCTACTTTGCCAATCTACCGAAATATCAAACTGGCCGCCTGTATTCCCTTTTGCGGAAATGCAATAAGTTTCACAACGTCGCCCAGGGGCCGATAGCTGTCAAGCCAGGAGCAAAGGGATTTCATCGCATCCGCCTGATCAAAGATGGCGCACATATTCAACTTCTGTGCAACGACAAGGTCAGTCTAGACTTCACTGATCCCGGAGGCGAACGATACGGTTCAATCCTCGGCGGCGGTAAGATTGGTTTGCGCCAGATGGCGGTGACGGAAGGAGCGTACCGGAATTTCAAGGTTTGGGAACTGTATAAGCCTTAAGGACGATTTAGCGCTAGACCATCGGTTCATAATCAAGTTTATAATTCGTCGGACTAGTCATTGATCCTATAATGAATATATCTGTTGGGTGGATGTGAAAATCATTTTAGAATTATATTCACAATAATGGCGGCCTCCGCCTCCTTAAATTATCCAGCAGGAACTCTTGATGACAGCAGAGGAGATTGGGGAGTATTTCTGAGGGCCTTTGGGATTGCTTATTGCCGATTCAAGGACCGAATCTATCTTAAACTAATCGATTTGTAGGTTTTGATCGATATGTTTTCATTATAGAAAACAAAACCAAAGGATGGACATGTAGAAGGTCTAATGTATTTAATGGTTGATATGTTTTTTTTCATAATAATATTTTAAGGATGAAAAACGGTTTTAAACTTATGAAACAAAAAATCGTATATTCCTTTAATGAACAAGGGATTTCGTTTTTTTAATCTATGCTTGAGCAAGAAGTTTGCGCAAGAGATCTTTCTAGAGGAGCCTCACATGATTAAAAAAATATTTATAGGATTCAGCCTGATTGTTTCTTTGGCATTTGTATTGCAGCGTTGTTCACCGAAATCAAATTCCCCTGAAATTGGATTCCAAGCTCTGTCAGGTCCCTATCTCGGCCAGGAGCTTTCGGGAAGAGGACCCGAGCTTTTTTTGCCGGGACTCATCACAACTAATGATTATGATCGCTGCATCGCTTTTTTGGAAAACGGAACCTTGTGCGTATTCCTGAGCGAAAAGCAAGGCGTCCTTTACACCCGGGAAATCAACGGACAATGGACCGAAGCCATCAAAGCTCCCTGGCAAGAAGGTCTGGAATTAGCCGATTTCACGGGCGGACCCGATGGACGAACCGTTTTTTTCCAATCAAGGCGGCTCACCGAACCCGAGGATACGGAGGAGGATACTAACATCTGGGCGGTGAAGTGGATGGGTTCCGACTGGGAGAATCCCTATCCCTTACCACCCTCTATCAATACCAAAGAATACCCTGAGCCGTATCCCACTGTCACATCTGATGGGACTGTCTACTTTTTTAGCGATAAACCGGGATCCCAACAAGCGGATATCTACCGCTGTCGGTGTATAAATGGGATTTATCAGGAGGCGGAAAGGCTCCCGTGGCCGATTAACACCGATTTTGATGAGCACGATCCATTTATTGCTCCGGACGAAAGCTGGCTGATGTTCGGTTCCAGGCGCCCGGGAGTGTTGAGCCGAGACGATACCTATATTTGCTTCCGCAGGCAGGATGGAAGCTGGACCCACCCCCTCAATCTGGGTAGTCCTCTGAATTCCTTCAGCTCGGAAAACTGCATCAGCGTGACTCCGGACGGAAAATACTTCTTTTTCTGCAGTGGACGCCGGACCGGTATCTTCAAAGGAAAGGAAATAAAAACTCCCTATAATGACAGATACGGAGATAATGATTTTTATTGGAGCAACACTGCGTTTATCCGAGAACTCGGAGAGATACTGCTTAATAAAGCCTGCGCAGCTGAGGAGATAAAAAAGGAGTATCGAGAAAAGGATCTCCAGGCGTCTATCGATAAGCTGAAGGTTCTCTATATGACTGAACAGGACCGATATTATTTTTCCATTTATGAACTGTTGACCCTATGCGAAGACTTGATGAAAACCGGAAAAAAAGAAGCAGCGGATCGATTCTATCAAGCTCTGCTTGAGACTTTCTCCCGCGATTTCCACTTCAGGATTAAGCTCGGATATGCCAAATTCCTCTCTATGAGCGGATTGGTAGTCGAAGGACTGGGATTATTGGCGGAATTGGCGCCTGATTACCCTGCCGTCGAATATGATGTCAATCTGTTTGTAATTGGGCGCGACCTCCTCGTCCGGTCCAAACTCGAGGATTCGATAAAAGTCCTAAAAGAAAATGTTTCCAAGTTCCCAGGTTCTTTCTATGCTCATTTCTATCTTGCCGAGGCTTATCGACAACAGGGAGATATCGCACTAGCCAGGGAACACTGCCTGAAAACCCTTGATTTATATCCTGATCACGGCGGAGCCAGAGAAATCCTCAAATCCTTGAATGAATAATAATTATGAACGTGAATTATTTATTATTATAGAGTTCCTGCAAAAACGCCTCCAGTTGAATCCTATTATTGATTCCTATCTGTTTTTAATGTTATAAAACGTAATTTTCTACTTTTATTCCATTTTCTTCCAACAACAGATAGTCCTGATCCTACCTTTTATTTTCCGCATAGTCCGCAGGCAAACAGAAAAACCGTGGCCAGAAGTTTTAATCAGGCTATTTGAATGCATCTAGGAGGAGAGATACTTAGAGTTGTCTAAGAATAGATACCTGAGTTCATTTATTTTTTTAATTTTTTTTTCGGGCAAGAGTCATCTTGCCGAATAGGCATGATTCATCGACTCCCAGGATTGAAACCCCAAGATTCAGTCCTGAAGTCGACATCGGTCAGGAGAATCCAGCCAGGACTCTCAATACACGCCCTGGAATAAACAAAAGATACATCCGTGGCATATAGATACACCAGGTGCTAGATATTGATTTTTTTTGAAAAATATATATAATCTTCCAAGTGAAACCCTTAAATTTATTTTTTTTGAGGGGAAATTGACTGCATGACAAACATTCATATGAGACACATCTCCTCGTGATTTACCTATCTCTATGATCGAACCTTATTAAATCCAATGAGCACTGAAGTCAAAAGCAAAAGGCTGGATACACTCCTCTACACTGACGAGTTAACCAAAATATATAACCGTCGGTACTTGAAAGAAGTAATACCCGGGCATCTCGTCAGGGCTGAAGAGGAGGGATTTACCGTTGCCTTATACATGATAGACATGGACAAATTCAAGAACATCAACGATACCTACGGACATGGAGTTGGCGATAACGCCCTGCAGCTATTCAGCAAAATTATTTCGCAAGAAAGCGGGGAAAAGGGAGATGCAATCCGTTATGCGGGGGATGAGTTCGTTCTCGTTTTGTCCGAGCTGGATAAAAAAGAGGCCAGGCAGATCGGGCTGGATATTCAGAAAAAGCTGACAGACATCCCCCTCAAGGCCAAAGAGGACGAAGTCATACTTGGATGCAGTATGGGTATTTCTCTGTTCCCTCAAGATGGAAAGACAGTAAAATCGCTCTTTGAAAAGGCTGATGAAGCCCTCTATGTGGCCAAGGACCGAGGAAGAGGTACAGTGGTCGTTTTTCCCGATTCGGGCAAGCTCCTCGTGCCTTCCAAGCTCGATTCTATCCTTGATAGTCCTTACGTTGTCGGCAGGGATGACATCCTACATTTCATGGATGCACATCTTTCCAAGAAAGGAAAATCCTCTGCTTTCCCTGTACTATTAGGCGCGGATGGCACAGGAAAAACAAGACTACTGGCGTATGCGAGAAAAAGGGCGCAAAAAAAGCTCGATTTCACGCTCTACGCAAGAGGATACCCTCTCTGGCAGACAGAAGTTTATGGGGCTGTATTCTCAGCACTGGGAAGGCTATTTGAACAGGATACCTCCATTTCAAACCAGGTGTTTACTGAACTCGAGGATAAGTACAAAATTATCCTCAAACCCTATCTGCACCCATGGGAGATGAAGGAGGTTAAGGCAACCGAGGAAGATCCACGAGCAGACAGCACGACTTTTTTTGAAGCGTTGACCCAGGCATTTTTAATTCTTCGACAAATAGGTGATGGGGCTATTATTCTCGATGACATCGATCAGATCGATCAGCCTTCATTGCAGTTTTTTGACTCTCAGTCTGCCCAGGAACAGGGAGGAAAACTTTTCTTTATTTGTTCAGTCCACAGCCCGGATTTACTGACAGGCGAGGAAAAGCTCTTGTTCATTTTCGACTCGATGCCAGAGATGACATCTAGATGCACTCTCCAACGATTCCATCTGGACCCCTTGAAACAGGAAAACATACGAGAGCTCACGGAAAAGCTGTTTGATGGGAAAACATTGCCTGCTGAGTCAGAAAAATCCCTGTTCGATAAATCCGGAGGAAGTCCGCTTTTTATCGTGGAAGCCATATCGCTGCTTTTGATGAAGGGTAAGATAGAAGTCGTGGGAGATGAATGGGATCTTTCCCTGGTGAAGCCTGATGATATTCCCACCAACCTCAGTGAAATGCTCAAAGAGAGGCTGATGAAGATGGACAAGGAAGCCATAAACGTCCTTAAGCTGGCTTCCATCCTTGGGGAAAAAATCAACACGCGTCAACTTGCGGAAATGTCCCAGCTTAATGTGCCGCAGGTTTTAGATATTCTTGTCAATGCTCAAAGAGCGCTTCTCATCGAGGAATCTCCAAACCCGGATGAGTTCACTTTTTCACACCGGTTGGATCGGTCTGTTTTTTATTCGCTGATGAGCGAGGAGGAGCGCCGCAAGTATCATTCTGTTGCGGCTGATATTGAACAAAAATTCGCGCCAGGTGCCCTTGAACGGGTCGTTGGCAAACTGGCCTATCATTTTCAGAGTGCGGGACAGTTGGAACAGGCATCGCAGATGTTTTCCACTCTCAGAAAACAAATGAGTTCAGTGTCTATCTCAAGAGGCGCGAGAAAAATCCTGCAAAAAAAGACACTCACCTCATCGCTAGCCAGAGAAGCGGCGCTTGAGGAAGAAGATCTAGCAATTGCCGTCGATTTAGCGAGAGCATTCAGAACCACTATCCATAATTTTCGCCTCTATCCGAAGGAACACGAGAATGTGAAGAACTCGGTGGAGCGATTCATGGAAATTCTCGGGCCGTTTCTGGCAGAAAAAACAGAGGTGCTTTCGATTTCAGTGACTCCTCAGTCGGTCCTTTTTAACGGCCAGCCTCCTCCGCCGACCCGAGAAGATAAACGATTGACATCAGATCTTAACGATGCTCTGGGCCTCTTCGGATTGCAGGGAGTGTTGTTTCTCGGGGGGATTACCAAAGAGGAAATTATGCGGTTTTTAGAAGCCTTCACCAGACATCCTGAGGACGTGATGGGACAGTGGGATGTTCTGGTGAACGAACTTGATTTAGCCCACATACTCCCCGACCGAAAAGTGTTTATCGCGGTTAGCGAACATAAAGTCACACTCCAAAAAGATGATCTTCTGGCTCAAGCCCCAACGGATGCAAAGAAGAGTGCTCCGGGGGCTGCTGCAGCTGCAGTAGTTCTCCCAGGCGAAGCTTCACTGTCTGTGTCGGATGAGCAATTGGACCAGCTCAAGAGCATACTGGATCAGTTTGTCAAGGAGAAACAAGAGTTGTTGGAGGCCATTCAATCGCAAGACATAGGTAAGGCCGAATTCAAACAACTTGTGAATATTCTCCAGCACACAGACATCGCAAAGGCAGAGGAAGCTGTGCGAGCGTCTGAAGCCTCCCCAGCTTCAGCAGAAGCTGCTCCTCCTGCAGGAGGTAAAGAGGCTGCAGCCCCGAAGGGTAAATATGCTGGAGTGCTGCCTGATGAGAAGATTGTGGTTGAGACAGAAAAGGATCTTTATCCAGCTTTTGAAGACTTGAATTCTGAGGATACCGAAACCCGCGCTAAGGCTGCTGCGTGGCTGGTGAAACAGGACCCGATAAAATTAGCCGAAGCTGGTTTGTTGGCCATCGCTTCGAATATGCCTCTTAAAGCGCGGAAACTGTCGGCAACAGTAGTCCAAAAAGCAGGAGAAGAGGCTATAGAGGCATTCTTGGATAAAATAAATCCGGATGCGCCTGTTATTCCTCTTCCCAATTTTATCACTGTTGCAGATACTTTTATTGCCAGCCCGAAGCTCATCCCCATATTACGCAAAATAGCTCTCACAGGACCGACTGAGACAGTGCGCCCCACGATTGAAATCCTGGATAAGGTTCCCGGAGCAGAGGTTAACATGATTCTTCTCGAGGTATTTAATCTTGCTGCAGGAGAAGTGAAAAGAGATATCCTCAATATGTTCGCGAAACGGAGAATGACTGAGGCTGTTCCTCTGCTTCTGGATATTATAAAGCCCAAGAAAACCTGGGAGCAAGAAGGACGGGTTTCCTTACAAGAGAGGGTTTGTCGAACTCTAGGACAAATCGGTTCATCCGAGGCGGCTGACACCCTCGTTGCAGTGGCAACTGTTCCCAAACCGTGGACACTTCTCAAGCATAAACCCGACTCTGTTCGGGAAGCCGCCACGTGGGCTCTCCGACAATTGCCTGACAGAGTAAAAATCAGAAGGGCTATTCAAACTCTGAAAAACGATAAGTCTCCTCAAGTCAGAAAGGCGGCAAGACAATAAACGGGAAATCTTCTTTTTAAACCCCGCATAGATTTACAGAATTTTAAATAAAGCGCCAGATTGAATTCGAGAATTTATCTCTTTTAAACTTTCTGTAAAGAGGGGTCGCATCTCAACATTCGACTTACAGATGGGAATTCGGTCGCAATATCGTGCATATTCTCTTTATATTTCATTTAATTATAATTATTCTTCATGACTAATCATGTCAAATATTAAGATGCGATCCCTATAATCCAAAGAATAGAGAAGCAAACGCGTTGGGGATGCCATGAATAAGAGCGGGAGTCACTATACTTCCTGTCTTTTCCCGGAGATATCCAAACATTAATCCGGAAAAAAAGGTCCAGAATCCATACGGCCAACAAAGGCCAAATCGTCCGAGAAAGGGATTATAGGGATTCAGGACATGGGCAAAGCCGAAAATCAACGACACGATGATGATTCCCCAGCCCCATTTCACTCCTAAGAAGCGAAAGGGGCGGCCGAAGGCGATATTGAGCCGCGACTGAAAGTACCCCCGGAAAAGAATTTCTTCACCGAAGCCCACAAAAATGAAGTGATAGAAGAAACCGATGATGTTCTTCCCTGTGATTGTGCCGGCTGACAGGGGAGTAACGGCGAACAAGAGCAAAGCACAGAGAGTGACTCCATTCCCCAGAGTTGGCTGCTTTCTCAAGAGTGCGGCCATTACGAACAGCAAACCCAGTTTTACCGGCGCCAGTATGAGCGCACCACTCCATTTCTCCCAGTCAACAAAAGCAAAGACTGAACTGGCTATCAAGACAGGAAGGAGACATATCAATACAATTTTGAGATGATACTTCATATTCTTGAAGGAAATCCCGTAAGCCGAAAAGCTTCTTCGTGTTAAAGCCAACAGGAGCAGAGGGATACCCATCATCAGAGTATGGTTCAGAAAGGGTTTGGGCAAGACAGAACTCTGCCATTTTCCCAGAAATGTGATCTTTAAGACTTTGACAGCCAGAAAAGTTAGAAAAAAAACACAAATAACCTCAAGAATAGCTTTGCTTTTAGATGCCGAGCGGTTCATCGGATTCTACATTTTTTTGTAGATGATTTTTCCACCCAGGATTGTGTATAGAACTTCTGTTCTGAGAATTTCACTCGGAGGAATAGTGAAAAGGTCTCTGGATAGAACGACCATATCCGCCAGTTTCCCTTTTTCCAGCGTCCCTTTAATGTCCTCCTCATGAGAGGCATAAGCAGAACCGAAGGTGTAATATTTTATCGCTTCAGCCATAGTCAACCTTTCCTCTTTGTAATAGCGTGTCACTAATTGATACAGGTTTTCCATCGGATTGATCGGTGATACCGGCCAATCCGTACCCCAGGCGAGACCGGCGCCGTTATTGAGCAGTGTTCTCCACATGTCAACCCGTCTGGCGCGTTCCTTTCCGAGTCGGACTCTTCTGTAGATCTCGCTGCCCGTGATGTTGGGCTGCATAGAGGCGACGACTCCCAGCTCTCCGAATCTCCCGGCATCTTCAAACGTGACCAATGTGCAGTGTTCAATCCGATGACGCAATCCTTTTTTGCCGAGCTTCTTCTGGGCACGCTCAAAAGCATTCAGCACCCAGTGGACAGCCTTATCACCGATGGCGTGCACGCCGACTTGATAATCATTTTTATGCGCTTTCTCCACCAGCGCGTAAAATTCCTCTTCCTCGTATTGAGCTAAACCCGTGTTTCCCGGCTCTTCGGTAAAAGACTCGAACATCAGGGCGGAACGAACACCGATGGTCCCGTCGATGAACATCTTGACAAGACCCACTCTCACCATCTCATCTCCCTGGCCCCAGTTTATTCCCTTCTCGATAGCGCGGTCTAACTCGTGTACAGAAATCCAAGCAGAGACTCTAAGAGTTAGTTTTCCCTCTTTATTCAATTCTTTGAAAATTTCGATCTCTTTCAGGTAAGATCCAGTCTGGATACCTGTTATCCCCATTTGGGCGGCATGCTCCAGCGCTCTTTCAATATCTTCCTTGGGCTTTGGTTTATCCCACACCTTGAGAAGATTGGATGCGGCTTCCTTCAATATTCCTGTGGTTTCGCCGGTTTCTGGATCCTTGACTATTTCTCCCCCTGGAGGAGCTGCTGTATCTTTAGTGATGCCTGATTTTTCCAGAGCAACGCTGTTTACCCACACCGCATGGCCTCCTCGCCGTTGGATAACGACCGGATTATTTGGGGAGACTTTATCCAGAATTTCTTTAGTCGGCCAGCCCAGCCCGTTGAAAAGGCTCGGATTGGGGTAGGACGCGTAGGCAACTACGAGCTCGCCTTTAGGGAGTTTTTCAATCCGTTCGGCAATTTTTTCCTGAATGTAATCAATTGTTTGTGCGTTGCGGAGGTCCAGCTTCGTCAGCGAACGCCCTCCGGAAGAAAAATGACAATGGGCATCGATAAAGCCCGGAATAACCAGTTTTCCTTCAACATCCAGCACCAGGGTTGAGGTCCCGACGGACTCTGCAATTTCTTCGTTTGTCCCCACGGCAATGATTTTCCCGTCCTTCACAGACACAGCCTGGAATCGAGGTTTCTCGTCCAGCCCTGTAAAGACTTGACCGTTTGTGAGGACCATATCTGCGAGTTCTGAAACTTGAAGGCCCTGGAGAAGAGTTCCGAGAACTAAGAGTATGCCTATCCAGATTGTGAGTTTTTTCATGCTGCTATAAGGCTATAAAAATTCAGGATTTCTCGTCGACTTCAATTATTTGCTTTCCTATTTTCCCAGATTCGTTCTTTTAACTATCATTTTTTTTAAAAAAATGATAGTTTTTCGGCAAAAGAAAATACGATTTTTTGTTCCCAAAGTTTTGTCTGGCCGATTGTTCTTAAAGAGGAAGTTTTTGTTTCATTAAATAAGGAAAGTGGAGAGTCCTTTCAATCAGGCGTCTCAGTCGTTATGATTATCGACAGGAATCATCAGTGCTCTCATAGATTCTTCCCTCTATTTTCTAAACATAACGAGTTCATGTTGCAAGGAACAAATACTCGTTTTTAAGCCACTCGAGAGAAAGTCATCGAAAGACAAGTGAAGCTTATAGTTGTGAAACTGGAGTGGTTTATTTTTAAGGACAGAGATTTGCTTTGAGAAAAGATGTGAATTTTTTCATTTTAACCCACTATAATTATAGAAAATATAATTTTTATTCATTTGATTGATTTTGTATGTTATATTTGGAATAATTTTACTATGTGTTTCTTTTTATAAATGGAACAAGGGAAATTGCATAAAAGGGTTTATTCCTGGAGATAATAATAGAAAGGAGGTATTTGGAAACAATGAGAAAGATCATCTTAAGAACAGTGTTTATCGCTATAGTCAGTATTCTTTTTGTTTATCCTGTTCAATCTCAAATGGTCAAGGCATCTCAGGGATGCAGTGATTGCAATTATTGCCGCATGAAAATTGAAGGAATAGACTTGGCCAAGATTAAGGAATTAACAAAAAAAGCAAAATCAGAAGTCAAAGCCACAGAACATGGGATGCTTACCATTATAAGTCTTAGCGATGAACCTGATGTAGAAATGTTTCAGGATTATCACAAAAAAAGATCTGAAAAAATGCAGCAATTGGATAATGATGAGAATACTAAAGCGTGCAAATGTTGTGGCTGTTATGACAGAGCAAATGCTCGGATTTCTGGCAAGCTGAATGATGAAGTGCTCCTTTTCGAAAACGGAATTATTCAGTTAGTCACAAGCCAGGACAATGAAGAAGTTAAAAAGCTTCATCATCGAGTAGAGTTGATAAATAAAGCATCGAAAGAAATATAATAATTAGCAGGCAGTTTACGAAAGCAGGCAGTTTCAGTTCGAGCATTTACACCTGAAAATATATTTTTTCCGATTAAATATTGATGAGATGAGGAAATAGGCACGAAATTCAAGATCCTTAGGGAAATATATCTGTTAGGATTTCTGAGATATATGCCTTTATCTCCAGCAAAATATCATCATGTACTACTTCAAGTTTGAAATGGCGTGTAGTTTTAGGTGTGACGGGCAACCATAAGCCTGAAAAAAGGCGCAAATTCTTCATAACAAAAATAACAATGCTGGATTTGGGCCTTCAACTTTTCCTCTCTGTCAATTTTGAGTGATTCAATTATCTTTTTTCTAGCAGAAATGTATGATCACCGACAGGGGAAATAACTTTTACGCGGATAAATCGAGAATGAGGCCTTTTTACTGTATCAATGGATTTTTTTATTGTGGATTTTTATAAGATCCTGAAGAGTGATTGCTCCAAAAAATTCTTTTAACAGAGAGGTGGCTTCTTTCCATATTTCATGTGCGGAGCAGATAGGAATTCGGTGGCAATAATCGCTATTATCAATGCAGTCAACAAGACAGATTCGTCCTTCTAAAGTCTCAATGATTTCTAGTAGACTTATCTTCGATGGGTGTCGGGATAGAATGTAGCCGCCTCCAGCACCTCGGAGGCTCTTTATTAGTTTGTTGATTCTTAGGGGAGTGACAATTTGCTCTAAATAACGAATTGAAATTTCTTCTTCATTTGATACGTTTTTAAGAATTACCGGTTTGGATCTTTCGTTGTAATGAAGCGCTAGATTTAGCATTAAACGAGTTCCATACCTTCCTTTGGTCGATAGTTTAAGCATGAATATCTCCTCACATAGTAAATAAATAATTTAAATTTCTAATGCTAGGGGCACAACTCATTCAATTGAAACTGTTTGAAATTCTAATTTATAAAAAAAATTTCTCATTGTTTGGCCAATCTACCAACAGAAATTTCCACTCCATCTTTGTAATTTCTTTGCCAGAATGAGCAAAACCACTGGAGGCTTTAACTTTATCAGTGGCCCGGCCACTACGTTGTCACCTTTCGTTTTGTCAGCTCGGTGATCTAGGGGACAAAGATGACAGTTCTTGTATGTGGAGTTTAGATATCCTGTTCTCAGTATAAGATAAATATTCTCCTCAAGTTCTGAGTAAGAGGGATATTTTTTGGTCGTTTTTTTATTTGTGGGAAAATTTGCAGGGGCATGTGAATTTTTGAAAAAAGCAAAATATGAAAATCCTTGAAGAATATGTGTGCCCTGCAAAAAAGTAGTCCTAGAAATTTACATTATATTTATTCTTTTTATTTTTATTATATAAATTATATATCATATAGATTTGGTAAAAATCAATATAATTTGCCATAGGTTGAGTTTTCTCATCGTGTTTTTAACAGACAAAAATCATGGTCTCTCGTCAAATCTATTATTCCTCTACCTTCACTACATTTCTAAGAGCTGTGCCTCGAGTCTTTGGCCACCTCGACTCCTAGAATACAAAATGTCAAAAAACTCAGAAATAATGGGAATAATTTTTTGGGATATGTGTATATGAATTAAAGGGAGTTCACAATGATAAATTTATTAAAGGGCATAGCCCCCCAAAAAAAAGTTGTTATGTTTGCCATCCTATTTTGTTTTATTCATGGGATTTTTTGCGCCGAAGCAGGGAAGCCTCTGAGCGGGAAGGAACTCTTGGAGAAAATAAGCTCGAGTGACAAAGAGGATAGAGATTATGCCTTAGGCTATATCACCGGAGTCCTCTGTGCGTCCAGGAAGACCTCGATTCCAGATGACCGGACTATGAAGAAGGTCGTCAAAGCTGTCAAAAAATACTTGAGAAGGAATCGAGATAGATTGGATCAGCCGGCAGTGAAGTTGCTCGAAGAAGCTTTTGCCAAAGAGTTTCCGCTGAAAAAGGAATTTAAAACGATTGCTGGACTTCTCTAGATTCAAAGCCTACTCATACCTTAAAGAATCCACAGGATTTCCGAATGCGGCCTTGATTGTCTGGGAAAATATGGTGATAAAACCTAAGGCGAACATCATGAGTAATCCAAAGGCGAAAATTCCGAATCCCAATTCGATACGATTGGTAATGTCCTGCAAGAGCATGTTGTTGATCAACCAGGCAGCAGGAATGGCCAGAGCCGCTGCCAGCAGCAGCAGGAAAACAAAGCTCTTTGAAGTGACCAGAATGATATCAATCACAGACGCTCCCATGACTTTTCGAATACCGATTTCCTTTACTCTCGCTTCCGTATCATAGATGACCATACCCAGGAGTCCAAAAAAGGCGATCAGGATGGTCAAAAAGGCAATAAAATAGACGCCTCGTAGCACATTCTCGACTTCTGCAAAATAATCTTCAAGCTGATCTTCAAAAAAGCTGTATCTGAAAGGGCGGAAAGGCTCCAATTCCTTCCACTTTGTTTCGAGAAAGAGAAGGGTTGATTCCACATCATCCGTTCTTATCTTCAGGTTGGCGTACTCGAAATACTCGGGAACTACTCTTAAAACCAGAGGATGAACCGGATCGGATACGCTTGAAGAAAGAAAATTTTTGACCACACCGATTACTTCGAGATGTTTGTTCTTCCTGAATGTAATGATTTGGCCGATGGCGCCAAGGTGTGACTCGAATCCGAATCGTTCGACGGCCATCTCGTTGAGGATGACAAACCTTTCATTCTCAGGATGGGTCATTTCAGGAAAATTCTGCCCAGCCACAAGCTCCAATTCGAGATTTTCAATAAAGTCATGGTCTATTGAAATAAAGTCGATTTCAAGGAATTCAGATGCATCTGGGCGTTTGGCTCTAGTTCCCCATCTTGTGCCTGTACAGAGGATAAATGCAGAGGTGGAGATCCTGGATACAGCCGGATGAGTGGACATTTCCTGCTTGAACGTTTCATAGTTGGTGTTCTGGAGTTCAACATTCATGATGTTTTCCGCATTGAATCCCGTATCGATGTTTTTTTCAACGCGGATTTGTTTGTATAAAACAATGGTGGTGATGATGAAGACAAAAGAAATAAAGAACTGGAAGACCACAAGAGCCCTGCGCAAGTTAATTCGAGAGAAAACCTTCGCTTTGGTGATATCTCTCAGGACTTCAGCCGGATTGAATTTTGATATATAGAGTGCTGGGATGATTCCGGCAAGGATGCCGGTGAATACGGTAAACAGGATGAAGAAGAGTGTCACACCCAGGCTCTGGCTTTCCATTCCAGTGTACAATGGCATTTGACTGACAAAAACAGGAATAACAAGTTTTAACAGGATGAGTGCGAGGACAAACGCAATCAGGGCGTAGGTGACCGCTTCGCCGATGAATTGAGTGATGAGCTTGAAGCGGTTGGCTCCCATGGCTTTCCGGATACCTACTTCTTTGGCCCGCGAAAGAGCCTTGGCTAAGGACAGGTTGGTGTAATTAAAACAGGCTATGATCATGATCAGGAGGGCAATACTGGATAACAGCAAGGGGAGTTGAGGGCTCACAGCCGGCGTTGACAGGAAATTCCCCAGGTTCTTTCCCGGCGAAATTTTGGTCAGAGCCTGCAAGCTGTAAATATATTCTGTTTTCGTGTCGGAGTAATGTTTTTTCACGATGGCTGGAAACAGCTCTTCTATCCTGTTTAGAGAAGCATTCTCGTGGAGCAGAAAATAGACATAGTTATCATTTAAATTTTTCCAGTTTTCCAGTGAGGCGAGGATTTTTTTCTGTTTCTCGAGTGAATTCAATGTCGAAAGAGAGGCCAGACATTCGAATCTCATGTGAGAATTGAGCTTTGATGTATCTTTCATCACTCCGGTAATCTTAAAATCTCCCAAGTCCTGGATGCTCAGAATTTCTCCGACGGAGTTTCCGGTGCCGAAAAACTTCTGCGCAAGTTCTTTGGTGACCACAAGAGAATAAGGTTCGGCAAGCGCGGTCTTCGGGTCTCCCGCTTCCAGTTCATAACTGAATACATGAAAAAAGTCCCTGTCTGCATAGAGTCCCTGGACCATCAGTACCTTTTTCATGGCTGCCGCAGCCCCTCCGAAGTTCTTCTTTATCCGGACAACCGTTTCGATCTCCGGGATCTGCTCCAGTTCATACACAAGAGGCAGAGGCGCAGTCGCCAGATCGATGACATCATTTTCGCTTGTAGTCTGAGAGATAACCCTGTAGATTCGGTCTTTCTTCTCATGGAACCGATCGCTGCTGTACAAGGTGAAAGTCAACTTGACCACAAAAAGACAGAGGGAAAGGCTTATGGCTAAACCAGTGATATTTATGAATGAGAAAACTTTTTGTTTCCGGATATTTCTCAGGGCAATGAGTGCGTAATTCTTGATCATGACAGCATTCCTGTATATTGAGTAAGACACGATTGTGGGGATGGCTCGAAAGATCTGGCTCCAATACCAGAGCCGTGCATAGGTGCGGCTTCGCTTTGACAGATTGATGTGATATTCTTCTTCCAGATCGTCGATAAGAGAATGTCTTTCGATCCAGTAGGACAGTTTCGTCAGCAGCCACTCGGGGATTTTTGGGGGTCTTGTTGAATCGTCTTTCATGATGCCTCCCCCTTTTTCAGGGAAGGAGCCCCTATGCCATCCCATATGGCTTCTTTTAGCTTATAGGCTTCCTCAAGAGCCCGTCTGCCCGACCGCGAAATAGAATAAAATATCTTTCTTCGTCCTCCTCGCTCAGACACAGGCATCCCTTCGCGTTTGATCAGCAAGCCTTTTCGAGCCAGCTGGTCCAGCGCGCAGTACAGCAGGCCGTAGTTCCACTCATTCCCGGTGAGTATCTTGATTTGATTTTTAACGCTGACTCCGTAGGCATTATCCTTGAGCCTCAGTATCGAAAGAAGGATGATTTCCTCGTTTTTCGTCAGAGTGCTCATAACCACCTCGCAGGCTTATTTATATAGAAATTCTATACATATATATTTGTATAGAAATTCTATAGATATGTCAAGAATTTTTTTGTCTTTCTAAAGAATTCTTTTCACATTCGTAATACGAAAATGGTACCAGTGAGTTATAATCTTCTGTGGATGGCGGAGAGCGAATAATTGTGTAAGAGTGAAAGAGAAGACCTAGCTCTTTAAATAACAGTCACTTTACATTAAAATATTCTGTGCATGAATTTGTGAGCCATAAGATATACAAAATTTGGTTCATCCCTACTCTCCACGATCATCTTAAAGAGAGGTTCTAAACAAGGAGTTCATTATGAAAGAAATCGTCAGAACGTATGCAGTCTGTATTCTTCTTGTTCTCAGCTGTTGTCTTCTATCCCAGGTCGTCTGGCCTCAACCCGCAGAGAAGAGTGTAGTCCTCATTGCGATGGAGGAAGAGCTGCAGCGCTCGATGAAAGGTTTGGGTGACAAGGGCAATCCTCCCCCTTATTTCATCAGCTATCATATCACTGAATCGATCCGTCTTTTGATCGCCGCCTCTTATGGGGCCATACGAGTCAGCTCTGATGGTCGCTCCCGCGTCCTGGATGTCGAAGTGCGTGTCGGTGATTACCAATTTGATAATACGCATCGTATCAGAGACAGATTCGGGTACCTGCCGCCCTATCGTGGTTTTGCATTCATACCTGTCGAAAATGATACGGATGCGATAAAAAGTGCGCTGTGGTTCGAGACAGATAAGAAATACAAAGAGGCTGTTCAGCGTCTTGTTCAGGTCGAAGCGAACAAAGCCGTCAAGGTGGAAGAAGAGGATGAATCTGCCGATTTTTCACGCGAAGCTCCTGCAAAGTTCCTTGGCCCTTTATCCGATGTTCGTGTCGATGTAGCTCGGTGGGAGAAAAAGCTTAAGGAGTATTCGGCTCTATTTATCCCTTTTCAAGATATTTTAGAATCGCAGGTCACCTTGAATGCGGAGGTGACAAACAAATACTTTGTCAACAGCGAGGGTTCAGTCATCCAGCAGGGGAACACACAATGGAGCCTCAGCATGCTGGCCAGGACAAAAGCCGACGATGGCATGGATTTGTTCCAGTACAAGTCATTTGATTCACATTCGCTAGAGGGATTGGCGGATGAGGAAACAGTACAGAGAACGATCAGACAGATGGCCAAAGAACTGCTCGCACTCCGGGAAGCGCCCGTGATCGAGCCGTACAGCGGACCTGCTATTCTCTCGGGTCAAGCGGCAGGTGTTTTTTTCCATGAGATCTTTGGTCACCGTATCGAGGGTCACCGCCAGAAAGATGAAAGCGAAGGTCAGACATTTACCAAGAAGGTCAACCAGCCCGTTTTGCCTGATTTCATATCAGTCTATGATGACCCCACGATTAAAAAGAAGGGCAATTCTGACCTGATGGGCTTCTATCTTTATGATGATGAGGGTATAAAAGCTCAGCGTGTCACTGTAGTGGAAAAAGGTGTTTTGAAGAACTTCCTCATGTCCCGCTCGCCGATTCTGGGATTTGACAAGTCGAACGGCCATGGCAGAAAGTCAGCCGGTTACCAACCAGTAGCTCGCCAAGGGAATTTGATCGTTGAATCATCCAAAACGGTCTCAGAAGAGAAACTTCGTAAGTTACTGATTGAAGAGTGTAAAAAGCAAGGGAAGCCGTTTGGCCTCATTTTTGAAGACATCTCTGGCGGATTTACGTCCACCAGAAGGGGTGGAACTCAGGCGTATGCCGTCGATCCGATCATGGTTTATCGTGTCTACGCGGATGGGCGCCCTGATGAACTCGTCCGTGGGGCAGACCTGATAGGGACTCCACTGATTTCCTTCAGTAAGATATTGGCCTGTGCAGATACAGTCGGCGTATTCAACGGCGGCTGTGGAGCAGAATCAGGCTGGTTACCGGTGTCCTGTGTATCTCCAGGAATACTCACGGGAGAAATTGAGATCCAGAAGAAACAGAAATCAGAGGAACGACCTCCGATACTTCCTCGACCCAAGAGGAGGCTCAAATGAGGACAGTATCAAAATCGCGATTTCGTTGTCTCTTGTTTTTCCTCTTATTTTGTTTGTTTGCCTTCATGTCTCCTCAACTCAGCCTCCATGCCCAAGAGGAAGAGGATGTGGTCCTGAAAGCTCTTAAAGATGAATTGGCTCGTTCAGTTGACCAACTGCAATTAAAAGACATGGAAAAGCCGTATTACATTGAATATAGGGTGGAAGAAACAGAGACATTCGCAGTGAGGGCTATCTTTGGAGCGATAGTCAATTCAAATAGCAATAAAAGCCGATTCCTCCAAGTGAGTGTTCGTGTGGGAAGTTATGATTTTGATAACAGCGGATTCTCAAGCCCGCGTTTTAGGTATTCATCGTCAGGATTCAGGCCTTTAGCCATCGAAGATGATTATGCGGCCCTGCGCCAGGATATCTGGCTGGCGACAGATGCTGCCTATAAACAGGCTGTCGAACAGTTGGCTGGGAAACGGTCTCTCTTGAAAACAAAAGTGGAAACAGAGGAAATCCCTGATTTTTCACGAGAGGAGCCAGTCACATCCATCAACCCAAGAAAATCAATGAAAATCAACAGCTCCGAATGGGAAAAACTTGTCCGCAACCTATCCGAGATTTTTAAGGAATTTCCTACCATTTATTATTCGGGTGTGAATTTCAGCCTTACGACCACGAATAAATATTTTGTCAACAGTGAAGGTACTGTGGTTCGTCAGCCAGGCACTCTCTATATGCTTGTTGCCCAAGCATCCACGCGAGCTCAAGATGGGATGCCTTTGAAACATTTTATTCCATTCCTCGGGACGAATTGGGAATCGCTGCCCACAGAAAAAGAGATGGAAGAAGCCATACGAAAAATGGCGGAAGAACTCACAGCATTAACTTCAGCGCCAGTCATGGATCAGTACTTCGGACCGGTGTTGGTCACTGCGGAAGCTGCCACAGAAATATTTTCCCAGACATTGGCTCCGCAGCTATCCGGAGACCGTCCTCTTCTGATGGACCAGAGAGGAAGCGCGGTTGTGATGCCAGAAAGAAATCTCTCTAACCGGTTGAACCGTCGGGTGCTCCCCTCCTTTTTTACGGTGGTGGATGACCCGACACAAACTTCCTACGAGAACCATTCTCTAATCGGCGCGTATAAAGTTGACGACCAGGGAGTAGCGGGACAAAAGGTGACACTCATCAAAGATGGATTTTTAAAAACACTGCTGATGTCACGCCGCCCGCGCAAGGAATTCGATAGATCGAACGGTCATGGGCGGAGCGTTTCCATGCTTTCTTCCACTGCTCATTACAGCAATCTCTTCATCAAAGCCACTGAGACACGGTCGTTTGCCGAGTTGAAGCAGGAGTTGATTGGGCTCTGCAAGGATGAAGGTCTTTCCTATGGTTTATTGGTTAAAAAGCTGGATAATCGCTTTTTCACGCCACGAGACTTCCAGGATATGTTTGGCATGGCCCAGGCAAGATCTCGAAGAGAGACAGTCACCGCACCTCTACTCGTGTATAAAGTCTATGTTGAGGATGGACGGGAGGAACTCATCCGTGGCCTCAGCATTGATGAGATGTCTGTGCGTATGCTCAGAGATATTGTCGCTGTGGGGGATGACTACTCTGTCAATAATTTGCTGGCAAGGGGGAATCTTCCCACTTCGGTTGTGGCGCCTTCCGTACTTTTTGAGGAGATCGAATTGAGCAAACCTCAGGATCCCCTGCAGAAACCCGCCCTGCTCAAGCATCCATTTTTTAAAAAATAGGGGTCGCATCTCAACATTCGACATTTCTAAAATTGGGGACAGTCCCCAATTTCTTGCAAAATAGGGGACGCGTCTTAACATTTAACATTACGTTCATCTTCCGCATGCAATTTCTTTTTTGTTTCAAACTTTTATCCAATTTTGGTGATCTCGTTCAATATTAACACGAGCAGTTTTTCCTCATAATTTTTATCTCCTGCCCGCACCTCAGAAATAATCAAATTCTGATGTAGAATGTGTATTCGTGTTTGCCAGGGGGATATTCTTGTCTTCTATTTTTTTTATTTGAAAAAAAACTTGACAAAAAAGAAGAAAAAATGTATTAGTGTATTATAACAATATTATTTTATAACAATTTTAAATGAGAGGAAGAAAATGGCTATTAGTTTCCTGCTGGATATGAAAAGTGGCATTCCCTTTTACCGGCAGATCATCGATCAGGTGAAGACCTCCATCGCTTCTGGAGGGCTGGAGCCGGGTGATAAACTTCCCACGGTGCGCCAGCTTGCCGTAGAGCTCTCCATCAACCCGAACACAGTGACCCGGGCTTATACGGAGCTGGAACTCACAGGACTAGTAGAAACCCAAATGGGATCAGGCACATTTGTAGGCCACAGGAGTGTGAAGCAGGACGATGAGGAGAGACGGCGCATGCTTGATCAGATCTGCCAGGAATTATTATCGAGGGCTTCCTCTTATGGATTCACCCTCGTTGACATTATGACAAACCTCAAGCAGCGGAAGAGCCGCTGAGAAAGGAGATTATAATGAGAAAGTCATTGGGTGCTCTCAAACTTAGTGCTCTGGAGCGTTTTGCCACCAGCTTTCAGGCCGACTTCCGTTTCGGCCCGATTAACATCATGATCCTTGTGGCACTCTGCCTCCTCGGACTTGTGATCCATTTATCCGTGTTTCCGTTCCGGCTGCCGGTGGTGATCACGATGGTGATAATGGCCCTCGTGTTGTCCATACTTTTCCGCCTCTCTCAGATATGGGAAGTGGTTCTTGTTTTAACTACCATGGCTGCACTGTGGACCTACTTGAGCCACCGACCGGAGAGCTGGATTCTGGTGATAACAGTGGTGACAGCAGGGCTTACTGCTCCCTGCATTCAGTTAGCCTACCAGTGGGAGAAGGCAGTAATGCTGCGCTTTGGAAAGTTCCGCGGCCTTCGTGGTTCTGGCCTCTTCTCCTTGCTGCCTGTGATCGACAAAGTGGCCAACTATGTGGACCAAAGGATTCGAGTCACTGACTTCAGGGCCGAAACAACCCTTACGAGGGACACAGTCCCGGTAAATGTCGATGCCATAGCCTTCTGGATGGTCTGGGATGCTGAGAAGAGTGTCCTAGAGGTGGAGAATTATAAGGAAGCAGTATCCCTCTCTGCTCAGACAGGCCTTCGGGATGCCATCGGGAAGCATGAGCTTGGTGATATGCTTTCTCACAGAGACAGACTGGGCAGGGAAATCCAGCAGGTGCTGGATGCCAAGACGAATGCCTGGGGAATCACTGTTCAGTCAGTGGAGATCAGGGATATTATCATCCCAAAAGCGCTGGAGGATGCCATGAGCCGGAAAGCCCAGGCAGAGCGCGAGCGCCAGTCCCGTATCATTCTGAGCAAAGCCGAAACTGAGATTGCCGAGAAGTTCGCAGATGCCTCAGTCCATTACAAGGATAACCCAGCCGCTCTGCACTTAAGAGCAATGAACATGGTCTTTGAAGGCCTTAAACAGAAGGGATCCATGATCATAGTTCCCAGCACAGCTGTGGAGACAATGGGTCTTGGTGCCATTGGCGGCCTGACTGCCTTTGACCGCATCCTTGGCGAGAGCCAGTCTAGAGCTGAAGGCACGAAGCCAACAGAGGGAAAGAATATGGGGATGGCCAGAGATGCTGACTCCACCTCTACCGTGGATGCCGAGGAAAAGAAGGTAATCGAAGGAGCGCAGGATAAGAATAAGAAACAATGAACATTGGGGATCTCTAAATTAATTAGTTCACACCATTCTTATAGACAATGAATGTTGTCTGTAGATTTCCCCTTTTCCTTCCATTGACCGAGCTTTTTTCAGTGTGATAGGATTGTCCCAACATATTTGCGGGAGAATTCAAAAATAAAGCGCTAGACAGGAATTCTCTTCGGATTGAAGGGGATTTTTGTCAAGAGATCAATCCAAAATGGAGGCAAAATGACGAAACAAAAAGTTGGCCTTGTTTTATTCTGGATTGCTGTCATCTGGGCAATTCTCTGGGGAGTGATTGGATCGATTTTTGTGGATTCAGCTTTCAGAAATTTAACGATGGATGAGCTGAATAAGACGATGTGGGCAAGCCAGGGAACTTGGACTATGATATGGGGGCTTTTCGGTGTACCACTGGCGGCTATAGTTGCCATAATAGGAATTTTACTCTATTCAGACGCAAGAGGATTGACGGTACTGAAATATGGAATAGGAATATTACTGGCCGTTTTTATTAGCATGGCGCTCACGTCCATTGGGCATATCCCGCTCTTATTCGGTATCGGTGGAACCTTGATCTTGTTGTTCTTCATCGGGATACTTTGGTTATGGGCCAAAGAACATGTGGCTCTGAAGAGTGCACCCGCAACAGCCGCTGTTCTTAAACTGGTCGGATACGTATTCATGCTGATTGCCGCATGGTTTATCTGCGGAATCGCCAGCATCCCTTTCTTGAAAGCGCTAGAAAACGAACCCCCCACCACCCCATTACACGTTATGATATTCCTAGTGCTGGGATGGCTTTTCCTCTTCCTGGGTCATTACAAATCGTGCCAACAATAAGGTTCAGAGGGACCATAAATAATCAGACGTTAACTAATAATCAGGCACTAACTGAAAATAAGGGATTCTTTTTTCTCTAGAGCACCCAGGCATATCCCAACTTGACGAAGATGGTTCTGTCGGATTGAGTCAGTCCAAATCCCTGGCCGCCAAAATAATTATCGCTGTATCCAAGGAAGAACAATGTACGGGGATTGATCTTATAGGAGAACAGCAACTGAGTGAAGAACCGCCTGTATTCTGGTTCTTTTGGGAATGTGTAATTGTCGACATTGTAGTCGTAATCCACGTATTGAATGATAGCGCGGAAAAATGTGCGGACATTGAACTGGTAGACAGCTGTCGACTGGGTGATGTTTGCCGTGTAGAGGCGTGAATCCTGAACAGTCATCCGCTCAAAGGTGTGAGCCAAGGACAGACGCAGGTGCTTGCCGAGATTGTACGTTAAGTAAGGAGTCAGCCTGAACCTTTTTCCCAGCCGTGTGTTCTCATAATCGATCTGATCTCCAAATACGGTGGACATGAATAGCTGCAGGTTACTGGCCGGCCAAAATCCTCCGTCGATCGCAAAGAAGGTTTGATCGAATTCTCGGTTATTGTATCCCTCTCGGATTCTCCACCCTCTTAGGAAAAAGCTGGACTGCATGGTTCCATTGTAGGCAAACCAGAGCGATGCACCCTTATTTAGCAAATTTCCATCCTGGTCTTCAAAATAGTTCACCTCACTGCCCACAAAGAAAAGGGACCACCACGAATCCTGGGGCGCGTTCCACCTGTAGTTCAGGCCTCCCTCCGCATTGCGGTATCCAACCCTGGGGTAATAACCGAGGTCTGCGCGGAATTCCGGACCGGCTTCCTCGTAGTCTGCCCACCAGCCCCAGGTCCGGCTATTGTGATCGTACTCGAATGAGATGAGCCCGTCGCTGAAGGAGCCGCTGGGTTGATTGTAATCGCTTGCGACTTCAGCGGGATACCTGGTTTTGGAACCGAGGACCAGCAGTTGGATTTGATTGGTGCGGGTGAATCGGAAATCCAGGTCGAACCCGTAGACTCTGTTGTAATAATCCTGCCCTTCACGGTCGGTCGCCAGTAGTCCGACTGTGTATCTTCTGCCGAAATCCTTCTTGTAGCGAAAAACCGAAGATGTGTTTGCCTGATCCAGTGAGGCTGAGCCGGATCCCTGGCTCCCAGGAAAGATGAGGTTCGTTATTTCATCGCGGACGACATATCCCCCAATAGTGTGTGTTCCTTCCTTCCCTGTCAGTTTCAGCCCCCAGCGTGGGTCTCGCATCATCCGAGTGTAAATTACCGTTTCAAGAGCTCTAAAGAAGTCTGTTCCTTCGGTGAAGAAAGGGCGCCTTTCAGGATAAAAAAGTGCAAATGGCTGGTTGATGTCCAGCTGCCAGGCATCGGCCTCGACCTGGCTGAAGTCGGGATTGACCGTTGCATTGAGCGTTAAGTTTGGAGTCATCCCCCATCGAGCTGTCAGTCCGAACTCTGCATCCTGAGATTGCTTTTCGAGATCGCCTTGAGGAAAATCAGGTCGATCATCTGTACGGGCTCCGATGACTGTGGGATTAATTTCAATGTTCAATCCGGGGCTGGCGCCCTCAAAACCCTCTATCTTAACAGCCTGACATAAATAACAGTTATTGCTCCGATCTCTGGGGAAAAGCCCGATGTGGTAGGAGTGTTCGCGGGGATAGCGGCGCACGGCATCGAACCCCCAAACCTGTGACCCTTCCTTACGCTGGAAACGAAGTGAGGAAAAGGGAATGGCAATTTCGACTGCGTAACCCCAATCCGTGATCTGGCTGGAACAATCCCAGATCGTGTCCCATCCAGGGTCACCATTCGTTTGAGTTTCAATCATGTCGAACTGCACTCCTTGAGCGTTGACGATGAAATCAAAGCTCCGTCGGTTATCATTGAACGTATCAAATACCAGGCCAATCCAGTCGTCCCCGTCCAGAGTGTCTCGGTCTCTCAGATGAGCTCGAATGGCCGATGGTTCGGGATCGTAACAGCGGAAGGCTGCGTAGAGGTTGTCCTTATCGTAGGTGAGGAGTACCTCTGTGCGTACAGGCGGAGGAACATTCTCTCCCGGTCGAACCTCATATTTCAATTCCAGCACCAGTGCGTTTTTCCACGCGTCCTCGTCCAAAACGGCATCTACTCGGACATTGGATTCGGTTTTGGTGACAAGATAAGGATCCTCGACTGTGCCGGTTCCGTGGTTTCTCGGGCCGCTGTCTTGCGGGGATGCCAAAACCGGGAAAAGTAGAAAGGCCACAAAGACTGCTAAGCTGATGACGAATACCCGGTAAAATTTCATGGACTTCTCCTCTATTAATCTTGTTTGTTGTCAGCGCTTCAAACAGAAAGCTCGACTGAAGCTAAACAGCGACTCTCGAAAGTGATCTTGTATATATCATTTATAAAGAATGTCATTTTTAATATATACGCCCAAATTCTGAAATGGTTTGCGTTTTGTTAATCTTCTTTGACTCCTGGTAGGTTTTGAATATGGATTTAATCTTTTGCAATTTTTGTGCCAGTATCCGATTTATGGGGAGAGTGGATGGATGTGGTTTTAAAATATGTCCGCTTTTGAAACAAGGAGTGTTCGGTAACGACTAATCGGGGGGTTCGGTGTGATGAAGGATAATACTTCTGATGTTGATGAAAATTCAGGAATTCAGATGAGTGTGTCCGGCCCTAACGGATTAATCCCAGCTCTTTCATCTCATCCTCCAGACCTGTCATCTCCCAGCGGATGAGCGATAGCGGGATCATCCCGGATGCGTGAAACCGGTCGAAAAACCGCTTGAGGTTGAACTCTTCTCCCTGCTGCTGCGCGCAGTCTTCGATCAGCTTCTCCAGATGCACTTTGCTCACGATGTAGCTTGTGCCGTACCCTGGCTGTTGAAGGTAGAGTTCCTCATCCACCCAGACCGTGTTTCCTTCCCTTGGCATCCAGCCGCGGGGCGTCCATTTGACGGCAAAATCGACTGCCTCTTCCAGGGTGAACTCGCGGCTGTGCATTTTCAGGTCTCCCATGGCTCGTGCGGCCCGGCAGGCGACCAGAATATAGACGAGTTCCCGGGCTCTCGGTCTCTCGTCCAGAAGGCCGGCGTGCATCATCATCTCTTCCATTCCTGTGGCTAATCCCTCGGCTCTCGAATCCCATATGTTGTAAAGAAGAGGAACACTCCGGATCGGGCTGGAATGGGGCTCATGCTTCATCCTGGCCAGGTCAAACCAGTGTGTGCCGTGACACCTCATCGGGAGCGAATCGTGGTAATCGACCTGAGTGAAAAAATCGCGAAGCCCATCTGGAGGAATGAATCCGACATTTCGTTGGAGTGTGTCTTTCAGATACTCAGGAACTGTCATGATTTCCTCATCTCGGAGGAACTTCATAAAATAATTCACTGCTTCATCGAAACGTTGCTGGTATTCCTCTCTGGAGTTTGGCGGTTTGAGCTGGGGAAGATGACGGTTGCGGTTTTCCTCCAGCTTCAGGCAGGCAAACGCCCGGTCCAGTTCTCGTTGGAGAATAACCAGTTGTTCTTCCCAGGTGTAGGGATTGAGATGGACATTTTTCATGTACCAGTTGTAGTTTTCGACGCCGATGCCCGAGGGCGCTGTCATGCCTTTCTGCTTCTCCTCTAGCCATTCACGAAACTCATCCACTGACTCTTTAGCCTGTTTAATATCAGGGACGAGATCAGGATGGTCTGCGCTCAGACGCTGGGCAAGATTGTCCAGGAAGATACTCTCCCTTTTTTTTAGCCTGATGCCGAGAAACCAGAGGTCTTTCGCTTCCTCGGTCAGATTGCTTTTCGCCTGTTCCAGAACGCTTGGGATGGCTCGAAGATGCATGCGGAAATCATCGAGTGCCTCATCTGAAAGAGGGAAGGTGTATTTCCAGAGACAGAGCGTCCCGTACCGCCATGGCCCTTCCAGGGCTGGAACATCTGATGGAGACCGGTAATAAACTGAATAAAAACATGGATTTCGCGACCAGGGACGGAGAACTCTGTGGTCAAAGTCTAGTCCGTTCATCTCCGCCCGGACGATGTGATAATCGACCTGCTGGGAGACGGGCCATGAGCTGGTGTTGATTGCGGCCAGACGGTCTTGAAACTCCCTCAGTCCAAGCCTCTGTTTCTTCATCACAGCCGCGGTGTAATCGGGAACTCCGTCGATGATCTCAGGTTTCTGAAATTCACGCCATTCCTCGAATAATTTGACCAGGTCTTGGTAATCATTACTGGAGATTATGTTTCCTTTTTCGTCCTGTGGAGCGCATCCAAAAAATGAAAAAATGATAAAAAAGATGAATACAACAGAGAAAAGATTGCGTTTCGTCATGATGCTCATCTCCTCTTTACTTGACCTTGGCTTTTAGTCTATCGGGATTTCATCATTTGTCAATCGCCCACAATGCTTCGTTTTTGACTTGATTTCCCTAATTGTGATGTTCAATACCCCATCATCAGGCGTCATGTTTTTTTGAAAGGCACACATCCAATTGTAAACTCATGTTTGACTCTGCTGTTTTGTGCGTGGTAAATTCAATCCAGCCAGAATACCAACATATTCAATGTAGACTTTTCTTTAGGAGGCAAACATGAAAAGAGCATTTATATCTGCGAAAATTTTTCTTCTCATTTTGGTTTTAATAGGCCCCTCATGCATGTTTTCCGATGAGCAAACGAAACCCGATTTTTCCGAAGCCATCCGGATGATCGACACATGGCTTGAGGCCCAGCGTGATTATGACCATCTTCCTGGCATATCGGTCGCCATAGTCACGGATCAGGAATTGCTCTGGAGTAAAGCCTACGGGATGGCCGATCTTGAAAAGGAAGTTCCCTCATCTTCCACCACCATCTACAGTATCTGTTCGATTTCTAAATTGTTTACTTCTGTAGCTATCATGCAGCTCCGTGATGCCGGAAAACTCCGGCTTGATGACCTGGTTGCTGAACATCTCCCCTGGTTTAACCTCCAGCAGCAGTACCCGGACACTGGCCCTATAACCATAAGATCCCTCCTCACTCATTCTTCCGGTATTCCTCGTGAATCGGATTATCCCTACTGGAACGGACCCGATTTCCCATTTCCCACCACAGAACAGGTTAAGGCTAAACTTGGTACACAGAAAACCCTCTACCCCCCTTCGACCTATTTTCAGTACAGCAACCTCGGATTAACTCTGTTGGGAGAGATAGTGGCAGAAGTCTCGGGAATGCCTTATGAGCAGTACATCGAGGAGAACATACTGGAGCCCCTACGACTGGCTGAAACGCGCACGAAACTTCCGGAATCCCTCTGGAGGGGGAAATTGGCCACTGGATACTCTGCTCTCAAGCGTGACGGCACCCGCGACATGCTTCACCTCTTCCAGGCCAGAGGTATCGCCGCTGCCGCCGGCTTTTCCTCGACAGTCGAAGACTTGGCCCGGTTCGCATCCTGGCAGTTCCGCCTTCTGGAAAAAGGAGGGGAAGAAATCCTCAAAGCCTCCACTCTCCGTGAAATGCAGCGTGTGCATTGGGTGGACCCTGATTGGCAAACCACGTGGGGGCTGGGCTTTTTGGTCAGGGAAGTGGAGGGCCAGACAATGGTCGGTCACTCAGGAGGCTGCCCTGGCTACCGGAGTATTCTGAATATCGATCCCCATAAAAAACAGGCTTTTATCGTTATGATCAATGCCAGCGGTACCTCCCCGTACGGATACGCGATGGGTATGAGAGAGATCGTGAAGAAGGTCACCGGCAAGGCCAAAGAGGAAAAAACAAGGATTAACCTCGAAGATTACGCAGGGAATTACAGTGCACAGCCTTGGGGGGGAGAGACAGCCATCCTTCCATGGCAGGGTAATCTGGCAGTATTCGGATTGCCGTCAGAAAATCCATTCCGGAGCCTGACTCTGCTGAAACACATTAAAGGCGACACGTTTCGCCGTATACGCAGAGATGAAAGCCTCGGCGAAGAAGTGGTGTTTGAAAGGGATAAGACTGGAAAGGTGATCCGGATGTGGCAGCACAGCACATACTCGGATAGAATTAAATAATATCAAGAGGAGTCATATTGGACTGCTTTCCCTGAAATCGACTCCGATATTTGGAAAAAACACTTGTTCCGGTTTTTTTGAGAATGTCTGTAAGAAACTGGCTGAGTTGAAAAACTACTGAACAAGATGACGCTCAATAGATTATTGTGTAATATTTTCATTTCTTCCTAAAGTAATTGAAGAAATTGGTGAAATGTCACATTTTGCCTCATAGTTTTTTCTGAGTCAGCTAGAAAAAAAATCGGATAAAATCGAAAAAAATGAAAAAAATACTTGACATATTAATAAGTTATCATTATTATTAATATAAAAATATTATCAAAATGACAATAATATTAAATTGTTATTATAAACGATGCAGGAGGTGCTGGATTGAGTACTCCCACTGATGCCAATAAAAAATTTCAGAAAGAACTAAACTCAGGCACAGCAGCCCTGGTGCTTTTGAGTGTTCTGGCCCGTGCCGACGAGCCTATGTACGGGTACAGGATCGCCAAGGTCATGGAAGTGGATGAGGAAAATGTCCCGATGATGAAACAAGGCGCACTCTATCCGGTTCTGCGGTCGCTGGAAGGCAGCGGGCTGCTGGAAAGCCATGTCGACCCTTCGGTCTCCGGGCCGCCGCGGCGCTACTACAAGATCACGAAATCCGGCCTCGAGATATTAAAGAGCTGGACACAGATCTGGGACCAGACAAAATCTTTTGTGGACGGGATCCTAAAAGGAAAAGCCGATGTGTAAAGATGTCAATGAATATTTAGCAAATCTTAAAAAAGAGCTTGAGGGCTGCGACCCAGCGCTCCTTCAGGATGCTCTCTCGGATGCCGAAGGACATCTAAGAATGGCTCTGGAAGAAGCTCTTTCTGGTAAGCCCAAACTTTCCGAGACAGAGGCTATCGTTTCTCTCATCGAGAAATACGGCCACCCGAAAGAGATCGCGTCCGCTTACCGGGATATCGAGTCCCGGACTTCCCCAACTCTGGCTGTTTCCCGAACGACGGAAACGCGGTCTTCATGGGCGCGATTCTTTGGTGTGCTGGCTGAGCCGAGAGCATGGGGCGCATTCTTTTACATGCTTTTGTCTTTTGTTACTGGCTTAGTTTTTGGCGGATGGGCACTGATTGCCGGAATCATCTCTCTCTCTACGCTCGTGTTCATCATCGGGATTCCTATTTTTGGGCTGTTTCTTCTTTCTATCCGAGGCATCGCTCTTCTGGAGGGCCGGATCGTCGAAGCCCTCCTGGGTATCCGGATGCCGCGGAGATCCTTGTTCCTGGATACAAACCTGAGCTGGAAAGATATGTTTATGGCCCTTATCAAAGAATCCTACACGTGGAAGGCGTTGCTCTATTTGGCTCTTCAATTTCCACTGGGACTCATCTATTCTTTGGGGATTTTTCTTCTTTTTGCGACTTCCCTGAGCTTTATCGGGAGCCCGGTTATGGAACTGGTCTTTCACTTTCCCCTGGAATTGTTCGGACCGGAGGCTTTTACGCCTGTTTGGCTCCTGCCGTTTGTCTCTATTGCCGGATTTTTTCTCCTGCCGCTGACCTTTCATCTTGCCAAATGGGTGGGGAAGGTCCACGGCAAATACGCGAAATCGATGCTTGTCAGAGCTTAAAGGATAGGACTATGTTTAAAAATATCGAAGAATATCTAGAGAAACTCAAAAGAGAGCTTAAAGGCAGCGACCCGGCTCTCATCCAGGACGCACTATCTGATGCCGAGGAGCACTTGAGGACCGCCCTTGAAGAGTCTGTTGAAAAAATACCCGGCCTCTCTGAACAAGAGGCCCTGCAACCCATGGTAGAAAAATATGGAGCGCCTTCTGAGGTCGCATCTGCGTATAAAGAAATCGAATCCCGTGTGCGCCCAGCTTTAGCGATCTCAGAGACGCGCGTCTCCAGGCCACATCGGGCGAAGTTCTTTGGAGTGGTTACGGATGCGCAGGCTTGGAGCGCGTTTTTGTACATGATGCTTTCGGGCCTGACCGGGTGCATATATGGTATGTGGATTCTTATGGGAGCTTCCTTCTCTTTTTTCTCGCTGATACTGATCATCGGGATTCCTGTGACCGGTCTGTTCCTTCTTTCCATCCGCGGGATAGCCCTCGTCGAAGGGCGGATCGTCGAGACGCTGCTCGGCCTCCGCATGCCGCGCAGGCCCTTGTTCTTACAGAGGGATTTGAACTGGAGTCAAAAGCTCAAGGCCTTGCTCGTTGAATCCCACACCTGGAAGGCTTTAGCCTATTTGATCCTGCATTTTCCCGTTGGCATTCTTTATTTTTGCGGAGCCATCATACTGTTTTCTGTTTCATTGAAGTGCTTTCTCTATCCCTTGTGGTATTGGATTCTTGGCCGTCCTTTGGTCACTATCAGCCAGCCGGTCTATCCGCCGGTGTGGTCCATCCCCTTGATCTCTATAGCCGGGCTTATGATGCTGCCTTTGATCCTGTATCTGGCCAAATCCGCAGGGAAGCTTCACGCAAGGTTTGCTAAATTCATGCTGGTGCAAAAATTACAGGAGAGCGATCATGTTAAAAATCACTTTGAACTTTTCAGATAGCCTTTTCGTCAGCTATAAAAAGTCTACTTAAAAGAAATTCATTCTTTTGAGAAAGCAAAAGGAGATCAATCATGTTTAAAAATTACTTTTTAATCGCTTTGAGAAACCTGAAAAAACAGAAGGCTTTTTCCTTGATCAACATCGTGGGAATGGCTGTAGGAATGGCTGGTTTTATTTTGTTTGCCCTCATGGCGGGAGTGAAGCTCAATGCCGATAAATTTCACAAAAACGCTGAGAGGATATACAGCGTGGTGCAGGTCGTTCTGTCGGAGAATAAAGAGGAAAGACATTTGGCTTTAACCCCTGGACCTGTTGCCGAGGCCTTGGGCATGGAATTTCCTGAGATCGAGGAAGTGGTCAGGGTCGGTCCAGGAGGGAGATTGACTGTAAAACGGGGGGATGAAAGTTTTTTCGAAAACAACATTTTATTCGTTGATCCCGGCTTTTTCTCCATGTTCAGCTTTAAACTGACCGCAGGGAGTCCGGAAAGCGCACTCGCAGAGCCGTATTCGATGGTCATGTCGGAGGCGGCGGCGATCAAATATTTTGGAGACGAGGACCCCATAGGTAAAGTGTTGACGCTTGATAAAAACGTGAACGTGACAGTGACTGGTATCACCCGGAATATCTCCAGAACTTCATCTATCCGCTTCGACTTCCTGATCTCAATGGAAACCAGCAGGGCTCTCTCCGGCGTTCTGGATGACTGGACGCTTAACCGCATCGCAACTTTCTTGCTTGTTCCTGAGGGATTTGACCAAACTCGCTTTGAGGAAAGACTGCCTGCTTTTCTGGCCAAGTACTTTGAGAATTACCCGGAATCGCCGCAGAAAATGTATCTCTTTCCCTTTCTTGATTTCCGGCTGAAATCCAGACACATCACCTCTCTCATGGCGAGCAGCGATCCCATCAGTGTGTTTATCACGTTTTCCATCGGCATTTTGCTGCTGGTTATCGTCAGCATAAATTTCATTAATCTCTCCACAGTGAGGTACATGCACCGGACAAAAGAGATCGGACTGCGCAAAGTTGTCGGAGCCAGGCGGACCCAGTTGATAGTCCAGTTTTTAGGCGAATCCCTGCTGCTCTCCTTTATTGCCATACCAGTCGCCATTCTCTTCTATGAAATCATCCATCCTGGTTTCTACGCGTATATGGGAAATTTTGCACTCATCTCATTCACGCCTCAAGTCTCAAATTCCATCTGGAATTACCCGTTTCTTCTGCAATATCTGGGTGTGGCTGCAGTCTTAACCGGAATTTTTTCTGGTTTGTATCCCGCCTTCTTTCTTTCCAGTCTTCAGCCGCTGCAGGTCTTGAAAGAAAGCTACCGACCGGGCAGGAAAAAGAAGCGCGGCACCAAAGTCATGATCGTATTCCAGTTCGCGTTTTCCGTCATCTTTATTGCCAGTGCCAGCATATTGAAGCATCAATTCGGGTACCTTTGGAATGCGGATATGGGGTATAACCGGGAACGCGTGGCCATTATCCAACTTGGAAAGGAAGACCGCAACAAACTCGAGGTGTTAAAGACCGAGATATCCCGCCATTCAGATGTGGTTCAGGTTTCTGCGGCGGGAAGCATCCCCATTGTCTGGGAACCTGAACAACCTGTGCGGCTTCCGGGTGCGCCCGAGGATGAGGCGTTGACCATGAAAGCGTATGGTATCGATTACGGTTTTATCGAAGCTCTCGAGATGCAGATCAAGCAGGGAAGGAGTTTTTCTCGAGATTTTGCGGACAGAGACAATTTTATTCTCAGTGAAACAGCCGTCCAGAAACTGGGATGGGAGAGCTCACTCGGGAAACAGTTAACAGTCGGAGACCAGACCGGGACAGTTATCGGTGTCGTCAAGGATTTTCTTTTTGCGGACCTCGGTTTTGAAATCCCGCCCGCGGTTTTGTATTTGGACCAGGAAAGTGTGAATATCATGCTGGTGAAATTTTCTTCCTCAGACAGGTTCCCTGATCTTCGTAAATTCATGAAGGCGCAGTGGCAGAGTCTGATACCGGGTCGTCCTTTCGAGTGCCAGACCTTGGCCTGGTATTCCGAGAATGTTTTTGGACTTCTCACCAAAATCGCGAATTTCATGAATATGATCGGGCTGACAGCCGTGCTTTTTTCCAGCCTGGGCCTATTGGGACTGGCCACCTATTTGGTCGAACGGAGGACAAAAGAGATCGGGATCAGAAAAGTACTCGGTGCAACATCGATGAATATCATGTGGAAAATAAGCAAGGAGTTCTTAATTCTGGTCGGTGTAGCGAATGTCGTCTCCTTGGGACTGCTGCATTTTGGGTGGCAAAAGGTTCTCCAGACTGGCTTGGTGTTTTTTACCAACGTTAACGCCGGCACCTATCTATTTGCGCTGCTCGTGACTGTGTTGACTGCGTTACTGGCTGTGGGCTCGCAGACTCTGAAGGCCGCCTGGGCCAATCCGGTCGAATCACTGAGATACGAATGATAGGACATTTTACCTTTCACCAGTCTTTTCTTATTTCGGAAAATAGGAAACTAGTATAATTTTTGAAAATACGGCCGGTTTCCAATTGGATTGGAGCTCCATTGTGATTATTTTAGTTTGCCTTGAAGGTATTCCCAATGGAAGTAAAAGAGAGACTAAAGAGAGATAGCCGTGTCATGTTTATCACTTAAAAAAAGAAAAGGAGGTTTCTGTGGAATTTAAAATTAAGAACTCGTTAAAACCAATTCCGAAAGTTTTGAGACAAGAGGACGGATGTCCTGTCTATCAAAAAAACAGTCCGTATTTCAAGCTCATTAAGATTCTTTTCTTGATATGTTCGCTTGTCTTATTTTTTGCCGCTCTATTGTCTGCAGCTCAAACATTTCCAGGTGAGACATGGGCCAAGGTAGAGAATCCAGAAGAACTGGGATATTCAATACAGAGACTTGAAGCAGTAAAAAAATTTGCGGAAGAGAGGTTGAAAACAGCTGCCGTGGTTGTTGTCGTTGACGGGAAAATCCTTTTTGAATGGGGAGATGTCGATAGGAAATTCTTGACTCATTCAGCAAGGAAAAGCTTTATGAGTGCCCTGTATGGGAATTATGTCAAGAAAGGCCTTATTGATTTGGATAAGACCATGAAAGACCTTGGCATCGATGATAAACCACCTCTTTCCGAGGAAGAAAAAATGGCAACTATAAGACACTGTTTACAGGCCAGGTCGGGCGTTTTCCATGAAGCGGCGGCTGAATCTGCTTCAATGAGAGCCTTTAAACCTAAGCGATATTCAAAAAAGCCAGGCGAGTACTGGTGCTATAACAACTGGGATTTCAATGTTCTGTGCACGATCTTTGAGCAGGAGACAGGGAAGAAGTTTTTCGAGACTCTGAAAGAGGATATAGCGGATCCGATCCAGATGGAGGATTTTAAGGTGGAGGATGGAATGTATATGGTTCGTGATATGTCGATTCATCCCGCCTATCATTTTCAAATGACAGCGCGTGATATGGCGCGTTTCGGATTGTTGATGCTCCACAACGGCCGTTGGAATGGAAAAGAAATAATTCCTTCAGATTGGGTAGAGGAAAGCACAGATTACCATTCGGATGCATCTCTTTATGGAACAGACGGATACGGATACATGTGGTGGGTGGCCAAGGACGGCAGCAAGTATCCCCATCTGCCGTTTGTCAAGTTGGAAGAGGGTGCCTATTCTGCACGCGGAGCCTATGGACAGTTCATGATTATCATTCCGGAACGTGATATGGTCATCGTCCACCGCGTAAACTCCTTTGAACGTGACAACAGAGTGTCTGATGGTGGATTCGGTCTTTTAGTGAGAATGATTCTGGATGCTGGCCCTGAAGAAATTGGTCCTCTTCCAACTTTGGATTCGCAGCAGCTGGAAACATATGTGGGAAAATACGAGCTGCGCCCTGAAGTTTTTGTGACTGTGTCCAGAGAAAATAGTCGTCTCTTCATCCAGAGAACAGGTTTGACATTTAAGGAGGAAATTATTGCCGCGAGCGAGGCCGAGTTTTATGCTTTGGGTAACAGCGTAAAAATCAAGTTTGTGAAGAATGAAAAGGGCGAAGTGGAAAAGGCGATTTTTTACCAACTCAGTCGAGCAACCCAAGCAACAAAAATTGAATAACGAACAGTTAAAAGTGAAAAGTTAAAAGGAATCACATCACAACATTCGACATTACACTCGTTTCGCATTCGCAATTCCATTTTTTACCTCAGGCTGTTATCCGATTTTGGCAAGGTCGTTAAATATTACATTTCGCAACATTTTTAAGATAAAGAAGATTGTCTAAGCTGACTCAGGATCACCTCTGTTGACATTTCTAAAAAGAGAGCATAGCTTCAAAAATCCCTTCCAGTATAAAAATATTTTTGAGTCATTCTTAACTCTTTCGATATATCTAAAGACCAGTTCAATTAAATACCTTCGGACTACAATAAAACGCGAAAACTGATAATGACCTACTCCCCTGGGTGCCCAAACTTTGCATGGGTAACAATGTTGGAGGGAAGTCAAATTCCCAAACGACAATTTTTTTCCTTTTGGAAGTGGGAAAGCGATGTGAATATATACGCCCTTTACATGAGTTTGGACTTGCTGTTGGACCTAATATGACTATTCGAACCTAAGTGTGTCCGCAGGATTAACAAGGGCAGCCTTTACCGATTGGATGCTGACGGTTATCAGAGCGATGATCAAAGCCAGAGCTGCCGCAAGCAAAAAGATCCAGATATCGATTGAAATACGATAGGCAAAGTTTTGAATCCAGCGATTCATGGCAAAAAAGGCTATCGGCCAAGCAATAATATTGGCCATGGCGACAAGTTTCAAGAACTCGAAGTTGATGAGTTGGACAATCTTTGCCACACTTGCACCGACCACCTTACGTATGCCGATCTCTTTTCTCCGTTGAGTGACCCTTAGAGAAGTTAATCCGTACAATCCGATGCAGGATATGATGATAGCCAGGAGGGACGAGTAGCTAACGATCTTGCTCCACCTCCTGTCTTCGTTGTATTGATTGTTCACGTCATCACTCATAAAATGGTATTCGAATGGCTTTTGGAAAGTAGTTTTTTTCCAGGTTTCCTCTAAAAGTCGGAGGGCACCGGATTTGTCGCCTGTTCTGATTCTGACCATTATGCTGTTTATAGACCAGCTGGGATTCATGTGAAAAATAACTGGTTCAATCTCACGGTGAAGCGACTCGAAGTGAAAGTCTTTGACGACTCCGATGATTTTGGGGTTTTTCATCCCTTCCACACTCTCGAATCCAAGAAGTCTTTCTTCCAGCCCAGAAGCCCATCCCAATTCTTTAACGAGGGCTTCATTGACGATCAAAGAATCATAGGTGTCCGTTCTGAACTGCTTGGAAAAATTACGGCCCTTCATCAGCTCGATTCCAAGCGTGTTCAAATATTCGGGATCAATCCGGTACACGAAAGCCGTTCTCTGTACACCGTTGTGCTCCCATCCTTCCACACTCCATCCCTGGGTGAAGGAATCGCTCGTCCCTGATATACGCAATATTTCATCACGTCCAGCGAGCTCATTTCGGAAAATTTCGAGAATTCTTTCGCCCTCACTTTCCTGTCCAACTGAGTGGCACCATATGGATAGAACCTGCTCTTTATCAAATCCCAGATGTTTTGTATTCATATAATGCAGCTGCTTCCACATGATCAATGTGCTGACCACAAGTAATATGGAGAGACTGTATTGGAGGACTACTAAGATTTTGCTCAGCAATCCTTTGCCACGAATCATCAGCCGTTCGCTCAAAGCCCTAGAGGGATGGAAGCCCGAGAAAAATATCGCTGGATATCCACCGGCGATAATACCCACCAGGATCAATATACCAATAATGAAAACGAGGGCAATTGGATTTGAGACGTAATCGATGGTGAGATTTCTGTTCACCAGGATGTTGAATACAGGGAGAGAGAGTTCAGCCAACATGACGCCTGTAAAAAGGGCGAATATGCTCAGAAGCAAAGATTCTCCCAAAAATTGTAATATAAGCTGTTTGCGAACGGCACCAAGGACCTTTCTGATTCCGACTTCTTTTATGCGGTCAAAAGAACGTCCCAATGTCAGGGTGACGAAATTGATACCAGCAACCAGGAGAATCAAGAAAGCAAGACCAGCCAAGATGGTGATGTTAGCTGGATTTCCGGGAATTGCGAGTCCCCATTTAACTTGCGGATTCAAATGGACACTCCTGATCGGTTCGAGGTGGAGTTGCCATACATCTTCCTCTGTACTGAGATAGCCTGCAGATTGCGCCTTTTTAATTATTTCGCTGAAGTATTTAGCTATGAAAGCGGGGAATTTGCTTTCAACAAAGGAAGCCTGGGCATTTTTGGATAGCTGCACATAGGTGCGGGTACGGCTGCTCCTCCAGTTTGTCATGACTTGGCGGTAGGCAGGATACTTTTCGTAGGGAAGCACAAAATCGAATTGAATAGTTGAATTCCGTGGAGTTTGGATTGAAACCCCTGTTACAATCAGATCGTGAAGTTCCCCACTGATCTCTACTATCAGTTTTTTGCCCAACGGGTCTGACTCGCCAAAATACTTATGGGCCATTTTGGTAGAGAGGATAAGTGAATTGGGAGAACCAAGCGCTGTCGCGGGATTCCCTTGCATCAAAGGAAATGTGAACATATCGAAGAAATGGGCGTCTGCAAATAGGAGCTGCTCGTTAAACGATTTTTCCCCAGTGCTTACAATGGCATTACTCGTGATCAAGCGGACAACATTGGAAATTTCAGGAATTTCCTCTTGAAGCGCAGGGCCGAGCGGCAGAGGATGGATTGCGATTGACTCTTTCACACCTTCGGAATTTTTGGTTATCCGGATAAGCCTGAACAGGGATTCCTGATTTTCGTGAAAGGAGTCATAACTCAGTTCGTGGTGCAGAAAAGTGAAAATGAGAGTACAGCAGGCAATACCGACAGCAAGGCCGAAAACGTTGATAATAACATAGTCTTTCTGCTTTTTTATATTCCTCATAGAGATCTTGAAATAATTTTTAAGCATATCGTTCTCCGCTCCAAACCATTATTGCAATAATTATGCCATAAGCATGTATTGCAGAGATGCGCTGGGAAGGGGAGAATACTGCTTGGCAGGAAAGTGTCCGTTACTGGTACTCATTGTGTCCATTTACGGACATCCGGCTCTCCTTAGAGCAGGCGGAATTTAAGCACTATCAAACAAAATGTCGCGAAATTAATTATTTCGTGACATATACATATTACTAAGGATTAAACCAAATATGTCGCTAAATATTACATTTAGCGACATAAATATCGACTTTTTTTCTCATCGATACTTTTCATTGTTGTGCAGCGTAAAAAAGTTTACAAGCTGATATCTCTTATGCACACCCAGCTTCTGATACAACCTGTAAACATGATTTTTCACAGTGTGATGAGCGATACAAAGTTGTTCTGCCACTTCTCTATTGCTTTTTCCCTGGAGTAATAGTTTTATGATCTCCCATTCTCTTTGGGAAATTCCATACTTTTTTGTCATTGTTTCCATGTGCGTTTGATTGAACTCCGATGGGATCAGATGGCTGTACTTCAACAGGTAATTTCTTATCCAGAAAACGGGGAAAATATTAAAGAGCACTTTCGAGACGAGAATGATCAGAAT
>JABAOF010004764.1_pt1 | contig 39441 bp, 42 predicted proteins | sample 7062171 | NCBI WGS metagenome assembly JABAOF01 (sample SAMN14538628, study PRJNA623070) | marine sediment metagenome | biome: marine biome [ENVO:00000428]; feature: marine pelagic biome [ENVO:01000023]; material: deep marine sediment [ENVO:00002113] | place: India: Gulf of Khambhat ... | reverse complement strand
GGGTGAATAGAGTGAGAGGAAAGCAATAAGCTTCAGTAGCTCCCTACCCGCACCAATTCAAAACTCTTCATATAAGATATAAAAAACTGATGTAGGAATGTTCCATAGAAAAAGGTGACATCGAACTTTCAAACCACGTTCAAAATCATGCGCTACAGTGTACGGTCAGATTGCTGAATTTTTGCAAACAAAACGCTTGTGGATTTCCCATACATTGTCGCCCGAGATAGTTATGAAAGGATTTTTAAGGTTTCTTGATCAATATTTGGGATTCATAAAGTTTTTTCTATTCTGAATCTTGATTAAGGATGGGGGTTGCATGAGCAAAAAGAAGCTTCACTATGGCGTGCGCTTACGAAAAGACCAGCTGAAATATTTGAAGGAAGTTGAGAACCCTTCAGATTGGGTGCGGAAAGCGATAGACGAAAAGCGAAAACGAGAAGAGAGAAGGAAGACTGAATCTAAATAACTTCACTTGCTAAAATGTGCATGTGACAATGTAATTCACATGATTTCTCACACAGTAGACTTGTGTAGAGATTGCAGAGGCGGATAGAATAACTATTCGATTGTGCTTGTGCCCTAGCTCTTGTCCGCTAGACTTCCTCTGTTAGACGAAGACATATCTTGCAAGCCTCTATAACGTGAAGCCCTTTCTCGGTAGTTCTCCAGACACCTGACTCCTCAGTTATGAGCCCTCCGTTCTTCAAAGCATTCAGATACTGCTCAAGCTGAGAGAAGCTTAAGCGCGCTTTGTACATTATTTGTGTCTTCTTCTCGCCACCTTTAGCAGTTTTCAGAATCTCCATGATTATGTCGTGTCGGGCTCTTCTTCTGCGAGATCGTTCAGTCATTTAAACCACCTTCATATACAACCTATATTGCGCGCCAATCTGCTCACTCAATATAGGTGGTTCTGTTTATAAATCCACAACCATAAGTTCCCTTGCACAACGTTCCACCATCTTTTCAATATTCAATCCATTCTCTGCTTCCACAACTTCCTCTAGTTTCGCCTTTGTTGCAGGTTTATAGGGCACCGCATCACATCCCCTAACGCTTCTAGCTGAAACCGTATATGTTCCAATCTTTCTAGCTAATCTCTCAGTCTCAGCCTTATCAAAACCCAGCAGAGGCCTAAGAACAGGATAGCTCACAGCAGCTCTATCTAAAACCCTGAGATTCTGGAGGGTCTGACTGGCCTGCTCCCCGATTGCCTCTCCCGTCACAAGGCCTTCCGCCCCCGCTTTGTCAGCTATTCTCTCTGCCACTCTATACATCATACGCTTACAGAGAATGCATGTCAAACGCCTCGGCGCTCCCTCAACAATCTTCTTCAGACTCTTCCCATACTTCACCATGTGTAGTCTCCATGGAAAGCCGATGGCCCAATCTGACAGTACTCGGGCAACCTCAACGGCCTTTTCGGTCGTAGATTCGTCAGTAAAAGGTGCACAGTCAAGATATAAGGGCGCTACAAGACAGCCCCTTTTCATCACAAGCCAACAAGCAACAGCGCTATCCAAACCACCACTCAACAAACCCACAACCCGCCCCTGAACGCCCAAGGGAAAACCACCAACGCCGCCGATAACATCAGAAAAAACAAAACCAAGCTCACCTCTGACCTCAACGCCAAGCCTCACGTCAGGATTGTCCAAATCAACACTTACTCTTCTGGCAGCAAACTCCTCTAGCACCTTGCGCCCAACAACCCTACAAACCTCCTGGCTAGTATAGGGATGCTCACCTACACGCCTACATTTGACAGCAAAGGCGTCACCCCGACTCAACATCCTTCCGGCTAGAGATAGACACTCCTTCACAATCATATCCAACTCAGCCGTCGTCTCCAATGCCGCAGAAACAGAAGAAACACCGAAAACCCTAGATAATCTCTCAGCAGCCTCTAGAGGCTCACTGGTCCTCAGAAGAATTCTGCCATCTCTACGAATCATCTTGCTATATGCCACATTATGATACTGCAATACAGCTTTTATATTGCGCGCCAGACGCCGGAGATACCAACGTCTAGTCCAACTCTTCTTGATCCAGATCTCTCCACCCACCCTCACTATGACAGAGTTGAATTTGCCACCCATGGTGATCACCAAATAAATCAGAAGCGTCTTTGATAAATTGATACCATGATGGCTGACTCCGAATACAGATTGTTAAACTAGAGGCGAAATGTTTATTACGTCTTACGACACAATATTATAACTTACAAAACAAAATTTTAGTGCAACATGTAGCGGGTGGAAGAATGAGAAGAACCCAACGCCAAAAACGGCTCATAGACGCGCATGCCGCCGAAACCTTCCACTGGTATGATGCTTACAGAATCACAATGAACCTCCAGTAAAAAGTGCGCGTAGCCCCATTTTTTAGAGTTATCACAATGAAGAAACATTCTGTCTTCAGATGAGCATTGTTTCATAATCAACGGCAAAGCAAAATACAACATTGTAATAAAATATCCTAACAGGATGGACCTTTTAACATGACCCAGAAACAAGTGGAAAAAACTTTCCAAGCCCTCTACGCCCTAGAAGACCTGAGAGAGCTGTGGCGAAAAACGACACCACACCACAAACTAACCCCAGAACAGAAGCGAGCGGCAAAAGCGCACATCAGCAAGGTCCGAAGCGCCATAGACCAGATAGAGAGGGAGCTCTAAGCATGATAAAGCCAAGAATGAGAGAAGAGCTATACATAAACCTCAACCCACTGCAGAGAGGAGGAATTGTACCCGCAGAAGCGAGAAAAACAGCCCTAGCCTACGTAGACGGATACTCCACCTGCGACTACTGCCCGGGAACACTCCACCTCATGAAGAAACCGCCGATCCAAGACTTTCTAAAAGAGGTCGCAGAATTCCTTAACATGAACACAGCCATACTGACACATGGATGCAGAGAAGCAAAGCTCATCATTATGCGCAGCATCACAACGCCCAGACAAACAATCGTAGTCGACTCAAACAAACACTACACAACCCAAGTGGCGGCAGAGCTTGCCGGACTGGAAATGGTCGAAGTCCCAAACAGCGGCTATCCAAATTTTGCGATAAAACCAGAAGACTACGCAAACACGATAGAGCAAGTCAAAAAGAAGACGGGAGAGCCGCCAGCGCTCGGGCTACTCACGCACGTAGATTGGCTTTATGGAAACCTAGTCGATGCCGCAGCTGTCGGAGAAATCTGTCAGGAATACGGTGTACCGTTTCTGCTAAATGCAGCCTACTCCTCGGGTCGCATGCCGATAGACGGAAATCTTTTGCGTGCGGACTTCATCACATGCTCGGGCCACAAGAGCTGGGCGGCAGGGGCAGGGACGGTAGGCATCATAGCCATGAAGAAAGAATGGGAGAAGAAAATTATGAGACCTTCGGGGCACTATAAGGTCAAGCCGCTCGAACTGCTTGGCTGTACAACGAGAGGGACAAGCGCTCTGACCTTGATGGCGTCATTTCCACGGGTGAAGGAACGCATAAAAAATTGGAGCGAGGAAGTTGAAAAGGCAAGATGGTTCAGTGCTCAGATGGAGTCGCTGGGAGGCATAAGACAGCTAGGAGAAAAGCCCCACTGCCATGATCTTCTCCGCTTCGAGACCCCTCTCCTTAACAGAATAGCGCAAAGACACAAGAGAAGAGGATACTATCTATATGAGGAGCTGAGAGAGAGAAAAATCGTCGGAATAAAACCTGGGAGAACCAAGGGCCTCGATCTTTCCACATACCAGCTAAAAAAAGAGCAAATGAGCTATGTCATAGACAACTTCAACGACATAGTAAACAAGCTTTCAGGCAGAAATTGACAGTCTATTGCTCGCTAATCTTGATCTGAAGTTTTCTTTGGATTTTTAGCGGGATGACTGTGCTATTCTCTCCATCTCATGACGTTTTCTTATGGCGTTGCTCTTGGTGTCATTCCTTGCTGCCAGAGCAAGCTCTTCTGCAAGGCACTCCTCAAGGGGACGGGGGGTTCCGAATGCTGCCTTTCTCGCGCCTTCTGAGAGAAAACGGAGAGCCAGGTCTAACCGCCTCTGTGGTGAGATGTCCACGGCCATATGATAGACCACACCTCCGTAGCCGAGTCTTGTTGTATCCTCGGAAGGAGAAGAGTTTTCGATTGCCTGGATGAGAATTTTGAGAGGGTTCTGCTTCGTTTGAAGGTGGATTATCTCGAAAGTGTTCCTAAGCAGATTGGTGGTTCTCGCCTTTTTTCCAGCGCTCATTCCTGGTCGCATTAGGTCATTCAGGAGCCTCTCGACTATGTTGACCTCAGCCTTTCGAAACCGCCTGTGCTCATGTCTCCCCATACTGTGTGGAACATGGACTGGCTTCAGTGAAACGTAGCGAGTGAGTCCAGGGTCTTTAACCTCGATTCCCTCGAAACTCCACTTCCCGAACAATTTGACCTCTTCTGCCTCGCTCAAGCGAGTCACCTTAACGAACGTCTTGAGTCTGGGCAGTGTTATTTAAACATTCTTGGGAAAGCTTCTGTTCACCTTTTCGTTTTTTATGTTATGGAGCTTTGATTTTTTTCTGTGAAGGTAGTTTCTTCATCAGGCGGACTCCGTCAACGCCCTGAGAGTAGAAATCCTTCAGAACATCCAACTGGGTGTAACCATGTTTTTGATAGAGCTCTAGCGCAGCTACATTTTCTCTGCGAGCCTCAAGATAGCAGATCTCAACCTCGTTCTCAACAAATAGTTGCTCAAGCCCTCTAAGGAGTCTCAGTCCAACACCCTTTCTTCGATGCTTGGCGACGACGTCTATGGTGTAAACATGCCCTGTCCTCATGATACTATGGTTGTGGATGACGCCCACAATGAAACCGGCGATTTCGTCGTCTATTTGGGCAATCAGGCTTATGCCTTTCGGGTTTTCCAGAAGATACTGCAGCTGTTCTTTTGTGAATGCCTCCGTGGTGAAGCATTCTCTCTCGATGCTACGGAGTGTGTCCAGATCATCGGGTGTGGCTTGTCTTATGTGGATGGACAATAAATCACCGACTATTCAGGCTAAGCATTTGCAGGTAGAGAAATTTGAGAGTTTTGGACACAACTGCCAGCTATCGTTTGTCGCGAAATTCGAGAACGACGAATCTAGAACCGAGTTTCTCTGCATAAAACTCAGCGATCTTCTTCTCAACATTTTTATCGCCAAAATACAGGAGGTGACTCTGACAGTTACCTCTGCAATCTGAAGAACCAAAGCCTGAAACGGGAACTCTAGCACCTCCCCGCCTTTTAGTGTTAGAATTCAGCTCACACTCCATCTCTCTATCTGTTTGTGCAACCACAACGGCGGTTACGGTTGCGTCTCTTTGAGCCAGAAGAAAGTCTATGTGCCAGTGCTTAGCTTTGCCGGTTTTTCTAAAGTGTCGAGAAACACGTTGTTTCAGGCTTGACGCCCCGCTTCCTAGGGCAGACCCCGTGTACGTGTAGTATCCCTTGGGGAAGTCTTTGACGCCCAACTGTCCTACCTTTACGCGAATCTCTTTTGATAGAAATATGATTAAAGAGTAGATTCCCCTCACAGGAAGGGCATCGATCAAAGCCGTGTCGCTTTTCCTCCAACAGAAAGGATACTTATATCAGTAATAAGCACGATACGTTTAACTTTGGAGTAAGAGATAGAAAATCCTTAAAAACCGCGTCTTAACAACTACTCAGCTACGAGAGGAAGAAACATGGACGGCAACGAAACAGTCGAGAAGAAAGATCCTATAAAAATTCATAGAGAGGGAACAGCCTTGTCTGACACGGGAAAGCATGAGAAAGCGATAGAAAAGTTTTTGGAAGCTTCTGAGCTGTACGAAAAGGCAGGTAACATCTTCGATGCATCTTACACTTTGTATAAGGCTGCTGAGTGTAGCTTCATACTAAAGGATTATGACACATCGAGTGAACGCTTTCTGAAAGCAGCCGAACTTGCATTTAAGAAAGGCTTTGACCGCTTCGGAGTGAGCGCGCTGGAATACGTTGTCGACTGCTATAAGGCTGCGGGCGAAGAGGAAAAGATTGAGGAGCTAACAAAGAAAATAAAGGAAGCTAAAGAAAAACTCTCAGCTTTCTGATCCAAGTTATGTAACTAACTTTTGGCTTCTTCTGTTCCACTACTCTTTGTTCACGAAAACGTTTATGTCTCATATGAAAGACTAACCTCTTCAGATAAGCACTCAACCCAAAGGTAATTTCATGGAAACAGAGTTTCAGGTCGTAGTTGAACTCTGCGAGAAATTGGAGGCAACATCTAAACGTACGTTGATGGTGAGCATAGTAGCTGGCTTTCTAAAGCGTTCAGATGTAGATGAGGTCGCACCTGCCGTATCTATGCTTCTCGGCAGAGCATTCCCAAAATGGGACCAGAGGACGCTTGAGGTGAGCTGGAGGACACTGAGTGGAGCGATCAAACGTATAACTAACGCGAAGTGGAACGATTTCAGCGAGGCTTTCGGCAAAACAGGTGACATAGGAGCGGCCACAAAAATAGTCTTTGAGAGAGGCAAGATCCGGAAGCAAGCTGTGCTATTCGAGAAGCCCTTGACGATTCTCGAGGTGCGGCGCAGTCTAGAGGCTATAGCTGAGACTACAGGGTCTGGTTCAAGAGAACGGAAAGAACTCCTGTTAGAAACTTTGTTGGGAAGAGCCAAGCCGTCAGAGGCAAAATACATTGTCAAGATCATGATAGGCGAGATGAGGATTGGTTTTCACGAGGGTCTGATGGAACTCTCCATCTCCGAAGCCTTCGGTATCTCTCATGAAATGGTTCGAAGGGCGAGCATGCTAACAGGAGACATAGGGGAAGTCGCGGGGATAGCCAAAGTTGAAGGGGGAGAGGGCTTATCGAAGCTTAAGCTTCAACTTTTCAGGCCTATCAAGCCCATGCTGGCTCAAATGGCTGACGGTGTGGGTGAAGTTCTCAAGGAGCATGATGGAGAGACCGCATTAGAACAAAAGCTCGATGGAGCTCGCATCCAGATTCACAAATCTGAGGATAATGTAAGAATCTATAGTCGCAGACTGACGGACGTAACAGAGAGCTTTCCTGAAATCGTGGGGTTGGTTAGAGACGAAATTGGCGCGCGCGAGGCCATTCTGGAGGGGGAGATCATAGCCCTGGGCGAGGATGGCAGTCCATTGCCGTTCCAACACCTAATGAGGCGATTCCGAAGGATCCACAAAATAGAAGACGTGGTTAAGCTTGTTCCAGTTGAACTATATCTCTTCGACCTGATATACCTCGACGGTGAAAGCCTGATTGGCCACCCATACGTCAAGCGAAGAAAGACGATGGAAGCGATTGTGGGAAGTATAACCCTAACAAAGCAGATGGTCACGAGCAATCATAAGGAGGCAGAACGATTTCTCAACGAAGCCATCGATGAGGGACATGAAGGGTTGATGGCCAAGAAACCGAACAGCCTCTACACTCCTGGAGTCCGCGGGAAACGCTGGTTCAAGATAAAGAGAATTTTGGAACCCCTAGATCTTGTTATCGTTGCTGCAGAGTGGGGATATGGGAGAAGACACAATTGGCTATCAGATTACTACCTTGCAGCCCGCGACGCTGAAACAGGGGAACTGTTTATGGTTGGAAAGACCTTCAAGGGACTGACGGATGAAGAGATCATCCAGATGACCGCGAGACTAAAAGAGCTGTCTATCAGAGAGGAGCGTGGAAAAATTGTGGTTGCACCAAAGATAGTGGTTGAGGTAGCCTACAACGAAATCCAGAAGAGCCCAAAATACCAGTGTGGGATGGCTCTGCGCTTCGCTCGAATAGCAAGAATTCGAGATGATCTAGATTCGAAAGACGCTGACACAATTCAGAGAGTTAGAAAAATCTATGAAAAACAATTTGAGAAAAAGGCGAGATATTCGCATTATTGAACTAGCACTAATACTCCAACATTTTCTTCATAATCATTTACTTGCCGTACACATCGAGGAAGTCATTTCTTGTATTATATGGTGTTGTGGACCCCTTAATACTTCCAAAGCTACTAGTGAATCGCTACAGATCGAGTTTTCAATAAACGTACAATGAGACACATTTTGAAACTTATACCGAAGATATTGGAATGTGTGGTGATTCCCGGAACTGTCCAATAACTGCATACGAAAAGATAGATATCTCACGCGTAGCAGATACTAGCAAGAGAAAAGTCTTCGAAGTTGCCATCCCTGAAGATGTCTAACACCGAGGTCTCATCAAAGATTTTATGCGCTTCTCTACTGTTTCATGCATACATGACAGACCTTTCCAGAAAGAATAGAAAGCAATAAGCAAAGAATATAACAAATATACATATTATGACCGCTACTGCTGAAATCAAAATAGCGCTCAACCAGCTTGTTTTGGAATAACTCCTGGTTAGCACTACCCAAACTACTGCAGCTGCACTGACGCCTATGTCTATCGAACTGGACAAGGGTCCTAGCGGCATGAAACGGGGCATTAGGGGAGTGAGGAAAACAAAAATGGAAAGTAGAATCGTTCCTGGCAATGCAATTTTAAGGGCATCCATATGTATAGTGAGTTTGCTCAGGGAATCTAACATTAGGGCTGAAAAATAGAGTGTCAAAAAGGCAGAATTCACGATAAAGGTGATAAGAGTCAGTAAAATCGCTGTCAACACCTTGATTTCACCATTTCACGAAGTCCGTACTTATCGTATATTCCGTCTCTGAAATACGACCGCCTTCACCATTGTTGGTAGAGTAGTTGTAAGACAAGAGCGATAGTCACTATTTCTACTACAAACAAAAAGATTGCCCCAAACATGTAATATGTATAGCTGGCTCTTCCCAGAGGAAAGGACAGCCACCAAGACCGAGCTTCATATTGAATGTAGATTCCAAAACAGACAGGTAATAAAGCCAAGGTCACAGCCATTAAATAGAGTTTCAGTCTGGATCTCATGATCTCCAACTACATTCCTGGCTAATCACAATCCGTTCTATAATAATATTTACAGATTATGCCTTTATCTTTATCTCTCCATCCTTCTTTTAAAGAGCCTGCCTCTTCATGGAATACCATATGTACTTTCATTAAGTGTTTACATTCGACGAATTTACCGTATAAGAAGAAGGGAGGCATAGTTGATGAACTATGTTGTATTCGGCCTAGATTTTTGCCACTTCTATTGTTAGCCGGATATCAAGACAGATCTTGAACGTAAGGAATGAAATCTTCTTGCGAAATTTTTCGCTTATCTTTCGTTTTTCAATGAGTTTTTGAGCCACGCTGAGTTTCTGGGAGACTTTCGGTTCTGTCTTCATGCTTGTATGAGTAAAAAGTAAAAGCAACTTTCACTTTATGAGATAAAGATTGATGGGAGTTTCAAGCATGGAAGAGACAACTGTCAGATATGAGCCATTTAAAGAGATAGTGGTGATGGAGTGCACCAGATTCTCCACGCCTGACGACCTAGCACGCTTTGTGAACATCGCCGCCGGAGGCAAACCAAGCGGCATATACTGGGCAGACGGAGTGGCCTTCATCTACTTTCCGGTGCCGACATCAACAGAAACCGCCGTAAAATCTGTAATTGAAGAGAAACGCGTCTACTGGGCCTTCCTGAGCTATGCACCAATGCCACAATACAAGCCAAAAATCGGCACGAAAGAGGGAATCATTGTTCCAGTTATTGACATGGCGACTAGCCCTTTGTTCCAGAGGGTTGCTCGGTGGCTAAAACAACGTAAACCCGAAACGAAAAAATCGTAGCCCACTCGATCCTGGCAATGACAGACGTTCAAGATGAGAAACTGTGAAGAAAACCAATCTAGCGTCTTTAATCTCCATCAATCTCGGAATCATTGTTTGATCCACCATCCAAATCTACACTATGAATTCTTCGCCGGAGTATTCATAGCCTTTGGAATAGAAGTATTCTTCTTCAGACGCAAAAGTCAAAGATATACTCTTGATTCCCCTTCACGGTCCTCTATGCTACGATATTTTGAGTGGCGGTAATTTTCTGGAATCTCTCTAAATATTCTCCAAAACAGCCTCTCTTCCTAAGCTGCTCCCCATATTTAACCAAAGCAGCCATTGACCGAGCCGCGTCCTCAGGAGAGAAATACGCAGGAATCCCCAGTTTGTCAAACCTTGACCGGATGTAAAGCGCCATCTCGGTTTCCCCTATTGCACACGCAACAACTGGCTTAGTGTAACTTCTTGCAAGGCGAGCTATCAAATCGACGAAATCCTCCTGCAGACCCGGAACGTGATGAAGCCCCAGTACTATCACACCATAGATTTCAGGGTCATCAAGGACAATTTTTGTGCCAGCCTCAAACATCTCAGAGATCACTGATCCCGTGAGGTCGAGGGGATTCAAGTTTGTTGCGAAAGCAGGAATCTTACCCTTTTTCTTCAGCTCCTCAAACTTCTGAATGGTCTCATCGGAGAATCTCTTCACGTTTACTCCTTTAGACACACATTCATCAACTGTCATAATCCCTGGTCCACCAGCGTTCGTGATTACGGCGATGTTGTTTCCTGCTGCCGGAGGTTGAAAGGCTAAGGCCTTACCAACATCGAAGAACTCTTCCATGTCTCTGACTCTGATTACACCTGATTGCGCAAAAGCGCTGTCATAGATCCTATCAGAACCCGCGATCGCTCCGGTGTGAGAGAGGGCTGCTCTCGCCCCCGCCTTCGTTTTTCCCAGTTTCATTGCGACTATGGGCTTTTGTTTCGTTACCTCTTTCGCGACTTCCATAAACTCTCTCCCAGCATCTATACTCTCAACATACAGAAGGATAACCCGTGTCCTATTATCATGCAGAAGATAACGGAGCATCTCTGATTCTTTTACATCGCACTTGTTACCAAAACTCGCAAACTTGCTAACGCCTAACTGCTTGCCAGCCAGATAGTCCAGTGCAGACACACCAAACGCACCGCTCTGGGTGACGATGGCTATCGGCCCAGACATAGGGCGGGGTGTGACAACCACCTCGTCTCCTGTTGTGAGGATCTTTGTCTCGGGCAGAAAGAGCATGTCCACTCCGGTCTCGGAATCGTAGACGCCCAGGCAGTTCGGACCCAAAACTCTGATTTCAGCTTCTCTGGCGATTGCCGTGACCTGCTCCTCAAGTTCGTGATTTCCGACCTCGCCGAAGCCACCGCTAATGATTACTGCTGCCTTGACGCTTTTGAGCGCTGCGTCTCTCATGATCTGCGGAACGATTTCAGCCGGAACCACAATAACTATCAGTTCGACCTCTTCAGGGATTTCTGTGATTGATGGGTAGCATCTATATCCGAGAATCTGCTTCTCGTGTGGGTTGACTGGGTAAAGTTCCCCTCTCAAGATGCCTCTCCGTTTGCTATCAGCAAAATTCTTGAAGATTACGTGACCCGCTTTCATGATCTTGTGTGACGCCCCCACGACCGCAACCGATCTCGGCTCGAAAAACAAATCCATCTGTTCAATGACGGATTTCATCTCGCTTATTCTCCGGTAGGTTAGACAAGCTTTCTCTTTGTTGAATGCTTATCTTCTTCTCATCTCATAAGGCTTTGCGATAACGACAGGCTTGTGATCTAATTCGTTGAGCATGTCCCATGTAACCCCAGTCACAGACACACCGAATCTCTCAGCCATATCCCAGACAGTTCTTCCAGCACCAAAACCCCTAGCTTTATTGGTCATTTCAGCGATTTCAAGAGCCTCTTCTGTCTGCATCTGAGAGCCCGCAACCGCCATGGGAGTGGCTCTATGTCTCATTTTCAGGAATCTTCCAATTATATGAGAGAGAACGCCTCCAAGCGAGTGTATTCCATTGATTGGTTTGGGGCGGGGAGTGAAATGGAATGTCCTTAACGAATATGTTTTGTCGGTGTCTACAATCATGACTACGACGTTCTTGCCCAACTTAGTTCTTATATAACTGCGGATTTTTTGTGCAATCTCTGGAGCGTTTCTCAGGGGAAGGCTGACGTAGGAATATGGAAGATTGCTTGCGTCTATTCCCCCCTCAGAGCCGAACATCAGGGCTTTCAAGAATCCCGTCTGTTCTAGGGCTAGTTGCTTGTGCGCGCTTCCCCCTTCTAGGGGATAGTTGCGAAGGTGCTGAATTGTTCCATTTCGGAGCCGGGAGAGCGGTCCGAGGAAATAGCCCCAGACCAGACGCATCCAGTACTTGGCGAGCAACCTTGCCATAATGCCTGGCTTGATCGTGCTTTCGTCCACGAGGTGGCCGAGGGCTGTTGAGATGGCTTTTTCCGAAACCGTGACTATGTCTTCGTCCTGAATCTGGTTCTCTATGGAATCAACTATCCCTTGGAGGTAGTCTTCTCCAGGCCTCCAATATCTTGTTACTACTGCTACCGTTTTGTATCTTCTAATCACCATACATCACGAGGATTCAAGCTTCTAAGGATTTGTCCTAGTCTAAATAGATAAAAATGCACCATTAATATACGGCTCTAATCCTTAAGGTGAATCTATAAAGTTCGGAGGCCGGTGAAAATGGCGCAGGAACAAGGTGAAGACATAGATATTTTTCAGCTTCTCGAAGAGGCCTCCAAGAAAAGAAGAAGAGAGAGAAGAGAGCAGCTTCTGCAGTCTCTTGGCGTGAAAGAGTTTTTCGAAGACGGAAGCATACAGATTGAGACGAGCATCTGTGATGGGGTGGAATGCAAGTTATGCATAGAAGCCTGCCCAACCAATGCGCTCTATTGGAGATCAGGAGAGGTTGGCGTCGTTGCGGAGTTGTGTGTGTTTTGCACAGCCTGCGTTCTAAGTTGCATCGTTGATGACTGCATCAGGGTCAAGAGAAAACGTCCTAACGGTGAGGTGGAGGAGTTCAGTACGCCACAACAAGCTTTAAGGCTTTTGGACAGAATGAATTCCCGAAGAAGATGTGAGATAGTGAAACGTCGTCTCCCAACAGCTACGGCCTATCTTGAACGATATTTCGGATAGTCATTAGCAACTGATTTATCTAATGAAACTTTTTGCCGAAACACAGTATTTCTCTTTAATCCTCTTTTGGAGGCCACTTTTCCTTTAGGAACTTCGGGATTCCAGAGGAGTCTGTTGGGCCGACCATAACGTGCCATCGGGATAAGTCTTCTATCTCCCCACTCAACCGAGCAGCCATACCCGGAATGATTAGATGTCTATGTCCGACTTTCTGTTCTATTCCTGTCTCCTTAATCGCGTCTGCAACCATATCTGAAGTCAGTCTCCTCCCTGCTATGGAACTCTGGACACTCAGTCCTTCGGTCTCGATTACCATCAGATAACAGTCCGCGCCTCCTGATTCGATATCAGATTGAACCGTGAAGTATGTTAAGGCATAGTTTGTTGTGAACATCACCGGCGAGTTTTCATCTGGCTCACCAAAAACCCTTAGTCCAGGTTCAACGGCTACGGGCTTCCTTGGATCGGTATAGATGTTGAACCTCCACACGACAGTTGGCAGTTGGACCCATCCATCCAGGCTATGCATAATCAGTAGGTCCGCATATCTACTCATGAGCATCGACGCCACGTATGCTTCTCTCCACGCGTTGAGCTCCGGTTTGGCTTCTCCTTCAAGCCAGGCTGTTATGGGGGTTCCGATGAGGGGATACCCAAGTGTTTGGTCTCTCCCTTTGCAGACGGCCCTCCGTATCATGGTGAAGTTATTAATTGATTCTGATACACCGTTGCGCGTGAAAGTTCCAGGGTCGAGAACCAGATCTTCAACGCCGTATTCAGCTAGCGTCTTGGCTAGTGACTTCAGAAGATCTAGGTCGTTGGGTGCAAGGACTGCTAGAGGGCATCTATACATCAGGGCAAACTCAGCCATGTCTCTCCAGTTATCTGCGGTGGCGGCATAGATCAGCGGTCTCTTCCCGTGAGAAGCGATTAAGGCTGGCTCCATAACCTCTGGATTGAGGGAACACAGGATAAGCGGCAGATCGGTTGCTTCCATGACCTTATCAACAGCAGACTTAAAGGTCGCTGGATCGTTAGAGACCGATCGAACAGCTATCGCGTCGAGTGTGAGCTCCCTGCCTATATACTTGTATAAGAAACCTTCAACCCGCTTCGCTCTCTTAACGAGCTCATCCGTCGGGGTCACATCCGTGAGGTCGATTGCTATCGGAGTAGGATTGTGGTAGGCTAGCTCATGCCGGTACATCACAAGCTTCCCCCCAATCCTGAACGCCCTGTCTCCCGCTCCTATCGTGATCTCCTTGACAGGTGGCTTAAGCATCTCCCAAAGCTTTTGATAGGCCTCCTTAGACTCGGGCTTCAGTAGAGGTGGGCAGTCCTTGAGCCTAGCCTCTCTACTTGCGAGCTTGGTGGCAAAGGCCATACAGGTCTTCTCCCCGCACTCGCCACAGTTGGTTCTAGGAAGAAACTTGTAGATGTCTATCGGACTTATCTCCGCCTTCGCCAATGTGATCAATTCCTAAATCTCGGCTGAAACCCAGTTGGCTATCTTCTCAGACTCAGTCTTGCCTGGGTTCATGAATTCGTTCATTGTCTCCTTCAATGTCTTAACTGCGGCCGGATGCATCATCAAGAACAGATCAACCCCTGCTAAAAGTAAGGCTACTGCAGTGACCGTCTCCCAGAGAGGACCTCTAAGCTCTCGTGGCTCCCATTCCGGGCCCATCTTCAGCCAAGCCTCCCTCGCAGCCCAAGTGTTAGTGGTCCCAGACAGGAGTGGATGTTGAAGCTCTGGGTCGCCCATCAACGCAGCTATTCTGGCGCGTTCCATTATACTGAACGTGTATTCGAGTCCGTAGCCCAAGGCAGCCGTTGTCAGGTCCATTATTATACTGTCTTTTGGAAGAAAGTCGTAGAGCTTCCTGTTCAGTTCTCTAGCCAAGTTCAAGTCCAGAGCCGTGAATGCGAGAACTACGTGTCCATATTTCTTGGCCGCGTTTGCCACACTTTCAAGGATACCAGCTTCAGCCATGTCGAGAGTGACGGAGCTGAGCAGAACCCTCTCACCCTCAGCCGTCTCAGCCACTTTCTCAAATACTGCGGCGTCTTTTTTGGGGTCTCCACAGCCTCCAACGATAATCGGTACATCTACCGCTTGTAGCACATCCTCTATGGTCTTTGCTGCCTTCGTCGGGGACGCATCTTCGATGAGCGGGTCTGTGCTCATAAGGTGAACCGTGACCATGTCAGCCCTGAACTTCCCAACAGCGAGTTTAGCCCATTCGGCGGGGTCATCTCTGACTTCCTCTACATGCATCCTTATCGCCTTCGGAAGAGGAACCTCTTTCGTGTCGAATACGTCTAAAGAGACTGCTGGTGTGTATGGAGGTGGTCTCTCAAAGGTGTAGAAGGCTGGAGAGGTCGCTCCTCCAACGACTACGGTTTTGCCGCGGGTTCCACCCGAAGCCTTAGTAGCCCCAAGTTTTACCTCCAGAACCTTGCCTGGGTACTCCATCACTGGTGGTGTGAATTTGACTCTCATGAGCTCGGTTGGCTTCACTTTTTCAGGTGGGGCTAGGGTTGGACGGGCTGTCGGAGGTATTGTTAGTGCAGTTGGCTGAATATCCAGCTCAAGCTCTTCAGCTTCAATCAAGACATCCTCAAGCTCTAATTCCTGAAACCTACTCAGCATCTCGAGGAGGTCAGGGACGAATCTGATTGCTCGCTTGCCCTTCTCTTCTTCTCCCATTTCTATTCCTTCTTGGGAGCGGGTTTGATGATTACTTTCTCTGCGTGTATCTTCGCGTTCTTCAGGATAATCCTGATTCCTCCAGCAGCAGGGATCACGGCCGTCGGTGCTCTTAGGGTTGGAACTGAAGCTACGGGTAGCGCTTCCGCCTCGGCAGGTTTCACTTCCTCTTTCCAGGCTTCAACAACAGGATGCCCCCTTTCTTTCAGGAAACTCCTCAGCTCATCGATGTGCGTCACATCTTTTTCGGTGGCAATCTTGTCCACAAGCTCTGGGGGTATGAACTCCTTGACTCTCTCCTTGATCTCGGCTGGCACCCAAACGACCTTGTTCCATCCGCCGTCAGCCTCTAGGAACTTGGGTGATCTCATGTACTCGACCGAGATTCCGTGGAAGCCGTCGACCTGTCTGCCCCCTGCTGTGGAGTCTGCTATGGCAACATAAGTCAATCCGTTAACCGTCATTTCTTTGAATCCGCGATGAACCAAGCCGAATCCGTCCACCTCTGGTATGTAGAAGGCTGACCCCTCGAAGCAGCCGCAGGACGTGTGTGGGTATCCGAAGGCGGTGTACAGCCACACTCTCTCAACGTCTCCAAGCGACTTCTTCCTGACGGCCTCGTTAACCCCTGTGTACTCGCCCTTCACATCGTCTACAAGCTCGCCTTTTGCAATCTCAAAGACAGGTCCCTTTGGATCAACCCGTGCCGCTGCTCTAGCGTCGAACCAGCTTATCGCTCCGCAGTTTGAGTATCTCTGGGGGGTTATCACGCACACATGGCTTGGGGCGAATGATTGGCAGAGTGCGCACCCATAGAATGTTTCCACCTCACCGTCCTTCATTCCTCTGGCTCTGGCGTCCCTAGCATCGTAGACCTTTAAAGCCGTCTTATACATCTCGGCAACTTTATTGGGGTCTGTGATGAAGGTGACCTGCAGCTTCTCTATGAATGGGAGCTCGCTCTTGAACAGCCTGTGGAGAACCTTACCTATTTGCTGTAACGAGTCTAGCCCGCTTTGGAAAGACTTCTTGTTCAGGCGCAACCAGATGTCGTAGCGCTGGTTAAGGTGCATGAATCCCTGAATGAAGTTGCAGAACTCGTGGATTCTCCTCTCGATAACTCCTTCAAGCTCCTCTTCTACTTCCTTCCCAGCCACCTCAATGTAGATGCTGAAAGGGTGGTATCTTGCGCCCTCTTTCATGTCTGTGATGTCGGGGCCTATTATGGTGATCTTCCCGTCTTCAACCTCGTCCATACTCTTAGCTCTGACAAGCTCGAACTTGTAATCACACTTAGGTCCGCCGAGTTCAACTTGCAGTTGCTCGCCTCTGATCCTCTCTCCTTCGTAGATCACGCCGACGTCTACCGGGATGTCTTCAAACATGGACATTTTCATTCTCCTCCCAAATTCTTTATGATAGTTTCGAAACTTTCACTCCAATTCTTAACTGAAAGGTTTGGAAATGACCATGACGCGTGGGGATTATAAAATCTGTCTAGACTTAGAGTCTTGAGATTTGTGGAAAAATGTTTCAGCCCAGCCAATATCACGAATTCCATGTAATATGGAAGTCCCATAAACATGGCGAGGTCGTATGGGCCCGTGCCGTCTAAACCTTTCCATTCTGGATCCTTAAGTCTGTTGCCAATGTCCACTGCGGGCATCCAACTAGCGGGTCGAAAGCCTCTCTTAATGAATTCAGTTGTTATGTGGGCTGTGGCAACCACGGGGATTCCCGCAGCTTTGTTCATGCGGATTGCGTAGTCAATCATCTTGACATCGTCTGCATAATCCTTAGCGGCTAAGTTTCCAACGATGAGAATTGGTCGCTTCGCCCTCTTCACCATTGCCACCACCACCTCAGGCTTCGAGATGAGTAGGGCCTTCTTTGGACCTGCGATTTCGGCTGTCTGCCATGGTTCTGCCTTCGCACTCATATCATTCACCTCGTTTCCTGATGAGTCTAGGTAGGAGAGTTGGGTCTGGGATTCTTCTCTCCTTCCATCCCTTCTCCTCCAGAATCTTAAGAATCTCATCCTTCATAGTGATTGGTATGTCGGTCTTGTTTCGGACGAAGAGGTGTATGTCGTCAGGCATGACGCCGTAGAGGCGCTTGTGCAGGTCAATGTAGTGGGTTAGCTTTATGGCGCGTCCCCTAGTTGTATCGTTGGGTCGCATACAAAGCTTCGCTATCAACACCATAGCTTCCTCCTTAGTTTCGGCCGCAGTAAAGAGATGCTCTGGAGCTGGACCTACGTAGACTTTGTCGCCTGTTCTGGCGTCATGTACGTACCAGTCCTCCTCCTTGTCCTTTCTTCCAAGGAGCATGCGCCGATACTTGCTTCCATGAGGTCCAACGACTACGGGTATTCCGAGCCTCCAGACGCCTGCGGCTATTGAGGCGGCCTTCTGAGAATAGGCTCCCCAAGCAACTCCCACCGCTCCCACTCGGTTAGAGATGTAGTCGGCAATCTCCTCGTAGTTGGCCCGCAGTCTTCTCTTTGCGAAGATGCTCGCAATCTTGATAGCTGCTCCAGCTATGTGAGAGTTTGCGACGCATGAGCCTACATTGACGATGCCGCCTGCATCGAAGGAGCCAGGATATTTCTCATAGAGGGTCTTCCCTTCTTCATCCTTTACCATGGCTATGGACATAGCTGCGCATCCTGAGGTTACGACGATAAACCTACGTTTCGCGAACTCCTCAGCGATCTCCGCAACTTCCTTTCCGCTGCGTGGATAGTTAGCGCATCCTACCAAGGCCACCACTCCAGGTATGTCGCCGAGGACTATAGGACCTCCAACCTCCCTTATCTCCACATCTTGAATTGCACCCCGTCCAACTCGCATCTTAAACTTCTCCTCCAACAACTGCTTTTCTCCAGCTTTCACCATGAAGCTGTGCAGCGGGAAGTCGTTAGGACAGGCGCTGTCGCAACGGGCGCAACCTACGCAACTTTCGAGGATTTCAGCCAGTGGGTTAAGGTCACCCTCAGCTGCGGCTTTGATGGCGTCGGGGATAGGTTGGTTGTTGGGGCAGGCTCTCATGCAGTCGTTACATTGGTTGCATTCTTGAGCAGATTTGATGATCTCTTCTATTTCAGGGATAATCTTGAACTTCTTTCGTTTCGGAGCAACAGCCATTACAGTCTCAACAGCGACTTCTCCAACCTTATCAGGATCTAAAATGAGCACTCCAGGGGCCTTTTTCTTCACTAGGTCGGATACTACCTCTTTCGAGGGACTTCTGGTTCTGTTCTCCAGACCTAGACAGTTTTTCGGGCTTGAGGCAATTACCGGTGTCTTGACCCTTTGGGCTTCGACTAAAGTGTCTGCCCGGATACACTGCTCGTCCACAACAATTAGGTCGGCTAATCCGCTTCTGATGTAGCGTAATTGCCAAGATATGGGACCCACTATCTTAGCCATTGAGCTATACCTAGTGATGTCGTGTGCCGTGCAACATATGCCTACAACCTCGACTTTGTCCAACAATCCCTTGTCGGCTAAGTAGTCGACTATACCGATAGAAGAAGGTACATTATGACCTATGACCAAGATCGTGGGTTTTGAGATGTCTGCTATGCCGAAGCCCAAATCGGTTAGACGAGCTTCAGGATCAGCCTTTGGAAAGCCATAGACTGAAACCTGCGCCAAATCCGCAATTTCCAAACCAACATGATCTATCATCCCCGCGTGAAAAACTTTGGACTCAAAATCTATGTTGCTTTCTTCCTGCCCTGTGTGAGTGGCGGACAGGAGATGTGTGACCTGCTCTTCACAATAGTCAAGGATATCTTCCAAATCCCTGAGCTTCTTGGGTTTGATGCCACAAACTAAGCGCGTCACCGGAGCCTCTACGTCTATGTTCAGACCTCCAACATCCAAGGCGATGTCTCGACCATATTTCTCCATCAGATGTTCAACTAGATGCCGTGCATGTGCAATGTGCGTGGCGGCTCCGATACAGCAGGCGAGAAGAACTATACGCGACTGCTGAGCTGCCATATTCAATCCACAGGCTCCCCGCTTGTCTCCTGTTAAGTCGCACTTTCCGAAGGTGCAGAGACAACAGACATCACAGAAGGGCAGATAGAAAGGCTTGTACCGCTGCAAAAGCTTGAAGTCCCACTCCCTCAGATCGGTTATGGAGGGGAATGGCGTTGGACCAACAGGTTCAGTCCAAGTTTCGTCAAAGATTCTACCAATGGACACTTCAAGGTCTTTTGCGACAGCGATGCCGCTTTTCAATTCCTTTATTTTCATATGCAATGCTTTTTTGGACAACGAGCTACCCCAAACCATGAAATCTTGAACTTACTCCATAATATACGAGCCCTATTTAATCTTTCTAAAGCTCTAATCAGACTCGCTCCGCCAGAAGAAGAGTTAATTAAAGCCATGTCTCCAATACGCATAGTGAGTTAAATGAAGAGAATCGTTGCTATGGGTCGAGGCGGCGTAGGAAAGACAAGCTTTGTTGCGTTAATGACAAAATTCTTCATTGAAATTGGTGAAACACCGCTTCTCCTTGTAGACGTAGATCCAGATCAAAATCTGGGAGAAATGGTTGGGGTGGATCTCAAAAGAGAGGGGAAGGAGACCATATCCGAATTGCTGATAGACGCCTTCATACAGGGAGGTGGCACAACCGTTGGTGTAGCGCCCTCAGAGAAGATGGAAGGTAGAATTTGGGCAGAGGGGTTGTATGAAGGAAAATCCTTCGATATGATCGCAGTTGGGACAAAGTTCATAGAAGGTTGTTACTGTCTCCCAGACGCTGCGTTGAAAAATGCCCTGAAGAACCTAACGAAAACATACAGACACGTTCTCATAGATTCTCCAGCGGGTCTGGAACACCTAAACAGGAGGATAGCTTCCGAGGTGGAAGACATCTTCGACATGGTGGGACCCTCCAAAAAGGCATTTGACCACGTCAAGAGGGCATACAGAATAGCGAGGGAGGTTAACATTCAGTTTAAAAACTTCTACCTCATAGGTGGATACAGATTTCCAGAGAACCTAGAAAAGAGAGCGAGGGATACCGGACTAAAATTTCTGGGCAAAATCAGCTACGACGAAAAGGTCGAAGATGCCGTTCTAAGCGGGGAGTCCCTACTTGAGTTGCCTCAAAATTCTCCGGCTTATGTTTCTGTGAAAGAGATAATGCAGAAAGCTGGATATTCTTCTGTGAAAGGATAGTTATTTCCCGAACACGAGGGATGAAGAGTGTCTCCTCAATCATATCTAGTCGAGTGAACTTCGCTAGACTTGGGTTTGATCTTTGTTTGCTCCTTTGTGCCTCATCCACACGTTCTTGTCGGCATCTTTTCTTCTTGGTTTGAACAATTCTTCAACTAATTTGAACTGTCTTTTGTATATGTGGCAATTCTTAGAATGAAAAATCAGTTTGCCAGTTTGTAGGGTGAGATCAGCTCTTCTGTTGATTTCCGACACAAATGCTTCATTCAACAGTTGAATTCCAGCTATATTTGCAGGTAGACCCGCATAGGCATCCCAGGACCTAAAATAGCATGTCAGGTGTAACTTTCCTTCAAACATCTCGGTGTCGATTAGACTCAAGCATGGTGGTTCATGTTTTCTGTCATCTATGCTTTTCTTGATATCGATGGGCAATCTGGTTACAAGAGTTATCTGTCTATCTTGCGGGTTCTCTTCATATCTTCTAATAGCTTCTTCTATTTGGTCTATTGGCTTTCTTAATCTACTACCGTAAGTATAGGTCTCATCTTCCTTTACCCCAGACCACAGGTATTTTAACGCGTACCATTGTACGTACTTCATGTCACACGGTGCCTTCTCATCCACCAGGGGTCGATTTTCAGGGTGCTGGATTTCTATGCTCACATTGAGCTTTTTGGTCGAAGAACGTTCCGATCCATATTCCACTTGAAATACGTCTCCGCTTTCCCATATTTCAAGCAAGGTCTTGAACCATGCATCAGGACAATCAAACGCTCGAATATTCACATAGTTCATCGGCAGAGAACCCCTTCCACGAATAAACACCAAACCTGAATATTAGTTTATTTTCCATTCTAACGAACGTTTGAGGGGCCCATAAACAAATCGGATGATGATCTTTGCGCTAGTGCAACTGCAGTGACTAATTAGCAAGTTCGAATCACCTCAGATGTGCACGTAGATGCGTTCAGTGCTGTATCTACCGCTTGACATCTCTTTCGCGATCTCACGGAGTAATAGAATCCGCTGAAAAGTTGCTGGATGGGTCGCGAACCATGTATTGACGGTGGTCCATCTGGATTTTGCTTCCCGTTCCATAGCGAGCTCAAGCTCTCTCTGGTCCAGAACCCCGTCTCTGTCCAAGTCGTACTCCTCTTTTCTTCGTATTAGACCTTGGCACTCTTGCTTCGCCAGAGCTGGGTCGCCGATGTATAGTGTTCTGGCTCCGTGGGGCGGTTCCGGTGAAAGTGACAATCCATATGTTATCTTTGTTAGGGCACTTTGCAGTTGTCGGGGCGCGCCTGTTATGTAAGCCGAGTAAGAGTCGGCATAGTGCTCCCGTAGGCGGCTCAATCTCATGACGCATAGGAGAGTGACTATGTATACCACGTAGGAGATGGCAGCAGCTACCAAAAGCAAAATTCTTGAGGCTATTTCCCCACCCTTCTTCTTGCTACTCCCCCCGTTTGTGGCCAACGCAACTCTAAAAGTTAACCTTGTAATCAAAAAAGCCAAGAGTGGCAACGTAGAGAGAACCGTCATCACCAAGAAATCTTTGTGCTTTATGTGTCCCAGTTCGTGGCCGATAACGCCTCGGATTTCCTCTTGAGTCAATTGTCTGAGCAGTCCCTCGTGAACTGCCAGAGTTGCACCCTTGGTGGTTCTCCCGAAAACGAAGGCATTTGGCGATTTGTCGGGAACTATTGCTAGTTTCGGCGGTGGTATGTTGCTCTTTTCTGCAAGGTCCTTTACTGTCGTCTCCAACCATGGGTGTTCTCCGGGTTTGAGATAGCGCAGTTTCGTTGACCATCTAACCATCCCAGGCCCGATCAGGTATTGAATAAGTATGAAGAGGAGGGTTCCGATTATGGCGATGGTGAGGGCAGGAATGGGCGGAAGGCGGATTAGATATGTCAGAGCGATGAGGAAGGCTGCAAAGATTAGAGTTACTAGTAGAACGGAAACGGTCATTGAAAGTTTCAGTCGAGCCAGTCTAGCCACGTAGCCTTCCTCCTAACTATACAAAATCCAAGGCTCTTTCCAAATATGCCTTGTGCCTCCTTTAAACGTGTTTCTAGTAGGCTCTCTGAGAAAACTTATGTCGAACCTGTATCCATAATCCAAGCCAAGTGGCTCAAGAATGTCGATAGTCCGAGAGATTCGATGCTCCAACTGTGGCGCACCCATCAGCTTCAAACCAGGCGAGATAATCGCCACCTGCCAATACTGCGGGTTCACCTCTGTCATAGAAACTGGAAAAGCATTCACGCTCGAACACTCCATGATACTTAACGAGTACAACCCAGATCAAGCAGAAGAGCTCATACGCAGCTGGATGCGATCTGGCTTCCTGAAACCGGGAGACCTAGCTAAGTCTTCGAGAATCGTCGAAAGAAGTCTGATCTACCTCCCCTTTTGGGTCGTTCCGGTCACAGCCACAAGCAGATACAAGGGCATCTTTGAGCGAGTGGCTCCGCCAGTTCTGAAGGAAGGAGAGATTGAGAAGAGGTATGATTGGCTTGTTTTGGCGAGGAAAGGCGCCGAGTTCCCAGCTAGAGAATATGACGTCCCACTTGAAGGAAAGATCCCGTATGACTTCAGAAAAATTGAGGGCTTCGCCAAGACGTTGAATAGTGAAATGGCGAGGGATGAAGCTGTCCGGTTGGCTAGGCAACAGATCGAGGATCATCACGAGTTCCTAGCGAAGCAGGAGGTTGACAAGATCATCGAGATAAGAAGTGAATTTTCGATCGGTGACGCTGTATATCTACACGCGCCTGTATGGTTTCTTGTATACGAGTACAAAGATGAAAGATATAACATCCTGCTAGACGGTGCCACTGGCATGGTCATTAAGGGAGACATTCCGGCAACAAGATTTGACCTTTTCTAAATGAAAGCTTTTATACTGATCGACAAAACATAACTCATTAGAGGACCTATGCCAAAGAGACCACTGGGTGTTCTTTCATTAGGTGTTTTCATCGTAGTCATGGCGATATCAGCATCTCTACTCGCAACTGCCATTCTTTATAGCATACTTGAAGTGTTTTCGCTTGCCTTTCTTCTCTTCGGTCTGTGGGTTATCGTTCTCGCTGGAATTCGAGCATCTAATCCAGAGATATACGGACATGGAACCTTCAACATCTTTTCTGGCGGAATCCTGATTACGACACTTGGGACTGTATCGTTCTTGTATCTTCGTGGTTTGCTCACTGACTATCTACTTACAGTTTTGCTGTTTGTGATCGGAGTCCTAATTGTCGTTGCAGGAATTCGAGCATGGCGCAAGTAGTCAGTAGGAAATCATGAACACAAAAAAGGCACTCAACTATCCAAAAGCGAAGTGATGGAAGCTCGCCTTTCCGGCCGATGACTTTCTATGTTTCTAGGCTTTGCGTGTTGCTCCACAGTTAGGGCATGCGGATGCCGTTTGAGGCATTAGGGTTCCGCAGTACTCGCATGGTATCATGACTACTTCTTTCACTATTTCTTTAACAACTGTCGGCGCTGCTGCTGGTCTGACAACCTGAAGTTCTATTGTTTCGCTGGTGACATCAGGGCGTCCATCGATGGCTACAACTCCTTTGATGGACCATGTAACTCCTCCATCTACGCTATCGTAGGATTCGCGTCCACCAGCAGGAATGTTGACACTGAAGGGGAACGTCTTGTTGAAGCCAGACATCAGGTGAAATGCCCCACTTGCTCTTGGATTCGTGGAATGCAATATCGCTTGATCCCAGTAGACACGTCGTACGGTACGTTTGCGTCTTTCATCGTACTCCGATTTTTCTCGCTTTTTCTTCTCCACGCATCGAAGTTCGGCTCTCAACCCGGTCGAGTCAAATTCTTCTTGGGAGGACACAACAATCGCCCCCTTCAAATCCTCTCCCAATTCGAAAGTGCTTTTCGGAATGGTCAGTGATACGCTGGCTTTCGGTTTTGTGAACCGCCCCGTTAGCTTCTTGAAGAAGCCCATAAATTACGCCCTCAGCCGAAGTTCAAGTATTATCATGAATAATCCTATTTGTATTTATCACTTCTGATATATGAAGCTGGAATCTTTATATAGCAATACTAAGGCATGCAATAGTTGGATTTGTTGTACGATAAGCGAGGGTTGGTGAATGGCAGAGCGAGAGACGATCGATAAGGTCAAAGACAAGCAAGGCATATTATCGGAGATCCAGAACTTTTTCACCTTGGGATACGGCACAAAGGAGGATCTTAGGGAACTCGACAAGAAGCTTCGAGACCTGTACTATGCAGACATGCGTGATCTTCGTCATGTTTGGGAGGACGTTTATTTGGGAGCCTTGGATGTTGGAGTTGCCGCTGCGAAGCGTGACTTCAAGAAGGTCATTCAAGTGCTGGATCGTCTCATGGAGAAAGTAAGGCATGCGGATTACGGTTATGCCGGTCTGATGGACCGGAAGGGACATATAAAAGAGGAGGAGTTAGCTCGGGTCTTCAACGGCGACAAGACATTGAGTCAGGACATTGAGGGCATAAAGGCAGCCATAAGAAAGGTTCAAAGCGACGCCGAAGCTGAGAGATGGTCCAATGTGTCGGCTGACGCCAAGAAGATAAAATCCTTATTACTTGCCTTTGAGGATAATTGGAATGGTAGAGAGAGGCAATTCAGACCTCTAGAGATTTAGGATAGGAGAGAAGTGAAATGCCAGCTATTGAAAAAGTTTCTTGGGATGAAGCTGGTCCTGAGGACATAGCACACAGATTTCCCAATCTCTCACTAAAATATGGGAGCCAAGTCATCGTCAAGGAGAATCAGTGGGGCGTCTTCTTCCGCGACGGAAAAGCCTACGATGTTTTCGGTCCTGGAAGACACACTATAACAAGCAATAACATTCCACTCCTAACCGGCGCCCTAAGAGCCCTCAGAATAATCGGCGACATCTTCGACTGCGAGGTCGTATTTGTGAGCAACAGTCAGTTCAGAGGAAACTTCGGTGGACAAGCCTATTCCGCGCCCAGCGGACCGATAGGCTATCAAGCTGAAATGGGCTTTTATGGTTATCTGCTCTACAAGGTTGAGGACCCGAAGCTTTTCGTTGTTGAATTTTTCGGAAACAGAGGAGCCACCTCATCCAGCGATGTTGAGAGATATATACGCGGCTTCATAAACGAGAGGGTCATAGACGAGTTCGCAAACCACGACATCTTCAAGGTGGTAAAGAACGTAGATGAAACAACAGACAAAGTCTCCCTGATAATCAGCGACGAAGCAGCGAGGATAGGCCTCAAAGTCATAGACACTGTCTTTGAGGGTGTCAAAATCCCAGAGGAGGCGAGGAGATTTGCCACAGGCGTCGGACGAGAGGCAATGGCGATGCAGTACATGAAAGAAACAGCAGCGGAACTTCCAGAAGGAGGCGGAGGAGCCGCAGGAGCAGGAGTTGGAGCGGGCGTGGGCTTGGCGATGGGGACACAACTGGCCAAACAGATGGAGCGTCCGGCAGCCCCTGAGCGGCTTGTGGTATGTCAGGGCTGCGGAGCAACCAACCCCGTCGGAACGAAGTTCTGTGGAAACTGTGGCGCGAGTCTCGCACCAGTGCCGAAGGCAAAGTGTCCGAAATGTGGAGCTGATGTTCCAGCGACGATGAAGTTTTGTGGCAACTGTGGGGCTAGACTGAAACCTGAGGACGTTGACTGTCCAAAGTGTGGCGCAAAGAACCCTGCTGGGACCAAGTTCTGTGGCGAGTGCGGTGAAAAACTTCAGTGATTTATCTCCTTACGAAAAGTCGTTGTACTGTAGCGCTTAGTAAGAACAACTTCCAACTTTCCTTTTTTTGGAAAACTTCTTCTTTGAGCAGTTATCTCTTTAAGATTGCACCGCAGTCTCCACAGAACTTCATGCTGGCTGGCATTTCTGAACCACACGTCTTACACTTTATTTTCGGGAGAGGATAGAAAGGTTGCCCACAGTTGTTGCAGAATTTGTTTTCTGCAGAGTTTTCTGCTAAACATTCTCGACATATGAGAACTTGTTTCGCTTCTGCTCTCCTGGAGGGTCCTATGGTTTGGAGCATGTACTCTCCCATGACTAGCCCCATGGCCAAACCTATTCCAGCCGAGAAGGCCTCTCCCACAGCTACCCCGCCTGAGAACTTCTATTCAAGTTACCACAGCCCGATGGCATACATAAGAAGATTTTGCCCAGTCGAAGCAGGCTATTCTAGTAAACAGTTTTTCACGTACGATTGCGAAGAAAATGCATAAAACTGAGTGAGAGAACATGGTAAGGAAGACTGCGATGTCCCCCCCGCGCGTGGGTCGAACCGAGCTAAGCTGGTGAAGATTGGCATTCAAGAAACGCAAAATGTGAAACGATTTTTATCGAACAGCATGAACTAATGTAGTGGAATGTGTGAGAAGGAAACCTTTGGAAATGACTAGAGAAATCATCGGACACGGCACATGGTACGACAAGATGGCACTTAAGATAATAAAAAGGGAGCGTAAGCTGGGTAGAAGCCTGGACTTGATAAGAACCGAAAGTGGTCTTGGAGCCTCAGGTCTTCCGCACATCGGCAGCTTCGCAGATTGTGCAAGAGCCTACGCCATAACTTTAGCACTCAAGGAGCAGGACTACGAATCTGAATACGTATCCTTCGCCGATGACAAAGATGGTCTACGAAAGGTTCCAGCCGGATTACCCGCTTCCCTAGAGAAGTATCTAGGCTATCCTGTCAGAGCCATTCCAGATCCGTACGACTGTCATGAAAGTTATGGAGAACACATGACTTCTCTCCTTCTAGAGGCTCTAGACAGGTCCGAAATAGAATACACGTTGATGTCGGGATTCGAATCGTACAAAAAAGGTATCTTCAATGAAGAAATCAAGGCTCTTCTCATGAACGCTGAGCGAGTGGGAGAAATAATCCGAGAGGAGGTTGGACAGGAAAAGTACGTGGAAGCCCTTCCATACTTCCCTGTGTGCTCCAATTGCGGTCGAATCTACACGACTAGAGCAAACGAATTTCTTCCCAAAGAGGAGAAAATTCTCTATACTTGCGAAGGAATGGAAGTAAAAGGAAAATGGCTGGAGGGGTGCGGATACGAGGGAGAAGCCAACTACACAAAGGGAGAGGGCAAACTGAGCTGGAAATCCGAATTCGCGGCCAGATGGAAAGCCTTAGACATAAGGTTTGAGGCATACGGTAAAGACATCGCCGATTCGGTCAGAATAAACGACAGAATATGTGAAGAAATCCTGAACTGGAGGCCACCCATGCACGTTCAATATGAGATGTTCTTAGACAAAAGCGGAAAGAAAATCTCGAAGTCAGCTGGAAACGTCTTTACTCCCCAAGTCTGGTTCAGGTACGGCTCGCCACAGTCACTGATCCTACTTACTCTCAAACGATTCGCTGGAACTCGGTCTCTCTCAGTTACGGACATACCGAGATACATGAGCGAACTCGATGAACTCGAAGACATATATTTTGGAAGAAAAGAAATCGCCGACGAAAAGGAACGTGCCAAGCTCAGTGGTCTCTACAAATACTGTTGGGTGCTAGAGCCTCCAACTGAACCTAGCATCCATATTCCATACAATCTGCTCGCTTACCTAGCGAAAGTGGCTCCAGAGGGGTCAGAAACCGAATTCATCACAGAAAAACTGAGAGACTATAGCTACAAGATAGAGAAGGAGTCTGAAGACCTAGAAAGGAGGATAGAATATGCCCTGCATTGGGCACAAGACCACCTTGAAATCAAAGAAACCGCTACAGAGATAACCGAAAGCGAAATGGCGGCCGTCAACGAACTCGTTCAGACCTTACGAGAAGAAGAAAAAGAGAATCAGATACAAAGCGCCATTTTCGACATTGCGCGAAAAAACCGAGTCCGGTCGAGCCGGTTCTTTCAGATTCTGTATACAATTTTGCTCGGAGTTCCGCAAGGTCCAAGACTTGGCCCGTACATCGTTGCTATGGGAAGGAAGAGCGTTACAGATGCACTGAAAAGAGCATTGAAGCAACGCTAATCGCGAATTTCTGCTTTGGCCAAGGGATAGGTAAGAGAATCCTCGGTCTAAACGCATTTATGGTTCCATATATATTTCAAGCTACTCAAAGATCTACTGCCCATCGCGTGATAAAAAAAAGAAAGCTGTATAGGGAATTAGTTTGAATCATACTAAGCTCACGGTTCTCATTCAATTCCTTAATTCCTTCATAAGCGGAGTCTTGACCATTGCATTGCCGTTATTAATGAAGGAGAGAAACATCGACATAATTACTATTGGACTCATATTTGCATGTCTGCCTATGATCTTTCAGCTCACTAGAATGCTCTTCGCGGTCGTCTCCGATTTCTTGGGCAGGAAGTTGTTCTTCGTGTTGAACGGATTCCTTAACATTTTTTCCAGCGCAGTTTACTATCTGGCATATACGCCGATGCAGTTCCTACTCGGCAAGGTTACTGAAGGGACCAAGAGCGCTTCACTATGGGCTGTGAACCGGGCGTTTCTTCTGGAGGAGAGTGGTGGGAGAACAAAGGCACTAGTTCACTTGAGAACAGCCGCCTTCGTTTCTATGGCCGTCGGTAGCTTGTTGGCAGGCGTTCTCATCACGTCGTTTTATTTCACGAACACCCTGTTGCTTTGTGTTGTAGTCGGGGCCATGGTAATTCCAACGTCTTTGTTACTAACCGAAAGGAAGAAGAGAAGTGGTTTTAGCAAGAAAGGAGCTCTGCATTTTCTGGACCTGCGAAAGAAGGAGAAGATGTTTAGATTTTTCTTTGTTTTGTTTTTCGTAATGGGGTTGTCTTTTGGTTTCAAGGGTGGCTACGTCTTTCCCCTGTTCTTGGAGGAGAATAGGTTTGATGCTGAGGCAATAGGGGTCTTTATTGGAGTACAGACATTATTAGCCGGTCTGTCTTTGTATTTATTCTCAACGAAAGCAAGACTAGAGAAGCTGATACTCCTAAGCGGTTTTCTCTACTCGCTCTTTCTGCTTTCGCTCGTATTCTCCAGTCACCTCTCAGCAGCCTTTTTGGTGGTCATGTTTGGTCTTGCTGATGGTTTAGTAGGCGGTGGCAGCGAGGGCATACTTGCGAAAATCACGAGAGAAAAATCTTACGGCACTGATATCGGATTGCTAATGATGGGACTACACGCCGGAACAACCATAAGTCTCGCCATGTCCGGATTCTTAATAACAATGTGGGGATTTGCCGTTCCCTTATTATCTTCGGCTTTGATCTTCCCCATTTTCTATGTCTCCGCCTATTTCCTTCTGAAACAACAGAGGCTCGACAAAATCAAGACCTTAGGTTTTGGAAAGTCCTAAATGCAGCTTTATTGCAGAAATATGGTTGAGAAGGAGGGCCCGTGGTCTAGCCTGGATAGGACGTTGGCCTGCGGAGCCGAAGATCCGGGGTTCAAATCCCCGCGGGCCCGCCACACAATCGATCAAAAACAATGAATCGACAATGTATATCCTTTCCTCTGACGAAAAATCTCGCCCTCTCATGGGTGCATCTCGGCTAAGAAATCGTTCAGGAAGCTTTTAGAGCTCTAATTTCATACTTAGGTCTTCTGAAGGTGACGGTTGTGAAAATTTCGAAAAGACAGATTGCGAAGATTATCGATCACACGTTGGTGAAGCCGACTGCAACCAAGGGTGCCATCATAAAACTCTGTAGGGAAGCTGAAAAGTATGGTTTTGGATGTGTATGTGTTAACTCTGCATACGTCTCTTTGGCAGTGCAATTACTGGAAGGAACGGATGTGAAGGTGTGCTCAACTGTTGGCTTTCCTTTCGGAGCCACTCTGACTGAAGTGAAAGCCTTTGAGGCGAAGAGAGCCGTGGAGAATGGGACCTCGGAAGTAGATATGGTCATAAATATAGGTGCCTTGAAGTCCGGTGATTACGAAAAGGTGAAAGAGGACATCAAAGCGGTTATTGATGTCAAGCGTTTGCATAGCGATGTAGTCATTAAGGTCATTATCGAAACCGGATATCTAACAGATGAGGAGAAGACAAAGGCTTGTAAACTGGCTAGGGAAGCAGGAGCAGACTTTGTTAAAACCGCAACAGGGCTAGTCGGAGATGCAACTGTGGAAGATGTCAAGTTGATGCGCAAAACTGTAGGCGGAGCTATGGGCGTGAAGGCCGCAGGTGGAATAAGAGATTTTAAGCAAGCGCTAGCCATGATCGAAGCTGGAGCCGACAGGATTGGAACAAGCACAGCAGTTGCGATAATGGAAACGTTTGCCGACGCCACCGAGTAGTCAGAGAATTCTAGGTGGCTTCCGAAGACTGACCAATCCGAAATCCTCTAACCTCAGTAGGAGCCTATTTAGATCATACAATAGACTGGGGTAGGGGATTGTGTATGTGCGAGTTTCTCAGAATCTACTGCGACAAAAATGAGTAACAGACAAAAGTCTGTCTTGGATACTCATGTGCCCAAAATGGAGACCATCTTTTCCAACGCATTTCGCCCCCTCTTGGCCACTGCGTCAGGAACTGCCACAGGATGTTTCTCTTCTTTCAGAGATAGATAGACTCGTTCTAGAGTGTTCAGCTTCATGTTTGTGCAGATGGCTCCATCATAGGCTGGCACAAACTCCTTTCTCGGATTCTCCTTCTTCAGTCGATGGAGGAGCCCTACCTCCGTCGCGACTATATATTCCCTCGCAGAACCTTCTCTAGCATATCTGCTCATCTGAGAGGTGCTCCCTATGAAGTCAGCTATTGACTGGATCTCAGGCGAGCATTCGGGGTGAACCAAAACAACAGCATCTGGATGTCGCTTCTTTAGGAGCTTAATGTCCTCCTCAAGAAAGAGCACATGAACCGGACAGAATCCTCTCCGCGGAATTGGAACAACCCTCTTTCCAGTCTCCTGCTGCACATGCCAAGCCAGATTGGAATCTGGACCAAATAGCACAGTATCCTCATTAAAGGCATTTATTATCTCCGTGGCATTCGCGGAAGTGCAGCAGATGTCGCAGTGGGCCTTGGCCTCCGCTAGAGTGTTGACGTACAGCACCACAGGCGCCTTTGGATACTTCTTCTTCCATAGTCCGATTTCCTCTGAGGGAAGCATCTGAGCCATAGGACATCTGGCGCCCAAGCTTGGTAGAAGAACCTTCTTGTCCGGATTCAGTATGGCTGCAGACTCAGCCATGAAATCAACCGCAGAGAACACTATGATCTTCGCGTCTTCTTCCATAGCCTTTCGACATAATCCGATGCTGTCGCCGACATAGTCGGCTATGTCCTGAATCTCTCCTCTCTGATAATTATGTGCCAAGATCAGTGCTTTCTTTTCTTTCTTCAGCCTTGTAATCTTGTCCGCAATCGCTTCTTTGAGCATCGCCTGCGCCCCCATTACACTCGGATCATTCAATGTCCACTTGGAAAGCTTCATGAGAAAGCGGAGAATATATACCTTTACCAGCCAAACGAGTTTCGAAAATTAGCTTAGCCATGCCGCACTCTTTCTACGTTCAACCATAACGCAGACTCCGTGTACAACTTTGATTCCGTGATCTTTGCAGAATCTGATCGCCTTCTCAGACTCTGAGCCGGGTTGCAACCATACGCTCGTGACTCCAAGTTTTAGGCATGCCTCAAGTATTCTCTCCGTAACTTTTGGTGGGACGACGAAATCGACAACATCTGGTTTTTTCGGTAGTTCTTTGATGTCTGCATAACATTTGTCTCCCATAATTTCCGCAGCCTTTGGATTTACGGGGTATATCTCATATCCTGCGGTCTTCAAGTCTTTGTAGACTTGGTGCCCATACTTTTCAGGGTCTCTACTCGCCCCAACTACGGCAAATACGTTGTTCTTATTCAGAAATTCCCTGATTAAATCCTCTGCCATTCTACATGCCCCACTATCCCCAATAAAGGAGGCTAAAGATGTCCAGCTATCTTTGGCTCTAAAACCTGTCTAGGCATCGCGCCGACAATCCTGTCCGCAATCTTCCCGTTCTTGAATACCAAAAGTGTTGGGATGCCCATTATCTGATACTGCGTAGCAACCGCCCGATTCTCGTCAACATTAAGTTTGCCGAATAGGATTTTTCCAGCGTAGTCTTGCGCAAGCTCTTCTATGATGGGGGCAACTAGATGGCATGGAGCACACCAAGGGGCCCAACAGTCCACCACCACTAAGGAATGATTCTGGATTGTTTCTTTGAAAGTTTCGTCGGTTACTTCGACGGGTTTATTCGGAGTTGATTCCTTTTTCCTTTCAGTTTCAGCGGCTTCTTCCATCAATTTCTTAAGTTTCTCCTGCCTTATTTTTTCAAGTTCTTCGTCTCTCTTCATAGGATCACGCCATCTTTGACTGCTTTAATGAACAGACTCATTTAAGAGGTTATACATTAGGCTTCGCTTGTCTCGAAGAACGTATGTTGCGCCTGATACGTTACGCTTTTGTAACGAACAATTCATATTCTCACTATTCACATGTGGAAGGAAGGTAGAGGCCTTGAAGCTGATCTACGTGGTCATCGACGGGATGGGCGACCTACCCATCAAAGAGTTTGGAAACAAGACTCCCCTCGAAGAAGCAGAGACGCCAAACATGGACTCCCTCGTTGAGAGGGGAAAGACAGGCCTAATGTATCCAGTTAAGAAAGGGATAGCTCCAGAAAGCGACGTAGCAGTCCTCTCAATCCTAGGATACAACCCGTTCAAATACAAGGCTCGTCGAGGACCCTTAGAAGCCTATGGAGCGGACCTAACTATCGCAGATGGCGACCTCGCCCTAAGATGTAACTTCGCAACATTGGGAGAAGGAAGAAAAATTGTGGATAGGAGAGCGGGCAGAGACATAACCACGGAAGAAGCTACAAAACTTTCAGAAGCCATAAACAAAAATGTAAAGCTGGAATCTCACCCAGCAGATTTCGAATTCAAGAACACAACCATCCACAGAGCAGTCTTGATCATACGAAGTGAAATAACACCACTCTCAGGTGAGATCACAAACACTGATCCAGCATACATCAGAGTTGAAGGCTTGGGAGTAGCTAGGCCCGAGGTGAGAATGATCCTCGATGATTGTAAGCCCCTAGATGAAACTAAGGAAGCAAAAATATCAGCTAGGCTGGTCAATGAATTTGTCAGGAACAGTCACACAGTTCTTGAGGATCACGAGATGAACAAAAAGAGGGTTAAAGAAGGAAAACTGAGCGTAAATCTGATCCTCACTAGAGACGCGGGCAGTAGCCTGCCAAAGTTATTCAAGATCGACAACAAATATGATGTGAGCTTTGCTTGTCTAGCTGACATGCCGATAGAAAGAGGAATAGCTAAAGCGGCAAATCTCAAACTGATAGACCTCGCGCCTCCAACTGGTAACATGAGAAAAGACTACACTCTAAGAGTGAAGACCCTTCTCGACCACCTGCCTTCCTTCGACTGCTTCTATATACATATCAAAGGTCCCGACGAGCCAGGACACGATGGAAAGCCGCACCTCAAGAAGCAACTCATTGCTGGAGTTGACGAGTTCTTCTTCGGAAAACTCCTGCCAGAAATAAACTTGGAGAGTTCCATCATCTGCGTGACTGCAGATCACTCCACACCCTGCAGACTTAGGACCCACAGCGATGACCCTGTTCCCCTACTGATCACTGGCAACAAGATCGAAAGTGACGATGTAAAGAGGTTTTCTGAGAAAGACTGTAAAAGGGGAAGCCTAGGCATCTTAGAGCAAGGCACGGAGCTGATGCCAAAACTCATGTGCTTCCTAAAAGTGTAGACGATGATAAAACTTGCAGACTCGCTTAGGCAGATTTGGACATGGATGAGAGACAATCTATAGCTGTTGTACGATTTGTACGTTTCAGCGAATTGTGATATGTGGCAGATTGAAGAGCTGTAGTAAATAAGATTTAAGACCATCGCAGCAGATTTTTGATGTGCCGGGGTGGCCGAGTGGTTGTAGGCGGCGGGCTGCAGACCTGCTTATGTGGGTTCAATTCCCACCCCCGGCTCCATTCTGAAATCATGCTAGCTATGCTCCCTGCGTTCTTTGAGCTAGGCCCCTTCTATTCTGCTACGTATTTGAAGCAAAATTAATCAGTAGTTGATTTTTTCGTGGTCTAGACACATCCTTGCAATGCGCGTTCTACTATCGGTTTGATCATATTATCAAGACTGAAATAACGATTATAGTTCTTGTTTGCGTCTTTTCCAGTTGGCGGTACGTTGATGCCTGAGAACAGAAACGAGTTTGACGTTATTGCTGATATTCTTCGGGTGGCGGTTTTAGGTTCTAAGGAATCGGAGATTATAGCCAAATGCAGCTTGAGTCGTACGCTTTTGGAGAAGTACATGCCCACTTTGATGGTTTTGAATCTGGTTAGTGTGGAGAAACGAAGTGAGAATTTCTACCGCCCTACCAGTAGGGGAATGGAATTTCTGCGTTTCTATCATGGTCTACGCTGGCTTCTGTGGGGAAAGAACTCTGACTTCCTATTGGTTAGCATTCTAGCTGGGACAAAAAAAGACAAAAAGTCCTATTACATAAAATGACGCGATTCTTTCGGTTTTGCCATAGCTTATCCACATTTCTCATATCTTAATGCATGCAATGCTACGTAGACCGTAGATTAACATGGTTGAAAACTGATTTCGAAGAAACTTCAAATTCTTCATTTCACGCGAGCGCATAAACATGCATTCTTCTTTAGCATAGCCTATTACAACACCTGCTTCAACGGGGAACAAAAATGTTTAATACACACGGCTAAATCAGAAGAATCAGGAGATAGAATGCCTAGGAAATTCACCTACCGAGGCTACACATTCGAAGAACTTCAAGTCATGTCAATGGACGATTTCATCCATTTGCTTCCATCAAGGCAGCGTCGAAGCCTCAGACGCGGACTCACAAGAGACCAAAGAATCCTTCTCGAAAACATTCGAAGGGCAAAAGAGACTCAGAATGAGGGAGAGAAGACAGTCGTCAAAACACATGCCCGAGATATGATAGTTCTTCCAGAAATGGTTGGTGTTACCATCCTAATCCACAATGGGAAGGAATTCAGTCCAGCAGAGATAACCCCAGAAATGATCGGTCACTACATAGGTGAGTTCGCTGTCACTAATAGACCTGTTAAACATGGGTCGCCGGGAATCGGTGCGTCACGATCATCTATGTATGTTCCTTTGAAGTAGCGATTAACCAAATTTTGACTAAACACGAAAATTCAGCAGGCAACACTTGCTGACGACTAGGTTGGCAGCTATGAAGAGGTTGGAGATGATTATGCGGAACCTATGCCCGATAAGATGGTTTGGGCATCTTCTTTTTCTCGGCTGATGGAATTCTTGGCAGGGGAATGGGCGGTGGAATCCTCAGGGTTCGGGAGATGGCAACCGATTCTAGGAATACAATGTTGGAGATGGATTGGACAACGATAGGCGGTGGAGGTTTCTTTTCCGTATATGCGGTGTGAATTCTCTTGAGTTCTTCCTTCGCTCCTTTAATTTGAGCTCTTCCTTTTACGCTGATTTGAGCCACGGGGGGCGCATAATTTATAGTGAATACGAACGGAACCTCCAACATACCTTTACCCTTTTTATTTATTCCGACAACGTTGAGGTTTGTTGAAACCTTGACTTGAGGAATTGGTTTCTCTATGTCCCAGAGACGCTCTGCAGAGATGTCATAAATGAACACGTTCACATGAGCCATCTGTGAGCCTCAAGAAACTATGGGGGTTCGTGGATTTAAAGCTGTGTCACTTGCCCGTTTCAGCTCTCTTGTATCGTGTGAAGCCACAGTGTCCACAGGTGTAGCGGTCTCCGTGATCTGCCATGAAATATCCAGGTCCGCATCTCTCACAGAACGGAAGCAGCCTCTCAAGTTTTTCACCCTCAATTTTATAATGAGAAAAGATACCTTTCTGCTTCGTTTTCTCTTCGGGCTCTTCCTCTTCAGATTCTTCAGCCACTTAAGCGCCCTCCTTCTCTTCAGGTTTCTCCTGAGGCGTGTTCCTTATGATGATATGTTCAGATTCCACGAATCCGGCTTGTTCTTTTGAATTGTAGGCGGTAGCCTCACCAACAGCGGTCATCGTTCCAGTTCTCGTCTCAATCCTCTTAACATACACGAGCTCTGGTTCCTTTTTCAGTTTTGACGCTAGCTCCTTTCTTACCTCAAGACGTGAGGGTGTCCCCCTCATTTCTTCATGGTCAACCTCAAAAACTATCTCTTCTCTTTTCAACAGTGGATTATGCGCTTGTGAAGTGATCTTGATTTTCATGAGACATTCTTCCAGTTATGTCGCTGATCCTGAAGTGTACCTTTTACTTTAACCTTTCGTAGGACTGCTCCATTGCATCTACTATCCGGCGTATATGTTCTTTCTTTTCTTTGGTGACTTTAACAACAACTATTCCCTCTTCTGGCTGTCCGTAGATCACTAGCGAGTTTTCTGGCGCGCATAGCACCGCTACAAGGGTAAGAAGGTCTTCTTCCCCATCTACTAGCACTCTTGTTTGTCGCTTCTTCCTCAGTGCTTCTCGCATGACTGCCCAAGCTTCTTCGGCTAGCATCCCTGCTGGGTTTTTCAGATGTAGAGTTTGATTCACCTTTGCGTGAATCGGCGGTATTCTTTTTCTCATAACCTTGTTGTCTACAATTAGTACTCGCGGCTGAATATCGTGCTCAATCATGTTGCTGGAAACAACGTCACCGACCGAAATCAACATCGAAGGCTCATCTTTTTCGATGATCTTCTCCAGTCTTTGCATCGTCTCGGTGAATGACCCTTGAATCAGTAGTCCGAGCGGGGACTTCAGTTTCTTGCGTTGTGGGGGCGTAAGAAAACGTATTCCGATCACCTTACGCGCAAGGCGTATCGGCCCTTCTTCTCCACTTTCATTGCGTGGGCGATAGCTGAGCCTTTTGGGTCAAGAATTATGACCAAGCCGCTGAAGTCATCGCTGAGGCGGGCAGTTTTACAGTTCGGACAAGTTGAACTATCAGATATCAGGTGGCATTCTCGACAGGCTTTATCAGTCATGCTTCAAGATTCTCCTGATTTTTCACGTTTTTTCTTCTCGACCTCAGCGCTCCTTATTTTTTCCAAATCCTTTTTGATCCAACCGATCTTTCCCAGAAACGGTTGCCTTGCGGTTACGCCAATCTTTCCAGATCCCCTTCCGTGCCCAAGTGAGACAGCGGTTACTCGAACCCGCACGTGATCTCCTGTGACAAGCTTTCTCTTCGTCTCTTTGCCCGTGAGTATTCCTTGTTTCTCGTCGTGGGAGATGTAGTCGTCCATGAGTTGTGATACATGAAGCAAGGCGTCGATTGGTCCAACCCGTACAAAGGCGCCGAAATCGGCAATCTCAACAACCTCTCCTTCGATAACCTCTTGGATTTTAGGATAGAATGTAAGGAGGGAGAATTCAGCCTTGTGATAGGTAGCTCCGTCACCTGGCATGATCTTCCCCGTTGGTCTGACGGCGATATCAGCTACGGCCACGATGTACCCCAAATCCCCATCGATCATCCCCTCATACTTCATCTTCAATTGCTCATAGCCCACCTTCTCGATGGGTTCACCAAACTTCTCTGGTGGTATGCGAATCGTGTCCTCCAAAGTCACGAGCTTGAACATAACCATTCCTCAACAACATTTCTTAATAACCGATTTCTCATGAAGTACACTCTTAAGATAAGCCGCCCTCCATTTCTAGACGAGACTTTTGCCTCAGATAAATCACGGGCACATTTATATTCCTTAACCTTCTCCTAAGAACTCCATCATTCGTGGCAACCGGAGAATTCCATTCCTCTGCTATTCGAACAATAACGTCGTCGCAAGTCTCTTCCAAGCCCTTCTTGGCTTGGACTATGCGGCATTTTTCTGCAAGTTTCAGAGCCAAGGATGCCTGCTGACACGTCTTTGGAGAGCCCTTCTCCACTATTCTTCTAATCTCTTCATAAGTGGGCGAGAGAACAACTAGATCTAAGCGTTGACCCAGAAACCTTTCCAATTCTTCAAATATGTCTATATGGAATTGCGATGGGATGAAGAGGAAATTCGAGTCGAGAATCACTTTTATACTCAAGTTTCTTCCATCAGTTGCCTTCTGATGCTGGTTTCCAATTATTTATTCTTTTATCTCTCCATAACCTATGAGTCGCCACCTTCCAGCGAGCTTTCTGCTGATGGCTGACCTGAATCCCTTTTCAGCGCACACAGGTCGTGCTAATTGAAGACTAACACGGTCATCCTTTGCTGAAGTGACAGTTCCCGCTGTTATGGCTGTTCCCACATCTAGAAGAAGACGTTCATTCATACGCACTTTATCCACTTCCAACAACTCCTTCGTTCCCACCGCGCGTTCAAAGAGATGAGTATCCAATGCTAGCTCCGACAGAGTCGACGGAAGAGTCTCAGGCCTTCCCACGAGGTTTCCAGTAAGCCCGTCAGCCTTGGTTAGCGACGGATCTAGCAGAGTCCCCACGCCTACTAAGCCCCCACACTTGGCTTCTTCTACCTTTCTCCCACCTGCGTGGAGGCTGACTATCTTGGTGAAGAGGGGTTGATAGG